>Ga0075163_10008304_pt1 | contig 13696 bp, 12 predicted proteins | sample JI1023141ADNA_FD_71478 | JGI IMG/M metagenome (GOLD analysis project Ga0075163, IMG submission 71478) | Wastewater effluent complex algal communities from Wisconsin, to seasonally profile nutrient transformation and Carbon sequestration -... | ecosystem: Engineered > WWTP > Effluent > Algae...
TTGTAAGTGGCATTTATAATGCAGGTACAGGTCAGGCACGGACCTTTCTCGACCTGACAATAAATACCTTTAAGGCAATGGGAGTGGAGCCAGATATTGAATTTATAGATACACCTGTAGACATAAGAGATACCTACCAGTATTTTACCGAAGCGAAGATGGACAAATGGAGATCACAATTTCCTGATGTAGCGTATACCTCTCTGGAAGAGGGAATCTACCAATATGTAACCCAGTATTTAATGGACAACAAAAGATACTAATCTCCTGATCAGGCATGGCCAACGGGCTGATTATTTTGTCATGACCAGATAGCCAACATAAACCACATAGATAAGAATCATAAGCAGTCCCTGCCATTTTTGGATAATATGTTTTTTTCCTACAAATAACAGAACAAATAGTACAATACTAGCCAGGCAAGCAACCATAACATCAATGTTTGATCCACTGGTAAACGGAAGTGGTTTAATTAGTGAACTAATTCCAAGGATTAAAAATATATTAAATATGTTAGACCCTACTACGTTTCCGATGGCAATGTCAGTTTGTTTTTTGTAGGCAGCTACGGCTGATGCAGCCAATTCAGGTAGCGATGTGCCAACTGCTACAATGGTCAATCCAATCAAAGACTCACTAAGTCCTAAATTTTTTGCCAATGCCACTGCCCCATCTACAATCCATTTACCACCTATTATCAAACCGGCAAGCCCTAAAACAATGAAAAGAAAAGATTTACCTGGAGTAATATTCTGAATTTCAATTTCTGGACTGTCGTCGGTATCGGACTTTGCAATGCCTACTGTATAGTATATAAAAATAATAAAGAAGGCCAAAAAAACAATGCCATCTATTCTCGACAGCATAGAGGAATTGGCGCCATCTATTAATTGGTCGTTGGCCATTACCCATAAAAGCAACGCAGCCAACAGACTCATAGGGATTTCTTTCCAAATGGTATTACTTTTGGTCGCTAATGGGTAAATTGTTGCTGATACTCCCAGGATAAAAAAAATATTCACAATGTTAGACCCTACTACGTTGCCAATCGCAATTTCCGTATTACCATTCATACTTGCGATCAAACTAACAATCAACTCTGGTGTAGAGGTGCCAAAAGCAACAATAGTAAGTCCAATAACAATATTGGATATATTGTATTTTTTGGCAAGTGAGGCAGATCCGTCAACTAAAAAATCGGCTCCTTTTATTAATAAAACAAAGCCTAAAATTAAAAGTAAATAGGTCGTCATTTTTTACATTTTTTGCCTTATAGTTGTACATGAATAGGTTTAATAATTCAATTATCGCCTCCTCCTGTTGTTGGAATTGAGTCGAAAGCCTAGCCTCATCAAACCATATAATCCACTGCCAGAGGATTTAATATCTGGGTTGGCAGGATTGGTATCAAGGGTTGCCAGGTCTTTCCAATTGGATTTGCCGGTAGCTTCATAAGCAACCATCGGGGTAAGTGTGAAAAAATCACTAAGTCCTATGTCGATGCCAGCCCCGGCTCTGAATCCGATTCCGGTGGTATTGCCACTGATGGATTGACTGCCTTCGGCTTTGTGAACGTAATATCTGAAAAGTGGAGCGGCATGAAGAAAAAAGCCCTTTTTAATGGTGTTGCCTTGTTTAGAAAAAGTGGGACAATTGCAATCCTCCGCCAGATCGAGCACATAAGCATGAACATTAAAATACGCATTAAAAGAAGAAAGGGAATATTTATATCCATCCACTGAGCTCGATGCAAACTGCGTGTAGCCCAACTCCGGCATAAACTCAATTCTCCTTTTTTTTAACCTAAACCAATAGTCAAGTCCTACATTAAGTCCTGAGTTCAGAAACGAGGCCTTGTTCACATCAATTCTTCGATAGGCAAAACCTTCCCAATCTTTGAAAGAGGTGCTCCCGTAGCCCGCCCTGATTCCAAATTGAGCGAAGACCGAAAGGGAGGTAATCAGCAAACTTAAAAAGAGTATGGGTCTCATGAAATTTTAGTTTAGAACGAAGTTTTGTTATTAAGCGATATACGTTTTTACATTTTGCGGGCTGCCATAAAATCTGCTAAAACATACAAGTGTTTTTTATGATCGTCATTCACTGTCAAAGCCTTTATATGCGATTTAGCCAGGTCATTATAAGCATCTCTCACTTGTAAGGCATATTCTTTTGCTCCTGTATCTACAAATATTTTTTTAACAGCTTCCACTTTTTCCTGAGGATCTGCCATAGCCCCTGCCTGATAGTAACCTAAAAGAGATTCTTTTTGTTTTGCATCGGCCAACTCCAGGGCCTTGAGATAGAGGTAGGTTTTTTTGCCTTGGATAATGTCTCCTCCAGCTTGTTTACCTACCATGGCGGCATCTCCGAAAGCATCCAGCAGATCGTCCTGGATCTGAAAAGCTATGCCGGAATTGATGCCAAAGGCGTACAAATGTTTTTGCTCTCCTTCATCGGCATCGGCAATGATGGCACCGGTTTGTAATGCACAGGCCAAAAGAACCGAGGTCTTGTATTCTATCATTGTCAGATAATCCTTAATACTTACTTGCTCGGTTGTTTCAAAATCCATGTCCATCCGCTGCCCTTCACAAAGCTGAACGGCCATTTGATTGAAACAGTGAAGGATTTCAGTAGATTTTGGTCCATAGCTACTCAATACCTGATAACAATGGATCAGCATTACGTCCCCTGACAGGATGGCTGTATTGACATCGTATTTTTGGTGAACGGTGGCTTGCCCTCTGCGGACAGCAGCCTGATCCATGATATCATCGTGCATCAGTGTAAAGTTGTGAAAAATCTCAAGGGCATAAGCCGCTGCCAAGGCAGTTTGATGATTTTGTGAGTACATTTCACAAGCTAACAAGGTCAATGCGGGCCGGATGCGTTTCCCCCCAATTGACATCAAATATTGGATGGGTTGATAAAGGGATAAAGGCGGCCCGGCGGGCAGGCTGGTTTGAATATATTGCTCTATGGCATCATGGTATCTCTGAATAAACTCCATCTCTTAGCGCGATCAGGCAACGGCCAGTTTACAGATTTCAAGAATCATGTCTACCGCTTTTTGCATGTCCTGAACGGAAACCCATTCATGTTTGGAATGGATGGCTTGCTCACCTGCAAATAGATTGGGACATGGAAGACCTTTGTGCGAAAGCACGGCCCCGTCTGTGCCTCCTCTTATGGCTCCTGATTTGGGTGTAACTCCAATGTTTTCTACTGCCTTTAATGCCAGATCCATTACCTTGGGGTGTTGATCCAGAATGTCTTTCATGTTGCGGTATTGTTCGGTCACCGTGATCTGATAAGTAGAATGGGGATATGACTCCAACACTTTTTTACACACTTTGTCCAGGTAGTCTTTTTGTTCGTCCAATCTGGATGTAACAAAGTCCCTGAGTATAAGTTCTATTTTGGCTGACTCCAGTTTTCCTTCAATGGAGTTGGGGTGGATAAAGCCCTGCATTCCATCTGTTGCTTCAGGACACAGAGAATCTTTTGGAAAGTGGGCCACTATTTCAGAGGCAATTTTAATTGCATTTTCCATCTTTCCTTTTGCGTAGCCTGGGTGAGCGCTAACGCCATTGATTTCAATAATGGCTTTGTTGGCTGAAAAATTTTCAAACTCAATGCTACCCAGGTCACCACCATCGAGAGTATAGCCATAATCGGCATCCAATAAAGCCAAATCCACATGGGCTACGCCACGGCCAATTTCTTCATCAGTGGTCAGCAGCATTTTAACTTCACCGTGTGGAAGGCTGGGATTTTTTATCATTTGGTAAAATGCATCTACAATAATGGCCACACCACTTTTGTCATCACTTCCCAAAAGGGTTAGGCCACTGGCGGTAATGATGTCGTGGCCGATTTTATTTTTTAGGGCTGGATATTTGGTAGTGGTCAATACCTGGGTGTTATCATCCGGCAAAACGAGGTCTTGTCCCTGATAATCGGGGTGAACAATGGGCTTTACATCTTTGCCCGAACAATCAGGGGCTGTATCCAGGTGAGCGCAAAAAAATACCTTGTCTTTGCCTGGTCCACAATTTGAAGGTAAGCTGGCATAGATATAACCACTATCGTTGGTTTGGGCAATAATGCCCAATTCTGCCAATTCACTTAGGATGATTTCTGTTAATCTTTTTTGTTTTTCTGATGAGGGTGAGCTGGTGCTAAGTGGGTCAGCTTCGGTGTCAACCTGTACATATCTTAGGAAGCGGTCTTTAACGGTATATTGCATGTTTTGATCCTTTAATTTAAGTTATTTTCTTTGTATTGCGAATAATAAATATTAAATATTTCTTTAATGAATACTACTACTTTCCATCTGTTAAAAGTATAACTTTGTATTGAGAAAAAGAAATCCATGACTGTTCAAACTTTTGTAAATGTTCCGGAAACGGAAAAACCACGCCTAGTCATTGTTGGTGCCGGATTTGCCGGACTTACCTTGGCTAAACGATTGGTTGACAAAGGTTTTCAGATTGTTGTCTTTGATAGGCACAATTATCACCAGTTTCAACCCTTACTCTACCAGGTAGCCATGAGTGGCCTGGAACCCAGCAGCATCAGTTTTCCGCTGCGCAAAATATTTCAAAAGAAAAAAGACATTCACATCCGGATGGCAGAGGTGGTTGAGGTTTTTCCAGAAGAAAAATACCTCTTAACCAATATTGGAAGATGTAATTTTGACATGCTGGTGATTGCCATTGGTGCAAGGACCAATTTTTACAACAACCCCAATATCGAAAAATTTGCCTTCAGCTTAAAAAGTACGGGTGAAGCCATGTTCCTGCGCAATCAAATTCTGAGAGATTTTGAATCAGCCCTCATTACCAGAGACTTTGACACCCGTCAATCCCTGATAGATACAGTAGTTGTGGGTGGAGGGGCTACCGGAGTAGAAATGGCTGGTGCCCTTGCTGAGCTCAAGCACTACATTTTGCCCAAAGAATATTTGGAACTTGACCATCGCGAAGTAGAAGTGTATCTTATCCATAGTGGCAGTCGTTTGTTGCCCGGCATGTCAGAAAAATCCGGCATTGCGGCGGAAAAGTTTTTAACCGATATGGGCGTCACCATCATCAAAAACTGCAGGGTCACGGATGTTTCGGACAATGCGGTCACCTTATCAGATGGAAGGGTGATTACCACCCGAAAAGTTATTTGGGCAGCAGGCATTACGGGCAATACGCTAAAAGGACTGGAAAATGCCACCATGATGCCGGGAAATCGATACAAGGTGGATGGCCGTCATAAGGTTATAGGCTATGACCACATTTATGCCTTAGGAGACATAGCCTGTATGGTAGATGAAGCTCATCCCAACGGACATCCTCAGGTGGCACAGGTAGCCCTGCAACAAGCCAATAATTTGGCTAATCTATTATCGGGAAAGAAGCAGCTTGATTTTAAATACAATGACAAAGGATCAATGGCCACCATCGGCAGACACCAGGCAGTTGTAGATTTTAGCCTGGGGCACTTCCACGGTTTTTTTGCCTGGATTTTGTGGCTGATTGTTCATTTACTGGCCCTGATTGGCACACGAAATAAAATTTTGGTATTTTTCAACTGGCTTTGGAATTATCTGACCTTTGACCAGTCGCTCCGCCTTATTCTAAGAGCTACCAAAGACGCAAGAAATCCCTAAGCAGACTTAAATACGTGCGTTCAGCACATTACACAGGCGATTTACATCGTCCAGGTCATTGTATAGATGAAATGATGCCCGAAGTGAGGAGCCTCTTCTGGAAACATAAATGTTGGACTCACGCAATGCCATTAAAACACCATCAATATCTGCCTGTTCGGGCAACCTGATTCCCACAATATGACCTGCCCGCTGTGAGATTTTTTCGATCTTAAAATCGGTTTTATTTAAAAGAGATTCTAAATGGTGAGAAAGCTGAATGCCGTGTTGTTGGATTTGGGCAGGTGTCCACTCCAGCAGGAGGTCAAGTGCTGCTTCTATCATGGGCATGTGAATGAAATGGCTGTATTCCCCCACATTGTACCTGGCTGCTGCGCTATCAAAATGGGGCGTATACGAGGTAAGCTGGTGAAAATGGATGGCCCCTTCTTTGTTTAACCAAGACACTTCCAATGGCTGCCCTTCGTCAAAGGCAGGCCCATAATAAGCCAGCCCTGAAGAATAAGGACCCATTAACCATTTATAGCCCGCACAAATTAAAGCATCCGCGTGTATTATTTCCTGATCATATGGCATGGCGCCTATTGATTGAGATCCATCTACGATCAACAAAGCCTCACATTCTTTGCATTTTTTGCTGATGGCTTCCAGATCAAATTTGGTTCCATCCGTCCAGTGAACCGATGATAGTACAATGGCAGCAGTTTTTGGGTTAATGGCATTGAGGATGCGCTCATTCCACAAGCTGCCTCTATTTTCAACATCCAGCGGCGCAGAAACGGTTATCAGGTCTTTTTCATTTTTTTGACACCAGGCTTCCAGGGCATAGTAGCCGCTGGGAAACTCCTCTGCCACCACAATGCCGTGATCTCCTTTTTGTGGATCTATGTTGTTACAGGCAGCCATCAATCCGTAGGATGCAGATGGAATGATAGCAACTCTTTCGGGTAAACCATTGATTAGCTGTCCAAATTTTTTTCTCACTCTCAAAGCACCTTCAAAAAAATGAGCCGGCGTGATTTTCCATGGCTCTTTTTTTACCTTTAATCCTTCGATGCCGGCTTGTTCAACTTGATAGGGAAGCGGTGACATGTAGGCATGGTTAAGATAGGTGACACCTTCCGCCAGTTGAAACATGTGCCTGAAAGAGGAAATAGACATAAATTAGGGTTGTTTGGATAAAATAAAATTCAGTGGGTAGTGAAGCCTCCTTGCCCAGTCTCTTTCCGTGTGGTTTGCCCCTTGGAATGATATGGACAAATAATTGTTTGTTCCAAAATTTTTGGTCAATAGAAGTGCATCGACCTTCCATTGGGTAACCGCATAAAAAGAATCTATACCTTCTGTTCCATGATCGAAATACAACTTGTGTTTTCCATCGGTAGGAAGGTTTTTTCTCAGGTAGGCAAGCATTGCATTGGGTATATCCGGGTTGTCAAGAACAAAATTTCCGGGCCAATGGGTAGACATACAGATGGCGGCGCCAAAGATACCAGGATATTCGCATAGGGCGTAAAGAGAGATGAGGCCTCCCATGCTCGATCCTCCTATGATGGTATGCTCCGATTGCGGATTTACTTTGTAATTGCGATCAATAAATGGCTTAAGGGTTTTTACTAAAAATTCAAGGTAAGAATCGCTGTAAATGGGAGTTTGAAATAACTTATAATTTTCTCCTACGATCTGTGCCTGCAGAGAGTCTCTGAAGGAAGCACTTAAATTCAAAAGCGGCTTGTAGGGAAAATACTCTGAATGCCTTTGGGTGCCGGCATTCCAGATTCCGACAATGATAACAGGCCGGATGCTGTCAGCAGCCATCAGTCGGGAAACCACTTCATCAGCCTGCCATTCCTGGTGATTCCAATTACTGGTGGAGTCAAAAAGCATTTGACCATCCTGCATGTACAAAACATCATAAGGTCCAGCCTCCGGGTATTTGGATGGCAGCCAAACATCTATGGTTTTTTGTCCATAGCCATTGAAAGGCAGATTGTATCTATGTATAGTACTCTGCTGACTTCCTTTTATCACTATAGGGGCTACCTGACCGAAGCAGGGCAAAAAAAATGCCACTGATAAAATGAGTGTCAAATTATTTTTAAGGTTCCCTCTTATTTTGAAATGCAAGGTGAGCCGTATTTTCGGTATAACGAAAAACATGAGTCCACAATATTTTCATAAATATATAAATTTTTGAGGCTATCTCACAATCGTTTTAAACTCATTGGAAAAGTTGCGGCTATAGGAAGATCTGGTATTGTAAAACCAGGTTACTTTTCCTGCCGGTTGAAATAACATCGCCATTGTTTAATCCGTACTCAGGTCTGTTCTGAAAGTTGAGGGTTACTTTGGATTGATGCCCTTGAATCAGGTAGTTGACACCGGCATCAAAAACAAGCGTTTTTTCACCCTGTAGCCTGTCAAAATTGGCATAGGTGCAAGCAGCATAGGGTAATAATTGGCTACCTCCACTCATTTTAGGTAGAAGGAAACCAGCCTGGATATAAACCACTTTTCCTGTGCCAAACATTGGAAGGGCATTTCCATAAACAGGTCCCTGACCGGATATCACCTGGTCGGCACTGAGGTTGCTTCCGCTGGCAGGGTTCATAATGCCATTGTACCTCAAATAATTGTCGCCATATTGGGTGTTGAAAAATCCAGCATAGGCACTCATTGCTGTTCCTTTCTCTTTGTTAAGAGGCAGGTCAACAAAACTTTCAATGGCCCAGTGAAACATGTTTTGGTACTGTGTTTCTCCATCTTCATTTTTGCGGTAGGTTGCATTTTTCTGATGAATAAGCCCCGCGGCAATATTTACAATTTTTTTCTGCCCTAAATAAGTGCCTGTCATGTATGGAGTAAGATGTCCCTCATGGTCGAAAAATTGATAGATGAGATAGGCTTGTTGCTGCCAATGATGTCCAATAGGAGAAAAGGTAGCATAGTTACTAATGGTGGGTACAGCTGCTCCATTGGATTGAATGGGGAAGGGCTCACTTAGTACCAGTCGATAATCCCATTTACCAATTTGCCCGCGTGCATATATACTCAGTTTGCGACTAAAATTATCCGTCTGGTCTACTGTAGTTTGGGCAAAAACAGGCACATCCATCGTCAGGATAGAACCAATGCTGGGTTGTGAAAATCTTGACAAACCATTGGCAATGGTCAATCCTGCGCCCAGCTTTAATTCATTTTTAGCGCTTATTCGATATTCCCCAACGGCATCATGAAAAAAAGCGGCAATTTTGCGATTGCCATTCAAATTGGTCTGTGCATTAAAATTATTTTGACCAAATTGAAAATATAAAAACGTGCGATCTGTTATCTGCCCCATCATCTGAATTCTGGTTCTGCGCAAACCCAGATCAAAGCCATCTTTCATTTCCTGACTTTCAATTGTAGTGCCTGTATTGTGCTGGTTATACCGGATCCAGGTCTGGTTGAGAAAGGTCATTTGGAAATAACGAGTGCCATCTTCATTGAGTTTCCACTTTAGGGCATTGGTACCTTGTCCATAAAGCAGTGGCTTTGTTAATGCCAGGACCATACTCAATGCCACCATCATTTTCACAGCGAACTTCAAATGAATGCAGATTTTTGTCATCGTAAAAAAGTTTTCAGATCGAAAATAAACCACTTCCCATTTATCTGGCATCAAAAGCGGTTATTTTAACTTGTTGTTATGAGGCAATTTGGTATTAAGCAAAATCAATAAGAGAGCTGGAATTCTTATTTATTGAAAATCAATCGATTAGTCTGTCAGAATTTGGTTCGCGATCTTGCTGTTATTAAGTTGTTAATTCAGCCTTTCCCCAAAGTAGTAAAGTTATATTTCGGATCTAAGCGCTTTTTGTACCTTTTTCCAATAGGCAAAAAAGGAAGGAAAATACCCACTGATTTCAGGGGTTAACCACGATCTCTCCTCTTTTACCCCCTTAAAATGGTCAAATAGGGGATGTTCTTTAAAATAGACTTCATTTCCTTTGTATAAATCCATTAGCTCATCAAAACTGCCAATAAATATTTGAATTCCTTCTATATTGGAAGCCAGTTGTTTGATAAACTCAATTACTTTGTCACCTACTGGGTATTGCTCAAAATGTTGGGTATCCAGCAGTAAAACCCTGTTGGCTTCCATGTCTTTTCTCCATAGAGGATCCAGGTTGTAATGGGTATATATACATAAGGCTTTATCCCTTTGCAATACCAGAGGGGAAATTTCCTTTTGTTGGGTATCCGGTTTCCAGATAGTGGTGGCTTGAAGCGGTTCCGGTATTGCCATCATAGCCAATTCGTCCATGTCCCTATCAAGGTAGGTGCCGAATTGAGAGAGATGGGTAAACTTGTTGATGTTTTGCTGGTTGGCATAGTATTTTTTTGAACTGTTGCTACCTGCTACCCATTGCCAGCTGCATGCGTTACTTGCCCAATCGCCATCCAATAAATGATAATACATCCACTGGGCCGGATTTTTCCAATGCGATCCGGCAATATTACACGACAAAGAAGCTACATACATTCTGCAATGATTGTGCATGTATCCAGTATCATAAAGATCCTGTATGGCGCTGTCAATGCCATTAATTCCTGTACTGGCCTGCAAAATGGCGTTAGGAATGCCGTAATGCCTTATGCCCTGTTGAGTGTGTTTGATATCATCATTGATTTCCCTGGTCTTTGCTACCCATTGAAAATAATCTCTCCACGCCAGCTCCTGGACCAATTTTTCCATTTCATGCCAAGGAATTTGTCTGGCCTTGAGGTCCTCCCAGATCATCCTGGTTGAAATGACTCCTCTTGACAGGTAGGGAGATAAATAGGTCACAGCCCCATCCACATAGTTTCGGGTATGGGCATAAGCCTGTGGTTGGATATTTTTGATTCTTGTTACAATCTTTTCGTACGAAGTAGGAAAATCCATCATCTTTTGCTTATGGCATTGTGGCTTATGGATTTTTGTCTTGAGCACTTAAATCGGTCCATTTCACTTGGTCTTCGCATCTGGTGTTTGGAAGAGATACCACTGTGAACCCGCTTTCTCCACAGTTCAAATGAAGATCTTTTTAAATGGTGTCGCATTAGCTTTATTACTTCTGCTTCGCTCATGCCAAATTGAACAGATATCGCTTCAAACGGAGTTCTATCCTCCCAGGCCATTTCAATGATTCGATCGATGTCAGGAGCTGTTTTCATATACGGATAATTTTTTTCTCACTTAAAATTTGAGTGGTCAATAAGTCACTGTTACAGGATTTAAATCTTTTCACTTCAAACAAAAACAAGGTATGGTCTCCTGTCTTAAAATTTTCTTTTTTTGCTAGTTCCATATACGCAGAGCAGTGGGATAGCACCGGATAGCCATGCCAAAGCGTCATGCGTTGTTTTTTGCGCAGCCATGCATCCTTATCCCAATGCATGCCAGATTTTTTACCCAGCATTCTTACCAAAGGATACTGATCCTGGTGAAACAATTGTAAAATAGCCATTTCAGTGTTTAACATATTTTCGAGGGTCCTGGTATTTTCATACAAAGCGATTCCTATGATTTTGGGCTTCATCGAAAACGCTGATACATAGGTGCAGACGTTCATATTTACCCGATCGCCCCAGTAGGTGCTAAGGCTGTAAACAGGGTAGGAGGGCAAGTTCCAGGGGCGCTGCATGTGTTAATTGTTTTGAGTCCTAAACATCAAATAGCCTATCTTGTTTTTTCATTCCACCTTTTCTTATACATTTGTTTTGATAAACGCATTTTTCACTTGGATCGATTCAAAAGTATGGAGAAGCAAAAATCAATTGTTTTGTTACATGGTGCCATTGGAGACCACCACCAAATGTTGCCTTTAGCAACATTGCTCAGTGAGAGTTACCAGGTATTTACACCCGATTTTCCAGGTCATGGCAGGGATACAATCAATAACCGGCTGGATGTTGATTATTTGGTAGAATTTTTAAAAGACTATTTAAACGCACTTAACAGGGCCCCTGTGCAAATCTTTGGTTTTTCAATGGGCGGTTTTGTAGCTACCCTATGTGCATCGAGGTATCCCGATCTCATTGGCAGCATAATTACCTATGGAACCAAGTGGCAGTGGAGCCCTGAAATTGCTGAAAAAGAAGTTTCTATGTTGGATGCTGAAAAAATAAGTGCAAAATTACCGGAGTTTGCCAATGAGTTGGATGCTTTGCATAGTGGTATTGGGTGGAAAAATGTATTGTTGGCCACCAAAAACCTGATGCAGCATTTAGGTCAAAACAATGAATCCTTGGAGCTGGAAATGGCATCTGTCTCAATACCTGTTTTAATTATGCGTGGAAGCCACGATAAAATGGTCAGTCGGGAAGAATCTTTGGCCATGGAAAATTTGTTGTCAGGAGGAGTGTATTCCGAAATTCCGGAATTTATTCACAGCATTGAACAGGTAGACAATATTTTATTGCTTACAGAGATGAAAAATCATGGTTTGTTAGAATAAATTGTTGTTTACAATAATAAGATATTAGGCTGTTTGCAGGGCATTGGCTGTAATTTATTAACTTTGCACTCAATATCTCTGCGATGGGCAATACTATTCAGGAACTGATCAAACAAAGTAAATTTGAGTCGCCACAACAAATGGCCTACATCAACCTGTATTATACCTACTATTACTTCCATGACCTTCACTGCAGCATATTAAAGCCTTTTGATTTGTTACCTCAGCATTTTAATATTTTAAAAATTGTCAAAGGCAGAACCCTGAAGCAGTAACACCGGGTCACATCCTTGAAGTGATGCTGGATAAAAAAAGAGACCTGACTCGTTTGGTAGACAAGCTGGTTACCATGGGGCATCTGAGGCGGTGCCAAAGTGCCGACAACAAAAGGTTTGTTCACATCTCACTTACACAATCTGGTTATGATCTTACGGTTCAACTGGAAAGTGAGCTCAGGAATTTTATACAACACAATCTCAATGACGAAGAATCACTTCAGCTAAGTGCTTTGTTGGATAAGATGCGCTAAGTAAAATGGAATCATAAAACGGCGTGAAATTATTCAGACACCTTAGCATATTTATCAGGCACAAACAAAGTGTTGCCGTTGGCTCTGCCTTTCTACTCTTGGGCATTATGTTTGGATCCTGGGCAACTTTTATTCCTTATATCAAAGATAAATTCCAACTGGATGACGGCGATCTTGGGTTGATGCTTCTTTTTTTCCCTATTGGGGCTACCTTATTCAACCCGGTATCGGCTTTTGTGATCAAAAAATTTGGCATGAAAAGTACTACCTTCTGGGGCATGATAGCTGTATCAGTTGTGTATGTATTGCCTGTCAATTCACCTTCAGTGGCATTGGTTTCTACAGGCTTGTGTCTTACCGGCATGGCCATTGCAGTGCTCAATGTGGCTATGAATACCTGTACTTCGGTGATTGAACAAAATGAGGGCATCAATACGATGTCTACCTCTCATGGCTTGTTTAGTGTAGGGCTGATGTCTGGCAGCCTCATTGCCAGTTTGTCTTACGGACAAGGCTTTGATCCGGGAATGCACATGTTGGTTTTGGCTGTAATGGGGGTCGGACTGGCCTTTTGGGCGAGAAAGGCAATTTTTTCCATTCCCCAGGTAGAGCGCAAAAAAAGTGAAGGGCCCAGCCAGGATGACAAAGAACAAAAACCGCCTGGCATAGGCAAGGAAATTTTTTGGATGGTGGTGCTGAGTGTTTGCAGTAATTTTACGGAAGGCACCATGGCAGACTGGACAGCTGTATACATGAAAGAAATAGTACAGACCAATGCCTATTTTATCGGCTGGGGACTGGCAGCTTATTCCATGTGTATGGCACTGGGCCGGTTAATGGGAGATGGCATGGTACCCCTGCTGGGTGCCAGGAATGTCCTCTTAATGGGCGCTGGCATGGTATTTTTCGGCCTGGGTCTGTCCATTCTTTTTCCAACAACGGTAATAAGTATAGTCGGCTTTGCGTTGGTGGGGTATGGGGTTTCTTTCTCCTCGCCTATCTTGTATGGCAGTGCGGCCA
>Ga0075163_10008305_pt1 | contig 13695 bp, 9 predicted proteins | sample JI1023141ADNA_FD_71478 | JGI IMG/M metagenome (GOLD analysis project Ga0075163, IMG submission 71478) | Wastewater effluent complex algal communities from Wisconsin, to seasonally profile nutrient transformation and Carbon sequestration -... | ecosystem: Engineered > WWTP > Effluent > Algae...
CCAGGTGAAACGAGAACATCCTCCACATCCTCGGCGGAAAGCGAACTCGCAAAGCCGGCCACAAGAACCCAGATCAATCTACGCAGTCTCATGCTGCCATCTCAACGGTTCAGCACCTTTTTGACAAGAACTAAATCACTGGCTTCTCAGACACGGACGGCGCACACTTGGCAGCATGAAACGTCGTTCGTTCATTACTGGGACTGTTGGCGTGTTGACGTTAGCAAGACACCCGATGTCGCGCGCGGCGGATGCGGCTGTGAAAGCTCCGTTTCGTTTGCTCTATGGCAGTGACACGACGCACATCCTCACTTGCACGAGTCCGTGGCATGAGGCGGGGCAGAAGCTGAGTGCGGAGATGTTTCTGGCTTCGGTGGATGAATCGGTGGCGGCTGGGGCGGATGCACATCTGCTGCAACCGGATTTGGGTTGGGTGCCGTGGTGGCCGAGCAAGGTGATGCCGCTGGATGAGCATCTGGCGTGGTTTCAGAAGCAGTTTCGGCCTGATGCGAAGCTGAATCCGTTTCTCCAGTTCGTGGCGGATGGCGGCGACTTCGTAAAGCTGACGCTGGATCGCAGCCGGGAGAAAGGCATCGCGGGGTTTGTGAGCTTTCGGCTGAACGATGCGCATCACAAAAAGGATGCGGATGATCCGAAGACGACGCGCATCGAGGCGGTGCCGCGTTTTTATGCGGAGCACCCGGAGTATCGGCTTGGCAAGCAACCGGGCCAGACCAGCTACGCGGCGATGTTGCACGACTGGGCGCATGAGGAAGTGCGCGAGTTCAAATTCCGGCTGATCGAGGAGCTGTGTGTGAACTATGACCTCGACGGTCTGGAACTGGACTTCATGCGGCACCCATACTTTTTCAAAGACAAGGAAACCACGACCGAGCAGCGACGCGAGATCATGACTTCATTTGTCGCGCGTGTACGGCGGACGCTGGATGCAACGGCGCGAGAGGGTCGTGCGCGCTGGCTGTGTGTGCGCATCCCCGCGCATGAGGCGGCGCATGACGCGATGGGGCTGGACGTGCAGGCGCTGGCGGCGGCAGGCGTGCAGATGTTCAACCTCAGCACCTACTATCATCTGGAGCAGCAGACCTCCCTGCCCGCGTTGCGCGAGAAAGTGCCGCAGGCTGCCGTGTATGCGGAGCTGACGCCGCACACGGCCTTCAATGGAAAGCCCGACGCGCGCTCGCACCGTCGCGCGACGCCAGAGCAACTCACCACCGCCGCACATCTCGCCTACACCGGCGGCGCCGACGGCATCTCGCTCTACAACTGGCAATACTACCGCCAGCAGGCGCACGAGCCTGATCCTCCCGCCGCCGAGCCGCCGTGGGAGGTGATGCGCCAGCTTCGTGATCCAGAAACCGTGGCCAAACTGCCGCAGCATTATTTGCTGGCGGTTGGTTTCCCGGAGCCGCAATTGCCAGAGCGTCCCCTGCCCTTCGGCATGAGTTCGGCTTCGACACACGAGTTGAAGCTCCGACTTGCTCCGCCAACTGATGGCTGGCACGGCGAAGGCACACTGCGCGTGCAGGGCGACTCATCGCTGACCGGCAGCGTGTGGTCCGCCCGCTGCAACGGCCACGACCTCAAGCCCACGACCGATGTGAGCGAGCCCTATCCAAATCCCTTCACGCAATTGCTCGCTGCTCCCGACGCGCTCCGCGCGTGGGCCTTGCCCGCATCGCTGCTGCGTGAAGAAGAAAACGAATTCGAGTTCACCTTCACCGAGGGCACCGCCGTCGATGTCATCGCGGTGGATGTGGCGATGGAGAGGTAGTTCAGTCCAGAAATTTCCACTCGCTGAACATCGCCGCCTGACCGCAGCGAGCACCGTCGAGCGAGAGAAGATTCCAAACAATCGCACGCGAGATGCGAAAACGGCGTCCTGTCTTCCCGATGCGCACGCCGGAGTAATCGTCGATGAAGCCATGGCGCGTCACGCGGTCCAGCAGACGCGCCCGCTCCTCGCGGTTGGGGGCTTCGGCGGTCAGTCGTGACGGCATCCGGGTCAGTTCTTCCCATGTGATGTCCCAGAGCTTCAGCGCAGACTGATTGCCGTAGTTCAGGATCGGATCGGCCTCGGTTCCGTGGGAGACAAGGACGAACGGAGCCTCAAAGATGCGTCGTGACAACTCTCGCGGATCAGAAACGTCAGGCATCAAATCACGGTCCAAATAATGCCGGAAGCTGCGAGTGAGACAGTCCGTGTGGGCAATGATCTCGGCTCGATTCCAGTGGTCGATCATGACAGCTCAAGGAAACAGACACTCAACATTCCGCCATGGGGGGGGGGAACACGAATCGCTTCGGCTCACGGATTTGAGAGCTAGCCAACAATGGCCTTCACCACGTGCTTCTCTTCCACGCCGGTGAGTTTCTGATCGAGGCCTTGGAACTTGAAGCTGAAGCGCGTGTGGTCGATGCCCAGCAGGTGGAGGATCGTGGCGTTGATCTCATTGATGTGCACGGGATCGCTCACGACGTTGTAGCTGTAGTCGTCGGTCTCACCGTGCGTGACGCCGCCCTTGATGCCGCCGCCGGCCATCCACATGGTGAAACAGCGCGGGTGGTGGTCGCGACCATAGTTCTTGTCGGTGAGCGTGCCTTGCGAATAGACCGTGCGGCCAAACTCACCGCCCCACACGACGAGCGTGTCGTCCAACATGCCGCGCTCCTTCAGATCCTTGATCAGAGCGGCGCAGGCTTGATCGGTGTCGCGGCATTGGCTGGCGATGTCCTTTGGCAGATTGCCATGCTGGTCCCAGCCGCGATGCAAAATTTGCACGACACGAGTGCCACGCTCGACGAGTCGCCGGGCGAGCAGAGCGCTGTGCGCAAAGGTTCCGGGGTTCGTGGCGTCGGGGCCATACATCTCCAGCGTGGCTTTGGATTCCTTGCTGAGATCGACGAGATCCGGAACGCTCGCCTGCATTCGGAACGCCATCTCGTATTGAGAAATACGCGTCTGCGTCTCGGGATCACCAAAGCGCTGGTGGTTGAGTTCGTTCAGCTTGCCGAGCGCATCGAGCATCGTGCGCCGGTCGCTCCGCTCGACACCGGGCGGGTTTTGAATGAAGAGCACGGGATCGCCAGACGAACGCAAGGCAACGCCAGCGTGCTTGGTCGGGATGAATCCGCTGCTCCACATGCGCGTGAAGAGCGCCTGCGCCGCCGCACCCGATGACCAGCGCGGCGTGAGCACAACAAAGGAAGGCAGATCATTGCTCTCGCTACCGAGACCATACGAGAGCCACGAACCCAGACTCGGCTTCCCCGGTACTTCGCTGCCAGTCATCACATAGGTGCAGGCCGGATCGTGATTGATCGCGGTCGTCCACACGGTCTTCACCACCGCGAGATCATCCACGACCTTTGCCGTGTGCGGAATCAGTTCACTCGCCCAGCGGCCACACTTCCCGTGCTGCGCAAACTTGAACATGCTCGGCGCCACCGGCAGCCGCGCCTGACCGCTCGTCATCGTCGTGATGCGCTGGCCATTGCGGATCGAGTCCGGCAAATCCTTGTCGAACTGCGCCGCGAGCTTCGGCTTGTAATCCCACATGTCGAGCTGCGACGGCCCGCCGTTCATGTGCAGATAAATCACCCGCTTCGCCTTCGCCGCGTAGTGAGGCAGCCCGTTCAAAGCAGGATGCACCGCACTGCTCGAGGCCGCGCGCGACATCAGCTCGCTGCCCAGCATCGAAGCCAGCGCAATGTTTCCCGCACGAAGGCCCGTGTGGCCGAAAAACTGGCGGCGCGTTTGTTGGAGATGGTAGTCGAAGAGTGGGTTCATGGATTCAGGGCTTCGTCGAGGTTCAACAGCAGGTTCCCGATCATCGTCCACGCGGCGAGTTCCTCGGGCTTGAGTTTCGCGTCGGGTTTGGAGTCACCGAACGCGATGAGCTGTTTGGCTGCGTCAGGAGCGGCTTGGTAACGGGCGAGGTGCTTTTGAAGCGTGTCGTGGATGATCGCCGCTTCGTCGGCGCGAGGGAAACGGGTGACGACGTGACGGAAGGCGAAGTTCAGGCGCTTGTCGAAGGTGTCGCCGCCTTCGAGCAGGATGCGCTGGGCGAAATTGCGCGCGGCTTCCATGTGCTGGATATCGTTCATGAGCGCGAGTGCTTGGAGCGGTGTGTTGCTGCGCTCTCGGCGGAGGCAGACTTGCTCGCGGCTCGGCGCGTCGAAGGTGGTCATGCTCGGCGCGGGCGCGGTGCGCTTGTAGAAAGTGTAGAGACTGCGGCGATAGAGTGCGGGGCCGGTGTCGCGGACATAGCTGCGCGTGTTGCTGCCGCTGTAGGCCACGGGTTCCCAGATGTTGTCGGGTTGATATGGCCGCACGCCTTTGCCGCCGACGGTTTGATTCAGCAGCCCGGAAACAAAGAGCGCCTGATCGCGCAGCACCTCTGCGTCGAGACGATGACGCGGACCACGCGCGAGCCATTTGTTTTCCGGATCGGTCGCGAGAAGCTCCGCCGTTGCCTTGCTGCTCTGACGATAGGTCTGCGACATGACGAGTTGCTTCACGAAGCGCTTCACATCCCAGCCGTGCTCACGGAAGTCGATGGCGAGCCAGTCGAGCAGCTCGGGATGCGTCGGCGGCGTGCCCTGGCTGCCGAAGTCGTTTGCGGTCTTCACGATCCCTTGCCCAAAAAACTGCTGCCACAGACGATTCACCGTCACGCGAGCGGTGAGCGGATGCTGCGGGCTCACCAGCCACTGCGCGAGGTCAAGTCGGTTATACGCATCCTTCTTCGGCATCGGCGGGAAGACGGCCGGCGTGTTGCGCGTGACCTTGTCACCCGGCTTGTCGTATTGACCACGCTGCATGACAAAGGCCTCACGCGGCTCTGGCAAATCGGCCATCACCAGCGAGGCGGGGATCAGACTCTCTAGCGTGGTCTTCTTCGACTCGATGGCCAGCTTCTCGGCCCGCGTGCTTTCCACGATGCCTCGCGCGCCTTGGTATTCGTTTTCAAACCACCAGTCCTGCACGCGCTTCGCATCGGCAGCAGGCCACTCGTTCGACTTCTTGCCGCGCACCAGCGTCAGCAGATCATTCGGCAGTCCCTCGACGCGCTTGCCTTGGTTCTTCTCGATCCACTTGTTCCACGACCACTGCGGATCCTTCGCCGGATCAACGCGCGAACTCATCGCCAACCGATCCCAATACACCGTGCCGCCGAATTGCGTGAAGGCGAAGCCCGTCACCTTCATGCCCGGCTTCAGACCGACACGATCCGCCGCAAACTCCAGCTTTGCCCACTGGCCGGCCTCGGGCAGTGCGCCGAGCATCACGCGCTCGGTGGTGCGCACTTTGCCAAAGGGAATCGCGCCCTCCTCGCCCCACACGCCGCGGTGATTCCAACCTCCGACATGGAATTGCAGCATCACCGACTTCGGTTTGTTCGCCGGATCGATGTAGCACTGCACGCTCAGCTTGCCGTTTGGTGGGATCGTGAAGTTGCCGCCAGCCGAGAAGAAATCCTGCGACACGCTCGTGGCCGTGCGCTTCAGCGCGCGCGTGCCGCTGGCCACCGGGCCTTTGTCCTTCGTGACAAAGGTCGTCGCATGGCCGCCACTCGATTCCAAATTCGCCTTCGCTGGAAAATCGTCGTCAAACCAAACCACCTCGCTCGTCTGCACCGGCGGCGCTGGTGTCTGCGTGGCGGGATCGACGTAGTTCAACGTCGCGATCGCCTTCCGAATCTCCGCCTGCTTCGAGGAGATCTGCTTGTCGTAGTCCGCGAGCTGCTTTGCCTGATCGGGCGTGCTGAGCCGCAACGATGGCGCTGTGAGCAAGATGTTGCCGTCCATCGCCGGATCGGCGGCGCTGTTGAAGAAGGCATACATCGAATAGAAGTCCTTCTGCGTGATGGGGTCATACTTGTGGTCGTGGCACACCGCACAGCCGCCGGTGAGACCCAGCCACACGCTCATCATCGTGTCCGTGCGATCGACGGCGTAGCGGTAGATCCACTCCTCGTTGATCGAGCCGCCCTCGCCCGTGGTCACATTGCAGCGATTGAAACCCGACGCGAGGATCTGGTCCTGCGTGGCATTTGGCAAAAGATCGCCCGCGAGCTGCCAGACCGAGAACTGGTCAAATGGCAGGTTCCCGTTGAACGCGCGCACCACCCAGTCGCGATACGGCCAGATGCCGCGCTCATTGTCGAGGTGCAAGCCATGCGTGTCGCCGTAGCGTGCCGCATCGAGCCAGTAACGCGCCATGTGCTCGCCGTAACGCACCGACTTCATCAAGCGATCCACCACGCGCTCATAGGCACCCGGAGTCATGTCCGCGAGAAACGCATCCACCTCCGCCGGAGTCGGCGGCAATCCCGTCAGATCCAGCGTCACCCGGCGGATCTGCTCCTCCTTCGTCGCCAGCGGCGATGGTGTCAGTTTGTGCTCGGCGAGCGATGCCGCAATGAAACCATCAATCGGGCTGGCCGCGCCAGCGTCACCTTGCGCATCCGAACTCCAAACCGGAAACCGGGAACTCGGAACCGGGAACTTCACCGGCATCTCAAACGCCCAATGCTTCTTATAAGGTGCACCCTCCGCCACCCAGCGCTTCAGCGTCTCGATCTGCGCCGAAGTCAGCTTCTTGTGCGAGTCCGCCGGCGGCATCAGATCGTCCTCGTCGGTCGTGATGATACGCTTGATCAGCTCACTGCCCGCCACATCACCCGGCTTGATGGCAGCCACGCCCTCTTTGTTCTTCGTGAAGGCACCCTCCGCCACATCCAGCCGCAATCCCGCCTTCCGGTGCTTCACATCAAAGCCGTGGCACGCGAAGCAGTTGTCCGAGAGGATCGGGCGGATGTCGCGGTTGAAGTCCAGCTTCGAGGCAGCGAAAATTGAAGTCTCCGACCACAGAGTGGCGGCGGCAAAAAGAACGAGACTCAAGCTGGAAATCCTGGCAGACATGGATGTAGGTGGGGCAATTGATCCGCGACCCGGTGACCGGGAGGGTTCCAAGTACGGGAAATACGCCTCACTTCTTGCCCTTCTCACTCTTCGCTGGCTGCACCTGAAAACGAAGAAACCCTGCCGGTCAGACCTCAGGCAAAAAACCCCCAAAACCTGAAACCCAATTACCGGCAGGGTTGAATTTCCGATTAAATGAAAATGCGCCAAACAATGCAATCCCAAAGTTTCTTACCGAAAGAAAAACTTTATCCCGCCAGCCAGGGCAGGCGTCTTTTGGGGCTTCTTGCCATACTGACTACAGCCACTTTCCTTCCCGTCACGGCAGGTGCCCAGCTCGGGGCGGAGGTGCGGCAGGTCATCGTCGCCCAGCCAGGCACCTGGAACTCGAATACAGCGACCCTCCAATGCTACCAGCGCCCGTCGGCGCGCGCTCCGTGGCAGCCTGTGTTTCCGCAGGGGATTCCCGTTCTGCTCGGCCGGAGCGGACTGGCGTGGGGGCGCGGCCCCTTTGTGCCTCCGCAGAATGGCGTGCCGCTCAAGGTTGAGAAGGACTGGCGCGCACCGGCGGGTGTTTTCCAGCTTGGCCTTTTGTTTGGCTACGCGGGTGCCGCGCCTGCGGGAACCCGCTGGCCCTACCATCAAGTCGGCCCGTGGGATGCCTACATCGACGATCCGCAAAACCCGAGCTACAACCGGCACGTCCGCGTGGATCCACGCAATGTGCCGCCGTGGTTCGAGAAACAAAAGATGCGGCTCGGCGACGCGGCCTACAAATGGATGCTGGAGATCCGCCACAATCAAAACCCCGCCGCGCCGGGCTACGGCAGTGCGATCTTTTTTCATGTGCGGCGCGGGCCTACGAAACCGAGCGCGGGCTGTACGACGATGGCCGTTGAGAATCTGGAGGCGATGATCCGCTGGCTCGACCCGAGGGCGTCGCCGTATTATGTGCTGCTTCCGAAAGCCGACTACGCCGCGCTGAGAGCGGCGTGGCGGCTTCCGTGAACTGTCGTCAGCAGCAAATTTGCGTCAGCGGATTTCCTCCCCTGCGGTGTTGGAGACAAGCAACTGCTCGCGGTGGAAGGTCGGATCACTGCGGAAGGTGAGCCGGGCCTGATACTTGCGCTCGAGATCGACGAGGTGCTCTCCGTCCTCGGTCTTCAGACGCGTCATCACTTCGGGATGGACGACGACGACGAGATCCTTCTGATCGCTCTTCCCGCGCTGGAGAATGGCGCTCAAGCGGCGCTGAAGCTCGACGCTCATGGTGAGCGTGGTCTTCACCTGACCGTGGCCTTTGCAGTACGGGCAGTCTTCGAGCATCGAGGTGCTGAGGCTCTCGTGCAGGCGCTGGCGGGTCATCTCCATGAGTCCGAAGGCGGAGATCTGGAGAATCTGCGTCTTGGCTTTGTCACGCTTCACGCGGTCGAGCATCGTCTTGTAAACGAGCTGCTGATCCTTGCGGCTCTTCATGTCGATGAAGTCCACGACGATGAGGCCGCCCATGTTTCGCAGTCGCAATTGACGCGCGACTTCCTCGGCGGCCTCCATGTTGGTGGTGAGCAGGAGCTTGTCAATGTTGTTCGAGCCTTTGTTGCGCCCGGTGTTCACGTCGATGGCGACGAGCGCTTCCGTTTGGTCGATGACAATGTAGCCGCCGCACGGGAGCCAGACTTGGCGGTAGAAGGCGTTGTCGATCTGCCGCTGGATGCCGTAATGGTCAAAGAGGGCTCCAGGCCCCTGGAAGAAGTTGATGCGGCTCTTGGCCCGGCGTGAGATGTGCCCAGCCATCTCCTGCATGCGCTCGACGGTCGCTTGATCATCACAGGTGACTTCATCCACCTCCTCGGTGAGGAAGTCACGCACGGTGCGCTCGATGAGATCGGGCTCCTGAAAGCAGCAGACGGGCGCGTTTTGGTTGTCGCGCACCTTCACGATCTCATTCCACTGATCGAGCAGGATACTGAGGTCACGCACGATGTGCCGCGCGCGCTTGCCGGATGCCTCGGTGCGCATGATGATGCCCATGCCCTCGGGCAAGTCGAGATTCTCGATGATCTTGCGGATGCGCGCGCGCTCCTTTGGATCCTCCACTTTGCGCGAGATGCCGAATTGATCATTCAACGGCATCAGCACGAGCAAGCGGCCCGCGAGCGAGATGTTGGTTGTGACGCGCGGTCCTTTGTTGCCGATGGGGCCCTTGGTCACCTGCACCATAATTTCCGACCCAACCGGATAGAGGCTCGGGATGTCCTGCGAGGTGATCTTCTTCCGCTTCTTGTTGTTGCCACCTCGGTTCACTTCCTCAATGCCATCGAGCGCCGCCGGTATGGCGTCCCAGAAATGGAGGAAGGCGTTCTTGTCGAAGCCGATATCGACGAACATGGCCTTAAGGCCTTGCTCGATATTCTTGATGCGACCCTTGAACACACTGCCGACGAGGCTCTGCGTGCCGACACGCTCAATGGTGTACTCTTCCAGCACGCCGTTCTCGAGGAGGGCCACTCGGCTCTCTAGCTTCTCACAGTTGATGACGATGCGTGTTCCGCTGTTGATGTCCTTCTTTCCGGTAATGAACTCCTTGATTCTCTTCACGATTCCCAATGGCATAGTAAAACTTGGTTGGTTGGTTGTGCCGCACTGCGGCTATCTTCTGAACAGTCTTTGCAAAAACCCGGCTCGTTGCACAGGCACGGCCTTCGGCACCTCACGCTTGGGGTCCACGGCTCTCGATCCCGCGGGATCGGCCTTTTTGCGAAGCTTTGGTGCAGCTGGCTTGCGCGTTCCCTCCTCGGATTCACGCGCCTCGGCCTGTGACCCCACATCGCCATCGTCATCCCCGGCGGAGGCGACGTTGAGCACGAGTTCCTTGGAGTAGGTGATGGCTTCGTGTTGCTTAAAGTCGCCCGCAACTTCGGGCACCGCCTCGATGGCGACCTGGTATCCATTGTCGAGCGCGAGCGCCTGCTCGAGCACACGCTTCACCACCGGAGCGGCGCAACCTCCACCGGATTTTCCGCCCTGCACCAGAGTGCAGATGGCAAATTTCGGATTCTCATAAGGCGCAAACGAGATGAACCAAGTGTGGTTGTCCTTCTGACCACTGCGAAGGAACTGGGCAGTACCGGTCTTTCCCGCCACCTCGACTCCTGGAAGGCGACCACCTTTGCCCGTGCCGCCGTCGGCATTGACGACCTTCCACATCCCACGACGCACAAGCTCGAACTGCTGGGCGGTCACCACTTCCTTGACGAGGTCACCACGCGGCGGCGGCTGATTCTCGACCACCACGCGAAGGCCATCAACGACGCGCTTCAGCAAGTGAACGGGGTACGCCTTGCCGCCGTTGGCGACGGTGGCGGCCACATTGGCCATTTGCAGCGGAGACGCCTGCACGAGGCCCTGGCCGATGGAGACGTTGGCCACAAAACCCGGGCTTCTCCAGTTCTCGGCAGGCTTGTTTTGGCGCGTCCATTTCTCACCCGGCAAGATCAGGCTACGCTCATCTTCCTCGTCGAGCTCGACCCCGGAACGCTGTCCGAGACCCAACAAGGTGCCGATGCGCTCAATGTTCTTTAGCCCGGCGCGATTACCATATTGGTAGAAGAAGCAATTGCAGGAGACCTTGATGCCGTCGCTAAGATCCAACGAGCCGTGCGCGCCACCTTTGTCTGCGATCCAGCATTTCATGGCCTTCGTGCCGTAGGTCACGCTGCCACCGCAGGAGAAATGGGAGTTGGTAATGCCAGCCAGACATCCGGCCAGCGCCGTGACGATCTTGTAAGTCGAGCCGGGCGCGTAGCCGCCGAGCGCGCGGCTACTGAGGGGCTTCACGGGGTTCTTCAAATAAGCATCCCAGTCCTCAGTCGAGATGCTCGGGATGAACTTGTTTGGGTCATACGAAGGCACCGAGGCCATCGCTAGCACCTCGCCGGAATTTGGCTCGATCACCACGCACGCCCCGCGCCCGATGCCAGCATCACGCAAGGCGCGCTCGGCGATGACCTGGATGCGTGCATCGAGCGTGAGATGCACATCGTTCCCCTTGCGCGGTTCCTCGTAGCCGACCTCGCCGACGATCGCGCCCTTCTGATCCACGCGCACGGTGCGCACACCGGGCTTGCCGACGAGATACTTGTCCATTGTCTTCTCCACGCCAGCCGCACCGTAGTCGTCTGGGACATAGTAGTTGCCCCAGGGCCTGCGCTCTTCCTCCGAGACGCGCTCCTCATCCGGCTGCCCCACATACCCGAGCATGTGGCAGGCGAGCGAGCCGTACAAATACTGCCGCGTCGGGCGCACGGCGACCGAGAGGCCTGGCAGACCTAAATTGTGTTCCGCAAAGCGACTGAACTCCTCGAACGTAAGATCGTCCCGGTAAACCCAAGGCACGAGTCCGCGAAAGGCACGGGTGTGGACACGCAGATCGTTTGATGAAAACGGCTTGGCCAATCCCATCTCGTTGAGCCGACTGGCCACGAGTTCGTTGAACACCTCGACATAATCATCCTCCGATTTCTCACGCGGGATGCCTTGCACGGTGAGCGTGTACTTGAACTTCGGCATCTCCTCCGGCTTCTCGCCGCGCGCCTTGCTTTCGTTCCGCGCCTTGAGCAGACGACGGTACTCGTCCATCACCTCCTTCATCACCACGCGTACTTCGAAGGATGGCTTGTTGCTCACCAGCGTGATGCCGTTCCGATCCTTGATCTCGCCACGCACGCCCGGCACGCGGATCTTCAGTTCCTTCTGCCCTGGCACCTTCCCGACGTACTCGGCATGGCGCTGCACCTGCAAATACCAAAGCCGGTACACGAGCAACCCAAACCCGCCGATGATCGCGAGTGTGAAGAGGAGCAATCGGAAGCGGTATTTAACGACCATCGTAGTTGTACCTCAGGCCATCGTACTTGATTTCATAGCTCGTCACCCGCGCCAGCACATGGAGCGCAAGGAACATCAGGGGCGAGAAGAACATGGCGTACATCATGTCCGTCACCAGTTTCAACCACATCGCCGTCGGAAAGTAAAAGCTGCCGCGCAAAAGCGTCATCAACAGGTATTGCACCAATAGCCAAGCTCCGGTGGAAAATCCCACCATGACCACCGGAAGCTCCAGTCGGCCCTTCTTGAATAGCGGTCGCACCCCCTGCATCAGCGCGCCGAGCAGTCCGAACACGAGGATCGAGTAGCCAAATCGAAGATCGGCCGTGCCCATCGTCGCCGCATCAGCCAGCGTCATGCCGAGTTCCGCGCCCGAGGCTTGCCCGGCGTCGGAGGACATGGGCAGGTAGCGCACATCCCATAGTACTCCAGTGACCAGCGACAGGATCAGCATCCACGGAAATGGCACCGCCACGGACGCGGCGAAGAAAAAAACCGCAGGCAGGAACAACCGCGCGTAGTGAGTGGTCTCGGGCATGATCGGCGGGATAAACTCCTGCACCGCGAAGGACATGAGCATCAGCGCCAGGACGATGAGGTTGAAAAGCATGATCACTTTCCTTTCTCAAATTGCACGGGTTCAGCCTTTTGAATGGCCTCCGAACCAGTCGCCGGCTCGGCCTTCTGCATCTCGACGACAAACACATGCTCCAGGCTCTCGAAATCAACAACAGGCTCGACGATCGCCTCTCCGGAAATCTCACGGTTCTCAAACCGCTTCACCTTTCCCAAGTGCAATCCAGGCGGAAACACTCCGCCGTCGCCCGATGAGTAAACATTGGAGCCGATGTTGATCACCGCGTTGCGGGAGAGATAACGCAAGCGCAAGTCGGGTCTCAAATCCATGCCGCCGCGCTCCCCAAAGAGAATGCCCCTCTCTTTCGTGCCCTCGACATAAGCGGACACACGACAAAGCTCGTCAGTGAGAAGAATGACCTCGGCCATGCGCGGCGAAAGCTTCCCAGTCTTGCCAATCAAGCCCACGTCGGTGATCACGGGACTGTCGGTGCCTAGGCCGTCGAGTGATCCCTTGTCGATGATAAGCGTATTCCACCAGGTGCCGGCCGAGCGCTTCACCACACGCGCGGCGGTGAGTTTGAAGGGGGAACCCTGCTTGTAATCCACGAGTTTCCGCAGCTTGTTGTTTTCATCCATCATCTCGTCGTACTTCTTCGTGATGATGCGGAGCCTTTGTACTTCGATCTGAAGCTTCTCATTGTCACGCTTTAGAGCGGTCGGATCACCGACGACAGTCGTCGTGCCTTCCATCGCCTTGTCCGCACTCGCGCTGGCGTGAATGAAGGGAGAGAAGACGGACATCACCTTGTCCTGCAACTGACGCGACTTGCCCTTGTTGAGCAGGAGCAGCGCCACGGCTACCGCGAGGAAGGCCAGCAGTGCGATGACATTGAAGTTTCTCATGGTTGCGCCGTCCTGTCGTGATCAGGCCCTGGGGGCCATGATCGGTGCGTGAACGTTAGCGACATTCATCGCGCATCAGACATCCTGTGTGCTGACCTTGCGCAGGAACTCAAGCTCGCTGAGCACGCGGCCCGTGCCCTCGGCGACCGCGCTCAGAGGATCCTCCGCCACATGCACTGGCAGCGCGGTTTCCTCCTGCAAGAGCTTGTCCAGACCGCGCAGCAAGGCACCGCCTCCGGCGAGCATGATGCCGCGATCCACAAGGTCGGCGGAGAGTTCCGGCGGGCAGCGCTCAAGCGTCGTGCGCACTGCATCAATGATGGTGTTCAATGGCTCAAGCATCGCTTCACGCACCTCCTGGCTCGTGATGGTGATGGTCTT
>Ga0075163_10008306_pt1 | contig 13694 bp, 12 predicted proteins | sample JI1023141ADNA_FD_71478 | JGI IMG/M metagenome (GOLD analysis project Ga0075163, IMG submission 71478) | Wastewater effluent complex algal communities from Wisconsin, to seasonally profile nutrient transformation and Carbon sequestration -... | ecosystem: Engineered > WWTP > Effluent > Algae...
GCGCGCCGAACCCGTCAGCGCCTGGCCCGCGCCGGGCGGCTTGCGCGACTTGCGCGCCATGCTGGTCGCTGCGAAAAAGCCCATCGTCATCGCCGGTGGTTCCGGCTGGGACGCCGAAGCGGCCAACGCCCTGCAGCGCTTTGCCGAGAACTGGCAGCTGCCCGTGGCCTGCGCCTGGCGCTTCCAGGACACGTTCGACAACCGCCACCCGCTGTACGCGGGCGACGTGGGCATCGGCACCAACCCCAAGCTGGTGGCGCGCATCAAGGACGCGGACCTGGTCATTGCGCTGGGTATCCGCCTGGGCGAGATGACGACGCAGGGCTACACGCTGCTCAGCGCGCCGCGCGCGACGCAGAAGCTGGTGCACATCCACCCTGGCGCCGAGGAACTGGGCCGCGTCTACAGCGCCGACCTGATGCTGCAGTCCGGCACCGCCGCGGCCGCCAAGGCGCTGGAAGCCCTGACCGCACCGCCCGAACTGCCCTGGGCGGCACACACCGCGTCGGCCCAGGCCGATTACGAAGCCAACCTGGTGGCGCCAGCGGTGGAGCCGCTGGACATGGCGGTGGTCATCAAGACCGTGCAGCGCCTGCTGCCGGAAGACACCGTCTACACCAACGGCGCCGGCAACTTCAGCGGGTGGTTGCACCGCTACTGCCGCCACGTGGGCCTGCAGCACCACGGCCGCACGCAGCTGGCGCCCAGCAGCGGCGCCATGGGCTACGGCCTGCCGGCCGCCGTGGGCGCGGCGCTGTTGAACCCCGAGCGCTGGGTGGTCAACGTGGCCGGCGATGGCGACTTCCTCATGAACGGCCAGGAACTGGCCACCGCCACGGGCTATGGCGCCAAGAAGCTGATCAGCATCGTGGTGGACAACGGCACCTACGGCACCATCCGCATGCACCAGGAGCGCGACTACCCGGCGCGGGTGAGCGGCAGCGACCTGTTCAACCCGGACTTCGCTGCGCTGGCGCAAGCCTACGGCTGGACGGGTGAATTCGTGGCGCGCACCGGGGACTTTGAGCCGGCGCTGCAGCGGGTCATTGCCGCAGGCAAGCCGGGGCTCATCCACATCAAGCTGGCCACTGACGTGAGCACCACGCGCACGACGCTGGGCGCCATTCGCAAGGCCGCACAGGACAAGCGTTAGGCTTTCTTCAGGCCGGACGGCCGCGGAGCATCAGCACCACACTGCCGGTCACCAGACCGGCAGCCAGCCATTCGCTCCAGTGCAGGCTTTCGCCGCCCAGCGTCACGCCCAGCAGCAGCCCGATGATGGGGTTGACGTAGGCGTAGCTCGAGGACACGGCCGTGGGCGTGCGCTGCAGCAGCACCATGATGGCCGAGAAGGCCACCAGCGAGCCCGCCACCACCAGGTAGGCCCAACTGGCCAGCGCGAGCGGGTCCACCGGCCAGCGCGGCTGTTCGCCCAACAGCAGGGATACGGCCATCAGTTGCACGCCGCCAGCCAGCATCTGGCTGGCAAAACCCATGGCGCCCGGCGCCAGGTCCAGCGGCCTTCCGCCCAGCACACGCGGCAGGCCGCGCTGCGACCACACGCTGCCCAGCTTCCAGGCAAACGACGCCGTCAGCACGGCCAGCAGGCCACCGGGTGATGCGGCAAAGCCCTGACCCATGGCCAGCCCCAGCAAGCCCACCAGGCCCACGGCAATGCCCAGTGCCTCGCGGCGCGTGGGCTTGGCGCCGTAGGGCCACTCCAGCGCCGTCTGCAGCGCCGGGCCAATGGCCACGAAGACGACCACCAGGCCGGAACTGACCGTCTCTTCCGCCACGGCCGTAAGCCCATAGCCCACGCCCAGCATCAGCGCGCCCAGGGTGCCGGCATTGATCCATTCGCGACGGTCGGGCCAGCGCGCACCACGCCAGCGCATCCAGCCGGCCAGCAGCGCGCCTGCCACCAGGAAGCGTGTGCCCATCTGGTAGAACGGGGGAAAGCTGACCAGGGCCCACTTGATGGCCAGGTAGGTGGAGCCCCAGATGACCCAGGTAGCAGCCAGGCAGGCCAGCACCAGGCCGGACAGGCGGGGCTGGGCAGGGGAGTGCAGCAAGGTGCTCGTCATGTACAGGACTGTAGACAAGGCTCAGGCGCGGCTCCATGGGCCATGCAAGCTTGCTTGCAATATCAGCCTTGCCTTTCCTGGTTTGGTGGGGCAGAGTCTTTGAAATGCCGAACCCAATAGCGCTGGACGCCTACGACAACCGCATCTTGGCTGAGCTGCAGGGCGATGCCCGCATCAGCATGGCCGAGCTCGGCCGGCGCGTGCACCTCAGCCAGCCGGCCGTGACCGAACGCGTGCGCAAGCTGGAATCCGCCGGCGTCATCACCGGCTACCGCGCCACCGTCAACCTGCAGGCGCTGGGTTACGGCATACGTGCCTTGGTGCGCGTGGGCCGCACCGACTACCAACGCATGGCCCACCTGGTGGGGCAGTTGCCGGAGGTGGTGAATGCCTGGAACGTCACCGGCGAAGACAGCTGGGTGATGGAAATTGCCGTGGCCGACGTGGCTCACTTGGACGCCGTGGTGTCGCAGCTGTGTCTGCTGTCCGAGACCTCCACCTCCATCATCCTGAAGACCCTGCGCGAGCATGCGGCGATGCTGCCCAGGGGGGCGGATGCCCAGGAGGCGCCGGCATGAGGGGCAGCGGCGCGAGAGACAGCGTCCCGCATGCCGTGGCCTGGGACGTGGTGGACGGCCCCGGCCACGACCTGCAGGCCATGGCCAAGCGCTGCCGCCGCATGGTCAACCGGCGCGCAGCCGTGGCGGCCGGCGTAGCCTTGGTGCCGTTACCCGGCTTGGACTGGGCGGCTGACGTGGGCTTGCTGATGCAACTGCTGCCGCGCATCAACGCCGAGTTCGGCCTGTCGCCGGAGCAGATCGAACGCCTGGCGCCGGACCGCCGCCTGGTCGTCTACAAGGCCATCACCAGCGGCGGCGCCATGCTGGTGGGCCGCGTGGTCACACGCGAACTGGTGCTGAAGCTGGTGCAGTTGGTGGGCGTGCGCCTGACCGCGCAGCAGGCGGCCAAGTTCGTGCCCATCGCGGGGCAAGCGGTGTCGGCGCTGCTGACTTTTGGCGCGCTGCGCTACGTCTGCGAGCAGCACATCCAGCAATGCATGGCGGTGGTGCGCCAGCTGCAACTGCCCGCGCCGCAGCGCCAGTGAAGCCTGGCAGCTGAGGCACAATCCAGGCTTCGTCGGGGTGTAGCGCAGCTTGGTAGCGCATCTGCTTTGGGAGCAGAGGGTCGCACGTTCGAATCGTGTCACCCCGACCATGGCGCAAGGCGCGTCCTGTGGCCTGCCCGGAGGGACTCGAACCCCCTACCTGCTGCTTAGAAGGCAGCTGCTCTATCCAGATGAGCTACGGGCAGACGGCCCGTATTGTCCCGCAGCTTGCCCGCCCGCCGGTCGCGCGAGGCATACACTGCTCGCAGCAGCATCTCTTCAGGGCCCTGCGGCGCAGGGCTGTGGTTGAACGGACTTGATCATGCTCGACGGCTTGAAGCGCCTGTTCACCGGGCCTGGCGCACCTTCCGAGGAATGGGAGGGCATTGCGACCTGGGCCACGTCGCGCCAGCACACGTTTCGTGTGGTGCCCAACGAGGGCTTCGTGGTGGACGGTCGCCTGGGCACGACACCCTGGCGCATGGAATGGGGCCCGTCGCACCGGCCCTACATTCCGGGGCAGGAACTGCGCATACGGGCCGAGCTGGGCTTGCCGCCCGAACTGCAGGCGCTGGTGATGAACCGCATGCTGCAGGAAAAGATGGAGAAGGACGTCTTCGACCAGTATGTTGAAGGTGTGCAGACCCGCATCGACAACCAGACGCCACCCGAGATGCGCTGGCTGGTCATGTACTCCAAGGTGTCGGGCAGCGACATGCCCGAGCTGCGTGACCGCTACATCGCGCTGGCCAGTTCCAAGCCCTGGCTTGCCCACTGGCTGCAGGGGCCGCTGACGCAGGCCATCGCTGCCGCGCGCGTGGACGCTGAAACGCCGGTGGTGTTGATGATCGGCCGCGGCCGGCTGATGCTGCGCACGGCCTTGGCGGAGCCCGACCTGGCGCCCATGCAGTCCTGGCTGCGCCTGTTTGAAACCGCCATGCGGGAAGCGCGCCGTGTGGCCAGTGAAGGCACGGACGCGGCTTCACCCACCACGCAGGCCAGCGCCTGGAGCAGCAGCGCGCTGCCCGGCGACGAGCGCGCGCCCTAGCCCACAGGCCTGGCCTCAGGCCTTGGGCAGCACCTTGCCCAGTTCAATTTTGGCAATGGCGTTGCGGTGCACCTCGTCAGGGCCATCGGCGTAACGCAGCGTGCGGCTGAGCGTGTAGAAGTAGGCCAGCGGTGTGTCCTGGCTCATGCCGGCGCCGCCGAAGACCTGCATGGCCCAGTCGATGACCTGGCAGGCCATCTGCGGCGCTACCACCTTGATCATGGCGATCTCGGCCTTGGCGCTCTTGTTGCCGGCCACGTCCATCATCCACGCGGCCTTCAGCGTCAGCAGGCGCGCCATGTCGATCTTGCAGCGGGCCTCGGCGATGCGCTCCTGCGTCACCGTCTGCTGCGCAATGGTCTTGCCGAAGGCCGTGCGCGCCACGGCGCGTTCGCACATCAGCTTCAGCGAGCGTTCGGCAATGCCGATGAGCCGCATGCAGTGGTGGATGCGTCCCGGCCCCAGTCGGCCCTGGGCAATTTCGAAGCCACGGCCTTCGCCCAGCAGGATGGCGTTGGCAGGCACGCGCACGTTCACGAAGTCCACCTCCATGTGGCCGTGTGGTGCGTCGTCATAACCGAACACCGACAGCGGCCGCAGGACGGTGATGCCCGGGGTGTCGGCCGGCACCACGATCATGCTTTGCTGCGAATGCCTCGGTGCGTTGGCGTCCGTCTTGCCCATGAAGATGTAGACGGCGCAGCGCGGGTCGCCGGCGCCGCTGGTCCACCACTTGCGGCCGTTGATGACGTAGCTGTCACCGTCCCGCCTGATATCGGCCTGGATGTTGGTGGCGTCGGACGAGGCCACGGCGGGTTCCGTCATCGCAAAGGCGCTGCGGATCTTGCCGTCCAGCATGGGCTTGAGCCAGCGCTCCTTGTGTTCCGCCGTGCCGTAGCGCGCGAAGACTTCCATGTTGCCGGTGTCGGGCGCGGAGCAGTTGAAGACCTCGCTGCTCCAGGGCACGGCGCCCATGATCTCGGCCAGCGGCGCGTAGTCCTGGTTGCTGAGGCCGAAGTCGAATTCCGATGCGCCCTTGGCGCCGGCGCCGTCGGCGTGCGGCGGCAGGAACAGATTCCACAAGCCCGCGGCGCGCGCCTCGGGCTTGAGTTCCTCGATCACCTGCAGCGGCGTCCAGCGCTTGCCAGCGCGCGTGTTGGCCTCAATCTCCTCCAGGTAGCGTGCTTCAGCCGGGTAGACGTGCTCGGTCATGAACGCGTTCAAGCGCGCCTGCAGATCCTGGCAGCGGGGGGAGTAGGAGAAGTCCATGGGTGGTATTCCTTCAGGAACGGTTGGCGCGTTGCGCAAAGCCCCAGGCCATCTGCGCCAGCGGGCGCGTGGACGAACCCGTGGCCCGCGCCTGCGCGCTGGAGGCGATGCCGTCGACGACACGCTTGGCAATGCCTTGCGTGATGCTGGCCAGGCGGAACAGGTTGTAGGCGAGGTAGAAATTCCAGTCCGCCGCCAGCGCCTCGGGGCTGAGGCTGCGCCCTTTGGCGTTCATGCGCTCGCAGTAGCGGCGGATGTACTCTGCCTCCGACGGGATGCCCAGCGCAGCGTGGTCCAGCCCGCCAATGCCGCGGAAGGTGCCAGGCGGGATGTGCCAGGCCATGCAGTGGTAGCTGAAATCAGCCAGCGGGTGGCCCAGCGTGGACAGTTCCCAGTCCAGCACGGCCAGCACACGGGCTTGGGTCTTGTCGAAGACCATGTTGTCCAACCGGTAGTCGCCGTGCACCACGGAGACCTGCGTTTCGTCTCGCGCGGTGGCAGGCATGTGGGTCGGCAGCCACTCGATGAGCCGGTCCATCTCCGTGATCTCTTCGGTCACGGACGCCACGTACTGCTTGCTCCAGCGGCCGATCTGGCGTTCGAAGTAGCTGCCGGGTTTGCCGTAGCCAGCAAGGCCCACGGCGTTGACGTCCACGCTGTGCAACGCGGCGATGACACGGTTCATCTCGTCGTAGATGGCGCCGCGTTCCGCGGTGCTCATGCCGGGCAGGGACTGGTCCCACAGCACCCGGCCGTCCATGAACTCCATGACGTAGAAGGCGCGGCCGATGACGGCTTCGTCTTCGCACAGCAGTTCCATGCGCGCCACGGGTACGTCGGTGTTGCGCAGGGCATGCATGACGCGGAACTCGCGCTCGATGGCATGCGCCGACGGCAGCAGTTTGGCCACAGGGCCTGGCTTGGTGCGCATCACATAGGCCTTGGCCGGCGTGATGAGCTTGTAGGTGGGGTTGGACTGGCCGCCCTTGAACTGCTCCACTGTCAGCGGGCCGCTGAAGCCGGGCAGGTGTTGTTGCAGGTGGGCTTGCAGCGTGGCCACGTCAAAGGCGTGGCTGTCTGCGACGGGCTTGGTGCCGGTGAAGTGGTCCATGGGGTCTGTTCAGTTCAGCGGTCGGAGATGGCAAGGAGCTTGTCGCGCGACAGCACCACCAGCCGCGTGGGTTCCACGCGCACCGCACCTTCGCGCTCGAAGCCCTTCAACTCCTGGTTCACGCGCTGGCGCGATGCGCCCAGCAACTGCGCCAGGTCTTCCTGCGCCAGCGCCAGGCCGATGCGGATTTCCTCGCCCTGCGCAATGCCGTAGCTCTTGGCCAGCAACAGCAACTGCTTGGCCAGGCGCGCTTGCAGGGGGCGTGTGTTGAGGTCCTCGAACTGGTTGAACATCAGCCGCAGGCGGCGGCAGTTCAGGCGCAGCAAGGCGTCGTAGAGCTCGGTGTGCTGGGCCAGCAGGTCCTTGAAGTCGGGCTTGCGCACCACCAGCATGGTGGTGCTGCCATGCGCGTCGGCATCGTGCGTGCGTGGCAGGCCGTCGAAGAGAGCGATGTCGCCGAACCACGTGCCCGGTTCGGCATAGGTCAGCGTCACCTGCTTGCCCGACAGCGACACCGAACTGATGCGCACCGCGCCTTTGGCCACGCCACACCATTCGGCGGCTTCCGAGCCGCGTGTGGCCAGCGGGTCGCCGTCGGCCAGGCGTCGCACCAGCGCACGGGAGAGGATCGCGCCCTGCAGCTTGGGTGAGAGCTTGCTGAACCACGGGCCAGTCTCGATGTTTTGTTGTTCTTCCAGTGTAAGAGCCGGGGTATTCATGGCTTGTCCCTGATGCGACAGCTGAGCGAGGATGGGCAGCGATGCTAGTGCGCCTGCCAAGCGGCGGGCCAAGGAGACCCTGATGCCTGCACCCATGCCTGCCGTCCCCAACCGCCGTGGCCAAGTCTCCGACGCCGAATGGCGCCAGCGGGTGGACCTGGCCGCGGCCTACCGCCTGGTGGCCCTGTTCGGCTGGGACGACCTGGTGTTCACGCACATCAGCGCCCGCGTTGCGGGGCCAGGCGGCGAACACACGGGCGGATTCCTCATCAACCCCTACGGCTTCATGTTCGAGGAGATCACCGCGTCCAGCCTGGTGAAGGTGGACGCGCAGGGCAACAAGCTGGACGACTCGCCCTTCGACGTCAACCCGGCCGGCTTCACCATCCACAGCGCTGTGCATGAGGCGCGGCATGACGCGGCTTGTGTGCTGCATGTGCATTCGCTCAACGGCATTGCGGTGTCGGCGCAAAAGGCGGGCGTGCTGCCTTTGTCGCAGCAGTCCATCTTCGTGCTGAGCTCGCTGGGCTACCACGACTACGAAGGTGTGGCCCTGCGAGACGACGAGAAGCCGCGCCTGGTGGCCGACCTGGGTGAGCGCAACTTCCTGATGCTGCGCAACCATGGCTTGCTGACCGTGGGCCGCAGCGTGCCTGACGCCTTCCTGTCCATGTACCTGTTCGAGACCGTCTGCACCATCCAGGTTCGCGCCCTGGCGGGGGGCACGGAACTGGTGGCGGTGGACCCGCGCATCATCGCCACCGCGCAGCAGCAGGCGGCGGCCGTGACCAAGGGCCTGGGCTCGTCGCTGACCTGGCCCGGCCTGTTGCGCCGGCTGGACCGCCGCAACCCGGGTTACGACAGTTGAGGGTCACGCCGGGTGTGGCGGTCTGCACACGGCTGACCGCCTTGCGCCGAATTGGGCGCGGAATGGGGTGTTTTCTCGGCGCTGGCAAGGCCTGTCCGCAGGGGCTTCTCTGCTAGAGTGAACCGAGATCGCGCTTCCTCGCAAACCTTACTGCATGCACACAAATCGTCCCTGGCGGTGCTTGTCGACAGGCCTTGTCGCGGCCATGGCAGGGACCACCGCTTCTGCGGCGGGCCTGGGCGCCGGTGCCGCCGGGGCTGTCCTGGGCCAACCGCTTGATTACGCCGTCCAGGTGCGCCTGGACCCCGGCGAAGCCCTGTCCGCCGAGTGCGTGCTGGCCGAGGTGATGTCCGGCGACCGCCGCGTGCCGCCGCCGCTGGTGCGCACGGTGGTGGAAATGACCGGCGCCGAGTCGGCCCGGGTGCGTGTGCTGACCCAGACCAGCATCGACGAGCCCGTGCTGTCGGTGCAGCTGAGTGTGGGCTGCAACGCCCGGATCTCCCGCCGTTATGTGGTGTTGGCCGATCCACCCATCAGTGCCAACGCGGGCGCCAGTTCAACTGCACCGTCCTTTGCGGCCAACCCGCCCCCAGCTGAACCGGCGCTTGCGCCGGCGACGGCCAGCCCTTCTGCGCCAGCAGCCAGCCCCGAACCCTCTGCGGCGCCCGCGGTGGCGGTCACTGGCGCTATGTCCGGCGCCATGCCAGGCGCCGTAGGTGTGGCCAGCCCCGCGGTCAAGCCCAAGGCCGAGCGCCGCGCGGCGGCCGCCGGGCCCGCTCCTCGCGCCACCCCACGTGCGCCCAAGCGTGCGCGTGCTGCGCAGGAGTCGGCCCAAGCGCCGGTCGCACGGCTCAGGTTGGACGCGACCGAGGCGGCGGTTCGCAAGACCGAAGCGCTGGCGGTTGAACAGGCCATGGCCGCCGTCGAACAGGCGGCCTCTGCCGCCCGTGCGGCGGCCTCCGCTGCGTCGGCATCAGCCGACCGGGTGGCGGTGCTGGAACGCACCGTTGAACAACTCCGAGCCGAGGCCAAGGCCAGTGGAGAGCAGGCGGCGCAATTGCGCAACCGTCTGTTGGCCGCCGAAGGCTCCGGCAACTGGACCTGGCCGCTGCTGGGCTTGGCTGGCGCGCTGGGTGCGCTGGCCGCCTGGCTGGCCTGGCGCCTGGGTCGCGCCAACACGGTGCGCCAGCAAGGCTGGAGCACGGCCGTGGCCGATCCGAACACCATGGCGCCAACGGTACAGGCCATGACGGAGCAGTTGGCCAGCCGGCCGCCCACCGCGCCGGTGCCCTTCGTGACCTCGGCGCCGGTGAATGCGTCCATGGCGCCTGTGGGCGTGAGCCGCCCGCAGGCCGCGCCCGCATGGCCGCCGCCTGCCCCCGCGGTGGCTTGGCCGCCGCCGCCCACAACCTTGCCCCCGCCCGACCTGCCCGAGCCGGAAGACACGGCGATGATGCGCACGCAGCCGCTGCCGCCGCAGGCGCTGCCGGACGCGGGTGCGCCGCGCGACGTCACCATTGAAGAGCTCATCGACCTGGAACAGCAGGCCGAGTTCTTCATCGTGCTGGGCCAGGACGAATCGGCCATCGACCTGCTGGTAGAGCACCTGCGCAGCACCGGAGGTGGCAGCCCGCTGCCCTACCTGAAGTTGCTCGAAATCCACCACCGCCGCGACGACCGCGACGCCTACGAGCGCATGCGTTCGCGTTTCAACCACCGCTTCAACGCCTATGCGCCCGAGTGGGGTGTGGACCTGACCCACGGCCGTGCGCTTGACGACTACCCAGGCGTCATCCCGCGTTTGCAGCAGGTGTGGGCACGCCCGCTGGACGCCATGGCTGAACTGGAGGCGCTGCTGTTCCGCAAGAGCCGCGGCGAGCTGTTCGACCTGCCGGCGTACCGTGAAGTGCTGTTCCTGTACTCGCTGGCCCGCGACCTGCTTGACCGTTCTTCGGCCGACAGCGGCAGCGTGGACCTGCTGCTGCCCATGGCGGATGGGACCGCGTTCGGCAGCACCTCGCCAGCGCCCTTCCTGGGGTTGGAGCGAGACGCCTTCAAGGACACCCAGCCTCCGCCCGATGACCTGCCCACCGCGCCGGTGGATTTCGACCTCACCAGCACCGACCGCCGCACCAGCATCTTCGATCTGCTGGACGAGCGGCCGCAGCCTTCCGTCCCGCCGCGGCGGAAGTGAACTGGCGGCGCGCTACAGGCGCGCCAGCCGTTCGAGCGCGGTGTTCAGCGTGCTGTCCTGCTTGGCAAAACACAGCCGTGCCAGGCGCTGTTCAAAGCCGCTGTCATAGAACACCGACAGCGGAATCGCGGCCACCCCCACTTCACGCGTCAGCCACTGGCAGAACTCGGCCTCGGGCAGGTCGCTCACGGCGCTGTAGTCCACCAACTGAAAGTAGCTGCCCTGGCTGTCCAGGGGGCGCAGTCGCGTCTGGTTCAAGCCGGCGCGGAAAAGGTCGCGCTTGCGCTGGTAGAAGGCCGGCAGGTTGAGGTAGGGCGCCGGGTCGGCCATGTAGCGCGCCAGGCCGTGCTGCACCGGCGTGTTGACCGTGAACACGTTGAACTGGTGCACCTTGCGGAACTCCGCCGTCAGTGAGGCCGGCGCGGCCACCGTGCCCACCTTCCAGCCCGTGACGTGGAAGGTCTTGCCGAAGCTGCTGATCACGAAGGCGCGTTCGACGAGGCCGGGCACCGACGACGCGCTGATGTGTGGCACGCCGTCGAACACCATGTGTTCGTAGACCTCATCGCTGATCAAGAGCACGTTGGTCGGAGCCAGCAGGGCGGACAGCTGCTCCATCTCGGCCCGCGTCCACACGGTGGCGCTGGGGTTGTGCGGGCTGTTGATGATGATCAGCCTCGTGCGCAGCGTCATTGCGGCGGCGATGCGCGCAAAGTCGGGCCTGAAGCTGCCTGGTGTCAGCGGCACACGCACCACGGTGCCGCCGGCCAGTTCGATGTTGGGGGCGTAGCTGTCGTAGCAGGGCTCCAGCACGACGACCTCGTCGCCCGGGTGCACGCAAGCCAGGATGGCCGTCAGGATGGCCTGCGTGGCGCCCGCGGTGACGGTGATCTCGGTAGCCGGGTCGTAGCGGCGGCCGTAGAGCGCTTCGATCTTGGCCGCCACGCGCTCGCGCAGTTGCGGCACGCCGGTCATCGGCGGGTACTGGTTCAGGCCTTCGCGCATGGCGCCGGTCACGGCGTCCAGCAGGGCAGGGTCGCAGTCGAAGTCCGGGAAGCCTTGGCCCAGGTTCACCGCGCCCAGCTCCTGCGCCAGCGCGGACATGACCGTGAAGATGGTGGTGCCCACCTTGGGCAGGCGGCTCGTCAATGCGGGAGTGGCGTGCATCGTTGCAGGGTCAAAGTTGGTAGTCGGTGCCCTGGCCGCTCATGGCGCGTTCGATCAGGGCGGGGGTGAGTCGGGGCGACAGCATCTCGGCAAAGGCCAGCACGAACTGCCGCAGGTAGGCGCTGCGCTTGAAGGCCACGCGGGTGACGTTGGTGCCGAAGAGGTGGCCCAGCGGTCGCGCCACCAGGTCGGTGTCCAGCGCCGCGTCGCGCATGGCCAGTTCGGTGACGATGCCGATGCCCAGGCCCACCCGCACGTAGGTCTTGATGACATCGGAGTCGATGGCCTCCAGCGCCACCTGCGGCTTCAGCCGCGCTCGGGCAAAGGCCTGGTCAATGCGGGTGCGGCCGGTCACCGTGGGGTGGTACAGCACCAGCGGCTGCGCCGCCAGCTGGTCCAGGCTGGGGCGCTCTTCCGTGGCCAGCGGGTGGCCGGAGGGCACCACCAGCACGTGCTGCCATTCGTAGCAGGGCAGGGAGACGAGGTCTTCGTGCGCGGACAGCGATTCAGTGGCCAGGCCGATGTCGGCCACGTCGTCCAGCAGCATGCGCGCCACCTGGTCGGGCATGCCCTGGTGCAGCACCACCTGCACACGCGGGTGGCGCTGGCGCAGCTTGGCCACCGGCTCGGGCAGGAAGTAGCGCGCCTGGGTGTGCGTGGTTGCGATGGACAGCGTGCCCTGGTCCTGCTTGGAGAATTCCTCGCCGATGCGTTTGAGGTTGGCGACCTCGCGCATGATGGTCTCGATGGACTTCAGCACCAGTTGCCCGGGTTCGGTGACGCGCTTCAGGCGCTTGCCGTGGCGAGCGAAGATGTCTACGCCCAGTTCTTCTTCCAGTTCCAGGATGGCCTTGCTGATGCCGGGCTGGGACGTGAACAGCGCCTTGGCCGTTTCCGTGAGGTTGAGGTTTCGGCGCACCGCCTCCTGCACAAAGCGGAACTGGTGCAGGTTCATGGGACAGGCTTGATCAATTCGAGAGCCGCCGCCGCCATGGCCTGGGTCACGGACTCCACCTCGCCTATGGCGGTGGCCAGGTCCAGGCGCAGACCCGGGTGGGCGGCGCGTATGGCGTCCAGCAGCAGCGGGAGGTCCTTGCGGACGTGGCCACCCGCGCCCAGGAACATGGGCAGCACTTGCAAGCGCACGCAGCCCTGCGCCGCCAGGGCGGCGGCGGCTTCGGGCAATGTGGGCGTCATGAACTCCAGGAAGGCCAGTTGCACCGGCACGTCTGCGCGGGTGGCGCGCACGCGTGCGGCCACGGCCTCGAAAGGCGCGGCCCAGCGCGGGTCTCGTGCGCCGTGGGCGAAGAGGATGAGGCCGGTGCGGGCGTTGGGGTGCATGGCCTAACGGTAGCGCACCAGCCAGGTGAACGCAGCCATGGACAGCAGCAGGTACAGCAGGCTGGGGGCTGCCGCGGCCACCCAGGGTGTCCAGCCGCGCAGTGTGGCGATGTGCCCCGACAGGTTGCTGAGCAGCACGAAGCTGATGCCCAACAGGATGCCGCCGAAGACCTTCAGGCTGACGCTGCCGGCGCGGGCGTGCAGGTACGCAAAGGGCAGGGCCAGTGCGACCATCACCAGGCAGGCGAAGGGGTAGAAAGCTTTGCGCCAGAAGCGGATCTGGTGGCTTTGCGACGACTGCTCCTGCACGCTCAGGTGGCTGCTGTAGCGCCACAGCTCCAGCGTTGTCATGGTGCTGAGCGGCAGCACGGCGGCGGCCACCACCGCGGCGCTCAGCGTGCTGGGCCAGTGCACGGTGGGGGACTGTTCCAGCACCACGTGCGGCTGGTCCTCTGACCGCGCCACGGGCCAGCGCGCGGTGCGGGCGTCGGTCAGCGTCCAGGTGCCGTCGTCGGCCACCTGGCCCTCGCGCGCTTCGGTGCGCGACAGCAGCCGGCCGTCGGCGTCGAACTCGAAGATGCGCACCCCGGCCAGCAGGCCGCGTGAACTGGCACCGGCCACATTGACGGAGTAGCTGCGTTCCCCCTGCGGCGTGCTGCGCTTTTCCTTCAGCCAGGCGCCGGCCCCTTCCAGCTGCAGGCCGCCGGCGCTGCGGGCCTTCAGCAGCACGGCCTCGCGCTCGCTGGCGGGGGCCAGGTAGTCGCCGACCACAAAAGTCAGCACCGCGA
>Ga0075163_10008307_pt1 | contig 13694 bp, 11 predicted proteins | sample JI1023141ADNA_FD_71478 | JGI IMG/M metagenome (GOLD analysis project Ga0075163, IMG submission 71478) | Wastewater effluent complex algal communities from Wisconsin, to seasonally profile nutrient transformation and Carbon sequestration -... | ecosystem: Engineered > WWTP > Effluent > Algae...
GAAAAGCATGGCATAAATGATGCTGCTGCCTTGCATGAGATTTTTCAGTTGACCAGACAGAATTTGATACAGGGTTTTAGAATCGGTCAAAAACTGAGAGGCAGCTACCAGCCGCACTAGCGTCTCGCTGTACTTGCTACCAGCTACCACCATCAGAGCCGCTATCGGAGCTACCACTGTCCGACCAGCTGCCACTATCTGAGCCACTGTCCCAGCTGCCGCCACTATCTGAGCTGCCCCAGCTACCACTATCAGAACCGCTGTCATAAGAGCTACTGCCACCACCAAAGATACTCTGGTCCTGGTAATAACTATTGGCTGGCGGAATAGCGTATTGATGCATCGCTAAATCATCAAGACGTCTATTAGTCTCCATTTGATTGAGCATAAACATCAAATTGGTCAGACCACCATTACTTTGTACAACTATAGGATGAGCATACTCGTCCATTGTGGACCAGCTCGGCTGGTAGTACCGGCTTGTACCAAATAAGCGAGCAGGCATTTTTTCGGCTTGGTCGCCTTGAGGCACTTTTAAGATGTGACCAGGGTTTTCTCCCTCTGAGTCGCTGGCGCTTTCTCGTTTTTGTGCGCTCAGTAATTTTTGTTCTTTGTCGTGTTTGTCTACAAGAGCACGTGCTTCGGCCTGACTGTCGATACCACCTGTGATGGCATTGACCTGGGTTGATAGATGTTGTGATTCGCTAAGTAGGGCATCAGCCATTTGCAAGCATTTGATAAGTCCGTCGATGTTTGCACTGCTTTTGCCATTTTTAGCCAGTTTGTCTACTTCTTCTTTAGCAGAGTCGAGAGTTGATAGCTTCTGGAAGAAGACACCGATGCGATAGGCTAGCTCCTTGTTTTCGTCTGGCTTGATGTATTCCGATGCCTGACCTAGCTGGTCGGCATTGATGTAAAGCTCATTGAGCTTGCCTTCAAGGGTATTTGTCAGGACCTTTTGTTTTGCTTTGCGATTGCGATTGATTGTCAAAAATATTGTGGTGAAAAAGGCGATAAAAACAATGATCACTACAATCATTGCGCTACCAGCTAGCGGCGATGGTCCTTTACTTTGCGGCACCGGCGTCTGACTTTCGCTACCGTGGGCCTTTAGATAGGCGAGATTTTGCTCTCTTTCACCAATGGTGCTTTCGATACCACGAGGGGCGTGTTGTGCACCTGAAGCAATAGTGCTGCGGCCAACCACTGTGCCTGATTGATAGCGGTCTTCTATTGCAGTCAGACTGTCGCTAATGGCGCCTTTGATGTCTGTCTCTCTAGCTTTTGGTATAAACGATCTGGGTATGACAGTGCCTCTTACAAAGTTGGTGTCGACACCTGCATCTGTTAGTTTGTCACCACGGACGATGCGTACTTTGTGATTGCTATAGTCGACAAGCATCAAGAGTCTGTCTGTGGGCGCGCCTTTGATGCCCCATTTGTAGGCTATTTGATCGCTCAAAGCCAGTAAGTCGTCGTTGTCTTTGTAGCCTCTCGGCAGTATGACGACACGGGCATGATAATGCATGCCCTTAGCTTCGGTATCTATTGTCTGTCTATCATCAGTGGTCAGGACGCCTGCTAAATCGAGCACCGTCTCGCTGGGCGGTTTGAGCGGCACTCCCTGTGGCCAGTCTTGATTCTTCATTTTTGCTCTTGCGTTTTAAGTCTTGCAGTTACGGTTGGTCAGGCTTATTTCTTGATGACCTGGACAATGCCACGCATTGCCTTTTGAAATTCTGGATTATTCAATGAACCATAGAAATAATAAGCCAAAACACCCAGCAAAGCCACTGTCAGCCAGCGCTGGATACTGATATGGGCTCTGGCACTCATGGCATCTTTGGCGCGGTTGCTAAAGCCTACTCTTTCGCTGCCTCTAGAGTTTACTTGTTGCGATGCCGCATGACCGAGGCGGCCGTTACCTCTCACTCTCATTTTGGCGTATTCGGTAGCCGACGGTAGCTGTCTTTGACAGCTGATACAAAATTTGATCAAAGAGCGCACTGGTGTATTGCAATAAGGACAGTTAGTGTAAGGCAGATTGCTTAAGCCTTCGCCATTACCCAAGCCCTCTGTGTCGAGCGCTTCTGTGCCTTTTTCTCTGGTGCCCATAACAGCACTCATCACTCGTGATATCCAGGAGCGATTGGCGGCACCGTCGGCGTCCATCTTGCCGTATTGACCGGTGAGACTCTGCTGCGTTTGAATCGATTGATTGGCCTGACTGGACATGCGCTGATCCACCTGGGGGGCATCAACCATGGTCTTATTGACCAGCTCCATTGCTCTCTGGCTGGCTAGCACGCTGACCTGACCTTCATTAGGACCAAGAGCCGGGTAGGTCCCTGACATGAGGGCTTCAGCTTCACTCTCCATGTCTTTAAACTCGGCTTTTTCCATGCGGTGTTTGTAGCTTTTGAGTTTGATGCCATCTCTACTCAAAGCTGCCTTAAAGTCTTTGCCAAACTCCAGGATATCGGCATGTCTGTTTTCTGGTTCTTTGGCCAGAGCTTTGCTAAAAAAGTTTGTCAGTTCACTGCAGACTTTCATTTCAGGGCAGCTCAAGTTAAATGGTATCGGTGTGCCATAAAGATGGCAGTCCATCATTTCGATAGCTGATTTGGCCTGGTAAGGTAGCGTCCCTGAGAGGCATTCATAGACCACAATGGCTAGTGAATAAATGTCCGAGCGTGGGTCGACAGCCGACGCTGCCAGGCATTGTTCTGGACTCATGTAGGGCGGACTGCCGCAAACATCGCCAGTTTTTGTAATGGTATAGGCGTCTTGAGTTTTTGGTTCTTTTAGTTTTGATAGACCGAAGTCCACCAGTGTAACCCAGTCTGGATTGTGGTTTTGAGTGGAGAGCAGGATGTTTTCGGGTTTGAGGTCGCGGTGTACGACATCCATTGAGTGAGCTGTTGCCAGAGCATCTGTTATCTGGGCAACAATCCTCTCTGTGCGCTCAAAACTCAGTGGCCCCCTCATTTTGAGCTCGTCTTTTATACTTACGCCTTCAAGGAAGTCCATCACCAAAAACGGCTGCCCTTGCGAGCTCATACCAAAGTCGTAAAGCGTCACTATATGGTGGTGACGTACTTGTGAGACTGTTTTTGCCTCGCGGTAAAATCTTTTGACTGCCTCACTATCCGACACCATGTGCGAGTGCAGCATCTTGATTGCCATGAGTTTGTCCATCTGCTCCTGACGAGCTTTGTAAACAACTCCCATGCCGCCGCGTCCGATAATTGAGACAATTTCATAGCGATCGCCCAATCTGGTACCAACCAGCGGGTCCATTTCCGTCGATTTCAAAGGAGTTGAGTCGACGGGGCATCGCTCAGTTTTTTCGTCGTATTCCGAGTGGCACTCAGGACATGTCTTCAAGGTGGATAGTAATTCAAAAAAGAGGGGGGCTAGTACAAGCATACCCTTTACTTATAAGGAAATATCTCTAAATCAATCTGGCAATAATGGAGTTACTAATTGGCAAACCGCGCTCAGTGATTTTGAGGTAACCGTCTGATAATTCCATCAGCCCTTCACCCGTAAATAGGCTGATTTCCTTTTGTTTGAGTACGGCAATGTCAACTCCATACTGGCTTTTAAACTCTTCCAGGTGGATACCTTTGACCATGCGCAGACCAAGCATTATGCCTTCTAAAATCTGACCGGCGTCGTCAATAACTTCGCTTTGTTCGCCTTCCAGATAATTGCGCAAATATTTATTAAAAGACTTGCTATTGCCGCTCCTGACGCCGTCTACATAGCGGTGAGCACCGACACCAAAGGCAAAGTATGGCTCGTTTTTCCAGTAGACAATATTGTGTCTGCTCTCGTAACCAGGACGTGCAAAATTTGAAATTTCATATTGAGCAAATCCAGCATATCTCAGGGTTTGTACCAATAATTCATACATGGCGACAAATTGTTCTTCATCTGGGTAGCTCTTGCTATCTCTTGGGTAGCGCAACAAAAGTGGTGCATTGATGGCGATTTCCAGACCATAAGCAGAGATGTGCTGGATACCGATGCGACTTGCTAGGGCAATTGCTTCTTCGAGACTACTTTTAAAACTATCCAGTGTTTGCATCGGCAGACCATACATAAAATCTAGACTGATATTGCTAAAACCAGCCTGATGCGCTGCTTCTATCCCAGCAAAAGCCATGGCGCGTGTATGGTCGCGACCCATGGCCGTCAGTTCATTGTCGTGAAAAGATTCAATGCCAATAGAAAGACGATTGATTCCCATTTTGAGCCATTCTTTTGCTTTGTCTACACTTATGGCATGGGGCGTGGTTTCCAGTGATACTTCGGCATCATGCGCGATATCAAACTGTTTTTTGAGCGCCGCCTGTATTTTGGCGATTGTGCTGAGCTGAGCCAGTCCAGGAGTGCCTCCGCCATAAAAGACAGTATTTAATCTGCCGCCTTTTGGGCGAGCGGCCAGTCGTTCGTCCATTTCTTTGAGCAGGGCATCTGTGTATTCGTCCTCTTTGTTATCGAGTCCGCTAAATGCGGCAAAATCACAAAAGTCGCATTTGTGACTGCAAAAGGGGATATGTATGTAAACGCTCTCTGGCTCTTTATTGCTTGCTATCATGTAAGACCTCGCGACTAATCTTACTTGGTATATATGGCAGTGACGACTTGTGTTACTAGATGGTTATCTAACAAGCCACTTGTTGGCGTGTTGCTCTTTTGCGCCTGGACATTTAACTCGGCATTTGCCCTGACTGGCGCGCAGCAGTCTTTAATCAAGTTAATCAATAGCAAACCAGCCAGCGTGGACTTGCGCTCTGTTGGTGATGTAGTTATTCAGTTGCGCCGCAAAGTAACCGACAATCCCTCCGATGGCAGTTTGCGCTTACGTCTTGGCAGTTATCTCTATCTTGCCGGCGATTTTGAGGGTGCTGCTACCGAGATGAAGCGGGCAGTAGCAATCAATCCAGACGACTATCTCGCCCATATTTTGTTGGCTCATGTGCTCGACCAGAGCGGAGACGAGGCCAGTGCTGACCTGGAGTTTAGACGTGCGCTGACCATCCGCAGTGATGTGGCAGAGGCGCATTATTACTACGGTCAGAGTCTCTTTAGACGGGCCGAAATATCAGAATCAGTCAGTCAATTTCGTGAAGCAAGCCGGCTCAAGGCCACTGACCTCAACTTTGCCGGACTCTCCCGGGCGCTACTGGCCACCAGAGATGTCCAGGGGGCTATAAAAGCAGCCAGGCAGGCAGTCTCGGCTGATCCCAGCTCAAGCATAGCCCATGCCGATTTGACCAAGGCTTTGCTGGTAGCAGGAGACTATCACTGCGCTTTGCGCACTGCCAGGCAGGCCACCCTTCTTGATCCCACTTCGGCTGATGGTCATATGGCACTTGGCCGGGCTCTGTATGCCAACAAAAACATTCCCCAGGCAGTGGAAGAATTCCGCCAGGCTGTGCGTCTTGACCCCCTCAGTGCTCAGGCGCGCAATGATCTTGGCTACGCTCTTTATGGCAAAGGTGATGTTTCAAGTGCTGTCAGTGAGCTCAGATTGGCATTGCGGCTCAATCCGCACCTGGCTGAGGCGCGTAATAACCTGGAAATCGCTATCTATGGTCTGACTGGAGAAAAGCGACCTTAGCCAGGCTTAATCTTGTTTGGAGGCGTGGTTAGAGCGAGTTAGCCTTTGTTGAGCACTCATTTAAGGGAAGCCATGAGCTAGCGCGGTAAAATCAGGGACTATTTAGAGCAAGCGGTATCTCATGCCAGGCAAATACAAGCAATTTAGTGATTTTGGTCAGCCCTCGCGTCTGGCAAATTTTGCTGCACCACTAGTGGTGTCATTGCTGCTTGCTGGTTTTGCTTTTGCTCCAGCTCTAGCCGCGGACGATGATCCCACTGGTAGCAGTAACTCTACCAATGGTTTGTCCTTTACTCCCGGTCAATCAAAAGCTCCAGATGAGCCCGCACCAGATTTGGCACTTGCCACTGGTGATGATGACAAAAATAAAGACAAAGCAGATAAGGCAGATGGTGCCCAAATCGCTCAGGGCTCAATTAGACCAGCCAGTCGCAAGCCTTTACCCGGGGTGGTGGGCACAGTCAAAATCCGCAGACCATTTAAGCTTTTTGCTCAAGCCTCCAATAAAGAGATTTTGATCCACAATCTCACTTTTAGAGAGACCCCTGTGCGCGAAGTGATTAGTGAACTCGCTCGCCGTGGCAATCTAAACATCATCATCGATAAATCCTGTCAGGGCAAAATCACTGGTGAGCTGAGAGACGTCACTCTCGATGAGGCCATGGACAGTGTTTTAGCGGCAGCAGCTTTGACCAGTCGCACACTGGATAATTCCACTGTGGTGGTGGCGTCTACTCAAGCGATGGTGCAGCTCGGTCTCAATCGTCCAGTAGCCAGAGCATTTAAGCTCAGTTACGCTCACCCCTTTGATGTGGCTGGTTTGCTCAACGCCTCGGTCTTTAACCGCGGCTATTTACCTGATTTTAAATCTCAGACCAAACGTCATACCCAGGTCGAGAACGTCGAAGAAGCTGCCTCCGAAAAAGAAGGTCAGGCCCAGGGCAGTGATTTGCGTGGTCCAACTGCCGAAAAGTATGGCGGTAAAAACAACGATAAAGATGCTCAAAACTATGAGACTGATAGTACTCAGACTTATTCTCTCGAGACCCAACCCCGCAGTTTGCGGGGTATTACTAGATCTCAGACTCAAGAGGGCGTAGGCTTTAACAACGCCGCCGTCGATCCTGGTACACAGCAAATTAGAGCCAGTCTGGAAGTCAACTCAGACTATCCAGTTGACCCCAATGGCGGTGCGGCAATTGTGCTGCCTGATGTCAAAAATAGACAGGTGATTGTAGTTGGCACCAATGAAGATGTCACTATCGCCGAAGAAGCAATTAGACTTATCGACCGCAGACCCAAGCAAGTACACATTCAAGCATCGCTCGTGGAGCTTAATAACCAGGGCATAAGACAGCTTGGCGCCACACTCAACATCCAGGGCGAGGGCTTGTCCAGCTCGATTATGGGTAACTCGCAAGCCCCTCTAAAGTCATTCTTGCCAGGTTTGGGATCGACTGCTAACGCAGTTAATAACCCTGCTTTGCCTGCCATACCCTTTACCGGTGTGAACACCACTACTGTGGCTCCTAACGGACCTGGTGCTGGTTTTAACGGTCTTATCGGCTCGCTCGTACCTCTTACACCACCCACTATCGCCAATGTGACCGCGCTCACAACTGCTCAATCAGCCTTTAACTTCCTCACCGCCAATGGTGCCGCTGGTGGTCGTAATAACATTGCCACTATCCCGCATGCTCTCAACCTTTCTGTCAACATGCTCTTGCAGACCAACAAAGCAAAGCTCGTTGCTAACCCATCTATTGTTGTTGTAGATAATACTGAGGCATTGATTACAATCGCCTCTGAAGTAGTGCACAAAGTGACATCAACAGTGTCTCTTGGTGTTGTCACAACTAACGTAGAATTGACTAAAGCTGGCATCTTTTTAAACGTTGTACCGCGAGTGTCTGAGGACGGTTTTATCTCCATGAGATTGCGTCCGCAAGTATCTACTCCGCTGGGACCGCCTCAGGTATTTGGTACCACAGTTGTGACGCTGCTCAATGTGCGCGACATCATGTCACAAGAAGTACGCATCAAAGATGGTCAGACACTGGTGCTCGGTGGTTTGTTTACTGAGACAGAAGCCGCTCAATTAGCTAAAGTGCCTTATCTGGCCGAAGCTCCAGTTTTAGGCGCGCTCTTTAGAAACACAATTAAAGGTCGCAACCGCACTGAGCTTATGCTACTGATTACACCCAAAATTGTGGAAGAAGATCCCACTACATCACTGGCCGAGCGTGGCACGGTGCCGATGTAAATGGTATTGCGTAGTCTCTACCTGCTTTGTGCTTTTTCTATATTTAGTATTAGTGCTGCTCTGGCCGATCCTCCAGAGCATCTTTTAAAAGCGCAGGTAGCCATGCAGCGCGGTGATTATCATAGTGCCTATGGCATTTTGCACAGAGCGGCAAAAGGTGGCTGCAAATACAGTGCCACCATCTTGGGCAAGATGCACCACACCGGTGTTGGTGCTAAGAAGGATATCTATAAAGCGATAAAATACTTTGAGCTTGCTGCTGAGCAAAATTTTGGTGAGGCCCAATATGAGCTGGGCAAAATCTATGCCATAGAGATGAATTATCTACGTCGCTCAGGCTTGAAGGCAAAGCGCTGGCTGAGAATGGCTGCCGATAACGGTATTGTAGAAGCAAAAGTTTTGCTGGCTAAAATACCATATGAAGATAAAGTAGAGGCAAAGCTCAAGGCTTTTAAAAAGCGGGCGTCTGACGCTGCCTCTGCCTCACAGACTGGTGTGGTTGAATCCTATAAAGGTTACGCCGATATAGTAAACACGCTCAATCAAGCCACTGGTCATTAGTTAATCGATCTAAGCGTTTCAAAAAACCAAATCCGGTGCCATATGGATGCACCGGATCTGGAGAACACGTCCCTGGGTAAAGCTTTTATTTTGAGTTGTCTTCTGTATTTGAATCGCTGTCAGTGCGCAAATCGTTGTGATCCCAACCGCCGGGCATAAATTCTGAGCGGTCAATAGTCTTGGCTTTAGGCTCTGAGTCGGTGCGCAGATCATTTGCATCCCAACCGCCGGGCATAAATTCTGAGCGATCGAGAGTTTTGGACGCTGGCTCAGAGTCAGTACGCAAATCATTGAGGTCCCAACCGCCGGGTACAAAACCTGTGCGATCAAGAGCTGGCACTGAGGACTCTGCATCACTGCGCAGGTCATTGCCATCCCAACCGCCAGGCATAAATTCTGAGCGTTCGATGGTCTGGGTAGACTCGGCATCTGTGCGCAGGTCGTTGCGGTCCCAACCACCGGGCATAAAGCCAGCTCTATCGAGTCCGGGGGTGATACTGAGTTGGCTGTCGGCGGGGTAAGCGCTGGCGGCCATTTGGCTTGAGAGGATAAGACTTCCAATTATGAGGGGCAGTTGCCAGGTCGATTTAACTGGATAAGCTTTCATGTCAGTTCCTTTTACTCAGTGGGACAATGGACTTAACCTCTCGGCTGGAATTTTTAGGGGGCTTATCCAAAATTTTTTTGAAATTTACTAAAAATGCTGCCCTGTTTGCCTTTGCGGCTTTTGTGCCGGCTCTGGTTTTGGTCCTGGGTGAGCCTGGGGCGCTCCTGGCAGCTACCGGACCAGATATAGCTGCCTGCAAAGAGGCTGTGGCAAAATTGCGCGCGTCCGGTCCCCCGGGTCTGCCACTGGCCTCGGCTCTGGCAAGACTTGGCTTTGCCGCCGAGGCTATTGAGGACTTGCCGACAGCTGAGGCCGCTCTAAATGAATGTCTGGAGATTAGCCGCAAATATCCAGGCAAAAACAATAGCAATTTGATTGTGGCGCTTATCTATATGTCCGACTTGCGCCGCCATCAGGGCCGCTATAACGCCGCTTATGACCTGTCCAGTCAGGCCCGTCGTATGGCTCAGGCAAGAGTAGTAGCTGAGTCTAATAGCAAAGAGAGTGTCGATGACCTGGCTATTTGTCTCAATAAACTGTCTCTTGTAGAGGACGGTGCTGGTCGCTATAAACGCGGTGAAGAGCTGGCGCGGCAGTCAATGGAGCTGTATAAACAAATCCGCGCGGCAGACGACCCCGTGGTGGCAAGCGCTAGTATTGCACTGGCAGACAATCTCAGGCAGCAGGGTAAGTACAAAGAAGCGCTGCCGATACTGGTGTCAGCTCACCACACGCTGACAAAGTGTAAGGACAAACGATACGCCCATAGTGCTGCCACTGCTACTAACAATCTTGGCGCGATTTACTTTTGGCTTGGAGACTACGCTAAAGCTGAGCCATTGATTGAGTCTGCATATCAGATGCGCCGGTTAGTTGTGTCTGGTAACTCCGATGAGATTGCCAACTCTCTAGGTGATCTTGCTGCTATCTATCATAAGACTGGTCGTTACGATAAGGCGGAGTCAGCTCTCCATGAGGCTCTCGCTATCAGACAAAAGTCTGTCGGAAGGGCTCATCGCGAGACAGCACTGTTGCTAGGCAATCTCGGTAATCTTTATGCGGCTCAAGGCAAAAATGATGAGGCAGTCAAATACTACAATCAGGCTCTAGATGTACTCAAAAAAGCCGGACTCAGTCAGCATCCTGAGAGCGGTGAGTACCTGGAGGGGCTGGGGCTTACTCTGGCAAAGGAGAAGCAATTTGACGAGGCACTTAAATTGCTGCGTCAGTCACTGACAATTAGAAAGAAAGCTTTTGGACTTAGTAATCCCGATACAGCCAAATCGATGGTGGCAATTGGCAAAGTCTTAAAGTGGCAGCAGGACGCGCTGCCTGAGGGCAGGAGGGATTACCGCGAGGCTGGGCGATATTTGCGCGATGGCGCTGCTAGGCTTAAGGAAACACTGGGAGCAGACCACCCGGATTATTTAAGCGTTGGCAAATTTGAGATTGGAGATCTTGCTGGTGCGGAATCGAAGTAGTCAATTACAGCTTTCTTCTAATAGCCTATTGTTTCAGAAACTGCGAAATAGTTTCGAAGCCGTCCTTTTCCTCTTTATATAAATCAGGAAAAGAGTAAAAACAATGTGGCATGCCGCAGTAAGTCACAGTTTTGATATTGCTAATACCTGCTTCCTTAGCCAGTTTGTCCAGGAGCCTTACTTGATCGATAAAGGGGTCTTGGTCGCCGATGAGCACTAGTGTCGGTGGTAAGTCCTTAAGCGGAGCATGTATTGGACTTACCAGAGGATTTAGCCACTCTTCATATCCGACATAGGCTGCCCGCGCATAGCCTATAAATGCTGCATCAAAGACGATGCCTTGTGGCGCTAGATGGTTGTAGGACTCGTAAGACTCAACTGCCATATCTAGCCATGGCGCCAGCATTATTAGACCCTTCGCTGCTTTGTAAGTCTGAGCAAGAGCTGCTGGATAGAGCCCGGGTAGCGCAGGCGTTAGAGTCTGTTCAGCCAGATCAGCCTGTTTTGACTGATATTCTCAATCGTCATCAACTTCTCACCATTTGGGATAAGATGGTCTCATGAGTAACGAGCAGACACTAGTAAAAGCTGATGAACTTCATAGTTCAAAAAAGGCTCGCCGCGTTGAACTGGCTCAGCTGCCGGTGGAAAAGAAAGTAGAAATCCTGATCAAACTACAGCAGCTGACGAGCGAAGTGGCCAGGCAGGCTGGACGTCCTTATAGAAATCCCTGGGCTATTGACACGGCTAAAAGTTTTGGCGATTAACTCCAAAATTCACCAATCGTTAACAAGTTGTAGGCTATTCTGCCTTCACGATAAAACATTTTCTTTCACTTACCAAAATAAGCATTCAAAACTTTCAACGGACAAAGTCTCACTTCCGTCCAGTGCTTTGACACAGTTTTCTTAAAGCCAGGAATTCACCCATGTCCAAATTAGAAACTGCTGATACACCGCCACAAAGTGCAGCTCATCAACCTGAGTCTACCCAGAGTTTTTTCCGCGATGCTTATGCGCTGCAGTCAGATCGCAGCTCCGTTGGTCAGACCGGAGGCGAGAGCAAAGTCGCATCAACAGCACCTGATGCTGGTAACGATACCAACAAAAATGCCTCTCTCGGCCTACCAAACTTGGAGCTAACCGGAGACCTCTCTGGTGCCAAGAGTGGCACGATGCCAGGCAAAGATAGCCCCCGGTCATTTATAGATAGTGCTAAGGACACCCTGACTAATCCCAATGCCTCAGCGAACGACAAACTAAAGGCAGTGTCTGAGCTTGGACAAAAGGGCATTGATAAAATACAACTGCCAGACGCCGACGGCAAAATGCGGGATTATGCAGTACAGGTGCAGGACGCCGGTGCTCGCAAGATGGTCAATCTATTTGGCAAAGACGATGATGGACGTAGTCGCGTTGTATTGCGCGGCATCCAGGAGACAAACGGTAGCTTTACCCCTCAAAAGGACAGAAGTGGCAATAGCGTAAGTTTTACTGGTCAGCACCGCTCATTTTTTGAGCGTAGCACTGTAGACAACACTGGAGCAGGCAGTGCCCCTGTGGATCAGAAGGCTGCTAGATCCGTGCCCGGTAAGATTGAAGGCACACCGGAGCAGAGACCCCCACAGGCTACAAAAGTAGAAAGACGGGACGATAGAGCCGAGCCCAGTGCTCCACCGCCGGCAAAAGTAGAAAGACGTGATGACAGAGCTGAGCCTACTGTCAAACCGGGCGCGGACAGTAAAGCACCAGCTAAGTCTGATGCCAAGCTTCCTGAAGCTCCAAAGCCTGTGGATCGCGAGCTGCCCCCAGGCAGAATGGACAGATCTCAGTTTGATAAAGAGCTGCAGGATCCCAAGATAATGGCGGCATTTGCCGGACGCATGCATAAAGAAGTGCGCGGTCAGGGATTCGCTGCTCAAGTCGGGTTTGCCGAAGAAGTGATGAACCGGGCTGCAGCTAGAAATCAAACTCTTAAGCAAGCACTATCCGGCAGTTACTATCCAGGAGATGATCACGGAGAATCATCTAAGCCTCAATATCGTGAGGCTATAACCAAGGCCTGGAAGGAAGGTACCGATACTACATTTGGTGCAACGGGAAATGCCAGTAAGAAAGTTGGATTTGGTGTCCCAGGCGGAAAATATGATGCCAGCGGCAAATGGGTATCACCCAATCAAACCGTTAATATCGGTGGCGAGAGATTTGGCTATGAGCAGCAAGACCTCAAGCGCGGCTGGCTGGCAAAATACCAGCAGCTCAAAGGTCTAGGCACAGGCACAGCGATAGCGGATCGGTAATAGAGCTATTCCTAAATATAGGATTCTATTTGCGTATGCTCTAGAAAAAGCTAGATCATCACTTGAAAAAGTTCGTTCCTTATATCCCTCTCACGATCGGGGGGGTGGCTCCTTTGGGTGACTGGACAGATATCTTTTGGGAATGTAATCTAACGTCCAGATTATCAATCATGTTTTTTGCCTTGGAGTAAATACTGAGGATTTACAGGATTTGGTGTCCGAGGAATCCTGTTATTTCCCCTATATAGTGGCTTTGTCAGCCCCGCCGTTTGCTGCGTGTTTTGGTTTTATCGCATAGCTTTTGCACGCCGATTTTAGAAATTGGCTATGCGACTTCATCTACTTTTTAGAGGCGATTTGATGATCTCAACAATTAGTCTAATCCTGAGTTTTGCTTGCCAGTTTATTGAGCGCCTTACGGACTTTAAGGGCAAAATTGCTCTGGGTACTACAATTTGTTTTTGTCTTAGTATAGCTTTTGCGCAGGAGGCTTTTGCTGTCACGGCTCCGACAATTACACCTGGCAGCAGCGTGTATTCGACTTACCAGTCTACAGCGACAATCACAGCCACAACCGGGGATCAAATTTTCTATTCCATAAATGGAACAAATCCAACCAACTTGTCGACACCATATACGGTGCCAATTGTTCTTGGTGCCACCAACACTATCAAAGCTATAGCATACAGCGGCGGTGTGCCGAGCGCCATTACCACGAGCTATATACAAAGTGATGTCAACAGCTTGCCTGTACCTCGCACGGGTATGAGCCTCTGGCTGCGGAATTTTGGAGCCATCGTCAGTGGCAGCAATATTACTCAGTGGAGCGATTTGAGTGGCAGTAGCCCGGC
>Ga0075163_10008308_pt1 | contig 13694 bp, 6 predicted proteins | sample JI1023141ADNA_FD_71478 | JGI IMG/M metagenome (GOLD analysis project Ga0075163, IMG submission 71478) | Wastewater effluent complex algal communities from Wisconsin, to seasonally profile nutrient transformation and Carbon sequestration -... | ecosystem: Engineered > WWTP > Effluent > Algae...
GCAGAAGATGGTTTTAACTTAAGCAATGCATTGATCAATTCCTGGCTGTTTTCAGCGATTTTATCGGCACTGAAACTTACACGGCCAATAGAAGCATGGATGATACCCACTTTATCAACTTTGAAAGCGATCTTACCACCTTTTACTTCAGTGATAGCACCTGCCACATCGTTCGTAACCGTACCGGTTTTAGGGTTTGGCATCAGGTTACGAGGACCTAACACTTTACCTAATTTACCAATTTTAGGCATTACAGATGGCGTAGCGATGATCACATCCACATCCGTCCAGCCACCTTCAATTTTTGTAATGAATTCGTCCAGGCCAACATAATCAGCACCAGCACTTTTTGCAGCTTCTTCTTTATCAGGCGTACAAAGCACCAATACTTTTTTCGTTTTACCAGTACCGTGAGGTAAACTAACTGTACCACGGATTGCCTGGTCAGCTTTTTTAGGATCCACACCTAATTTGATATGCAGGTCAACTGAACTGTCAAATTTAGTAGTGTTTATTTCTTTAACCAAGGTAGATGCTTCTTTGAGCGAGTAAGCTTTGTTACTATCAACCTTAGCGTTGGCTAATTTTCTTTTTTTAGTAATCATTGTCTAAAACTTTTTGAGTTGATAATATTAATTTTCCCAAGGCGCTTTACCGTCAACAGTTAAACCCATACTTCTTGCTGTACCGGCAACCATGCTCATGGCACTGTTGAGGGTAAATGCATTCAGATCGGCCATTTTGTCTTTGGCAATTTCTTCCACCTGTGCCCAGGTAACCTTGCCCACTTTCTGGCGGTTAGGTTCTTTACTGCCACCTTTAATTTTAGCAGCATCCATTAACTGAACGGCAGCCGGGGGAGTTTTAATTACAAACTCAAAAGATTTGTCGGAAAAAACAGTGATTAAAACGGGAAGTACTTTCCCTTGTTTATCCTGGGTTCTGCCATTGAATTGTTTGCAGAACTCCATGATGTTGATACCTTTAGAACCCAGTGCTGGCCCGATGGGGGGTGCTGGATTGGCTTGTCCTCCTTTACATTGGAGTTTAACATAGCCCGTGATCTCTTTTGCCATGTGTTACATTTTTTTGGTGATAACGTCTCCAGCAATGGCTGGGGACTCCCAAGTTATAATCTGCCTTCACTAAAGCTATGGCAGATGAAAAGAACTATTTGGGGCGGCAAAAGTAGGGGAATTTAGGGAAATGGCAAATGTTTTTTTAAACATTTAGTTGGGCAAGCCTGCACATCCTTTCTAAAAAAAATTATACACCATACCGGCACTAATTCCAAAAGTACTGTAAACCGACTTAGCAGTTGAATTAAATATAGAGTTATACGGTTCGGTTGTTCTGTCAAGAGGTATATACTTTTTGGTTTTTGCAGGCAGCGCAGCGTACGTAAAGTAGAGCCCGCCTCTAAATGCAAATGACTCTGTTATCTTTCGGTGCAGGTCAAAGCCTGCATTAACGGCAATGGCATAGCGGTTCAAATTCCTGCTTTTATCACGATAATTTTTATCATCCGTAAAATCATAACTCTTTTGTAACTGGGAAAAAACACTGATGGCCCCAGGAGAGGTATTTTGACTATTAATACCTTGTGAAGTAATGTATACATTATTGGGAGAAGCGGGATCAAGGTAATTGTCATACTCGATGGCTTGCCGGGCTGGGTTTACCTGGTAGATACCGCCCACATTGATCAGTGCATCGTAGTCCGAAGTGTTTTTAAAGATCACTACAGAAGGCCCAATCTTAAAATTTGCTGATGACAAATTCCTGTTACCAAGGTGTACCCTGTAGTTGAACAGTATGGGGAAATTAAGCATATAGTAAGTGATCTTCTCCTGGAGGCTTCGGATAGTTAGTTGCCGCCTGTAGAAATCTCCCCCATCAAACGACTTGTAGGTATACACAATGGGGTCGGTCAACGTATAGTTGGCAGTGTACCTTGAAAAAACAGCGCCTACCGACACCCCCATTTTCCTTTTTTTACCAATATAAAATATAACATTTCCCCCGGCACTGATGCCGGTAATAGAACCTGGATTATTCAGCATACCTTTTTTTGACTGCAGCACATCCACCGCATCATTGCCCGCTTCATCCAGGTAACCCAATTGATTCAATTCCGGCAAATTTATGGTGGTGGAATTAACCTGGAAACCAACAAACACATCGCCCAGTATTTTTGAACTAAAATAAGAAGCCGGGCAACCCAGGTTACTTAAAATACCATAAGTTGTTTTACATTTATCAACAAGCACCGTGGTAAAAAAACCGTCACTGCCTTTTGCTACATCCGTTACGCCATCGAAATCAAAATCCGGCATACCACTGGCCGTAAAATCGCCCGGCTGCTTCGGAAGACTATCGTCTGCATTCAGCACCACATCTTTATCATCATCATTCCTGCATGCTACCAAAAACCGGGGTGTAATATTTTCAATACTTGTAATTTTATATACCCCTTCATTGTCGTACCGCATGGTTACCTGCAGCTCTGCCACTGAACTGAACCTGTATACAGCATCTTTCCCGTTATTTACCTTTGCCAAAAAGTTTCTTTTCATTACTAAGTTATCAGACGCTCTTTCGAAAAGAATGAACCGGTCACCAATACTCTTGACTACGAAATCCATAGAATCGCCCAGCAAAAATTCCCTTGTCATTTGCACTTCCACATTCCTTTTCAGCTTGTAGGTTACCTGGGCTGGATTGGCAGTATTGGAATTAAGTATCCAGGCAGTGTCGATATTTAATCCTTTTACCTTAAGTGTAACATCATGCGCATACATATCAAAGGTCCTGGCAATGGTATCTGTAAAATAAATCCCTCCCTGCATATAGGTTCCGGGTTTATACAACACAGTGATATCATCTTCCACCATGGCATCTGAATCGAACAGGTTTTTAAACTTATTGTACATCCTTATATCTATTGATTCGCTGTTGCTGTCGATGCCAAGCGTCCATGTGTCAAGCAGATCGTTGATAGTATTTTTTGAGAGCGAATCATAATTGATCTTAATATCCCCTGTTTGCTGCGCCATACCAAACAAAGGACCTATCACAAAAAACGATATGATTATATATTTCATGCCCTTTGTTTTAGTGTTGAATGATAAAGCGTGCGGCAGCTTTTTTCAGATCGCTGCTGTTGATTACAATGTAGTACAATCCCTGCGGCAGGTCATTCCGGTTGATTGTTTCCCTTATGTCCGGCAAGGTTTTTACAAATTGTTTTTTCAGAACCACCTGGCCAAGCGCATTATATACCATTGCCGAAATGTTTCCGTATATATTTCCTTTTACATTGATGTTGAAAGAGCCACTGTTAGGGTTAGGTAATATCAACAGTTGCACCACATCCCTTTGTGGTGGCATCACAGGCAGTGGCCGCCTGGCATAAGGGCCATTATAGTACACTTTGGTATAGCAGCCGCCTTTTTGCAGCAACACCCAGAATTTATACGTAACCGTATCCAGCTGATTTCCGCTAAAGAACTTATTGCTGTCAGGCAGGAAGAACTGGTACACCTGGCCTTGTACGGGATGAGGGGCTGAAAAAGAATAATCTGGTGCAGGAGTAATTAAAGAGTCGTAACCCCATTGGTAACCTGTTACCGGATCCATGGAATTGTCAGGATAGATCAGGATATTACCTGGCTGCTTAAGCAAAATTTCCTGTTCTATGATACTGCCACCACTTACAACGTTTATTGCCTGGGTCACACTATCTCTGCAACCGCCAATATTATTTGTAGCAATTACTTTCACAGAATCCCCGCCTGTTTGCGAAAACGAGATCACGGTATTGGCACTGTTAACATCCTGTATAGATACACCCGGTGTGTTGGCAGGTATGGTTTGCCATGTATAGGAAATGCCACTAACAGGCACGCTTACATTAAAATTGAGATTGCCGGCCGCACTGCACACGTTATTATTGTTGATATCAAGCCATGTAAAATCCGGCCTGGGCGCAGAAGGATTTACTGTAATGGAAAACGTATCGGGAAGTCCCTTGCACTGAGGATTATCAGCCATCGCAATTCCTACGGCAACCGTTGCAGTTAGTGGCGCTGTGTTGGGATTACTGGCAATAAAACCGGTTATATTTGGAGAAGGCCCGATGCCGAAGCCTACAGTCTTATCGCTTTTCCAATCAAACAACACATTGGGCGTATTGCTGTTAAAAGTTATTCCATCAAAATCGATCTCTCCATTACAATAGGTAAGATCACTAATCAAACCGGTTACGGGTGTAGGATTAACCGTAATAAAAAGAGAATCTTCCGTAACACAACCCTGACCAGTTGATAATGTAAAATAATAAGGAACCAATACAGGAGCAGCGGTGATATTATTAAGCGTATCGTAGATGACCGCTGTTCCATTACTACCGGTGTCTCTTTTAGCGGCATTTCTCAATTCCGGCACAACGTATCTAACCCAACTGAAATTGGTCCGGGTATCTGAACTATATACAGTGTCAGCAAATACAGCACTATCACAAACGCTGGTAATGGAAAAACGGGAAAGTACGGGTTTATTTACAACGGTAATTTTAGCTGTATCCCCCTGGGCCTGGGTACACCCATAACTGTCTTTCACAGAAAGCAGGTTATAGTTATAGGTCGTTACGATATTAGTTGATACATTTACAAAGCCGGAATCACTTCTTACACTTGCTGTGGTATCGCTTGCAGCTCCGTTAACGTTATATACAAAGATATAAGGGGCGGCACCACCCGAACCATCAAATATTATTACTGGTTGTTCTGAATTCTGACAAACTGTTTTGCTGCCAGCTATAGTGGCGGTGGGTAATGGTTTTACCTCTACCGGCTCCGAAATAATGCTTGTATCGGGCGGTGCGCAGGCACCATTTACGATGCAATAATAGTAACCAATACCAACAACTGACGTTGAAGGAAACAGTACAGAACGCACTGAATCGGTAAGTAAAAAACTTCCTGTGTAAGACGGAACAACATTTTTGTACCACTGATATTGTAAGCCGGTACCGGTGGCTGCAACCGAAAGTGGATCGGCACGACTACTCAAACAAACAGTTTGAGCCTGCATTGACTGATTATTGATCACCGGCGGTGTTTTAATAACCACTTTTCCTGACAAAGCACTGGTAACAGAAGGTGTACAGGTTCCGCTGACCACACAATAATAATACAGGCTTGCTGCTGCAGCAGTTGAGGGGTAAAAAGACGAATTGACCGCACCATTAATTAAAGATGAATTTGTATAACTTCTTTCAGTATTGCTGTACCATTGAAAAGTTAACGCAGTTCCTGTAGCATCCACGGTTAATGGAGACGAAACATCTCCCAAACAATAATCTATATCTACACCTGGTGGCTGAATGATAAGAGCAGGAGGTTCATAAACGGTAACAGCACCTGATACATTACTTATTATGTTATCGCAATCTCCCGAAACAATACAATAATAGTAAAATGTGCCTGCTATATCTGTTGGAGGCAAAAAGGAGTTTGCAGTGGCTCCGGTTATTAACTGCCCACCAATAACGGTTGGACTTGAATTTTTATACCACTGATACCTGGCAGTTCCGCTGGCTTCTACGGAAACGGGAATAACAGGGTTGTTTAAGCAAGCTGACTGGCTTGTAAGCGAGGGTTGTGCAACTATAGCAACGGGCGCAGCTATTTTTACAAAACCGGATATGTTGCTTGCTTCACCTGTGCCGCAGCCACCTGTAACAATACAGTAGTAATAATGCGTACCAATAATATCAGATGGGGGCACATAAAAAGAATCCGTAGCACCAGTAACTTCACTGGCGCCTGCATAACCGGCTGTTGTGTTACTATACCACTGATATTGCAATTGCCCGTCTCCCTGGGCAAGTACCGTTAATGCTGCTGTTGGAGTATTAAAACAATAAGCCGTGTCGCGGATGGATGGCCCATTGCTAATCACAGTGGGCTCCTTTATATAAACCGGGCCAGCTGTGTTGCTGGCAACCGCTCCTGTTGCACAAGCCGTACTGTAAACGATACAATAATAAAAAAGCGGACCACCAATAATTGATGAGTCAGGGTAAAAATAAGGACTGTTGGTTCCTATCGGCGAATTAGGGAATGTTGTCTCACGCCAGCTATAAACAAGATCAGTGCCTGTAGCACCAACATAAACAGGTGTTGTATTCCCGTTTTGACAAATAACCTGGGCTGTTGTTACTGGTTGAGTAATAATCTGCGGCAAAGGCTTTACGGTAATAGCGTCGATTGTTACGTTAACGGCATCATCGCACCTGCCGGACACTCTACAGAAATAGTAAAAGGTTCCGGCAGTATTTGTCAGCGGAATACAGGTTGCACCCGTTTCACCACTCAATACGGCAGCTGTTGCAAAATTATTTACTGTATTAATATACCACTGGTATGTAAATGGCTCCCTGCCACTAGGCGTAGCCGTTAGACGATCAGCGCTTGCATCCTCCCCAACGCAAAAAACATTTCCTGAAGTTATAATATCAACCCCGGTAGCCGGGATAACTGTTATTGATATCTGTTCAGGACTGCTTTCACAACCGTTGGCTCCAATGCCTATGACAGTATAAACAGTTGGCAGGGCGATAGCCGTGGGATAAACAGGAAATGGATTACCGACTGAGTCCTGGGCAAAACCGTCACTGGACCACGAAAATGAATTGGCACCCAATCCTACCAATGTGCATACCTGGCCTTCGCAGATTTCGGTACCAGGAAAAGCATACAGGCTTATAACCGGTTGCGTTATATCTTCTGTAATAATGATGGAAGATGAACTTATGCAGCCTGCGTTATCTCTCATTTCTACTGTATAAACTCCCGGCAAGCTCACATCCAGCGTTTGTCCGTTAAGTGCTCCCCATGAATACGAGACCGGATCCACTGATCCTGTTCCGGGATTTGCCGTCAGCGTGATGGTTGTATTAGTACAATTTAATACAGTACCGGCTACATTATTATTATCTACCCCGGTAATAGTTACAGTGCATTGCGCATACACAATACTGTGAGTATGCAATACCACGATCAACAATAGTATTAAATTTAACTTTTTCATTTCCCTTTATTGTAAAGATTTGCCGGGTCAAAATACTTTTTCTTAAAATCCGGTGGAATCGTTTTACTGCGTTTGTATTCAGCCAGTATCTCTGCTGTAAACGGGTTCCATCCATAGAGGGTTTCTCCCCCTCTTTTTGATCTTACTTTTATGATGATTCTCCTGTTGTCCTTTGCATCATTGGTAAAAGTGGCATTCACTACATCCAGCAGGTTTTTCTCCGGCAGTATATTGCCGGATAATTTTTTATCAGGTTTGGGCATATTATCATCCAGCTCATATACCACCACCCGGCTTCTTTTTGCGGCAGCTAATAAAAAATATCGTTTTTCTCCAGCAACTGTATAACTGAAGAATTGTATGGCGGTGATAGCAGAACCCAGCGTGTTTTCAAAAACAGGTTGATTTCTTATGTTTGTATGATACTCTACGTAACCAATATCACCGGTTTCCAGACCAAAATAGATGATCTTTTTTTCACTGTTGTAATCAAGTGCCGTTACCTGTGCCCCAAGCGGAATTTTGCTTTCTTCTATCAGCGTGTTACCGGTGTTTTTATAAACATAAATCCAGTTATCTGTGGTGGAGCAAATGATAAGGCCGCTGCTTTTATCAACAGTGAAGGCGATGATCTTTCCTTTACAGCTTGTACTTACTTTTTTGTAATCAGCGTTGCTGCTGTCGGGTTCATTTTTGAAACGGCCTGCGTAAGTTGTTTTATCAAAAACAGTCCGCCTGGTTTTGCTGTTGCTGGTGATTGTTTCAAAACAAGCGTATGTTTTTTCATACAGGTCATTATTAAAATACAGCCGCTCTCTCAATGCATTGTAATCATCCTTTGCCTTTTTATCTTTAATAGCATCGATCAATGGCCGTAAACTGTCGAGATGATTACAATAGGCTATCAGTTTATAGTCGAAAGAGTCTTTCTCGATCTTAATTTTATTAGTGGCGCCTTCACGGATCAGCCTGGCATATTCATTTGCTGCTATCTTTAAATTCTGATAAGCCACTTTATCTCTTTGTATCTGCGCCACCGCTGCAATGGAATCTGATATTTTCCGCTGGCGCTGTGCCACTGCTGCACTGTCTTTTGCAATATCACGCTGCAGTTTGGCAGCCTCTGCGCTGTCACTGGCTATCTTACGTTGCTCTTTGGCTACAGCTGCACTGTCATTGGCAGTTTGTGCATTTAATTCTGCAATACCTTTTAGCCGTTCTGCTTCTTTTCTTAATTTGTTAGCTTCTGCTGCATTCTTTTCTGCCGTGGCTGCATTTTGTTTATTCTCTTCTGAAAGATTGTAATACCTGAATCCAAAAATGATAGCGCCAGCCAATATTACCGACATTACAACCAACATGGCTGTGATGCGTTTTTGCCTGGCTGCTTTCTTTTCTAATTCAAGACGTTGCCCGGTTTCCGCTTTTTCCTTTTCCTTTTCCAGTATGTCTTCATCATGACTTGTTTTAAGGTACTGCATTGTTTTTACAAAATCGCCCTTGTAACCTTCGGCCCATTTTGCAGTTGGTTTATTCTCATTTTGCCATTTCAAAGCGATAGCCAGTTCAGGGTCTTTAAGCCAGCCCCTTTGCCCCTGTTCTTTTAACTCCTGAGAATTAGCAAGGCGCATAAACAGATCTCCGCTACGCCCCTCTTCTATCGTCCATTTTACAAGCTCATCCCACACACGCATGAGGCTTTCATGAGAAATATCAATGATAGAGTCATCATGCAATTCCACATGCGGTGGTGGCATTAAAAAAGTGCGGCCCGGCTTTCGGAAAGTTTCTATGGATTTGCAAATTTCATCCCTTGTGCTTCCAGTAAGTAACATCAAATCGGCAATACTTCTTGGCCTGCGGGTTCCTCTTTTATCCGCTGCTTTATCTGTGAGTGCCTTGAACATCAATTCGCATATTTTTTGCTCCTTTCCTGCTGATAGTTCATTGTAGGCTTCATTGGCATGTATTGACAGGGCATTGCTCATAGTGCCTATCTTTTCATAGTCTTCAAAGTCAATAGCTGTATCATGTTGCCCCCTGTCATACCATTCCTGCCAGGTCCGCATCATGGCATGTTGCAGTATCGGCAGCTGGTCTGTATCATTATTTACATCATTCAATAACCTGGTTACCAGCCGTTGGCTGATAGTGGCACCACTAACGGCAACGGGCCCTGTAATGGCCTCCCGTATCTCTTCACGTGTCATTCTTGGAACCAGGTATTGTCCTTCATTTATTGCTTCGGGTAATCCACGAAACTCTGCACAGTCGCCTAGAAAGTCTGCACGCATGGTAAGTAATACATAAATGGGATAGGTTGCCTGCTGAGCGGCTGTTAGCAGTATTTGCACAAAATGCATGGCATCACTTTGACCCAGCCGGTTTTCTTTTTCGTACTTACTGAAACGAAACAATTCTTCAAACTGGTCCACCACCACCAATAAACTTTCATTCCCGGGTAAATGAGCGTCTTTATATACTTGTACCAAACCATTTTCACTTCGGCGCAAGCTGGCTTCAATAATTGATTCCAGCGGAATATCACTGTCGGGCTTTTTATGAAATAAAGCTCCTTCGGCTGCAAGCTCCCTGGTAAGATAACCAATGGGATTTTCGCCTGGCTGCATTAAAGCCACCCGCCAGTTGCTGCCAACTTTCATAAATCCGCTGTAAACAGAGGGCAATAACCCAGATTTTACCAGGGAGGATTTACCACTGCCCGAAGCTCCGATAACAGCAAGAAAACGGCTGTCGCTTAATTTTTTAAGCAATTCATCAATCTGTTTACCCCTGCCAAAAAACAGGTAGTCTTCCGTTTCTTCGAAAGACCTTAGCCCTACAAAGGGATTAGCCAATTGAGCAACAGCAGTATTACTCATGGCCTGGCAAGTTTACACGTTGGATAAAGGTGGAAAACAGATCTGCACTGAAGCCGTTGATGCCATTGATAACCTGGAGGTCAATGGCTTTGAAAGCTCCCTTATCATTATCTGCGGGGCCAGCAATGTAAACAGCTTTATCCAGCAGTGGTTTTGTGCGTCCCAAAGCCGGCAGGCGCATCAGGTCGCTTTTCATACTGCCCGCCCAGCGGTAATTGGCCGCACCGTAATAAATGATCACCGCATCACAGATCTTCAGGTTGTCGAGATGTGCCTGGCGCAGTTGTGCCTGGTCTCCATCAAAAAGCGGAAGCAATATCTCATGTCCATTGTCATTCACCAAATCTTCTATAGGCCTTGTATGATCCAGATCCCGTTGATCACATATGAGGTAAACCAGTTTTGGACCATCCCGCTTTGCAGTCAATGATACACCCAATGGAATGCCAGCAGTATATTTCTTTGCTTTTTCTTCGGCCTCTCTCTTTGCATCTTCCTTTGCTTTTTCTTCGGCTGCCAACCTTCTTATCGTGTCAAAGATGGCCTGCTTTAATTCTTCCAGCGGGCCTTCCAGGATATCAGCCCCCTTTTGATATGCCGGATTTGTTTTAAGTTCTTCTATAAAACTTTTTTGCTGCTCCAGCATTTTTGGATTGATAGCGGCATTGACTTCAGCAGGCGGTGTCCATATAAGCCGGCTTAGGTTCCCCGTTTCACTTTTTTGTGCCGCCATTTCATTTTGCAAAATTACCGTTGATTTGTCTGCACCTTCAGGCTGGGCAGCATAGTTGGTAGTGCTGATAAGGTGTACAGACAAGATACTTTCATCCAGATATTTTTCCACTTCTTCCGTGTACCGGTTGATTACGTTGGGCAAATTTTTAGCGGGCAATACTGCAAAGCCACCCTCCTGCAACTCACGGGCAAGATTATCCCTGTATATCTGCAGATCATACGTGGTTTCGGCCAGGTATATTTTCTTTTTTTCAACGTCACTTTTACCGGAACTGTTTAGCTTTTTGATCAGGTTGGCCATGTCCTGAACCACATCCTCCAGCTTGTTCATGTATTCCTGCTTGATCTTATTATCTACCCAGCTGCCCCTGCTCAGTTCTTTAAATTTTCCAGTAGCCGTATCCTGGATGTAAAATTTATAGTCCAGTATTTCGTCAAATATTTTAGATATGCCATCAGGTAAATGCGCTATCACATCCCTGTCCACCGGCGTTTTCATGATCTTGAATATTCTTGATTTGTTTCCGATGCTGACACCACCATTTTCCGCAGCGGCTTTATAAAAAGCTCCCAGTTCCCGCCTGCACCAGTCAGAACTGAGGTACCGTGGTGTAATGACAGAAACCATTATTTTTAACAGGGGCAGCTGTGATTCAATTTCAGGTGCAAACACTTCATTGCCACTGAGCTTTTCGTCCCGCCAGATATTTATTTCATAGCCAATAGTTTGCTCCAGCCTTGTTTCAAGCAAACGGTGGAAATCAGATATCCAGCCTTTAGCACCCTCATCAAGCGGCTTGTCATCCAGATGAGCATAGCTGATAAAAACATCTTTTTCAGATTTCATACCTGGTTAGATAATTTAATGATTGGAGAGAAGGCCGCATCATGTTCAAATACCCGATAGTACTTGTTTGTACATCAAAAACGACTGTCATACCTTGTTAATACCCTTATTAAAAATGCCTGGCAGTTTTAATTTAAAATAATTACAAATTCTATTAGGGGATAAAAACGGAAAGCATAATTTCCACGGGAAGGGAATGAACAATTGATTTGCATCTAAAATTAATTGATATGTCATTCAAAACCAATAGTGTTTTCACGGTATTTTACCAGTGTTTTCACGGTATTTCGGTCCACACTTCAACAACTATGAAATCATATATTCCTATTTTTGCCCATAAATAATATTTCGCCTTGATACTCGGAAAAAAATTAGTCGTCGTTCTGCCGGCATACAATGCTGCTAAAACCATTGAGCAAACCTATCGGGAGATCCCCTTTGACATAGTGGATGATGTGATACTGGTGGATGACCGCAGCAGCGACAATACGGTGGAAGTGGCAGGCAGGCTACATATCAAACATATAGTACAGCATGAAAAAAACAAAGGCTATGGCGGCAATCAGAAAAGCTGCTACAATAAAGCAAGGGAAATAGGCGCCGATATCGTGATCATGCTCCACCCCGATTATCAATATACACCCAAGCTGATACACAGCATGAGCTACCTGATAGCGGAGGGTTTGTACCCTGTAGTGTTTGGTTCCAGGATACTAGGTAAAGGAGCGTTAAAAGGTGGCATGCCCTGGTATAAATATGTGGCCAACCGTATGCTGACACTTTTTCAAAATACCCTGATCGATCAAAAATTATCCGAGTACCACACCGGCTACCGGGCTTTTTCAAGAGAAGTGCTGGATGCAATCCCCTACGAATTAAACTCTGATGATTTTATTTTCGACAACCAGATGGTGGCGCAAATTTTTTATGCAGGTTTTGAAATTGCAGAGATCACTTGTCCTACCAAATATTTTGACGACGCATCTTCCATTAATTTAAGCCGCAGTGCCGTTTATGGTTTAGGTGTGTTGAAAGTCAGTTTGCAATACCGTCTTGCTAAATGGGGCTTATCCAAACCCGCTTATCTCGGCAAGCGTTTATAAAAATAAAATCCATTGCTGTTGTATAAAAAAACAGCATCGGTAATTTCCTTTTCTAATTGAGCCCTGCCTTCCTGGCGGGAAGAAATATAAACAGGCTTGTCAATATTGCCTTTGAGCAGCCATTCTTTATCAGCATATTTTTTATTGGCATGGGGCTTTGCTTCGCCATAAAAAAACAAGGTGTACGATAAGTAATTGTAGGTGGCCATATAACAATCTTCCCTGGCATGGCTTTTAAAAAATTCAATATTGGCCCGCTGGCTATATCCTTCAATTCTTTTTATTAAAAAGAATAAAGTCACTTGTGTGTAAACAGCTGCACCAATAAACAAAATATGTATGGCGCTGCCTGTCCTGCCTTTTTTTATCCAGAAAAAAAACAAGGCCAATACAAATACCAGCAGTAAACCGGGTAAAAATTCCCAGCCACTCCAGTGAATGGTTGCCTGAAGGTTTTCCACAGCAAATGGATCCTGTGCCAGCAAGGGTTTTAACTGGTCAATGTTTTGGCCGAACCAGGCAAATGCAAAAGGTGCAATCAAAAAAGGCAACCCACTTACAACCAACAGTACTTTCATCCAGCCTTTTAATAGCCATTTTTTATGGTGGATATTGTACAAACTAACTGCCGCTAAAAAAGCCAGGGGAAAATAACAGAGCGAAGAATAGTGAACGATCTTTGTTTTTACAACGGTAAATAAAATCAATACCACCCAAAATAACACCGCCATCCAGGTTTTAAAATCTGCAAAATTCTTATCTTCTTTTTCCTTTTTAAAAAAAGTCTGTATACAAAAAACACTGGCAGGAAAACAACCAAAGAAGAGCACGATAAAATGATAGAGAAAAAATCCACCATGACCAGCATCGGCTGTTGTAAGCAGTTCCCATTGGCGAATGGTAAACTCCGTAATAAATTTATTTCCGTTCTGCAGGTAATTGATACCCACCCAAAGACCTGTTACAAACAAAGCAGTACTTCCAAATACAATCAATTGCGGCCAACTGATAAACATCCTGAACTTTTGCATG
>Ga0075163_10008310_pt1 | contig 13693 bp, 11 predicted proteins | sample JI1023141ADNA_FD_71478 | JGI IMG/M metagenome (GOLD analysis project Ga0075163, IMG submission 71478) | Wastewater effluent complex algal communities from Wisconsin, to seasonally profile nutrient transformation and Carbon sequestration -... | ecosystem: Engineered > WWTP > Effluent > Algae...
TGGCCCTTGGTCTCGTAGGGCGTGCATTCGTCGAACTGCATGACGATGTCGCTGTTCAGCACGGTCTGGATCTGCATCGAGATCTCGGGCGTGAGGAAGAGCTTGTCGCCGTTGACGGGCGAGGCGAACTTCACGCCTTCCTCGCTGATCTTGCGCATCTCACCCAGGCTCCAGACCTGAAAGCCGCCGGAGTCGGTGAGGATGGGCTTGTCCCATTTCTCGAACTGGTGCAGGCCGCCAAAGCTCTGCATCACGTCCAGCCCCGGACGCATCCACAGGTGGAAGGTGTTGCCCAGGATGATCTGCGCGCCCATGTCTTCCAGGCTGCGCGGCATCACGCCCTTGACGGTGCCGTAGGTGCCCACGGGCATGAAGATGGGCGTCTGCACCACGCCGTGGTTCAGCGTGAGCGTGCCGCGCCGGGCGTGGCTGTCGGGGTCGGTGGCGAGCAGGTCGAAGGTCAGCATGAGGGGGATTGTGCGGGTTCGCGCGTCCGTGTGAGCCACATGGCATCGCCGTAGCTGAAGAAGCGGTAGCGCTGCGCGATGGCGTGGCGGTACAGGGCCATCACGTGCTCGTAGCCGGCAAAGGCGCTGACCAGCATCATCAGCGTGCTCTTGGGCAGGTGGAAGTTTGTGAGCAGCGCATCGACCACCTGGAAGCGAAAGCCCGGTGTGATGAAGATCGAGGTGTCGCCTTGCATCTGGCCACCGGAAAGATCGGCGCCGGTGCAGCTGCGCGCCCAGGATTCGATCGTGCGCACGGTGGTCGTTCCGACCGCCACCACCCGGCTGCCGCGCGCGCGACATGCAAGGATGGCCTGCCGGGTGGCCTCGGGAACGTCGTACCACTCGCTGTGCATGGTGTGTTCGGCGAGGTTCTCGGTCTTCACCGGTTGAAAGGTGCCGGCGCCCACGTGCAGCGTAACGCTGGCGCGCTGCACGCCGCGCGCCTGCAGCGCGGCCAGCACGCCTTCGTCGAAATGCAGCGCGGCTGTGGGTGCGGCCACGGCGCCGGGGTGGCGGGCAAACACGGTCTGGTAGCGGCGCTCGTCGTCAGCGGTGTCGGTATGGGTGATGTAGGGCGGCAGCGGCACGTGGCCGTGGCGCTGCATCAGGGCATGGGGCTCGTCGCTGAAGCGCAGGTGAAACAGCGCGCCGTCGGGTTCGGGCCAGCGCCCGAGCAGCGTGGCGGTGTAGCCGCCCGCCATGGCCAGCGTGGCGCCCACCGGCGGCTTCTTGCTGACCTTCATGTGGGCCACCACCTCGTGGCTGGGCAGGACCCGCTCCACCAGCAGCTCCAGCTTGCCACCCGAGGCCTTTTCGCCGAAGAGCCGCGCCTTGATGACCTGGGTGTCGTTGAACACCAGCAGGTCGCCAGGGTTCAGAAGGTGCGGGAGGTCGGGAAAGGCGCGGTCCACCGGCGCCGGTCCGCTGCCGTCAAGCAGGCGTGAGCCGCTGCGCTCAGGCGCAGGATGCTGCGCCACCAGCTCGGGAGGCAGCGTGAAGTCAAAGTCGGCGAGGGTGAACAGCCGGCCGGAATCGGATGAGGATGGTTGCATGTCGCTTGAGGGCTGGACGGGCCCGTGCCAAGGGGTGGGAATTGGAGGATTTTCCCATGTGCAGCCCCTTATCAGACGTATTCGATGCCCGTCTGTTGCCATCCAATCAGACCAATATGCGTCTGGTTGACTTCCATACCAGCGACCACCGTCAGGAAGTCTGACTGCGAGTAACTGGCGCTGCGTCCGTCTATGAAGCTGACCAAGATATCCAGCGTAGTTGCGTCGGCCTCCGCCCCAACTATGTTTCTGAAGGCCAGTCGCGCGAGATCGGTGTTACTGCCCGAACCGGCGAGCTGGCTCACCAGATGCACATCGATTGCCAGTTGGAAAACATCGTGCAGACTCGATCCCTGATCGAACAGGCCTAGGATCAGGCCCACGATCTCCGGATTGTTGATGGCGGCAGGTGCCAGCACACCGAGGAATTCAAGTGATTGGCCCGCATGTTCACTTGGACTCAAGTCGAGAGCGAGCTTTTTGTCGGCAAACTGCAGTCGCTCGACGTCATGGAGCAGATCTATTCCTTCCAGGCCCAGTGTGTCTTGAGCGGACCAGCAGTTTGGTGCTGTTTTCGTGAGATGAAACTGGCCCCGTGTCCCTTTGAATAGCGAAGTGTCGATGCCCTGTCCTCCTTCAAGGATATCAGTGCCGCCACCGCCCATCAGCTGATTGGCGACGCCATTGCCGATCAACTTATCGTCGCCTGCACCGCCGACGGCGTTCTCGAACACGGCACCCCAGGCGATGGCCAGGTTGTCGGTGCCGTCGTAGTCGTTGGGCGTTGCCGGGACCACCGGCGGGTTCGCCAGTCCGGTGATGGACGGATCGGAAAAGATGTGCAGGCTGGAGTAGTGTCCCTCGCGCAGGTCGATCAGGCAATTGGTGCTGAAATTGCTGGCCGAAATCGTGTCCACGCCGCCGGCGTCCCACAGGGTCATGATGAACGGCGTATCGGGATTGAAGGCGTAAACATCGTCCCCGGTGTGCCAGTTCATGTTGGCGCCATACAGACGCTGGATGGCGGCGATGTCCAACAACATGGGCGTGGAGGGATAGATGGGCACCACATCCCATGAAACGGTTGTCGAGCCGTCTGGCTCCAGTACAGCCGGGTGATAGCGAACGAACAGATAGTTCGGATGCTCGGTGTACGACATGACCGTGTACTGGTTGGTGTCATAGTTCGCCGGCATGGGTGAGCTGCCTTCGAAGGGATGCTCCAGCCACAGCGAGTGACCCACCTCATGGATCAGCGCCATATAGTTGAAACCGCCTGCTTGCCATTCGGAGTCGGGCTGTCCACCCATCAGCGCGTCTGACAGCCAGATGTCGCTGGCACTGGCCCAGAAGTCGTCGCTTTGCCAGGTCCAGGCGTCTGACGGCGGATTGGGTAGTGCGGTCCATGCAATGCGGATGTCGCCCACGGCGCCCGGGTTGTCCGGCACTTCGACGAACTGCAGGTTGGCCACCTGGCTCCAGGTTGACAATGCGGAGCGAAATGCCGCCTGCTGCATCGGATTCAGAGCGAACCCGAGGGCAGGTTCGTTGAGAGGCGAATAGTTCGGATCCGTCGCCCAGGTTGCGAATGCTGAAGTGCTCCAGGGAAAGCTGTAGCTCAGGATGGCGCCTGTGCCCACGACGCCGCCTGCCTTGTAGTCACCGGTCAGGCTGTCCAGCAAGACGTCGCCCGATGCAGAAACGGGCGAGGTGGTGTGAGTGAATCCGTTTTGGGGTGAAGCCATGGTCCATCAGGTCGGGGAACACGCAGATTAGCATCCAGTCCTGGCCGTCAGGAAACCAAATGTAATTCGCTGAAGGCCGACGCTGACAGAGGATGGAGGGCGGATGTCGTCCGGAAACGGTTGACTTACGGTGCGAAGCGCGGAGTGCGCGGGCAAGGCTGAACAGCACAAATTGCTATCAGGTGCATAGCGAGATACGTCCGTTTCGCGCTGGACAGTGCCTATTTTTGTTTGGGAATTGGGTCGAAGGACCGCCTTTGGCACCCGCCGCGGCGGGGCACGTGGACAATGCGCCCCATGCCCGTCTCACCGTCTTCCCCGACACCCCGGTCTCCCGCCACGCCCTTGACGGCGCCGCAGAAGGCGCTGCGCAAGCTGGGGCTGGTGCGGGACATCGACCTGGCCCTGCATCTGCCCCTGCGCTATGAAGACGAAACCCGCATTGTTTGCCTGCGCGACGCGCGCGAGGGCGACGAGGTGCAGATCGAGGCCGTGGTGACCGCCAACGAGGTGAACTTTCGGCCGCGCCGCCAGCTGCTGGTGACGGTGGACGACGGCTCGGACACCTGCACCTTGCGCTTTTTCAACTTCTACCCCTCGCAGCAGAAGGCGTTGGCCGTCGGCACCCGGGTGCGCGCCCGCGGCGAGGTCCGGGGCGGCTTTTCCGGGCGCACCATGATGCACCCGGTGGTGCGAGCGGCCGCTGGCGCGCTGCCCGATGCCCTGACGCCGGTCTACCCCACGGTGGCCGGGCTGCCCCAGGCCTACCTGCGGCGCGCCGTGGCCACCGCGCTGGAACGGGCGGACCTGTCGGAGACGCTGCCAGCCGCCATTTCAGACAGAAATGCCGGCGTCCCGGCGTGGGACCTGCGGCGTTCGCTCACCTTTTTGCACCGCCCGACGCCGGAGGTGTCGATCGCCGAGCTCGAAGCACGCAGCCACCCGGCCTGGCAGCGCCTGAAAGCCGAGGAGCTGCTGGCCCAGCAACTCTCCCAGTTGCAGGCCAAGCGTGAACGCGACCGCCTGCGGGCCCCGTCGCTGTGCGCCCATCCGGGCGGCCTGCACGAACGCCTGCTGGCCGCCCTGCCGTTTGGACTGACCGGTGCCCAGCGAAGCGTCGGCGAGGAAATCGCGTGCGACCTGGCCCGGGCCGTGCCGATGCACCGCCTTCTGCAGGGCGATGTGGGCTCCGGCAAGACCGTGGTGGCGGCGCTGGCCGCTGCCATCGCCATCGACGCCGGCTGGCAGTGCGCGCTGATGGCGCCCACCGAGATCCTGGCCGAGCAGCACTTCAACAAGCTGATTGGCTGGCTGGAGCCGCTGGGCATTCAGGTCGCGCGCCTCAGCGGCAGCCAGAAGAAGAAAGAGCGCCGTGAGATGCTGGAGCGGATCGAGTCCGGTGCGGCCGCGCTGGTGGTGGGCACGCACGCGGTGATCCAGGAGCAGGTGAAGTTCCGGCACCTGGCGCTGGCCATCATCGACGAGCAGCACCGATTCGGCGTGGCCCAGCGGCTGGCGTTGCGCGGCAAGATGGGGGTTGACGCCGCGGCGCGAGCGCTTGATGAGGCCATGCACGGGTCATCGGAACGGGCCGACATGCCTGCGCCTGCCATGGAGCCCCACTTGCTGATGATGTCTGCCACGCCGATTCCCCGCACGCTGGCCATGAGCTACTACGCCGATCTGGACGTCTCCACGCTGGACGAGCTGCCGCCCGGACGCACCCCGGTCGTGACCAAGGTGGTCTCCGACCACCGCCGCGACGAGGTGATCGAGCGCATCCGCGCCCAGCTGGCGCAGGAACGGCAGGTCTACTGGGTCTGCCCGCTGATCGAGGAGAGCGAGGCGCTGGACCTGAGCAACGCGACCGAGACCCATGCCGAACTATCAGCCGCCTTGCCGGGGGTGATGGTCGGCCTGCTGCATTCGCGCATGGCCCCGGCTGAAAAAAAGGCCGTGATGGACTTGTTCAAGGAGGGGCTGGTGGGCGTACTGGTGTCCACCACGGTGATCGAGGTGGGCGTGGACGTGCCGAATGCCTCGTTGATGGTGATCGAGCATGCCGAGCGCTTCGGCCTGAGCCAGCTTCACCAGCTGCGCGGGCGGGTGGGGCGCGGCGCGGCGGCGTCCGCCTGCGTGCTGATGTACAGCCAGCCGGAGGGCGGGCGGCTCAGCGAGGCGTCTCGCGAGCGGCTCAAGGCCATGGCCGAGACGCACGACGGCTTCGACATCGCCCGTCGCGACCTGGAAATCCGCGGGCCCGGCGAGTTCCTCGGAGCGCGGCAGTCGGGCGCTGCGCTGCTGCGCTTTGCCGACCTGATGACCGATACGGACCTGTTGGTGTGGGCGCGTGATTTCGCGCCGCGCCTGCTGGATCGCCATCCCGACCTGGCGAAGCGCCACGTCGAGCGCTGGTTGGGGGGAAAATCGGACTATCTGAAAGCCTGATCGCCATGACCCTCACCGAACTCAAGTACATCGTCGCCGTGGCACGCGAGAAGCACTTCGGCAAGGCGGCCGAGGCCTGCTTCGTCTCGCAGCCGACGCTGTCGGTCGCGATCCGCAAGCTGGAAGACGAGCTGGAAGTCAAGCTGTTCGAGCGCAGCGCCAGCGAGGTCTGCGTCACGCCGCTGGGCGAGGAGATCGTGCGCCAGGCGCAAAGCGTGCTGGAGCAGGCGGCCGCCATCAAGGACATCGCCAAGCGCGGCAAGGACCCGCTGGCCGGCCCCCTGAAGCTGGGCGTGATCTACACCATCGGGCCCTACCTGCTGCCGGACCTGGTGCGCAACGCGATCCGCCTGTCGCCCCAGATGCCGCTGATGCTGCAGGAGAACTTCACCGTCAAGCTGCTGGAGATGCTGCGCACCGGCGAGATCGACTGCGCCATCCTGGCCGAACCCTTTCCGGATGCCGGCCTGGCCATCGCGCCGCTGTACGACGAACCCTTCATGGCCGCGCTGCCCAGCCACCACCCGCTGGCGGCGCAGAAGTCCGTCACCTCGGGCGAGCTCAAGAGCGAGACCATGCTGCTGCTCGGCACCGGCCATTGCTTTCGCGACCATGTGCTGGAGGTCTGCCCCGAGTTCGCCCGCTTTGCCAGCAATGCCGAGGGCATTCGTCGCAGTTTCGAGGGCTCGTCGCTGGAGACCATCAAGCACATGGTGGCCGCCGGCATGGGCGTTACCCTGGTGCCGCGCCTGTCGGTGCCCAAGGAGGCGCTGGCCGGGCGCAAACGCCGCAAGGACGAAGACGCGTTCGTGAAATACCTGCCGATTGTCGACGCGCAGGCGGCTGCGCCGCCCACCCGGCGCGTGGTGCTGGCCTGGCGGCGCAGTTTCACGCGCTACGAGGCGATCGCCGCCTTGCGCAACGCCGTCTACGCCTGCGAACTGCCCGGCGTGTCGCGCCTGTCCTGAGCGGAGTTGTTGCTGTGATCGAACGGTGCACATTCAGCCCATCCGTCATTTCTGCTGGAACCTGTCCATGAAATCCGCACAACCCGGCATCCTCGCGCCGGTCCCGCCGCAGGGGCGCTACCTGTTCTTCACGCCCAAGCAGCCGTCCGCCTTGGGCGAAGCCCTGACGCGTCTGGCCCCCCTGGTTGATGGACCCCATGCCGTGGTCGGCATCGGTCCGGATGTGGTCGCCGCGTTGGGGGCCACGGTGCCCGGCCTGCACCCCTTTGTGGCCTTGAAGGGGCCCGGGGTCGAGGTGCCCGCCACCCCCACCGCCCTGTGGTGCTGGCTGCGTGGCACCGATCGCGGCAAGCTGGTGCATGCCACTCGCGCGATCGAGAAGGCGCTGGCACCGGCATTGCGGCTTGAGCGCGCGATCGAGGCGTTTCGCCACGGGCGCGGCCCCAACGGCCACGGCCGTGACCTGACCGGCTATGAGGATGGCACGGAGAACCCGGAGAATGCGGCGGCCGAAAAGGCCGCGCTGGCCCACCGCCAGGGCGCCGGCCTGAATGGCTCCAGCTTCGTGGCCGTGCAGCAGTGGCTGCACGACCTGGACGCTTTTGAAAGAATGGGGACGCGGGAGCAGGACAACATGGTCGGGCGGCGGCGCCGCGACAACCACGAACTGGGCGACGCGCCGGCTTCCGCCCACGTCAAACGCACCGCACAGGAGAGCTTCAAGCCCGAGGCCTTCGTGCTGCGCCGCTCCATGCCCTGGGCGGCGGGGCACCAGGCCGGGCTGATGTTCGTGGCCTTCGGCAAGTCCTTCGACGCCTTTGAGGCGCAGATGCGGCGCATGGCCGGCCTGGACGACGGCATCGTCGATGCGCTGTTCCAGATTTCCCGGCCGGTCACCGGCGCCTATTTCTGGTGCCCGCCGGTGCGCCAGGATGCGACGGGCACGCGGCTGGACCTGCGCCAAGTGGGCCTGTGACGCGCATGCGTGAGCGGCTGCACCTGTACCTGGACCTGATCCGATGGAACCGCCCGGCGGGCTGGCTGCTGTTGCTGTGGCCGACGCTGTCGGCGCTGTGGATCGCCGCCGGCGGGTTTCCGGGCTGGCACCTGCTGGCGGTGTTCACACTGGGCACCATCCTGATGCGCAGTGCTGGCTGTTGCATCAACGATGTGGCCGACCGCGAGTTCGACCGCCACGTGAAACGCACCGCCCAGCGGCCGGTCACCAGCGGCAAGGTCGGCGTGAAAGAGGCGCTGGCGGTGGGGGCATTGCTGGCATTGGCCGCATTCATGCTGGTGCTGACCACCAATCAGGAAACGGTGGCCTGGTCGTTCGCGGCGCTCGCCATTACCCTGGCCTATCCCTATGCCAAGCGCTTTGTTTCGATGCCGCAGGCGGTGCTGGGCGTGGCGTTCAGCTTCGGAATCCCGATGGCGTTTTCCGCAGTGACCGGCGACGTGCCCTGGCTGGCCTGGTGGCTGCTGGCGGGCAACCTGTTCTGGGTGCTGGCCTACGACACCGAGTACGCGATGGTCGATCGTGACGACGACCTGCGCATCGGCATGAAAACCTCCGCCATCACCCTGGGGCGCTTCGACGTGGCCGCAGTGATGGCCTTTTACCTGGTTTTTCTGCTTTTTTGGGCATTTCCCAGCATGAAATGGTCGTCTTCAGCTATATTTATGATAGCGATTGTGGCCGCACTCGCCCAGGTGGCCTGGCACTACGTGCTGATCCGCACGCGCCAGCGCGAAGGCTGCTTCAAAGCGTTCCGGCTGAACCACTGGCTCGGTTTCACGGTGTTCGCCGGCATCGCGTTGTCCTACCGGGTTGCCTGACGGCAGCCGCCCCAGGCAAGGCCAGCCTCGTCGGGGAGCAGCACAGCGCACGCAGCGGCCAGCGAGGGGACACCAAGAATCAGCTGCCGAACTCATCCCCCAGTTCACGTGCCCGGTGCCTGGCGGCATGCAGCGCGCGCATGAACGCGTTTTTCAGGTTGTCCTGCTCCATCGACGTGATGGCGGCATAGGTCGTGCCGCCCTTGGAGGTCACGCGCTGGCGCAGCACCTCGGGCGGATCGTCTGAGGCAGCGGCAAGCTCCGAGGCGCCCACGAAGGTGCCCACCGCCAGGCGGTGGGCCTGCTCGCGGCTCAGGCCCATGTCCGCACCGGCCTGGGTCATGGCCTCCAGGAAATAAAAGACGTAGGCCGGTCCGGAACCCGACAGGGCGGTGACCGCGTCGAGCTGGCCTTCGTCTTCCACCCACAGGAACTGCCCGGTGGGAGTCATCACCTGGTTCACCAATGCCCGGTCTGCCTCGGTCACGGCGGGGCGGCCGAACAGAGCGGTCATCCCCTTGCCGACCAGTGCCGGCGTGTTGGGCATGGCGCGCACGATGCGCTGGGTGCCGAGCCAGCTGGCGATGCTGTCGCTGCGGATGCCGGCGGCCACGCTCAGGTGCAGCGCCTGCTTGGTATGAAAGCGGGTCTGCAGGGCGGCTTCCTTGAAGGTCTGCGGCTTGACCGCCCAGACCACCAGCGAGGCCTTGGCCAGCGCCGGGCCGGGGCCGTGCAGGGCCGTGATGCCGAACTGCGCCTGCAGCTTGTCGCGGGCCTCGGCGTAGGGTTCGACCACGTCGATCTTCTGGGTGGTCATGCCCTGGCGGAGCAGTCCGCCGATGATGGCGCTGGCCATGTTGCCGCCGCCGATGAAGGTGATGTGAGAGGTCATGGTGATGCGCGTGGGGTGCTGGCGGCGACTGTACCAAGATTGGCGTTCGGCGGGGTCTGTCCGCTGGATCGGTGCAGGCCTTTGCGGTACGCTTGCCGACCATGGACTTCATTCTTTCCCTCGACCAGGGCACCACCAGTTCACGCGCCATTCTGTTCGACCGCGACGGGCACGTCGTGGCCACGGCGCAGCGGGAGTTCAGGCAGTCTTTTCCCCAGCCGGGCTGGGTGGAGCACGACGCGACCGAGATCTGGCAGACCCAGCTCGGCGTGATGCAGGACGTGCTGGCCCGGCAAGGGGCTGGTGCCAGTCAAGTGGCCGCCATCGGGGTCACGAATCAGCGAGAAACCACGGTGCTGTGGGACCGGCGGACGGGTGAACCCGTGGCGCCGGCCATCGTCTGGCAGGACCGGCGCACAGCCGGCGTCTGCGCGGCGCTTCGCGCCAAGGGCAAGGCCGGATGGATCCAGGAAAGGACCGGCCTGCTGCCCGACGCCTATTTTTCGGCCACAAAGCTCGCGTGGCTGCTGGACCAGGTGCCTGGCGCACGGGCGCGCGCCGACCGGGGCGAACTGGCCTTCGGCACCGTGGACAGCTGGCTGGTCTGGAAGCTGACGGGCGGGCGGGTCCATGCCACCGATGCCAGCAACGCATCGCGCACCCTGTTGTTCAACCTGCAGACTCTGCGCTGGGACCCGGCCTTGCTGCGCCTGTTCGACATCCCGGCCTCCGTGTTGCCCCAGGTCGTGCCGTCCAGCGGCGTGCTGGGCGAGACCGAGCCTGCCCTGCTGGGTGCGCCCGTGCCCATCGCCGGGCTGGCAGGAGACCAACAGGCCGCCCTGTTCGGGCAGGCCTGCTTTGCGCCAGGCATGGCCAAGAACACGTATGGGACGGGCTGCTTCATGCTGATGAACACCGGCGAATCGCCGGTGGCCAGCCGTCATCAGCTGTTGACGACCGTGGCCTGGCAAGGCCCGAAGGGGGCGCCACATCGGACCGCCTATGCGCTGGAGGGCTCGGTATTCATGGCCGGCGCGACGGTCCAATGGCTGCGCGACGGTCTGCAGATCATTCAGGCTGCCGACGAAGTGGGGCCCCTGGCGGCCAGTGTTGCGGATACCGGGGACGTCTACCTGGTGCCGGCGTTTGCCGGGCTCGGCACGCCGGACTGGGATGGTCATGCGCGCGGCACCCTGGTGGGCATGACACGGGGGACCACCCGCGCCCACATCGCGCGTGCCGCGCTGGAGGCGATCGCACTGCAGACGGCCGACGTGTTCGGCGCCATGGCCAAGGATTCGGGCATCGAACTGAAAGAGCTTCGCGTGGACGGTGGCGCCAGCCGCAGCGACCTGCTGATGCAGATGCAGGCTGATTTTCTGGGCGTTCCGGTTGTTAGGCCCCGGGTCACGGAAACCACGGCCCTGGGGGCCGCGTGCCTGGCCGGGCTCGCGACCGGCTTCTGGGGCGGCGCCGACGAAATTACTGCGCGCTGGGCCACAGACCGGCGTTTTGAGCCCTCTTTGCCGGACAGCGAGCGCTCGCGGCGCCTGGCGCGCTGGCGGCAGGCGGTCGAGCGTTCCAGGGGATGGGTGGAACACTGAATATGACATCAAGCAAGGACGCGCCCCGGCTCACGCGGCGCGAAGATCTTCTGGCTGCGCTGCGCGAAGAGCGGGTCTGGGATCTCGCGATCATCGGCGGCGGCGCGACCGGACTGGGCGTTGCGCTGGACGCCGCCATGCGCGGCTTCAGCGTGGTGCTGGTGGAGTCGCGTGACTTTGCCGCAGGCACCTCGTCCCGAGCCACCAAACTGGTCCATGGCGGGGTGCGCTACCTGGCGCAGGGCAACGTTCCGCTGGTCACGGAAGCGCTGCACGAGCGCACCCGCCTCCTGCACAACGCGCCCCATCTGGCGCAGCCGCTGGCATTCGTCATGCCCTCCTACCAATGGTGGGAAGTGCCGTTCTATGGCATCGGGCTCAAGATGTACGACCTGCTGGCCGGCAGCCACGGCCTGGGCCGCACGGAGTTCCTGAGTCGGCATCAGACGCTGCAAAGTCTGCCGGGCGTGCAGCCTGCCGGCCTGGTCGGCGGCGTGAAATACTGGGACGGTCAGTTCGATGATGCGCGCGTCGCCCTGGCGCTGGCGCGAACGGCTGCGGCTCAGGGCGCTCTGGTCATCAACCACTGCGAGGTGAAGGGGCTGATTCACAATGCCGGCAAAGTGGTGGGGTTGACTTGCGAGGACACCGAAACGCGGGAGGCCCTGAACCTGCGGGCCCGGTGCGTCATCAATGCCACGGGGGTCTGGGTGGATGGTTTGCGCCAGATGGACGGTGACGCGCTCGGGCGGCCGTCAAGGCCCATGGTGGCGCCCAGCCAGGGTGTGCATCTGGTCGTCGATCGCGAATTCCTGCCGGGCGACCACGCGCTTCTGGTGCCCAAGACGCGGGACGGCCGGGTGCTGTTCGCTGTGCCCTGGCTGGGCAAGCTCATTCTGGGCACGACGGACACACCGCGCCATGATCTGGCGCTTGAGCCCGAACCGTTCGGGCACGAAGTGGCCTTTATTCTGAACGAGTCGGCACGCTACCTGCGCCGGGCGCCGCAGCGTGCGGATGTCCGCAGCTGCTGGGTGGGGCTGCGTCCATTGGTCAAACCCGCCGAAGCCAGCGACGACGGCACCAAGGCCTTGAGCCGGGAACACACTGTGCTGGTGAGCCGCAGTGGCCTGGTGACGGTCACTGGCGGCAAATGGACCACGTACCGCGCCATGGCCGAGGATGTCCTTGGAAAATGCATGGCAGATGCCTTGCTGCCTCATCGCCCGGGTGGCGCCACGCTCAAGCAGTTGCTCGTCGGCGCCAATGCCGGTGCCAGCAACCCGCATCCGTTGAGCCAGGCGAGCGATCTGTCGGCCTACGGCAGCGAGGCTGCGGCCGTCGAGGCTTTGCCCGGCGCCGGACGGCAACTTGCAGGCGGGCTGACCGAGGCCATGGTGCGATTCGCCGTTCGCCATGAATACGCCCGCACGGTGGAGGATGTGCTCGCACGCAGGGTCAGACTGCTGTTTCTGGATGCGCGCCTGGCGGGCAGCCTGGCTGCAGCGGTGGGCGCGATCGTCGCGGAAGAAACCGGCTGCGACCCTGAAATTGCGGCTTTTGAAGCCCTTGCGGCGAAATATCTGCACCTGCCGGCTTGAAGACGCTTGACAAGCGGGTTGAGGTTTGCCATAATTCGAGGCTTCGCTTGAAAAGGCGCAAGTTTCTGCCCAGCAAAAACGCCGTGAGTGGTTCATGGCGTGGACGACGGGCCCAAGACTGATCCGATGTTCTCCGCTTGCGGGGTGCGCCGGGTGCAAGTTGGGAATATTGAAAAATGATCCAGACAGAATCTCGGTTAGACGTCGCCGACAACACGGGCGCCAAGTCCGTGTTGTGCATCAAGGTGCTGGGCGGCTCCAAGCGTCGCTACGCCAGTGTGGGCGACATCATCAAGGTCAGCATCAAGGAAGCCGCTCCGCGTGGCCGCGTCAAAAAGGGCGAGGTCTACAGCGCTGTGGTGGTGCGCACGGCCAAGGGCATCCGTCGCAGCGACGGCTCCCTGGTCAAATTCGACGGCAATGCAGCGGTCTTGCTGAATGCCAAGTTGGAGCCTATCGGTACCCGTATCTTCGGCCCGGTGACGCGTGAACTGCGCACCGAGAAGTTCATGAAGATCGTGTCCCTCGCTCCTGAAGTTCTGTAAGGACACGTCATGAACAAGATTCGCAAAGGCGACGAAGTCATCGTGATCACCGGGCGTGACAAGGGCAAGCGCGGCAAGGTCTCGCTGCGCAAGGACGACTCGATGCTGGTGATTGACGGTATCAACATGGTGAAGAAGCACACCAAGCCCAACCCCCTCAAGGGTGCGCCGGGCGGCATCGTGCAAAAGGCCATGCCCATTCACCAGTCCAACGTCGCGATTTTCAATGCGGCCACCGGCAAGGCGGATCGCGTGGGCATCAAACTGCTGGCTGACGGCAAGCGCGTGCGCGTTTTCAAGTCCAGCGGCGAAGAAATCAAGGTGGCATGACCATGGCTCGACTGCAGCAAATCTATCGCGAAAAGATCGCGCCCGAATTGATGGCCAAGTTTGGCTACAAGTCGCCCATGCAGGTTCCGCGCCTGTCCAAAATCACGCTCAATATGGGTGTGAGCGAGGCGGTTGCCGACAAGAAGGTCATGGACAACGC
>Ga0075163_10008311_pt1 | contig 13692 bp, 8 predicted proteins | sample JI1023141ADNA_FD_71478 | JGI IMG/M metagenome (GOLD analysis project Ga0075163, IMG submission 71478) | Wastewater effluent complex algal communities from Wisconsin, to seasonally profile nutrient transformation and Carbon sequestration -... | ecosystem: Engineered > WWTP > Effluent > Algae...
ATATTGGCGAATGGCTGACCTCTATCCGGGGCTTATAGGTTCAATACATCACATTCTTTTGTAATCCGGAAAAGTAAATGGTTATTTGACGTGGGCGAAACCCTTACTTCTTTGCCGCTCATTCTGGATGTGGATGATATCTTTCTCCTGTTTTTTTGGACGGCAGAACAGTTGGCGGCGCGCTTTATAAGCCGCCATATCTGCTACTTAAAAATAGGTTGTGGAGGATTATAATTTTTTATATTCATCCATAAGTGTATAAATTTATATATTTGTGGAGGATTATAAATAGTACACATGGAAACCATTATAGGGCGGGAGGAGGAAAAGAAAATACTCAGCGATGCGTTGTATTCAGGGGATGCGGAGCTGATCGCTGTGTATGGAAGAAGACGAATCGGGAAAACCTTCCTGATCCGCAATCATTATGGTAAACATATCCGCTTTGAATTAACCGGGATACATGAGGCGGGTCTCAAAGACCAGTTACACAATTTCAGCCTGGCCCTGCAGGCATCCATGGCAATTCCGGTGGTACCCGCCGACCCGGCCAACTGGATAGATGCTTTCAGCCGCTTAAGTGATTACCTGAAGTCATTGCTTAAGAAAGAGCCCGTGGTGATACTTTTCGATGAACTCCCCTGGCTGTGTACGCCCAGGTCAGGATTTTTACAGGCTTTCAGCCATTGGTGGAATACCTGGGCTTCCCGTCATTCAGTCGTGAAAGTGGTGATCTGTGGCTCCGCAGCCTCCTGGATCATCCGGAATATTATAAATGACCATGGCGGATTGCATAACCGGGTGACCCAACGTATCCGTCTCCTGCCATTCACTCTTGCGGAAACAGGGAATTTCCTGCTCCACCAGGGGGTGAAGCTGGACCTCTACCAGGTGCTGCAACTCTATATGGCGATGGGCGGCATCCCGCAATATTTAAAACAGATAAAAAAGGGAGAGAGCGCTTCACAGACAATTGACCGGCTTTGTTTCACCAAAAACGGTATGCTGAAAACTGAATTCGGCGATCTTTACCAATCGCTTTTTGCCCATGCTGCAAATCATGAAGCGATCGTCAGGGTCTTATCCAAAAAGGCAAAAGGCATGACGCGGGCGGAGATCATCGGAGCCTGCGGATTTACTACCGGCGGTTGGACCACGGAACTTTTTGACGAACTGGAGCAATCCGGCTTTATCACCCAATACATACCTTTTGACCGCACCCTTAGAGATGCTGTTTATAAATTATCCGATGAGTACAGTTTGTTCTACCTGAAATTCATTGAAGGGGCCCGCGCTACCGGGGCGGGAACCTGGCTTCGGCTTTCGCAAACTCAATCCTATACCAGCTGGAGCGGTTTTGCTTTTGAAGCAGTGTGCCAGAAACACCAGTATGCCATCAAACAGGCACTTGGAATCGCAGGCGTGTATACAGAAGTATCCGCCTGGAGGTACACACCTAAAAAAGGAGAAACAGGCGCACAGATCGACCTGCTGCTGGATCGGGCGGATCATACCATCAATCTTTGTGAAATGAAATTTGCCAGAGATGAGTTTGTCATCGATAAAAAATATGCAGGAGAACTCGACAACAAAATAAAGGTCTTCAAAGAACAGACAAAGACAAGAAAAACAATCTTTCCGACCCTGATCACCACCTATGGCACAAAACAAAATATTTACTATACAGGACGAGTCGTATCCGAGCTAACCATGGAGGATCTTTTTAAATGACCACATGATAGTAAGTAGAAATACATCACAACGCCACATACCTGACCGTAATCCTGATATCCCGGTTCCTGCCCTTATCATCCGTACAGGATATTTTCAACGGACCTTCAGTGGGTACAAAAAACTGCTTTTCCTTCGGGTCACTGCTTTTGTAAAATTTATTATTGATATACCAGTAAACCTTACTCACATCATTGGCGGTTTTGCAAATTAGCTGCAATGGCTCCGGATCTTTTTTATTGATCAGGTACTCCGTTCCGTTTACCGGCGATTGTATCACCGGTGCCGCCCCTTTGAATATCACTTCACAATCAGGATTGTGCGGAGGTATTTTGATATAAGCAATCCGGTTCTCATCCAGCCAGGATTGCATCTCCGGTTCCACCACTTTGAACCATTTCTTTTTATATCCGGAAGCGGGGACACAACTACGGCAATAGGATATTTTTTCATTAGCACTAAGTAGCACTTCCTGCCGGTTATCACAAACTCGGGTAGGGGAGATCAGCGGAATAAAATAATCCGTTACCAGGTTGGCACAATGATCCGCAGGTAATAAACCGGTTTCACTGCATACCCTGCGGATATCACAATCCGCCGGCTGTTTGAACCAGGCTTCATCACTGTCGTAATCAATGGTATTAAATATTTTGAAAAGTAAGGGGGTCGCCGTATTAGCCCCGCTCAGATCAGCCGCTCCCTGGCCAGAGAAATTTCCCGCCCAAACTCCCACCGTGTACCGGTTATTATAACCAATACTCCAGGCGTCTTTCCGGCCATAACTGGTGCCTGTTTTCCATGCAATCTTGGGCATTCTTTCCGTTGCAGTCCAGTTTAAAGGAAAGTCTGGGCGGTTAACCCTGGAAAGAATTTCATTGACCATATAATTAGCGGCAGGACTCAGCAATTGAAAAGTTGACTCAAGACTGTCGCGATGGCTATAAGCCGGTAACCGGAACTTCCCATTATGCGCGAATGAAGCAAATAAGGCAGTCAGCTCTTCCAATGTGGTGCCACAACCGCCCAGGATCATGGACAAGCCCAGCTTGCGGCGGTCTTTTTGTATTTGTTTAAAATGACAGGCCGCTAGTTTATTGATTAACTGTTCATGTCCCAGCATGCGCAGCCCCTTTACCGCCGGAATATTCAGAGAATGTTCAAGCGCATACTCTACTGTTACATAACCGTTGAATTTATCATCATAGTTTTCCGGCGCATACCCATCGTAATTCACAGCCACATCCGTCATTACAGTCTTTGGCGTCAGTAAACCTTCATCAAAACACAATCCGTATAAAAGAGGTTTTAATGTACTACCCGGCTGCCTTACCGAAGCAGCACCATTTACCTGTCCGCCATCCAGGGTATCCATGAATCCGGAAGAGCCCACATAAGTGATAACCTGATTGGTTTGGTTATCGATAATAACCACGGCCGCATTCCGGATATTTTTCAACCGCTGACTCCGGATATAATCTTCCACCAGTTTCTCAGTTTTCAACTGGGTATTCAGGTTGATATGGGTTCGAATAATATCGCCGCCCTGTTTTTTCAGCCGGTAAGATAAATGCGGGATATAATGTGGAACTACCCCTCTCCGGGCATTGAGCGGTTCTGCCAAAGCATCCTGTATTTCCTTCCCGGTGAAAACCTTTCTTTCGGCAAAACGCTCCAGCCAGCGATTTCGTTCTTTAATGATAAAATCATTGTTCCGGCCGGGAACCATGACACCTGGTTTATTGGGGATGATGCTGAGTGAAGTGATTTCCGCCAGTGACAAATGATCCGGGTTCTTATTGAAATACAGCAGCGAGGCCGCTTTAACTCCTTCGATATTCCCGCCATAAGGAACCAGGTTCAGGTACAATTGCAGGATTTCTTTCTTGCTGTATTTAAGTTCCAGTTGCAGTGCCCTGAACATTTCCCGCATCTTGCTCCAGATATTTCTTTTGCCGGGCTCCAGCATTTTGGCCACCTGCATGGTAATGGTACTGGCCCCCGACATCCGGCGCATATGAAAAAGATTACTGAAAAAAGCCCTGATCACCGCAAAGGGATTCACACCAATATGCCGGTAAAAATGCCGGTCCTCTTTGTTCACAATGGTTTTTTGAAGCAGGGGGGAAATTTCATCCAGTTCCGTCTTCATCCGCCATTTCTGATCGCTGGTGAGATAAGCATTAATCACTTCCCCTTTCTGATCGGTGATAATGGTAGAATACTCCACTTTATCCGGTACAGGAAAAATCCAGTTCAGGATAAAAAAGAGCAGGATCAGACCCAGAAAGCCCAACCCCAGTCTTTTCAGGAATCGCAATATTCCTTTCCGGGTTATTTTGAATGAAAACCTACGCATGTATGAAATTTCCGCAATAGCTGCATCTCATCAGATGCAAAATGTAACCGGAAGCTATGCAGGCTTTGGCCAGTTAACAAATATTTATCGCTCAAAATTTGCAACTCGTTTTATATGCTGTGTATCTTTCCTGTCAAATTCCCCGCCTCCTTTATGGAACCAGCGCTTTCGTCTGACGGTAATGAACCAGGCAGACATACCTCAAAAGACATTCCTCCCTAGTGATTTGAATCATCCCGGTGCGGATGCACCGGTTCGGACATATAACTGTGCAAAACAAATGCACAGCTGAATTTTTTACCTGATCAAATATTTCTACCTTCTCATTACCATTATACTTCCCCAAGGGCCCATGCCCCGGGGATCTTTAACCACACATTATGCGTATCAAACTGTTTTTAGTTCCGCTGCTGGCAGCCGGAGCTATTTTTTTGTCATCCTGTAAAAAGAATGCGATCTCCCTTTCTTTTACTAATGCGAAAGGAGAAGTACCGGTACTGGGTAACCTGGTATTCCGGTTCAGTCACTCACTGGCCAAGGACTCCATGCTCAATGCCTGGGACTCCACCGATTATATTTCCTTTGAACCGGCACTCAAAGGCCGCTTCCGCTGGCAAAGCCCGGATGAACTTGTCTTTTCCCCGGCAGAACCCCTGCAACCCGCCACTACCTACAAGGCAAAGATCAAGGGGGCTGTCCTGAAATTCAGTAAATACAATTCCGTAAAAGGAGGGGATAAAATAAGTTTCCATACCCCGCTTTTATCGCTCGACAATGCCCAGGTGGTTTGGGTGGGCGAAAGTAATACCACAGCAGTGCCCCAGATTGACCTCCTTTTTAATTACAGAGTAAAACCGGACGACCTGAAACAAAAACTGGATATCGAGGTCGATGGTAAAAAAGCGGATTATAGCCTGCTTACTGTGGCAGCTGATAATAAAATGTCTGTCCGTATCAATGGATTGAAAACAGAGGATCGCGACTATGAAACAAAGATCACCATCAGTAAAGGACTGGAGCCTGAAAAAGGCAATACCAGTACAGCGGAGGATATTGTCAATGCTGTCAATATCCCTTCTCCTTTTACACTGACCATCCAGGGAGTAGCATCTGAATATGATGGTGCCGAAGGAGTGGTCAAAGTTGTAACCAGCCAGCAGCTCAGCGGGGAGAGTATTAAGAATTTTATCAAACTGGATCCTGACCTGGTGTTTACGGTGGAGCCTAACGATTATGGCTTTACCCTGCGCAGCGACAAGTTTGATACCGAAAAATCCTATGCCCTCCAGATCAATAAGGGCCTGCGGGGTAAACTGGGTGGCGTGATGCGGGAAGATTACAATGGCGGTATTGGTTTCGGGGAACTGGAAGCTGATATCAAATTCACCAACAATAAAGCCGTTTACCTGTCTAAAAAAGGAGCCAGGAATATGGAAGTCCAGATCAGCGGGGTACAAAAAGTAAAACTGGTGATTTCAAAAATATATGAGAACAACCTGCTGATGGCACAGCGATATGGGTACTCTCCAAAAGAAAACAGCAGCGGACCTGACGGAGAGGGTTATGAAGAAGAGTATTATTATGATGATTACAGCGGTGGCAATGCCATGCTGGGAGATGTGATTTATGAAAAAGAAATTGATACCCGCTCCCTTCCCAAAAGCGGGGGTGGCAGATTGCTGAACTTTTCACAGTTTGAAGACCGCCTGCCTGATTTCAAAGGAGTGTACCATGTGATGATCCGCTCTACCGATGATTACTGGGTAAAAGACAGCCGATTTATTTCGTTGTCCGATCTTGGTTTGATTACCAAAGAAGGACGTGATAAAATTTATGTCTTTACTAATTCCATCAAGACAGCAGAACCGGTGAATGCCGTGAATGTGGCGGTCTATTCTGTCAATAACCAGCTGATTGGTACGGCCACTACCGATAAAGACGGGATGGCGGCCATCAGTTTTGCGAATAAAGAATTCAGTGGTTTCAAACCAGCCATGGTTATCGCCAAAACAGAAGATGACTTTAACTACATGCCTTTCAGTAATACCAGGGTGAATACTTCCCGTTTTGATGTGGGAGGGAAAAGAAATAATGCAGCTGGTTTTGATGCCTTTGTGTATGCAGAAAGGGATGTGTATCGTCCGGGTGAAAAAATTAATTTCTCTGTAATCCTGAGGGATGCGGCCTGGAAAAATCCTGGTGATATTCCACTGCGGATCAAATTCCTGCTCCCTAACGGAAAAGAGCTGAAGACCATTCGAAAGACCCTGAATGAGGAAGGATCGATGGAAGGCAGCCTGGATATTGCTTTATCAGCCATCACTGGTTCCTATACCATGGAAGTTTACACTTCCAATGAAGTCCTGCTTTCTTCCAAAGCTTTTTCAGTGGAAGAATTTGTGCCGGATCGTATCCGGGTCAAAACAGAACTGGATAAAAAATTCCTTCGTCCCGGTGAAAAAGGAAATCTCAGCATCAATGCCATGAATTTCTTTGGACCACCCGCGGCCAACCGGAAATACGAAGCCGAGATCCAGCTGAAACAAAAAGCGTTCAGTCCTGAAAAATTTGAGGGCTATGATTTCAGCCTGGTCAATGCCAATACATTTTATGATAAGCAAGTGAAAGAGGGAGCCACCGATGAAGCCGGTAATGCCGTTTTTGAATATGAAGTGCCAGCCACATATCTAAACAGTGGCTTGCTGGAAGCCAGTTTCTATAGTACCGTGTTTGATGAAACCGGAAGACCTGTTAGCCGCGGTACCAGGACAGATGTATTTACCCAGGATGTTTTCTTTGGCTTAAAGAATGATGGCTACTATTATTATCCACTGAACCAGCCTGTAAAATTCCAGCTGGCAGCGGTGAATAAAGATGGAAACGGAACCAGTGCCACCGCAAGGGTGGAGCTGATCAAACATGAATACCGTACCGTGCTGACCAAAAGCGGCAGCTATTTCCGATATGAATCACAAAGAGAAGATAAACTGCTGTCCGAACAGCAATTGAATGTAAGCAGTAATACCGTGTACACAGCAATTCCCCGTACCCCGGGTGATTATGAATTGAAAATCTATCTCCCCGGCGCTTCCACCTATATCAGCCGTACTTTCTACAGCTATGGCGGCTGGGGCAATGCGAATACTTCTTTTGAAGTAAGCCGGGAAGGAAATATTGATATCTCCATTGATAAAAAATCATACAGTACCGGTGAAACAGTCAAAGCGTTATTCAAAACACCATTCAGCGGGAAGATGCTCGTGACCCTGGAAACCGATCATATCATTTCTCATCAGATGGTGGAAGTGAGTAACCGTTCTGCCAGCCTGGACCTGAAAGTAACGGCCGAACATGTGCCCAATGTCTATATCACGGCCACACTGATCAAACCACACGAAGTGTCGGATATTCCTTTAACGGTAGCCCATGGATTTAAAAATGTTACTGTCGAAGAAAAGAACCGGAAGATTGCGGTTGAGATCAATGCTGCGAAAACCGTTCGTTCCAAAACAAAGCAAAAGATTACCGTTACAGCTGCCCCGGGCAGTATGGTTACGCTTTCTGCCGTTGATAATGGAGTGTTGCAAATCAGTGATTTCAAAACACCTGATCCCTACGATTATTTTTATCAGAAGAAAGCATTGCAGGTAGCTGGCTATGATCTTTATCCTTTGCTTTTTGAAGAACTGAGGGCACGCTTGAGCAGTACAGGTGGTGACGGGGCCTTTGAATTTTCTACTGAAAAAAGAAACAGTCCCATGCAGGCCCGTCGTGTGAAAGTGGTAAGTTACTGGAGTGGTATCAAAAAAGCAGCCGGCAATGGCAAAGTGGAATTTGAAGTGGAAGTGCCCCAGTTCAGTGGTGAACTCAGACTGATGGCAGTCGCTTATAAAGGGAACAGTTTTGGTGCTGCAGATAATACTATGACGGTAGCTGACCCTGTAGTGATCAGTACAGCCCTGCCCCGTTTCCTGAGTCCCGGGGATACCGTGAATGTGCCGGTTACATTAACGAATACAACTTCCAATGCGAGCACGATTACAGCAACAATTGCAACCGAAGGACCTGTGAAAGTAGTGGGTGGTAATAGTCAGACTATTAGCCTGGCTGCCAAGGGTGAGAACAGTGCGGGATTCAGAATTGTAGCTGATCCTTCCATCAACCTGGCGAAGGTGACGGTAACCGTAAGTGGCATGGGAGAAAAATTTGTAGATGTAACAGATATAGCCGTGAGACCACCTTCTACTTTGCAAAAGACCAGCGGAAGTGGAACAGTGAACGGTGGCAGCAATCAGAAAGTAACGATCGGACTGGGTGATTTCATGCCAACTAGTGTCAACTATAGTCTGGTAGTGAGTCGCTCACCTGCATTGGAATTGGGAGAGCAATTGCGTTACCTCGTGCAATATCCTTATGGTTGTACGGAGCAAACTGTTTCTGCGGCATTCCCTCAGTTATACTATGGTGATTTGTCGGACCTGATGCAGACCAATAAGCAACAGCAAAAACTGAATGCCAATACGAATATCATTGAAGCCATCCGCAAGATAAAAATGCGACAGTTGTATAATGGTGCAGTTACCTTATGGGATGGAGAAGGAAGAGAAGATTGGTGGACCACGATATATGCTGCCCATTTTCTGTTAGAAGCCAGAAAAGCAGGCTTTGAAGTGGATAATAGTCTGCTCAGTACCATGCTGAATTATATCACTAACAAACTTAAGAACAGGGAAACCATCACTTATTATTATAACCGGGATCAGAACAAGAAGATTGCGCCCAAGGAAGTAGCTTATGGTTTGTATGTGCTGGCACTGGCTGGTAAAACAAATGTTCCGGCCATGAACTATTACAAAGCCAATACGGCATTGCTGGCCCTGGATAGCCGTTACCTGCTGGCAGCGGCTTATGCTACTGCCGGAGATAAAAGATCATTTTCGTCCATGCTGCCAGCTTCATTTAGCGGGGAAGAATCAGTGCCGCAAACGGGTGGCAGTTATTATTCTGATATCAGGGATGAAGCTATTGCGTTGAATGCATTGCTGGAAGTGGATCCTGGAAATGCACAGGTAGGAACCATGGTCAAACATGTGGCGGCCAAATTGAAATCAAGAAGATGGCTCAGTACACAGGAAAGAGCATTTGCCTTTCTGGCCCTGGGTAAGCATGCAAGGATGGCCAATAATTCTACGGCAACAGCAGAGATCAAAGTCAATGGAAAAACAGTGGGTAAGGTGGATGAGAAAAGCTGGACTGCTGATATGAAAACTTTGGGGGGTAATAATATTGAAATTGCTGCCAAAGGGAATGGCCGTCTGTATTATTTCTGGCAGGCCGAGGGGATCAGTGTCAGCGGTGCTTATACTGAAGAAGACAGTTACCTCAAAGTGCGTAAGCGTTTCTTTGACAGGAATGGCAAGCCCATCACAGGGAATACATTCAAACAAAACGATTTGATCATTGTGGGGATCACGCTCGAGCGTTCCTTTAATACACCAATAGAAAATGTGGTGATTACGGATCTGTTACCGGCCGGTTTTGAAATTGAAAACCCGAGGACCAAAGAAATTCCGGGAATGGACTGGATCAAAGATGCCATGACACCGGACGCCTTGGATTTGCGGGATGACCGGATTCATTTCTTTGTGAATGCCGATCAGGCCAAACAAACTTACTACTATGCCGTTCGTGCTGTTTCACCCGGTGCTTATAAAATGGGGCCGGTGAATGCTGATGCCATGTATAACGGGGAGTATCATTCTTATAACGGAGCGGGTATGATCAGGGTTGTTCGGTAAGAATCGTTACTGACAAAAAGAAGTTGTCACAAATGCAGGCAATATGGGCACATTGAGTTTATCAAATGTGTGCCGTGTTGCCTGCTTTGTTTTAGCAAATTCAGACTGTCATACTGAGCTTGTCGAAGTAGAGCTTGTCGAAGTAGAGCTTCTCGAAGTAGAGCTTCTCGAAGCATGACAAGCACTCAGTTCCAACAAAAAAAGCCCGACCCTTGCAGGCCAGGCTTTAAAGCGTCGTGTATCAGGAATGATTAATAATCGTTGTTATAACCACCACGGTCACGGTTGTAACCGCCGCCGCCGCCGCCTTTTTTAAAGCCGCCGCCACCGCCGCCGCCGCCGAAGCTTCTTTTCTTGAAGCCCCCGCCGCCACCGCCTTCGGGTTTAGGACGACTTTCGTTAACGACAATGTTACGGCCGTCCACTTCAGAACCGTTTAATGCTGCAATAGCGGCCTGAGCTGCTGCATCATCTGACATTTCTACAAAACCAAAGCCTTTGCTGCGGTTTGTGAATTTGTCTGTAACGATTTTTGCTGAAGTTACTTCGCCGTAAGAGGCGAAAAGGTTTGCCAGGTCCTGATCTTTCAGGTTCCAGCTGATGTTGCCTACGTAAATGTTCATTTTTGAGAGATTATTGAAAAAATAAAAGTGCCAACAGTAAACAGTAACCGATGAACATTCACAGGATGAAATGGGAATCGTTCAGGACTTGAAACTGTAAAGAACACCAATAACATGACAAAATAAAGCTTTTTTCGGATAGTTCGTACATTTTCCTGAAAATCATCCTTGGGTTGAGATATCTATCTGATTTAAAGCTATTTAGAAAGAAATAAGCATAAAAAAACCTCCCCAGGGGGAGGTTTTTTACCATTGCTGGAAAGCAATTATTCGGCAACAACTTCAAAATCCACTTCTGTACTGTGTCCGTTTCCGAACTCAATAGTGGCTTTGTAATTACCCAGTTCTTTTACTTCATCAACGATGCTGATCTTCTTGCGATCAATTTCATAGCCTCTTTGTTCACGGATCGCACGACCAATCTGCAGGGAAGTAACACTTCCGAAGATCTTGCCGCTGGTACCGGTTTTAGCACCGATTTTCAGCGGAGCTTCTTTCAGTTTGGCGATTACACTATTGATCTCTGCCATCATTTTCTCTTCTTTCTTGCGAACCTGCTTCAGTCTTTCTTCCAGCTGAGCTTTATTGCTGGAGCTGTTCTCTACGGCCAGCTGACGGGGCAGCAGGAAATTACGGGCATACCCGTTTCTTACCTTCACCACTTCATTCTTGGCGCCGAGATTGTCTACATCCTGAATTAAAATAACTTCCATTGTTTTGTTTTTATCACCTTCCGCGTCCCAGCCTTCCGGCTGTCTCCCTGGTTTTATATCCGGGGGTTAGGGAGGGTGTGATGAATTAATATTATTTCAAAAGATCGGTTACATAAGGTAACAGCGCCATTTGACGGGCCTTCTTTACCGCATCAGAAACCTTGCGCTGGTATTTCAGGCTGTTTCCGCTCAGACGGCGGGGTAATAATTTACCCTGCTCGTTCAGGAATTTTTTCAGAAACTCTACATCCTTATAATCAATATAACGGATGCCGTACTTTTTGAAACGGCAGAATTTCTTTACTCTTTTATCGCTTTTAATCGCGGTGAGGTATTTGATTTCGTTCTTTGCCATGATATTAAGCCTCCACTGCTTTTTCGTTACCAGTTGCTACACCGCTTCTCTTTTTTGCATTGTACTGGACGGCGTATTTATCCAGTTTAGTGCAGAGGTGACGCAGAATATGCTCGTCACGTAACATTTGAATTTTCAGCTTTTCATTGAAGTCTGAAGGAGCAGTGTACTCCATTACCCAGTACAATCCGGTTGTTTTTTTCTGGACAGAGTAGGCGAGAGATTTCAGGCCCCAGGGGTTTTCTGCTACTACGGTTCCACCGGCATCAGTCACCATCTTGGCATACTTCTTTTGCTCGGCTTTGAACTCGTCGTCGCTCAGAACGGGGGTGAAAATCACCATCAGTTCGTAGTTGTTCATTGCATTTTGTTTATCCCGATCAGGATCGGGAATGGTTAAGAATTAATTTTCCCATTGGACAGTCCCGGTTGTAACACCGGAAAAGAAACCTGCTACCGGCAGGATTTGGGGTTGCAAAGATAGGGGTTTCCGGCGAAACGGGGAAGTAAAAGCAAGCGATTAATCATGCCGTCGAAACTAGTATAAATATATTGATAGTCAGCAAATTATGCAGAAGTCGCTTTTGTTTATGGCAACAGGGAATATAGTTTGTCAATTGCTAAAAAAAAGCCCCTGTTACAAAACAGGGGCTTTTGAAAACTATTTGCCTGATCAGGATGGCCTGATGATGATTGGTTTTCTGCCAATCAACTGCCCCTGGCTGTTTCTTACTTCCACAACATAGAAGCCGGGGATGGCCGATCCACCCAGTACAATATCAAGACGGGAATAATTATTACCCGCTACAAAAGAGCGCTGATAGATCTGTTGCCCGTTGATGCCATAAACAGTTACGGTTACCTGCTCATTCACCTGGTTATAGAACCTGACCTGGAAGCGCCCATTATTGGGGTTGGGGTAAATCCACAAACGGTCTGTAACCTGTGCGCTCACTACCACCGAAGCCGAATTGCTGCTGCAACCATCCAGATTAGTATAACGTACATAATAAGTACCCAGACCATCTACCGTAATATTCTGCCAGGATGAACCATTCTGCGTGGGTACCAGAGTATTATTATAGTACCAGGCATAGCTGCCACCGGCAGGACTCACCACTGTGTTCAGGTTCAGTGACTGTCCCGGTAAGATTGCTGTAGGAATGGAAGGAGTAATATTGACGGAAGGCAGCGGATTCACATATAAGATAGCGGCTGCTGATTGCACTGTTGTACACAAGCCAATCACTGCCACACGGTAAGTACTGGCGTTTTGTGTGATACTGACATTTGGTACTGTAAAGCTCGAAGCAGTGGCTCCTGTGATATTCACCCAGCTGCTGCCATTCCATTGCTGCCACTGGTAACTGCGGGCATTGCTGGCGGTTACAGAGAATGTGGCATTGCTGCCCTCACAAACAAAACCGGTCTGCGGCTGCTGACTGATTACCGGTAACTGTCCATCAGCTACCGTTACCGTGAAGGAACAGGTACTGCTATTGCCACAGGCATCAGTTGCGGTAACATTCACCGTGGTGACACCGATCGGGAATGCAAATCCTGATGCAGGTACACTGGTGATGGTTACGGCCCCACCACAATTGTCAGTTGCTGTTGGTGTGAAGTTCACCACTGCAGTACATTGACCTACAGGAGTTGTTACAGAAATATTCGCCGGGCAGGTCAGCACTGGTGCAGTCTGGTCATTGACAGTGATAATCTGCGTACAGGTGCTGCTGTTTCCGCAAACATCTGTAGCCCGGTAAGTACGTGTGATGGTGTAGCGATTCGCACAGGTCTGGTTAGTGATTACATCTCCCACATGTATAATGGTGATAACGCCTGCGCAGTTATCAGTAGCGGTTACCGCGCCGGTATTAACGGCTGGTACGGCACTGGCACAGCTGACGGTTACGGCAGCCGGACAAGTAATAACCGGAGCTGTTTCATCATTCACGGTGATGATCTGAGTACACTCGCTGAAATTACCACATACATCTGTTGCACGGTATGTTCTTGTGATTGTATAACGGTTGGCACAGGTCTGTGCACTGATTACATCTCCTACATGTGTGATAGTAATGGTTCCTGCACAGTTATCGGTGGCAGTTACCGC
>Ga0075163_10008312_pt1 | contig 13692 bp, 12 predicted proteins | sample JI1023141ADNA_FD_71478 | JGI IMG/M metagenome (GOLD analysis project Ga0075163, IMG submission 71478) | Wastewater effluent complex algal communities from Wisconsin, to seasonally profile nutrient transformation and Carbon sequestration -... | ecosystem: Engineered > WWTP > Effluent > Algae...
CCGCTGCCGAGCGCCTGAGCGGCGATGTCGTACATGCCGAGGAGGTCCTGCGACGTCCCCGACCGCTCCAGGATGCCCTGGTAGAGGTCCTCGAACTGTTTCCGGCCGAAGGGTGCGATGTTCGGCTGGCCGAGCGTGGCCTTGCTGACGAAGGCGTCGTACTCCGGCGTCCCCGGCTGAAGGCCGAGTGCGACCGCGTTCTTCTGGGCCGCCGTGAGGTCGGCTCCGGCCGGGACAGGCGGCATGTCGTTCTGGACGGCTTCGGTGTTCGTCGTGATGACCGGGATGCCGTCAGTTCCAAGCGCATCGGTGACATCGCTGTCCGAAAGCAGCGGCGTACCGCCGTTCGCGAGCGCCTTTGGCACCGTGACGATCTGCCCCTCATCGTCCATCAGATTGACCATGCCCTGACCGCTCAGAGCGAAGCTTTCCTGAACATCCGGCGACATGTTCGCGATGATCTGGGCGGTGAGTTGGTCCTGGGAAAGCGGCTTCGGATCGCCGTGGTAGACGCCGCCGTCGGCCCCGTAGATCGTCTGTCCCTGGTCGGCGTAGAGATTACCGAGAAGCGTCGTGGGCATGCCCTGAGCCGCCGCGACGTCCGGATTGAGGTAGACGACGCCGTCCTTGCCAACGCTGACCGGCGCCGTGTCCTGGAGATGCTGGGCGCCTTCGTTCTTGAGCGCCTGCACGTCGAGCGCACCCCGAGCGTCGACGTAGTGGCCGGCGAGATCCGTCTGGTTCTTTTGCTCGAGACCCCAAGCCGTGTTTCCGGCGTTGCCGAACGCCGCGTAAACCCGGGGATCGAGGTCGTGCAGGTCAGCGTCCGGCCCCATCTGCATGGCGTCGCCGTACAGAAGAGCTTGCGGCACATCGTGGTATCCACCGGCCATCATGGCCCCGCCATCCCGACCCAGAACTCGGGTGGCGGCGTCGGCGGCGGCCTTGACGCGCGCCTCCTCACTCTGAGCGATACCCAGCTGGCTCAGCGCGAGAAGCTCACGCGGATCGGGCGGCGCGAACATCTTCGCCAAGTCGGAGAGCGCTTGGCCGATATAGGGGTCGGTGGAGTACGGGGAGCTAACCCACGCCATCGTTCAGCCTCCGTAGCCCCAGGCCAGACCCGGCAGACCCGGTCCCATGCCTGCGTTCGGCCGCGCGAAAAGGCTGCTCAGGATGCCGTCGCCGAAGATCCCCTGATCGGCCTGGAGCCCCTGCCCGATCGCTACGGAGCCGCCGAGGCCGAGGATGTCACCCAACATGGCCGCGGTGCCTCCGGAGCGGTTAGCGGCCTCGAGCTCCAGCGGCACGACGCCGGCCGAGCCCTGCTTGAAACGGCCGATCTGGGCCACCTCGGAAGCGTGCCGGCCCTGCTGCAGGTTGGCTTCGCCAAGCACGTCGCCGAACGCCCGGAGGTTACCGAGCGCCCCGGATTGCTGGTCGTTGAAGCCCTTCGCCCGGGCATCCTGCTTTTTCTGGGACTGGACGATGATGTCGCCCTTGGCCTTTGGGAGGGCCGGAGCCTCGTTCACGGTGTCGGACGCATCGGCGTAGTAGGCGCCGAGGTCGGCCGCCTTCTCGTCCTGCTTCTCGTCGAAGTCGTCGAACGTCTCCCGGTCCTTGTCCGTCAGCTCGCGCGCCTGCCGGTCGAGCCGGCTCTGGCGCTCGTTCTCGGCCCTGAGGACGGCGTTCCGCTCGCTCTGAATGTTGTCCTGGGCGACGCTGTTGGCGACCATGGAGCCGGCCGAGAGGGCCGCGCCGATGATCAAAGCAGTCGTGCACATGGGTTACCTCGCCACGCTGACGGCGCCGCGCGGGCCGAACAGTCCGGTGTTGTAGAGCGGTGCCGCGCCGCCATATGGAGCCGCCCGCTCGAGAGCCGCCTGCTGGCCGAGCGCCGACGTGAAGTCGACGAAGAGGTTGCCGAGCGGCGAATACACGGGCGGGGCCGAGAGCGTCGCCGCCTGCCGAATGGCGCTGTCGGCCGCCTGGTTGCCGTCTGCGGACACGTTGAGCGTCGAGATCAGGTTGGCGCGGCTCTGCTCGACGGCCGATCGCGCGTCGTTCTCGTAGCCGAGCGCCTGGTCGGCGATCTCGCGCTGCCGCTGTCCGGCCAGCTCGGCGAGATCGGCCTCCTTGTCGGTCCGGACCGTGCTGTTGAGCAGGCCGTTGCGCGACAGGAAGTAGACTAGCTCGTCGGCCGCGTCCTTGTACTGCCGGCCGTATTGCGGCATGGCGTAGTCCATGAACCCCTTGCGGCGCCCGGCATAGAAGTCGTCGCCGAACTGGCGGTCGAACGTGTCGTTGACCCGCCAGGTGCCGACCCGGATGCGCCGCTGGCGCTTCTCCTCCTGATTGCGGGCGTCCTCGGCCGCGCCGCCGTCACCGCCGCCCCCGAGGCTCATGCGCAGCTCCAGCGCAGGAACGTGCCGCGCGGCGCGAAGCCGAAGCGCTCGTAGAACCGAGCGACGCGAGCGTTCTCGATGGGGCCGACGAAGGCTTCCCGCGCTCCGACCAGCATGGCCCACTCCTTGTAGGCATCGATCAGGAGTGCGGCCGCCCGAGTTCCGCGAGATCCGGGATGGACGAAGATCGACCCTTGCTCGGTGTAGATCCCCGTCGCGGCGGCATACCCTCGGATATGCGCCGAGAGGTATCCTACAACGGCCAACTGTCGTTCGACAACAAAGATCGTCGGCGACGCGCGCAATAGGCCGGACGCGAGCGTGCATCGACAGGTCGGCTCGTCGAACCCGAGATGCGGGTAGCGCTCCGCCATGCCGAGCCGGACGAGACCGACCATGGTCTCCATGTCCGCCTCGACCATGAGACGGGCGGTCATCCGCACACCCGCGAGAAGATCCAGAAGGTCTCCCCTCGCTTGCCGTAGTTGATCAGCGGGGCATCGGCCTGGAGGCCGAGGTAGCGCAGCCATTTGTGCGCGTCGGCGTGGCCCTCGATCGAGATGGCTTCGAGCCGGTGCACGCCGTCACGGATGGCCGCCGGGATGTAGGACTGCTTCAGGAAGCGCGTGAGGGGCTTCGCGACGGTCGGCCACTGGTCGGTCGCGATCAGGACGAGGCCGCAGCTGTTGGGTCGCACGGGGATCGCGCCGGCAATGCAGACGGGGTCGTCGCCGGAGCGCCGGGAGACCGCGAAGACGTTCCGCTGGGAGCCGAGCCGCTCGACAAGCTCGTCTGCGACGCCGGCCCGGTCCTCGTTCCAGCACGTCGGCTCGGCCTCGGCGAAGTCGCTGGCGCGCATGCCGAGGGCGACGAGCCGGATGTCGTCGGCCGTCGCAGGGGCCAGGATCATGCGGGCTTCTCGTCCGCTTCGTAGTGGATGACGAGCGACGAGAGGATACGAGGGCCGGTGCCTTCCGACCGGAAGCGGAACGAGAAGTGGGTCGAGGAACCCTGAGCGCCGATCTTGTCGAGGGCGTAGGTGGTCTTCGTCACGCGGCCGAGGTCGTCCTCGGTATCCTCGTTCGTCGGGTCCATGCCGACGGCCACGGCCCACTGTCCGCGCACCGCGGCGTCGTAACCCTGCAGATGCTTCTTGAGCGCCGGCGCGTCGCCGTCGAGGAACGGGAGCCAGGCTTCGGCCTCGGTGCTGTCGTATTCGAGCGTCTCGCCGGTCCCGCCATAGGTGTAGATCGTATCGCCCGAGCGCAGGTAGATGCGCCGCTGGAAGAGGCACATGTCCTCGACGTCGAAACCCGGCTCGTAGGTGCTCCAGGCCGAGACCTTCGATCCGACGAAGTAGGAGAAGACGAAGATCTTGTCCTTGACGGCCAGCCACAGCCGGCCGTCCCGCGGCTCGATGATGCCGATCGCGCCGTCGCGCTCTTCCTGGGTCAGGGTCTCCAGGTGCTCGAGGAGCAGCGGGTCGACGGCGTTGCCGACGTCGGAGGCGAAGGCCGCATTGGAACTGTTCCGAGCCCGAAGCGACCGGATGCCCGTGAGGTCGAGGTAGAAGACGTCGGCGTCGCCGAAGTTCGTGATCGAGCGCGTCGCCCGGGTGCCGGTGTTCGGGAGAACCTGGACCTGACTGTTGTTCTCCGGATCCGGGTCGAGGAGCCAGATCTGCACCGTCCGCTCGGCGAAGATCGCGGCGTTCCTGTCGTAGGGCACGACGCCGTAAATCTGCTCGGACTGTGACGCCTGGGTCGCCATGTTGATCGAGCCGGCGCCGACGTCCGTTCCATCCTCCCAGGCTTCCGCATCGCCGACGGCCGAAAAGACGAGGTAGGATCCGGCCGTCACATAGACCTTGTCCTTGATCGTCTTCGTCGAGGTCGTCGTGAGGCCGAAGGACGTCGAGACGACGTAGTCCACGCCCTGGAGCGTGAAGGTGTACTCGTCGCCGACCTCGAAGGTGCCCGCGACGGTGATCGTGACCTTCTTGGGGAGCCCGGTGACGGCCGCGACGGCCGTGACGCCGCCCGCCATCTCGCAGTTCGCGGCCCCGTCCTCGGGGCTGATGTTGATTTTCGAGTTGTCGTGGTTGTAACGGACGTCGAAGCCGTTCGGCGTTGCGCCGCTGCCGGCGACAGCCTTGATCGTCACGGTCGAACCGGAGCGGGTCGCCGTGTAGTTCGGGCTGCTGGCGTGGCTGTTGACCGCATCGACGATCGCCTGCGCCATGCCCGACGGGTCGCCGGCATAGGCGGCTGTCGAGAAGATCGCGCCGTTCGTGATCGCGACGCCGTTCACACGGAGGTTCGTGAGAGAGCTGGCCCCGCCGAGCGTGGTGACGTAGTTGATCCGGAACGACGCGGTCGCGAGAACCTCCGTCACACCGGTGACGGGCGTCACCGCGGCCTGTGTCGTCGCGATCGTGAGGTCCTGATCGGGGTTGGACCCGCCGTCGACCGTGCTCTTGGCCGTCGTGAAGTTGACGCCGATGGGACCCTGGAGCGTGACGACGGCGCCGACCGCAGAGGCCGTGTAACCCTCGACGGCCGAGAGCAGATCGGCGAAACGAGCCGCGACATCGCTGTTGCTCGCGAGGTCCGTGCCGAGATAGCCGCTCTCCCAGTCGGCGACATTGGTGCCGTCGTAGAAGTGATAGATCTGGGCGTCATCGAACTTCGCGATGACGTAGAGCTTCCCGCCGAACGTGTCCCAGGAGATGATTTTCTCGAGATCCGGCGTGCCGGATGGCGCCTCGAGGCGCTGGTAGAAGACGCCGACAGGCAGCCCGCTCGGCGCGGCATCCGAGCCGAAGACGTAGAAGCGATCGGCCGTCGCGGCCATGCCGACGGTGCCGGTCGGGAGGTCGAACGTCTCGACGAATGCCGCGCGCTTCTCGAATTCACCGCCGCGGTTGATGTGGCCGTCCGTCGCGACGAGCAGCGTGCCACCCGGCGTCGTCTCGCCGAGCCGGCGCCGATCGAGGCCTCCGACGAAGTTCTTGACCCAGATCGAGCCCATTCAGGAGACGACCCGGTATGCGACCGGCTTCGGCCCGCGCGGCCTGCGGCCGTGATCGGCTCCGCCGAAGAGCTTGAAGCGCGGCGCCGGCGAGAGCCGGGACTTGAGGCGGCCGTAATGGGCGTTCGCCGCCGCGAGCTTCACCTCCGCGGCCGGCTTCTTGCCGTCGTCCGTGAGGAGCTGCACGGCGGCGAAGAGGACGATCAGGCGGGCGTCGAGGTCGCACCGATCGTCGTCATCGACGAGCGGCGAGAGCGTCTTGATGCCCGTGAACTTGATCCAGCCTTCCGACCCCTCGTCCGTCGCACCGTCGTCCGACGGGAGGGGCCAGACCTCGACCTTCTCGTCCTCGTAGATCCGCCAGTTCTGGGCAGGCCAGGACCGTTGATCCGCGAGGCTGTCGAAGGCGTTGTACTGGGCGGCGCCGATGCCGGGTGTGAGCGGGCACCAGACGCCACCGTACTTGACCTCGGCCTTCTCGATGCGGTCGATGGCGAGGTCGTCGGGCGGATCGTAGAAGCGGTCACCGTCCTGGAGCTGAATGTACCGCTCGACGCGGAGATGCGGCCAGTCGAAGTCCGTCCAGAGCCGCTCCTGTTCGTTCTGCAGGAGGTAGAGCTGCGCGTCGCGGACGCCCGTATTGTGGGCGACGTTCGGCGACTGGCGCGTCTCCGATCGGAGATCGGCGAGCAGCTGCAGGACGGTCTTGTACCGGGCCATGGCTCACCTCAGGCGAGGACACCATCCGCCGATGCGGGCTCCTCGGCGGCTTCGGCCTTCTTGCGCCGGCGCTTCGGCGGCTCGACCGCGGCGGCCTCTTCCTCGCGCTGCGCAAGGACCTCGGCCGGGATGGCGCGCGCCGTGGCCTTGAAGGCCTCGTCTGGCAGGTTCAGCTCGTCGAGCCGCTCGGCGACCGGCGTTCCGGTGCCGGGCCAGAGCACATCGACGATCGTGCCGCGGCCGATCTTCTTCGGGTACTTCTTCGCCAAGCGGTTCCGCTCGGTGCGGTTGCCCCAGGCGGTCTCGGCGGGCTTCGTCTCGCCGGTATCCGCGTTCTGCCGCAGCGTCTCCGTGATCTCGGAGACGGCGTCGGTCGAACCGGAGCCGCCGTGGATCTCGCGCAGAACCGCGATCTCGGCGACGGTCACGCCGGTCAGCGGGACCGAATTGCCGCGATCGCCGCGGAGAGCTACGAGACAGTCGTAGAGCTTCATCGAACCCCCATTTTCGACAACGGGACCGGCCGTAGCCGGCCCCGCGTCGTCAGCTTCAGGCGATCATCCCGTACTCGCGGAGCACCGCGAGCGCGAGGTTGAGCTTCACCGTCAGCTCCTTGAAGTTGTTGTTGATGGTGCCCGACACGTCGCCGGAGTTGGTCGCGCCGACCGCCGACATGGTGCCGTCCGCGGTGCCGCCCGTGCTGTCGGTCAGCGCCGCGATGGCGGCCTGCTTCTGGCCCTCGGGCGCGACGGTGTCGACGAGATCCATCTGCAGGCGATAGCGCGTGCCGGCCGCCCAGCTGCCGCCCGAGAGGTTGGTCAGCGTGATCGAGCCCGAGAAGGTCAGGCTGAAGGTCTCGGCCCCGGCGTCGTACACGTCGTTGTCGTTGAAGACGAGGACGTGCGCGGTGCCCCAGGTGTCGGAGCTGGAATAGCCGGACGGATACGAGAGGGTGACGGTGCCGTCATCCGCGACGAGCGCGGCGAGGACACCTTCGACGACGACGAAAGGTGCGGTCATGGCTGCGGCCTCCTCAGTCCAGCTCGAAGATGATGCTGGAATTCAGCTGACGGGCGACGAGCGCGCCGGTCGTGGTCATCGCGCGGAACATCACGTAGACGTCGTGCGGCCGCGCCGGCGAATGACGCTTCATCTTCTCGCCTTCCATGTAGTCGAGGAAGATGGCGTCGGTGTCGATGGCGTAGCAGTACTTCGACTTGCTGATGTCGTCGAGGGTCGGATCGTAGTTGATCCGGTTACCCTTGAAGGTGATGTCGGCCATGCCGACTTCGGTCTTCGCCCGGCTGTTGAAGCCGTCCTGCGTGTACGTGCCATTGGCGCGCAGTTCCTTCTCGAGCTGGTCGATGAAGTCGCTGCCGGCGAGCCACAGGTTCGGATTGCCGCCGTAGCGGCGGGCCTGGCGATAGGCGCTCTGCATCGCCCGCGGCAGCGCGCCGCCGTCGGAGGTGCTGCCGGTGATGTCCGTGTTGTTGTTGGAGTTCGTGAGGGCGAGGTTGCGCCACCACGAATGCGCCGACCGGGAGAGGCCGCCCGTCGAGCCGCTGGTCGGATCTTCCAGGAGCAGCGCCCGGATGCCCGCGATCGCCTGGGCGTCCGACGTGCCATCGCCCCACAGAAGGCTGTTGAGGCCGCGGTCGTAGCTCTCGGCCATGTCCTCGAGCTTGTCGTCGAGGATGCCGGCAAGCATCGTCATCTCGCGCTCGGAATGCTCGGAAACGCTCGCGCCGTTCATGCTGTCGACGACGGAGATGCCGTCGTTCTTCAGCTCGGTCAGCGTGATCTCGAGGCCGATGTGGTGCTCGTACCACGGGTAGTTGAGCCGCTTGATGTTCGCCGGGTTGTAGTAGCTGACCTCGTCGTCGTGGCTGTAGCCATCGAGCGAGCCGCTGTACTCGCCCTTGACGGCGAGCGAGATAAACTCCTTGCCGCCCGGGAAGGTCTTCGCCTTCTCGTCGAGCGCCTTCAGGAGCGGCTTGTTCTGGAGCGACTGCGACTTCACGCGGCCGCGGTCGAAGTAGTAGTCGAGCGCGCTGTTCGCGATATTCGACAATTCCTGCGCGGAGAACGGCATCTAAACCCCCTCGGGGCTATCGCGCGCCGGCCGCCTGCCTCACCACGTCGAGCATGGACTTCGGCTGGGGCTGCGCGTTACCTGCGACTTGGCCCCCCGTGACGGGTCGAAGCGCCGGCCGCTGGGCCGGTGCTCGCCGCTGCTTCACTGCCGCGTAGTCCTTCTTGACGAACTCGAGCGCCTCTTCGGGCGAACGGGCTCGGCGGCCACGCTGGAAGTTGAAGGCGGCCTCCCGCTGGAGGTCCTCGTACAGACCCTCGAAGTCCGGGTCCTTGCCGCGCATCGTCTGCTCCCAGCCGGCGACTGCCGTCTGGACGCTGCCGATGAGCTGCCGCGCCGCGTTTCGCTGCCGCACCTGCTCCTGGAACTCGCCCGACTGGGTGCGCGACATCTCGGCGGCCCTGGCACGGCTGATCTCCAGCGCGCGCTCCTTGGGGAGCCGACCCGACCGGACCTCGTCTGCGAGATCCTTCGGGAGCACTTCGCCCGTCTGCTGAACGAGCCTCTGGACGTGGGGCTGAAGGGCCTTCCAGGCTTCCGCCGGGTTGGACCTCATGAGGGCCATGATCTTCAGGCCCTCGAATGCCTCTTCGCCGCTGAGACCGTTCTGCTCGAGGAAGCTCTGGACGTTGCGATACCGGCCGGCGTCTTCCTTGAGCGCGTTCCGCTGGCGGATCAGCTGGCGGAAGCGAGGATGCTGGCGGAACGGCACGTCGCCGAATTCGTTCTCGCGATCGTCCGGATCGGGCGTCGCGGGAGCGGCCGGCGTGGCATTGGATCCGGGCTGATTGCCCGTACCATGATCGGCTTGCGAAGCCGCGGTGCCATCGGCCTGGACAGCGTCGCGAACGACACTGAGAAGGCTGTCATCACCGCCCGCGTCTGCGCTGGACGACGTCGCGTTGCCTTCACCCGAGGGCTGGGGCGCGTCCTGCGAGCCGGCTGGCGAATTCGGCTCGTCCTCTAATCCCGCCATGAAAACTCCAAGCTACAAAGCTGGGTTGGTAAATCTTGTACAGCGTGTCGATCGACAACGCAACGTCATTTTCTACACTTGGTTGTTGCCCATTGGCGCGACGGAGCCGGACGGACCGCCCGGAGGCGGCGGGCCGTTCTGACCACCCTCGGCCCCTTGCTGGTCTGGTGCGGCGGCCGGATCGGCGGGCTGCGGCTGCTGCATCCGGTTCATCGAGACGATCGCCGGGATGTTCTCGGCGAGCGCGTCCGTCAGGTCGAGGCGATCGTCGAGCCGCTTGAGGCTCTCCTTCGCCAGGAACTTCGGCGCGATGCCGGGGATCTGGATCAGGAGCGGCAGCATGCGCTCCCAGTTCTGCACCTCGACGGCCTGGTTCGGCTTGCCCATCGAGCCGGCTTCGATCTCGAGGAAGACCTCGTCCACGAGCTGCTCGACGGAAAGCTCCGGCCAGACGGCGCCCGGACCCGCGATCTTCTTTGCCGTCTCGGCCGAGACCTCCTTGAGCATGATCTGGCCTGAGGCGCGCGCAAGGAGCGTCAGGAAGCCGTCGAGGTCGTCGACATTGCTCGAGGTCGACGCGCCGCGGCTGGCTTCCGCGATCCCCTCGCCCGTCGCCGTGGCCTTGCCGGCCATGCCGAAGGCCGTCTCCGACGAGCCGACGACGAGGCCGATGTCGGTGAATAGCGGGCCCGGCTCGTAGAGGTTCGGATCCACGCCGGGGATCTTCACCGCCTGGAGGACGTCCTCGATCTTCTGGTTCGGCTGCAGCGAGCGAAGGACGACGACCTCGAACGGTTCCGCCGTCTTGAACCTGTCGAGATCCTCACCCTCGAGCACACCTTGGGCGACGACGAAGCGCGGCCGCGCGGCGCGCCGGTGCTCGCGCCAGCCCTGCCGGGAGGCGTTGTAGTCCTTCTGCATGTCGGCGATCAGCGACACGTCGCTCGGCGGGTAAAGCTCCGTCTGGTGCTCGATGTCGTTGAAGGTCAGCGCGTAGACCGGCCAGAAGTCCTCAACGAAGACGTCCGGCGGACCGGGCGGCTTCAGCATGTCCTTGTAGCCGTCGGCGACCGTGTAGCAGAGGCCGGCGATCTTGTCGTAATATTCGAAGACGCAGACGAGGTCCTGCTCGACCTTCTTGCCGTCGCCGTCCGTCCAGGAACTCGACGTGCTCGTCCCGTCCTTCTTCGAAGTGCCGTCCGTCGTGTAGGCGGTATATCCGCCCTTCACGTCCACGCCATAGATCTCGCGCACCCGCTCGCACGTCAGCATGTAGCGGACGGCGATATGGCCGGCGCCGATGAAGCCGCGGAGGTTGGTGCAGCGGGCGTCCGGGATGACGTCGAGGCTGCGCGGCCAGTCGAAGAGCAGCCCTTCGCGGAGCAGGATGAATTCCTGCTGCTGGAGCGCCGCGACGGAGGCCTGAAGTTCGGCGATCTCGGCCGTGTTCGGCTGGATGTCGCCCTCGGCCGCCCGCTCGGCGAGCACCTTGAGATGGTTGAGCTGGGCGGAGAAGTCGGCGATCTGAGCGCTGATCTCGGGTCGCTGCTCATACTGGCGCTGGAAGCCGAGCTTCACGTAGCCGACGCCCGTCGTACATGCCCGCCGGACGCATTGCTTCATCTGCGTCTTGAAGTCGGCCGGCTTCTGCTCCTGCATGTAGTAGGTGAACAGGACCTCCATCGTCTTGCCGATGCGGTCGAGCATCTGCCGGCGTTCGAAGCCCTGCTGGAAGTCCTGGAGGAGCGCCATCGCCTGCTCGAGGCCAGGCGGAGGCGCCATCGGCGGCGCGAGCCCGGGCGCCATGCCGGGCATGGCAGAGGTCATCATGGCGGCCTGGGCCGACTGGACGAGCTGCATCGCCATGATGAGCGTCTGCTCGTTGCCGTCCCAGACGACATAGTCGAGCCGGTCGCGCCGACGGGCGACGGCCTTCGGGTTCTTGGCGTAGAGGGCCGCGACGCGCTGGTTGATGTGCCGCCCCGTGATGTTGGCGACATAGAAGCCCTCGGGCCAGTCCTTGTCGGCCCCGCGCCGTGCCGTCTCCATGTCGCGGCGCATCCGGTCGAAGGCCTTCTTGTGGTGCGCCTCGTCGTCCTTGATCGTCTTCAGGATGCGCTTGACGAGCGCCTCGGTCGCTTCCGGGGTGTCGGCCTCGGGCTGCGTGCCGTTGTCGTTCGGCATTTCCGACACGGAAGACGTCGCAGGAGCCCCGTACTCGTTCGTGTCGTCCATCTCAGAACCCCGTCGCCAGCTTCCGCATCTTCTCGACACGGGCATTCATGTTCGACTGCTGCTTCACCCAGGCCAGCGTCCTGTAGCGCGGCAGCTCGCGCACAACGGCCGTCGCCGGGCCGAACTGTTGCCCGAGGCCGAGCCCAATGTAGGCGAAAGCGTCGACGAAGTCATCGTGCGTTCCGTTCGGGAACTTGAGCAGCTCGGCGATGGCCCGCTCGACCCACGGCGCGTTCCGCGGCCAGCGGACATAGCCGAGAGCGACGCGCGCCGCGATCGACTGCGCCCGCTGCTCTTTGTTCGTCGCCGGCGTCATCTCCTGGACGTTGAAGAACGTGTTCGTCTCCAGCATCCGCTTTCGGAGGAAGGGGCCGATCGACTTCGAGATATGCCCTTTCTCCGCCCACCAGACGAGCGGCTTGCGCGTCCGCGCGATCGCCAGCATCGCCTCGACCACCTGATCGGTCGGCGCGCGCTCCCAATAGCAATCGAGAAGCCAAATGCCCTGGTGCCGGTCGACGCCAACGGTGAGAAGGACGGACGCATCGTGACGCTGAGGATCAAGCCCAACAGCATGATCGGAAGCAGAGTAGATGCGCAGATCCGAAGGCAGATCGTCATCGGTGTAGAACTTGCTCTCGATGTGCTCCCGCCGGAACATGACGCCGTCCTCGACGGTCGGCCGCTGCTGGTAGAGCGCCGAGAAGCCGAGGGGGTCGAGCCGCTGCCGCTCCTCGACGAAGTCCCGATCGAACCGCTCCGGCCATAGAAGCTCGCCCTTCTGGCGTCCGAGCGGGTCGTCATGCTCGGCGATCATCGGCAGGTTGATGATCTTCCACTTCGCGGCCTCCTTCGGATTGAAGTGCGGGTTGGCTCCGCCCCGGGCATCGGTCAGCCGGCCGATCAGGTCGTCCTCGTGCCAGCGGGTCGTGATCAGCACGACGCGGGCGCTCGACGACATGAGGCGGGTCATGGCGACCTTGGTGAACCAGGACCACACCTGCTCGCGGATCGCCGGCGAGCGCGCTTCCTCGGCGTCCTTGAAGAGGTCGTCGATGATCAGGAAATCGGCGCCGCGGCCCGTGATCGAGCCGCCCCGGCCGACGTATACCAGAAGGCCTCCGGCCCCTGTCTGGAGGCGGTCCTTCGCAGCGCCGCCCTTCCGGAGCGTCGTGCCGGGGAAAACCTGCTTGTACTGGGGTGAGTAGAGGATCTCGCGGACCTCGGCGCCGAAGTCGAGAGCGAACGTGTCGTTGTAGGTCGCGAAAATGACGTGCCGGCGCGGGTCCTTGCCGATCAGCCACGGCGGGAAGCGCCGGGACGCCAGCTCGGATTTTCCGGCCCGGGGCGGAAGCGTCAGGATCAGGCGCTTGATGTTGCCGTTCTCGACCTCCTCGAGGGTCCGCGCGATCGCGCGATGGTGCTTCTGCGTGTCGTAGGACGAGCGATCCGGGTCCGAGGGGTCATCGGGGTCCGGCATGGTGAACTGGACGAAGTCGATGAAGTGGTCGCGCGCCTGAAGGATCTTGAGCTGCCGCTTGAGCGCCAGGCGCGTGCGGTCGAGGTCAAGACGCGCGCGATCGATATCAACCGCCGAAACAGCGGGTGCAGCCTTCGCCGCCGGCTTCACGGCGGGTTTGGCGATCGGCTTCGGCGCGTCATTTTCGACTTTGCGGCCGCGGACGGGCGGCGGACGATAGGCCATCAGGGCTCCCAGCCGCACATCCGCATGCCGAACTCGTCGTGCTGGAGGATCTGCGTCGCGAGGCTGTCGCTCATGCTGTCGACGTCTTCCGTCGTCGGCCGGATCGGCTTCCAGCCGTCACACGGATCGCCGCCCGCACCACTTGCGCAACCTACAAGCATCATACAAAATGCTACATGTCCCAACACGCCAAACACTCGCGTCCGTGCGCCGCCTGCGGCGCGCCGTTCTTTCCGCGTGTCGATCGTCTGGCCACGTCGCGGTGGTGCAGCCGTCGCTGCGCGGGATCTCGACAGACGAAACCCGAGAGCGCGAGAGCTGACGTATTCTGGTCGCGGGTCGAGAAGACCTCGGGCTGCTGGCTGTGGAAAGGAGCCCGAGATCAGAATGGCTACGGGGTTTTCTGGTTCAATCGAACCTACCGGCGTGCGCACATCGTGTCCTTCATGATGGCGACAGGCGTGGACCCGGCCGGCGAAGACGTCTGTCATCACTGCGACAACCCTCCTTGCGTAAGACCGGACCATCT
>Ga0075163_10008313_pt1 | contig 13692 bp, 11 predicted proteins | sample JI1023141ADNA_FD_71478 | JGI IMG/M metagenome (GOLD analysis project Ga0075163, IMG submission 71478) | Wastewater effluent complex algal communities from Wisconsin, to seasonally profile nutrient transformation and Carbon sequestration -... | ecosystem: Engineered > WWTP > Effluent > Algae...
GGCCTGCTCGAGGAAGGCCCGGGCCACACCAGCCCGGCGCTCGGCCGGGCGCTGCTCTCGGACTCGACCGCGATCGTCGCCGGCTCGTTCCTCGGCACCTCGTCGACCACCGCCTACGTCGAGAGCGCCTCGGGCGTGCTTGCCGGCGGGCGCACCGGCCTCACCGCGGTGACGGTGGGCGTCCTGTTCCTGCTTGCGCTCTTCTTCGCGCCGCTCGCCGGCTCGGTGCCGGCCTTCGCCACCGCCCCGGCGCTGCTCTACGTCGCGTGCCTCATGATGCGCGAGCTCGTGGATGTGAACTGGGACGACATCACCGACGCGGCGCCGGCGGCGCTCACCGCGCTCATGATGCCGTTCACCTACTCGATCGCGAACGGCCTCGCCTTCGGCTTCATCAGCTTCGCGGTCATCAAGGCCGCGACCGGGCGGGTGCGGGAGGTGCATGCCGCGACCTGGCTCGTCGCCGCGCTGTTCCTGATCCGCTTCGCGTTCTTCGCGGAATAGCCCTCCGCACGACGGACGAGCCACGGGCCGGCGAAGCATTTCGCCGGCCCGATCGTTTCTGGCGGAAGCCGCCCGCCGCGGGGCCGCGCCTCACGATATCCGGCGGCCGGTGATTCGCGCGACGAGGCGGTCGGCGAGCGCCTCGATCGCCCGGGCCTCGCCGGCCATCATCCCGGGGAAACCCTCGCCCTGGGGCGGGACGCTGATCGCGAAGCGGTCGGCCGCGGTGATCCGGCCGCTTTCCGGGTCGAGCATCACGTACTGGCCGGAGAGCTCGACACCGCCCGAGGGGGCGCCGATCAGGCGATCGACGGCGACCTCGATCCTGAGGCCCGGCGATTCGTAGCCCGGCCAGGGGTCGGTGACGACATGGGTGGCGAGGCGGGACTCGAGCGCGGCGGCGAGATGGCGGGTGACCGCCCGGGTCGGGTCGTCGGCCCAGAGCGCCGACTGGTGCAGCGTCACGGTTTCAGGGCCGGCGAGCGTGGCGATCTCCACGTCGCTCGCGTAGGCGGGCAGGCTCACGTCGGCGAGCACGACGCCGCGGACCGGCGACGGCAGCCGCTGGGCGGCGGGCGCCGGCGGCAGCAGGTAGGCGGTCTCGTTGCTGCAGGCGCCGAGCGCCGCGAGTGCGGCGAAGGTGAAGCTGGCCGCGAGGGCGGGGCGGGGGCGCGCGGCCATGGTCATCTCCCGAAGATGATGGAGTTGGGACGGCGCTGCAGCGTCGTCGCGAGCTGGTTCGCGGAGCGCGCGGCGTCGCGCAACTCCTGGAGCATCTGGATCGTCTGGCGGTTGATCTCGGAGCCCGGGGCGACGGTGGCGAGCGCGGCGTCGGCGCGGTCGGCGACCTCGGTGAAGCGGGCGACGAGGCCGGGCAGCCCCTCGGCGAGCGCCGCCGCGGCCTGGTCGGTCGAGGCGAGGGTCGAGTTGAGCTTGCCCACGGTGTCGCCGCTGCGGACCTCGGCGAGGATGCCGCGGAGATCCTCGACCGCCGCGCCGAGCTTCGGCGGCAGGCTGGTCACCCCCTCGCTGCGCAGCAGCGCGTCGGCGGCGCCAAGGGTGCCGTCGAGCGAGGCGACGACCTCGGCGAGCGGCAGCGATCGGGCGTTGTCGGCGATCGCCTGCAGCGAGGCGATGAGCGGGGGCAGGCCGTGGGTGGCGTCGGCGACGTTGGCGGAGGCGGCCTTCGTCTGGTCGATCACCGTCTGCAGGCTCTCGGCGATGCGGGCGGCGGCGAGCTGGTCGGCGAGCTGCCGCGCCGAGGCGAGCGTGGCGTTGAGGTTGTCGACGGCGCCGCCGCTCCGCAGCTCGCCGAGGACGCCGCGCAGATCCTCGATCGCCGCGGCGAGCTGGGCGGGCGCGGCCTTCACCCCGTCGCTCGTCAGGAGGGCGTCGGCGCTGGCGAGCACGCCGTCGGCGCGCGCCACGAGCTCGCCGAGCGGCAGCGCCCGGGCGTTCTCCGAGAAGCCGGCGAGCGAGTCGATGAGCTTCGGCAGGCCGCTCATGGCGGTGCCGGCAGTGTTCACCGTGGTCTCCGCCTCGGCGAGCACCCGCTGCATGGTCTCGGCGAGCTTCGCGGCGGCGAGATCGTCGCTGATCTGCCGGAACGAGGCGAGCGAGGCGTTGAGGTTCGTCACCGCGCCGCCGGCCTTCAGCTCCTCGACGACGCCGCGCAGGTCGGCGAGCGCGACGGCGACCGAGGCGGGCAGGCTCGCCACCTCGTCGCTGCGCACGAAGGTGTCGAGCCCGTCGACGAGCCGGGTGGCGGAGGCGACGAGCTGGTCGAGGGGCAGCTCCTTCACGTTCCCGGCGAGCGCGTCCACCTGCGCGATCAGGGCGGGCACGCCGTCGGCGGCGGTGCCGACGCTCGCGACCGCGGTCTTCGTCGTGGCGAGGACGTCGCTCAGGCTCTGGACGAGCTGCGCGGCGTTCATCTGGTCGACCGTCGTCTTCACCGCCGCGAGGATGCCCGCGATCTGCGCCGGCGCCTCGCGGATGCCGCTCTCGTCGAGGGTGCTGCGCAGGTCGGCGACGAGCGCCCCGAGGTTCTCCGGGGCCGACCTGACCTTCGGGTCGGTGACGATGGCGTTGAGGTTCGACAGCAGCTCCACCGCGTTCTGCACCACCGCCTCGATCGGCAGCGAGGCGATGCGGTCCATGAAGCTCGCGGCGGAGGCGGTGATGCTGTCGGGGCTCGGCGGCGCGGCCGGCAGGAGCGGGTAGGGCTCCGCGTTGCGGTCGAAGGTGGCGGGCGGCGCGTCGGGAAGCTTGACGAGGTTCACGTAGAGCGTGTGGCTGAGCAGGCCCTGCGAGGCGAGCTCGGCGCGCAGCCCGTCCTTCACCCGCGCCTCGATGTAGTCGAGCGCCACGGTGCGGGCCTCGCTGCCCTCGGGCACCGGCGGCTGGCCGAAGCGCTCGGGCACGATGCTGATCGTCACTCGCTGGCGCAGCGTCAGCCGGCCGTCGACGACGCTCGACACGCCCTGCACGCCGGTCACCTCGCCGACCGGGATGCCCTGGAACTGCACCTGCGCCCCGGGCGAGAGGCCGCGCACCGACTGGTTGAAGTCGACATCGAGCACGAGGCTGTTGCCCGGCACGTCCTCGATCAGGTTCTGCCGCGCCGCGGTCTCGGAGGCGTAGAGCTGATAGACGTGATTCTCGCCGACGGGGGTGAGGTCGCTGCCGATGGTGTCGAAGGCGACGCCGCCCTGGATGAGCGAGACCAGGCTGTCGACGCTCAGCGTCGCGCCGCCGCCGCCGAGCTCGACCGAGAAGCCGCTCGCGTTCCAGAACCGCGTCGCGTCGGTCAGCCGCTTGTCGTTCGGGGCGTTGACGAAGATGTCGAGCATCACGTCGCCGGCCTCGGTGAGCGAGATGTCCTCGATCTTGCCGACCTGCAGCCGCTTGAAGAGCACCGGCGCGCCGACCGACATCGAGCCGCCGTCCGGGGAGCGCAGCAGCACGTGCAGGCCCGGCGTCCCCGCCGGGGTGAGCGGCGGCCGCGCCAGCCCCTCGAAGCTGTAGCGCGGCTCGCCGGGGGCGTTGTCCCACGCCGCGCCGATGTAGGCGCCCGAGACCACGGTATCGAGCCCGGAGACCCCCTGCGGGGTGATCGAGGCGCGCACGATCCAGAACTGCGCCTGGTCGTCGAGGAAATGCGCCACGTCCTTGTCGATGCGGGCGCGGACGATGACGCGGGTGAGGTCGGCGTTGAGCTCGATCTTCTCGACGACGCCCACCGTCACGTCGCGGAAGCGCACCGGGGTCTGGCCGGCGGTGAGGCCCGAGGCGTCGGTGAACACGATCTCGATCAGCGGCCCGCGCGAGCTCCAGGTCTGCCAGGCGAGGCCGAGCGCGATGAGAAGCGCGAGCAGCGGCACCAGCCACACCGCCGAGACGCGGCGCGAGCGGGGTTCGGCGGCCGGACCCTCGATCTCCGGCAGGGGGGCGTCGCGGTCAGCCATTCGGGTTTGCCACTGGGGTATCGGCTCCGTGGTCCGCGCCGTCCCAGATCAGCCGGGGATCGAGAGCCTGCGCGGAAAGCATGGTGAAGGCGACGGAGGTTGCGAAGAAGATTGCCGCCGGCCCCGGATTGATCGCGGCGATGAAGCCGATATGGACCAGTGCGGTGAGGATTGCCACCACGAAGACGTCGACCATCGACCACCGCCCGATGAATTCCACGATGTCGTAGAGCACGATCCGGGCATGCACGTCGAGCCGGGCGCGGCGGCGGATCGACCACACGAGGTAGAAGATCACGAAGAACTTCGAGACCGGGATGATCACGCTCGCCGCGAAGACGATGAGCGCGATCTCCCATTCGCCGTAGCGCACGAGCTCGATGACGCCGCCGACGATGGTGTTGGGTGTCGCCCGCCCGAGCGTGGTGGTGACGAGCATCGGCAGGACGTTCGCCGGAACGTAGGCCATGAGGCCGACGAGGAGCCAGGCGAGCACCCGCTGCAGGCTCAGCGGAAACCGCGAGTGCAGCGCCGAGCCGCAGCGCGGGCAGATCGTCGCCGGCAGCGCCGTCGCCTTGCCGCAGGTGCGGCAACCGACGTAGCCGGCGGCGCGCGCGGTCAGCGCGCGGGGGTGTGGGGCCAGCGGTCGAGCGTCTGCCATATGGACCATTCGTCGAGGCTGACCGCCTCGATCACCACGAGAAGGACGAGAGCGGTCATCGCCCAGAACGCCGGCCCGAGCGTGACGCTCGCGAGGCCGGCGATCTTCACCAGCGCGACGATGACCCCGATGATGAACACCTCCGCCATCGCCCAGGGCCTGAGCCGGGCGGCGAGGCGGAAGGCGCGCCGCGCGCCCTCGGCGGGCGGGCGGCCGAGGCGGAGCGGCAGGAGCGTGTAGGCGACCGCGAGCGCCCGGATCATCGGCAGCACGATGATGAGCAGCGTCGTCGCGATCGAGAGCGGCGCGATCAGCGTGTCGGCGAAGGCGAGCGCCGCGTCGAGGAGCGACGCCTTGCGGGTGACGCCGGCGATCGACAGCTCGAGGAACGGGAAGAACAGCGCCGCGACGAGCAGGATGAGGCTCGCGAACGAGGCGGCGAGGGTGCGGTCGATGGCGCCGGCGCGGTTCGTCATCAGCACGGTGCCGCAGCGGCGGCAGCGCAGCCGGCCGCCCTCCGGCACCGGGATCTCGGCGTAGAGCACGTCGCAGGTCGGGCAGGCGAGGAGCGCCTCGCCCGGGGCTCGGTCTGCCGCCACGATCCGGTCAGCCCGGGCTCATGCCGCGGAGCTTCTCCGAGCGGCGGCGCAGCAGCTCGAGGGTGGTGAGCAGCGCCACCGAGATCGCGACGAGGATGGTGGCGACCGCGAGGATCGTCGGCGAGATCTGCTCGCGCAGGCCGATGAACATCTGCCAGGGCAGCGTCTTCTGCGAGGCCGAGCCGACGAAGAGCACCACCACCACCTCGTCGAAGGAGGTGATGAAGGCGAAGAGCGCCCCGGAGATGACTCCGGGCAGGATCAGCGGCATCTGCACCTTGAAGAAGGTGCGGAGCGGCCCCGCGCCCATGTTGGCCGCGGCCCGCACCAGGCTCTTGTCGAAGCCGACGAGGGTCGCGGTCACGGTGATGATGACGAAGGGGATGCCGAGGACCGCGTGGGCGAGCACCACCCCCCAGTAGGTGCCCTGGAGCCCGAGGCGGGAGTAGAAGAAGTACATGCCCGCGGCGGAGATGATCATCGGCACGATCATCGGCGAGATCAGGATCGCCATGATCGTGCCGCGGAAGGGCACGTGGCTCTGGCTGAGGCCGACCGCGGCGAGCGTGCCGAGGAGGACGGCGACGAGCGTCGCCACCGGCGCGATGCGCACCGAGTTCCAGAGCGCGTTCTGCCAGTCGGGGCTGGTGAAGAAGTCCTGATAGTGGCGCAGCGAGTAGCCCGCCGGGTCGAGCCGCAGCATCTCCGGGGTGAAGGTGAAGAAGTTCGACGCGTTGAAGCTGAGCGGGATCACCACGAGGATCGGCATGATCAGGAAGAAGATGATCGCGACGCAGATCGCCCGGAAGGTCCAGAACCAGATCCGTTGCCCGGTCGAGGCATAGGGAGGCAGTGCGGCCATCTCGATTACCCCAGCTTCACGTTGTCGATGCCGACGATGCGGTCGTAGGTCCAGTAGAGCGCCAGCACCACGATGAGAAGGAGCGTCGCGAGCGCCGCGGCGAGGCCCCAGTTGAGCGACGTGGAGATGTGGTAGGCGATCCGGTTCGAGATGAAGACGCCGGAGGTGCCGCCGACGAGCTCGGGGGTGATGTAGTAGCCGACCGCGAGGATGAAGCAGAGGATCGCGCCGGCGCCGACTCCCGGGATCGACTGCGGGAAGTAGACCCGCCAGAACGCCGTCCAGTCGCTCGCGCCGAGCGACTTCGCCGCGCGCATGTAGGAGGGCGGGATCCCCTTCATCACCGAGAAGAGCGGCAGGATCATGAACGGCAGCAGGATGTGCGTCATCGCGATCGTGGTGCCGGTGGCGTTGTTGATCATCACCAGCCGGTTCGCGTCGTCGATGATCCCGATCCAGACCAGCAGGTCGTTGATGACGCCCTGCTGTTGGAGCAGCACCTTCCAGGCCGCGGTTCGCACGAGGAGCGAGGTCCAGAACGGCAGCAGCACCAGGATGAGGATGAGGTTCGAGGTCCGGAGCGGCAGGCTGGTCAGCAGGTAGGCGATCGGATAGCCGAGCAGCAGGCAGAAGAAGGTGACGCCGAGGCTCATGACCATGGTGCGCAGGAAGAGCGACACGTAGATCCGGTCCTGCGCCGGCTTCACCTTGATGCCGTCGACGGTGAGCTGCATGTCGAGGGCGTTGAGCAGGTAGCCGCTGGTGTAGCTGCCGGAGAAGAGCTTCAGCGTCTGCCAGACGGCGGGCTCGCTCCATTTCTTGTCGGCGGCGATGAACTGCTCCTTGAAGGGGCCGGCCGGGTCCATCTTCTTCAGCTCGCGGGCGACGCCGCGCATGAGCGAGGAGAAGCCGGAGTATTCGTAGTTCAGCCGCTGGCCGAGCCGGGTGCTGGTCTTCGCCTCGACCGCGACGGTCAGGTCGTCGTGGAGCGCGGCGAACACCGGCTCGCCGGGCAGGGCGTCGGTCTGCGGATCCCAGTCCTGCAGCGCCTCCACCGTCGTCGGCAGGGTCTGCGGCACGATCTCGTTCTCGACCGAGCGGAACAGCATGTCGCCGATCGGCAGGATGAAGGTGACGAGCACGAAGACGAGGAGCGGGGCCACGAGCAGGAACGCCCGGATCTTCTGCGCCCGCATCGCCCGGTTGAGGCTCGCCTTGAGCGGCCTGCCGTCCGCGGCGAGCATCGGTCCCGACGGAGGCACTCGGCCCGCGGTGGTATCGGTCATCAGGCTGGTCCCCTTCCGGCTGGCGCGTCCCATGGGGCGGGGGCGGGCGCCGGCCCGCCCCCGTCGGTTTCCGTCAGGTCACTTCGCGAGCCAGGCTTGGAACTTCGCCTCGACCTCGTCCTGGTTGTCGGCCCACCACTCGATGTTGTTCACCAGATAGTTCTTCCGGTTCTCCGGGTTCGTCGGCATGTGCGGCGCCATCTCGATGCCGAGATCGGCGTGCTTGCCGACGAGCGGCTGCGACGAGTTCCGCGCCGGGCCGTAGGCGATCCACTTCGCCTGATCGGCGAGCCGCTGGGTGTCGGTGGCGAAGCGCAGGAAGTTCATCACCCGCGCCTTGCGGTCGTCCGGCAGGTTGTTCGGCACGATCCAGCCGTCGAAGTCGAAGATCTCCCAGTCCCAGAGCATGGCGACCGGCTGGTGCTGCTCCTCGATCACCGAGAAGAGGCGGCCGTTGTAGGTGGAGCCCATCACCACCTCCTTGTCGGCAAGGAGCTGCGGGGTCTCGGCGCCGGCCGACCACCAGACCACCTGATCCCGGATGGTGCCGAGCTTGTTCAGCGCCCGCTCGACGCCCTCGGGCGTCGAGAGCACGTCGTAGAGATCGTCCTTCGACACGCCGTCGCAGAGCAGCGCCCATTCGAGGTTCTTCTTCGGCCGCTTCTCGAGGCTGCGCTTGCCGGGGAACGTCTCGAGGTCGAAGATGTCGCAGAGCGAGGTCGGCACCGCGCCGTTCCACTCCGCCACGTCGGTGCGGTAGCCGAAGGTAGTCGAGAACACGATCTGCGGGATGAAGCACTCGTTGATGAGGCTGTCGCCGAAGTCCGCGGTCGGGGTCGAGCCGTCGTTGCCCGGGGCCAGATCCTTGTCGAAGTCGATCGGCATCGCCAGGCCCTCGTCGCAGAGCCGCTGGCTGTCGGGGCCTTCCACGTCCACCAGATCCCAGGTGACGTTGCCGGCCTCGTTCTGGGCGCGCAGCTTCGCCACCGCCTCGTTCGAGCTCTCGTCCCAGGTGAAGGTCGTGCCGGTAAGCGCCGCATAAGGCTCGGAATAGGCCTTCTGCTGCGACTTCTGGTAGGCGCCGCCCCAGGACACGACGGTCATCGCCTTGGCGCAACCGTCGCACGGCGCGATGTCGTCATCCGCCATTGCCGCGCCGAACGGCAGGGCGGCGAGCGCGACGGCGCCGACAAGATAACGTAAACTCATCAAAACAGCTCTCCCTGAGCATCTACCCGATTTCATCACGTCCGGCCGGCCCCCGGGCTGGAGCCGGCCGCATTTCCGGTCAGGCGGCGTCGAGCGCCCGGCAGTCGGCGACGTTCCAGCCGATCACCACCTTCTCGCCGGCGTTGAGCCGCCGCTGGTCCACGGCGTTCCGGCACTTCATGATGAAGTTGTCGTTGCCGGCGACGCGCAGGCGGGTGCGGAACGTGTCGCCCATGTAGATGAACTCGAGCACCTCGGCCTCGAGCTTGTGGGTGTCCTCGGGCATCCGGTCGCTGCGGAACTCCACGCGCTCGGGGCGGATCGAGACGAGGGTGCGGTCGCCGGGATTCGCGACGTTGACCGGCAGCGCGGCGATCACCGAGCCATCCGCCAGCCGCACCGTGCAGCGGTCGCCCTCGATCGTCTCGACGGAGCCCGCGAGCGTGTTGTTCTCGCCGATGAACTGCGCCACGAAGCTGTTCGTCGGCCGCTCGTAGAGATCCTCGGGCGGCGCGAGCTGCTGGATCCGCCCGTCGTTGAACACGGCCACCCGGTCCGACATGGTGAGCGCCTCGGACTGGTCATGCGTCACGTAGACCACGGTCACCCCGAGCCGCTCGTGCAGGTGCTTGATCTCGAACTGCATGTGCTCGCGGAGCTGCTTGTCGAGCGCGCCGAGCGGCTCGTCCATGAGCACGAGCTCGGGCTCGAAGACGAGCGCGCGGGCGAGCGCGATGCGCTGCTGCTGGCCGCCCGACATCTGCGCGGGGCGACGGCCGGCGAAGGCGCCCATCTGCACCATGTCGAGCGCCCGCTTCACCTTGGCCTCGATCTCGGGCTTCGACATCTTGCGCACCTCGAGCGGGAAGGCGAGGTTCTCGCCCACCGTCATGTGCGGGAAGAGCGCGTAGTTCTGGAACACCATGCCGATGCCGCGCTTGTAGGGCGGCACCGAGTTGATCGGCCTGCCGGCGAGCAGGATCTCGCCATGGGTCGCCGTCTCGAAGCCGGCGAGCATCATCAGGCAGGTGGTCTTGCCCGAGCCCGACGGCCCGAGCATCGTCAGGAACTCCCCCTTGCCGATCTTCAGGTTCAGGTCTTTGACGACAAGGGTTTCGCCGTCATAGCTCTTCTGCACGTGCTCGAATGCCACGAAGGCCGCGTCCCCGCGATCGTTCGCCAACTGCGCACTCCCCTGTTGTTCCGCGGGTCTCAGGCTCCGCGCTGTGCGGATCATAACCATAACGCTGGAAACGACGCAAATCCTACCCCTCCAGTGCGACGCACCATCAGCATAAACCGACCCCGCTGCCCGGAGTGGCGTTGCGCGGGCAAACTGCCCAGATTCTGACCATCGCGCGATTGCGCAGCAACCGCGCCGCCCGGCTCCCTTGACACTGCCGCGCGCTGCCGGCGTTCTGGGCGCGGCCGGGAACGGACACTGGCCGCGGGCGGGGGAGGCTGCGATAGCTACTTTCAACGAGATGTACGACGGCAAGGACGTCCGACCCGCCTATCGCCGGCTCGTCGAGTGGGTCGAGAGCACCTCGCCGGAGACGCTCGCGCAGAAGAAGCAGGAGGCCGAGGCGCTGTTCCGCCGCATCGGCATCACCTTCGCGGTCTATGGCGAGAGCGCCGACACCGAGCGGCTCATCCCCTTCGACATGATGCCGCGGGTCTTCACCGAGTCCGAGTGGCGCAAGCTCGAGCGCGGGGTGAAGCAGCGGGCGCGCGCGCTCAACGCCTTCCTCTACGATGTCTACCATCGCGCCGAGATCGTCCGTGCCGGGGTCATGCCCGCCGATCTCGTGTTCCGCAACGAGGCGTTCGAGCCCGCGGTCGTCGGCATCGAGCCGCCCGGCCGGGTCTATTCCCACATCGTCGGCATCGACCTCGTGCGCACCGGGCCGGAGGATTTCTTCGTCCTCGAGGACAACTGCCGCACCCCCTCGGGCGTCTCCTACATGCTCGAGAACCGCGAGATCATGATGCGGATGTTCCCCGAGCTCTTCCGCTCGAGCCGCATCCTGCCGGTGGACGACTACCCCCAGCGCCTGCGCCGCACCCTCGCCAGCGTCGCGCCGCGCAAATGCGACGGCGAGCCCGTCTCGGTCATCCTGTCGCCCGGCTCGTTCAACAGCGCCTACTACGAGCACTCGTTCCTCGCCGACCAGATGGGCATCGAGATCGTCGAGGGGCAGGATCTCTTCGTGCAGGGCGATTTCGTCTACATGCGCACCACCGAGGGGCCGCGCCGGGTGGACGTGATCTATCGCCGCATCGACGACAGCTTCCTCGACCCGCTCTGCTTCCGCCCCGACTCGATGCTGGGCGTCCCCGGCCTGATGAACGTCTACCGCTCGGGGGGCGTCACCATCTGCTCCGCACCGGGCGCGGGCGTCGCCGACGACAAGGCGATCTACATCTACGTGCCGGAGATGATCCGCTTCTACCTCGGCGAGGCCCCGATCCTGAAGAACGTCCGGACCTGGCAGTGCGGCGACCCGTCGGATCGCAAGTACGTGCTCGAGAACCTGAAGGACCTGGTGGCGAAGGAGGTCCACGGCTCCGGCGGCTACGGCATGCTCGTCGGCCCGAAATCGACCAAGGAGCAGATCGCCGCCTACGCCGAGCGCATCAAGGCCGACCCCGGCGACTTCATCGCCCAGCCGACGCTGGCGCTCTCCACCTGCCCGACCTTCGAGGGCGAGGGGCTGGCGCCGCGGCACGTCGACCTGCGCCCGTTCTGCCTCGTCGGGCAGGAGGTCCACCTCTGCCACGGCGGCCTGACGCGCGTCGCGCTCAGGGAGGGCTCGCTCGTGGTGAACTCGAGCCAGGGCGGCGGGGTCAAGGACACCTGGGTTCTGGCGGACTGAAGGACGGGGACATGCTCAGCCGGACCGCGGAAAATCTCTACTGGCTCGCCCGCTACATGGAGCGCGCCGACACCATGGCGCGCCTGCTCGAGGTGGGCTACCGCATGGCGCTCATGCCCTCGGCGGGCGAGGGCTACCGCAACGAATGGGCCTCGCTCGTCGCCGCCGCCGGCTCGTCGGTCGGCTTCGAGGCGAAGTTCGGCGAGGAGTTTCGCCAGCGCGACGTGGAGACCTGGCTCTTCTTCGACCGCGAGAACCCGTCCTCGGTCGCCTCCTGCATCGAGACGGCGCGGCAGAACGGCCGGGCGGTCCGCACCGCGCTCACCTCGGAAACGTGGGACGCCCTCAACGGCGCCTGGCTCGAGCTCAGGGACATCGAGCGGCGGCCGCGGTCGGAGGCGCCCCTGCCGCAGCTCTGCGACTGGACGAAGCGGCAGGGCGCGCTGCTGCGCGGCGCGAGCGACGGCCACCTGCAGAACGACGGCTCCGATTTCCTCAACATCGGCTGCTATCTCGAGCGCGGCGACAACACCGCGCGGCTTCTCGACGTGAAGTACTACGTGCTCCTGCCCACCACCTCGATGGTGGGCGACGCGATCGACACCTACCAGTGGTCGACGCTGCTGCGGGCGCTCTCGGCGCATCGCGCCTTCCACTGGTCCTATCGCGGCGAGTACACGCCGCGGAAGGTCGCGCATTTCCTGATCCTGAACCGGTCGTTCCCGCGCTCGCTCCTGCACTGCCAGGAGCGGGTCGCGGCGCATCTCGGCCGGCTCGCCTCGGCCTATCGCAGCCGCACCCCGGCGCACGAGCGGATTCACCTGATGCTGGGCGAGCTCGCCGAGGCCACGGTCGAGGACGTGATCGACGAGGGGCTGCACGAGTTCCTGTCGCGGTTCATCCAGCAGAACGCCGCCCTCGGCCAGGACACGGCCGACGGCTATCTCTTCGGGGTCCAGTGATGCGCCTCTCGGTCCGCCACAGCACGCTCTACCAGTTCGACGCGCCCATGCGCTTCGTCACCCAGAGCCACCGGCTGACGCCGGCGACGAACGGCAGCCAGAAGGTGCTCGACTGGACGATCTCGGCCGAGGGCGCGAGCTTCGGCGCCGCCTTCGTCGACGGCGCCGGCGACCACGTCTCGACCATGACCGTGCCGGGGCCGACGGATCGGATCATCGTGGCGGTCGCCGGCACCGTCGAGACCTTCGGCAACGACGGCATCCTGCGCCGCCACCGCGAGGTGATCTCGCCCAGGGCGTATCTCGAGGCGACCCAGGCGACCCAGCCCAACCGGGCGATCCTTGGCCTGCGCGACCTGGCGCTGGGCGCGAGCGGGCTCGACCGGGCGCACCGGCTGGCCGCGGCGGTCGCCGATGCCATCGCCTACGTTCCGGGCGCGACCACGCCGCACACGACCGCCGCCGAGGCGCTCGAGCTCGGCCGCGGGGTGTGCCAGGACCATGCCCACGCTCTCGTCGCGGTGGCGATCGCGGCGGCGATGCCGGCGCGCTACGTCACCGGCTATCTCTTCACCGAGGGCGCGGCGGGCGGCGAGGCATCGCATGCCTGGGCGGAGATCCACGTGGACGAGCTCGGTTGGATCGGCTTCGACCCGGCGAACCGCTGTTGCCCCGACGAGCGATACATCCGCCTCGGCTCCGGCCGCGACGCGCGCGAGGCCGCCCCGATCCGCGGCGTCGCCCGCGGCGCCGCCGCCGAGGCGCTCGACGTGAGCGTCGTGGTGGCGCAGCAGGAGCGCGGAAATTCATCGCAGTAAATCAATGATGTAGCCATAGATCCACGCGCGAGGCCCATGACCGGCGCCGCTTGCGCCCGGTCCGCGCAAGCCGCTCCCGTGCCGGCCCGGAGGAGCCGCCGATGACCGAGACGCACCGCTGCCGCTGGGCGGGCACCGACCCGCTGATGCAGGCCTACCACGACACCGAGTGGGGCGTGCCCGAGCGCGACGGCCGGGCGCTCTGGGAGAAGCTGGTGCTCGACGGCTTCCAGGCCGGCCTCGCCTGGATCACCGTGCTGCGCAAGCGCGAGACCATGCGCGCCGCCTTCGCCGGCTTCGATCCCGAGAAGGTGGCGGCCTTCGGCGAGGCCGATGTCGCCCGCCTCCTCGGCGACCCCGGCATCATCCGCTCGCGCGCCAAGGTCGCCGCCGCGATCGGCGGCGCGCGGATCTACCTCGCCATGGCCGAGCGCGGCGAGGACTTCTC
>Ga0075163_10008314_pt1 | contig 13690 bp, 11 predicted proteins | sample JI1023141ADNA_FD_71478 | JGI IMG/M metagenome (GOLD analysis project Ga0075163, IMG submission 71478) | Wastewater effluent complex algal communities from Wisconsin, to seasonally profile nutrient transformation and Carbon sequestration -... | ecosystem: Engineered > WWTP > Effluent > Algae...
GTGGCACGCACGATCCCGCGGGGGCGGGTCGCGACCTACGGCCAGCTCGCCGAGCTGGCCGGGTTTCCCGGCGGCGCCCGGGTCGCCGGCGCGGCGATGAAGACCTCGACGCCCGCGGATCGTCTGCCGTGGCATCGCGTGGTCGGCAAGCGCGGCGGCCTCGGGGTGATCGCCATCCACGATCCGATCGGCGCCGCGGTGCAGCGCGGGCTCCTCGAGGACGAGGGGGTCGCGGTCGATGACCGCGGCACGATCGCGCTGGCCCGGTTCGGCTGGTTGCCGACCGGGTCGGGCCGGGCCCCCCGCGCGCGCCGCCGCCCTACCTGACGATCGGCTGATCCGCGCTCGGGGCTGGGCCGTCGCCCTTGCCGCCTTGGTCGTCGCCGCGGTTCTTGAGCGCCTCGCTGGTCGGCTTGAGGGCGTCGGCGCCCTCGAGCTGGACCGGCACCGTCGGCGCCGCCCCGTTCGAGCCCGGCATGACCGGTGGCGGGGTCACCTCGGGCGGCACCTCGGGCGGCTTGCCGACGTCGTCGCGCATCGGCTGCGGAGGCAGGATGCCGCTCGGGTCGATCTGGCCGATGCCAGCGTCGATCTCCACGCCGATCGGTGGCGGCGGCGGGGTCGGCTCGGGCGGCGGGGTGTCGAGGCGGGGCCGGATCGGCTCGGTGCTCGCGGTGTCACCGCCGCTGCCGCCGTCGCACGCCAGCGCGACCCGGCGGACGTTGGACAGCTTGCCCATCAGCTTGATGTGGTGCATGCCGTCGGCGTCGATCACCGCCGAGCCGAAGTCGCACTGGCTGCGGAACTTGGGCTCCCGGTCGTACAGCTCCTTCGAGCACTTGTACTTGATGCAGCCGGCGATCGGCGAGTCGTTGAGGTTGCGCGCCAGCTTGATCTCGAGCTCGAGGCCGACCTCGCCGTCGGGCGAGTTGAGCGTGAAGGCCCGCTTCTTGGCCACGCCCTTCACGATGTCGATCGCGAGGTTGAACGAGCCGATGCGCAGGGTCGGCACGATCACCCCGTCCTTGGTCCAGGCCTCGTCGCCCGGGCGCTTGCTCTTGGGGTAGAGCTTGGCCTGGCCGTCGCCCAGCAAGCAGCCGCTCTTGCACGCCAGCTCGAAGACGCCGTTGGCCTTGGCCCAGTCGATGTCCTGGCGGCCGGCCACCTTGGTCAAGACCAGCTTGATCTTGCCGTCGGCGTTGCCCGACATCGGCAAGCCGACCGCGTCCGACACGCCCGGGATCATCGTCATCGGCACCTTGGTCAACTTGAAGTCGACCGCGAAGCTCCGCTTGTCGATGACGACCGCGCCGGCGATGCTGCCGGTGCCGGTGGCGATGTCGAGCCCGATCTCGGTCTTGCCGGCCAGGAGCGCCCGGAAGCCCAGATCGATCTCGACCCGCTTGAAGTACATCGTGGTCGACGGCTGGCCGGCCACCGACGGGCGCGAGCGCAGGGTCACCGCGGTCAGGGCGAACCGCCCAGGCACCCATGACCGCTCGACGCCGCCGATCGTCACGTCGTACTTCGACGACAGCGCGTGCAGGGCCTGATCGCGCACCCGCTCGTAGGGGAAGGTCAGGTGCAGGGCGAAGACGAAGGTGACCAGCGCGAGGGCGACGTAGCCGAACACGCGCAGACCGAGACGCAACCGGGGTGACATCGCCATGATCAACCTCCCGCCTGGGCCGAGCCAGAGCCAGAGCCGGAGCCAGCGCCATCGCCGGTGGCCTCAGCGGCCCGCGAGTACGCCGAGACCTCGACCGACAGGTCCATCTTCTCGGGGTCGCGGAAGTTGCGCTTGATGGTGAGCGAGGTGACCGCGACCGCCCGCGAGTTGCCCTCGAGGGCGGCCAGGAACTCGGTGACCTGGGCCAGCGTCAGATCGCGGACATCGACCACCGCGGCGTGGACGGTGAACCGGCCCCGGGTGATCGGCGAGCGCGGGGTCACGCCGGGGATGGTGATCTTGGCGGTGCCGCCGGCCTCGAAGATGTAGCTCTCGAGCTTCACCGGCTCGGCGCCGATGAACACCGTCGGATCGTTGGCTGGGCTGGGCTTGGCGCTGGCCCGGTACGCGGTCAGCTTGTGCAGCGCGGTCCGGGCCTTGGTGTTCTTGGCCTCGAGGGCGTCGAGCTCGTCCTTGATGGCCAGCGCGACGTACAGGACCATGATCACGACGAACGACACCCCGAGGAGGACGACCATGCGCCGCTCGCGCGGCGAGATCGACTCCCACTTGTCGCGGACCCGATCGAAGGCGGCCATGGCTACATGCACTCCGTGCGGAGGACGAACGAGAACAAGACCTCGCCGTCCTTGCCGCTCTTGGACGGACCGCGCGTCGTGTCCTTGACGCACACCGTGCCGTTGTTGGCGATGCTCTTGAGCGCCGCCTCGAGCTGATCGACCTCCCCTGGGCTCTTGGCCGAGCCCTCGAGATCGATCTTGTTGTCCTTGATCGTCAGCGAGGTGACGTTCAGCGTGACCTTGTCGCGCGGCGGCAGCTTGCTGTTGATCTCGAGCAGCAGGTCGTAGGCGGTCATCTTGGGCATCGGCGACTCGGCGACGCCGCCGGTCGCGGTGGTCAGATCCAGGAGCTCGCGCACCGACTTCGACTTGCCGTCGAAGGCCTCGGCCGACTCGGTGGCGATCCGCTTGGCCAGCGTCTTCTCGGCCTTGCGCAGGGTCGTCATCGACGCGTAGGCCGAGCCACCAGCGAAGGCCAGCACGACCAGGGCGGCGGCGCCGGCCTGCATGATCTTGGTCTTCAGGTAGGTCATGTCGACCTTGAAGGCCAGCGGGCCCTGCCGCAGGTCGAAGCTCGGCCGACCGCCGGCGACGTCGAGGGCGGTCGCGATCGCCAGAGCGCCACCGTCGAGGGCGCCGCCCGAGGCCAGGGCCGGGGCCACCAGGTGGGCGGCGTCGGCCGGCGCCAGGGTCGCGACCGGCAGCCGCAGCTCGTCGGCGACGAACCCGGCCAGGCCGCGCAGGCGGCTGCCGCCGCCGCACAGGACGACCCGCGCCGGGCTGGCGCCGATCTTGGCCCGGCACGCCGCCAGGCTCTGCTTGAGCTCGCGGGCCCACGGCACCAGCTCGCCGACCAGGACCTCGTGGACGCGCTGCCAGGCCTCGCTGGGCGCCGGGTTGTCGCTCGACGCCACGAAGCCGTCGGTGTGCTTGGCGTGCTCGGCCTCGGTGAAGCCCAGGCGCCAGGTCCGGGCGATCGCCTCGGTGACGTGGCGGCCACCGCGGGTGATCGTGCGCGACAGGAGCGGCTTGCCGCCGCGGGCCAGGACCACGTGGGTGTGGTCGTGGCCGACGTCGACCACCGCGGTCACCCCGTCGGTGGCGCGATCGAGCCGGGCCAGGGCCGCGACCGGGATGAGGCCCCGGGCCTCGCCGCCAGCGGCCGCGGTCATGGCCAGGAGCTCCTTGGCCCGGGCCAGGCGCATCGAGTAGGTGAGGACCCGCATGCCGTCGGTCGGCGCGGCGACCCGGCCGCGGGCCGCGGCGTCGGCGGCCCCGGCCTCGACGGTCGGCAGCGGATCGAAGGCGTAGACCAGGTCCTCGAGATCGACCGGGACGATGCCCTCGAGCTCGGCGCCGACCGCCTTGTCGAGGTCGACCCGGCGCAGCGACTTGAACCCGAACTCGAGGACGTGGACGAAGACCTGCGACGCGCCGATGGCGAGGAAGCCGGTGTCCTTGTCGAGCTTGTGCTCGCGCACGATCCCGGCCAGCACCCCCGCGGCCCGGACCTCGTAGGGCTCGGCGCCAGCCGGCACGACGCGCTCGACCAGCTCGCTGACGGTGGCGTGGCGGAAGCCCGCGCTCGCGATCGCCACCTTGACGCTCCAGGCGCCCAGATCGACGGCGTAGATACGGCTCATGGTCGGTTCCTTCGGTGGGGAGCGCTCACGTCTATTCCTCGCGCAGGTAGAGCCAGGCGCCGTTGCGGTTGCGCCCGGCTGGCAGCTTGTCCTTGACCCGGCTCTGCTGCAGGACGAAGTCCTGGTCCCAGGTGGCGCGGATGGTCCGACGCAGCGGGTTCAAGATGCCGCCGCGCGCGACCTCGCCGTAGACCTCGACCTCGTAGAGGCGGATCGGGCCGGCGGCGAGGATCTGAGAGAGCTTGGCCTTCTCGAGCTCGACGCCCTGCAGGCCGGGCGGCAGCGGGATCGGCGACGTACCCGCGCCGGTGCCACCGGTGCCCGTGCCGCCGGTGCCGTCGGGGGACGGGCTCGCAGACGCCAGCATCATCGCGGCTGGGTCCTTGGCGAAGGAGATGAACGAGTCGATGTCATCGACGCCCAGCTGGAGCTGCTTGAGCTGGATGAACAGGTTGGCCAGGGCCCAGACGTTGTTCAGGTCGTTGGCCGCCGGATCGTTGGCCCGCGCCGCCAGGGTGATGAGGGCCGCGACGATCTTGGGATCGTCGACCGCCCGCAGGTTGATCTTGCACTCGCCGGCGACCCGGAACGCGCTGCCGAACAAGGTCCAGAACCGCGCGTCGACGCCGCGCACCAGCTTCAGCTCGGAGACGGTGTCGAGCTTGCGGTTCTTGGGCTTGTACGGGTCGCGCAGGTTCTCGTAGCCGTAGTCCTCGGGCGCGCCCGGGGTGTCGGCGCGATCGAGGTTGGGGTCGATGTAGTCGAGGATGGCGTCGATCTGGGTCTTGCGATCGCGGCGCCAGCCATCGGCGGTCTCGGTCTCGAAGATCGGGTTGAAGGCGTCGGGGAAGAGCAGCGCCTCGAGGGCCGAACGCACCAGCTTCTGCTGGGCCGGGGCGCCGTCGGCGCAGTTGACGTTGACCTTGCCGTCGATGGGCGTGATCCGGACGCCGAAGCTGCCGAAGCTGACGCCCAGGCCCTTGGTGTCGGCGATGGGCACGCCGATCGCGCTCTCGACCTGCTCGGCGTCGCCGCCGAAGGCGCCCATGAGCGGGTCGGCGAAGTCGGTGACCTGGACACCCTCGAGCCGCGGGAACTGCCGCGCGGCGTTGTCGAGGCGCTTCTGCAGGCGCAGCACCAGGTCGGTCAGGTTGAGCGCCGAGCGCGCCAGGAGGCTGGCCCGGGCCTGATCGAGGTTGTTGCGCGACTGCAGGAGATCGATGTTGGTCCGGGTGCCGAACTCGTTGACGATGGTCAGGCAGATCGCGACCGCGGTCACCACCGCGAGGATCGCGATGCCGGCCTGCTCGCGCTGGGCCACCGACCGGCGGGGCCGGCGACAACGTCGGGGTTGGGTGGGCGCGGTCATGGCTAGAACTGCAACCGCTCTTCGAGGAGGAGTCGGGCCTGGGTGGTCACCGTCACCTCCTCGCCGCGCGGGTTCTTGTAGGTCAGCTTGATGCGGACCCGGGTCGGCAGGCGGCCGTTCACGCCGTCGGCCTTGGTCGAGTCCCACTCCGACTGCCACTTCTTGTCCTGCCAGTTCCAGTACTCGAACTCGAGCTTCTCGACGTCGCGGATCAACACGTCGAGGTCGCCGGGCTGGCGGTCCCACGGCTCGTTGGTCGGCCGCCGCAGCTCGCGACGAAACAGGCTGTCGGTCGACGACGACGGCGCCTTGCCGTCGGGGCCGCGCGGGGTGTCGTCGAGGTAGTAGGCGATGAGGGTCTGGTCCGACTCGTTGCTGTCGGCCCACAAGGTCACGTGGCCGAGCGACGAGAAGCGGACCTCCTCCTCCTTGCCGACGAACTGGGTCCGCTTGTTGTCGAGGTTGAGATCCTCGTTCTTCGACAGGTAGGCGCTCTCGAGATCGGCGACCAGGCGGGCCATCGCCAGCCGGACCTCGTGGTTGCGATCCTCCATGGCCTCGAACGACACCCGGGCGTCGGACGCGCCCTTGATGGTCGACCACGCCAGCATCATCATGAGCCCCATGATCGCGATCGCGATCAGGATCTCGATGAGGGTCATGCCGCGGGTCGGCCTCATGTGCCGAGCGCCCCCAGCGACTTCTGCATCCCGGCCGGGTCGGTGACGTAGAGGACGAACTCGACGGCCTCGTCGTCGACCCCGGTCGACCACTTCACCTCGAGGGTGATCTTGCGGATCGACGCCTTCAGCACGCCCTGGATCAGGGCGTACTGGCTGGCGATGAAGCCGCCGGTCGCGGCCTCCTGGGCCGAGTCGGCGCCGCCGCCCAGGCCGCCGCCGAACATGCTCATCATGCCGCCCAGGGCGCTCGAGCCGAACTTGTCGCCTGGCAGGCCCTCGCCCTCACCGTCGGCGCCGCTGCCGCTGCCGCCGCCCGGCCCGGGGTTGGCCGACAGCGCCACCAGCTTCTCGTAGCTCGGCAGCTCGGCCGGCTCGATCGTCGCCTTCCAGGTGATCCCGGGATAGCCCTCGTCGGAGAAGTCGCCCTCCTCCTCCTGCTCGCCGTCCTGGAAGCCCTCGGCCAGGAGCTCCTCTTCGAGATCGTACATCTTGCCCCGCGCCAGGTCGGTCGCGATGCCCATGTAGAACGCCGCGCCCGCGCTGGTGGCGTTGGTGGCGATGCTCTTCACCAGGATCACCAGGGCCATCCCGAGGATGGCCAAGGCCAGCATCACCTCGATCAAGGTGAAGCCCAGGCGGCGAGCGGCGGCGCGGGCGGTCATCGCTCGGCGTCCTCTTCGCCCTTGGCGTTGCGCATGAGGTGGTCCTCGGGATCCCGCGGCGCGCCGTCGATGATCTCGACCCGCGCGGTCAGGCCGTGGAGGTAGATCGAGTGGGTCGAACGGCCGTCGCCCAGCGTGACGATGGCCTTCTCGGCCCGGCCCGACGGGAAGAACGTGATGCTGACCTGGCCCGAGGTCACCGAGTCCTCGAGGTGCTGGACCCAGATCTCCTTGAACTTCACGTCGCGCCCAGTCTGCAGCTTGCGCCGTAGCTCGCGGCCGGTCGAGTCGCCGCTCCACACCTTGCCGAGCTGGGCCAGCTCACTGGGCAGCTTGTCGATCGGGTAGCAGATCCGCCCGCCGACCGCCTGGCCGGCCAGGGCCTGGGCGAAGGCCGCGGCCTGCTCCGGAGTGTCGGCCTTGAGCTGGCCGGCCGGCAGGGTCGACAGGCGGTCTTGAGCCTTGGCCAGCTCCTTGGCCACGGTGTCGGCGTCAGAGGCCTGCTCCTCGTCGGACCGGGTCAGGGTCGGATCGCCGACGCAGGCCTCGACCCAGTAGGTCTGCTGGTCGACGTCGAGCACGATCCGCACCGGCACGCCGCCCTCGAGGGCCAGGACCGGCGCCCGCCGCATGACCCCGCCCAGATCGTTCGTGTCCTCGACCAGGGCCGCCGACGACAGCGTGCGGAAGCCGCTGTAGCCGAGGTAGGCCAACATCCCGACGATCGCGATCACGATCATGATCTCGAGCACGGTCAGGCCGCGGCCGGCCACGCCGCGACCTGCGGCGAGACGGCGGACCCGGGCAGCGCGAGATCGAGCCATGACCTACTCCCAGCTCTTGAGATCGTCGCTGGTGCCTTCCTTGCCGTCCTCGCCCCTGGACATCACGGCGATGCCCGAGGCGCCGGCCGGCAGGTCGCCGCCGCACTTGATCACGTAGGGGTTGCCGAACGGATCCTTGTCGTCCTTGGAGTTCATGTACTCGGCCAGGTCGGCGAAGGTCGGGCACTTGCCGGAGTTGGACGGCTTCATCGCCCACTGCGGGTAGGCCTCGTTGGCCAGCTTGCGCACGGTCGAGCGCGCGACCTCGCCCTTCGACTCGTTGAAGGACTTGAAGATGCGCGGACCGATGAGCAGCGCCATCACCAACGCGAGGATGGCGAGGACGATCATGATCTCGAGCAGGGTCATGCCGCGCAGGCCGGTGGCGGGAGCGCGGCGCTGGCGACGGGTCAGGACGGCGTGGAGGCGGGACAGGCGCAGCATGGACGATCTCCTAGGTGTGGCGGTCCGGGGGGCGGCTACTTGCCGCCAAACGACCCCAGCGACATGATCGGTTGCAGGATCGAGAAGACGATGAAGGCCACCGAGCCACCCATGCCGACGAGCATCAGCGGCTCGAGCAGCGCGGTCAGCCGGGTCAGGCGCATGTCGACCTCGTTCTCGTAGGTGGTGGCGACCCGCTCGAGCATGTCCTCGAGCTTGCCGGCCCGCTCGCCGACCGCGACCATGTGGGTCATCATCGCCGGGAACTGGCCGGAGCGCTTGAGGGTCACCGCCAGCGACTCACCCTCGGTGACCGCCTGCTTGGCGTCGTCGACCGCCTTGCGGAGGACGACGTTGCCGAGGATCTCCTTGGCGGTGTCGAGGGCGCGCAGCATGGGCACGCCGGCGGTCAGCATGGTCGACAGGGTGCGCGAGAAGCGGGCGACGTTGATCTTGCGCGACAGGTCGCCGACCAGCGGCACCCGCAGGAGGAAGCGGTGCCAGGCGGCCCGGCCGCTGCCCTTGATCCACCGGCGGAAGCCCCAGATCGCGCCGGCCCAGCCGAGGATGATCAGGAGGAAGTGATCGCGCAGGGTGTCGGCGCCCCAGATGAGGAGCCGGGTGTTCCACGGCAGGGTCTTGCCCTGGGACCGGAACATCTTGGTGATCTCGGGGATCACCAGGACCATCATGATCGCGATGATCGCGACGCCGACGATCATCATGATCACCGGGTAGACCATCGCCGCCTGGACCTTGCCCTTCAGCTTCTGCGAGCTGTCGAGGAAGTCGGCCAGGCGCTCGAGGACCTCGTCGAGGTTGCCGGCGACCTCACCGGCGCGGACCATCGAGATGTACAGCTCGTCGAAGATCTTGGGGTGCTTGGCCAGGGCCTCGGCGAAGGCCGAGCCCTCGTTGACCGCGGACCGGACCTCGCCCAGCGGGATCTTCAGGCGGACGTTGTCGGTCTGCTCGAACAGGGTGTTGAGCGACTCGGCCAGGGCGATGCCGCTGCGCAAGAGCGTCGCGAGCTGCCGGGTGAAGTTGGCGACGTCGGCCTTCTTGACCCCGCCGAAGATCGCCCCCAGGTCGACCTCCTTCGACAGGCCCTTGCCGGTGCTGGCGGCCTTGGCCTGGGCGCCGCCCTTGGACAGCTCGACCGAGGTGACGACGACGCCGTCCTTGCGCAGGAGCGCGCGCACGCCCTTGGGCGAGTCGCCGTCCTTGACGCCCGACACCGCCTTGCCGGTCGGCCCGATGCCCTTGTACGCATACAACGCCATCGTCGGGCTCCTAGTTGGCGTCCGCGGTGGCGAGGAGGACCTCCTCGGCAGTGGTCAGGCCCTGCATGACCTTGCGCGCGCCCTCGGCGCGGAGCGAGACCATGCCGGCGGCGATCGCGGCGTCGCGGATGGCGCCGGCGTCGGCCTTCTGCATCGCGAGCTGGCGGACGCTGTCGTTCACGACCAGCATCTCGTAGACCCCGGTGCGGCCGCGGTAGCCGATGCCCCCGCAGCTCGGACACCCGGCCGGCTCGTAGATGTGTCCGGGGGGCAGCGGCCGCTGGCCCTTGACCCCGGGCAGCTCGTAGCCGCCGGCGAAGAACCGGGCCGGCTCGAGGCCGAGCTCGCGGACCAGGGCCTCGGACGGCCGCACCACCCGGGCGCACTCGTAACACGGCCGCCGCACCAGGCGCTGGGCCATGAGCCCACACACCGACGACGCGATCAGGAACGGCTCGATGTTCATGTCGGTCAGGCGGGTGATGCCGCCGGCGGCGTCGTTGGTGTGGACGGTCGAGAAGACGAAGTGGCCGGTGAGCGACGCGGTGATCGCGATCTCGGCGGTCTCGCGGTCGCGGATCTCGCCGACCATGATGACGTCGGGATCGTGGCGGAGGAACGACCGCAGGCCCGAGGCGAAGGTCAGCTCGATCTTGGGGTTGACCTGGGTCTGGCTGATGCCCTCGAGCTGGTACTCGACCGGATCCTCGACGGTGAGGATGTTGACGTCGGGGCTGTTGATCTCCGACAGGCAGGCGTAGAGCGTGGTGGTCTTGCCCGAGCCGGTCGGCCCGGTGACCAGGAGGATGCCGTAGGGCCGGCGGATGATGCCGCGGATGAGCGCGAGGGTGTCCTCGGCCATGCCGATGTCAGCCAGGCCGAGCAGGACCGAGCTGCGGTCGAGCAGACGGGTCGTGATGCGCTCGCCGGTCGCGGTCGGCACGGTCGCGACGCGCATGTCGACGTCCTTGCCGGCGATCTTGCGGCGGATGCGGCCGTCCTGGGGCAGGCGCTTCTCGGCGATGTTGAGGCCGGCCATGATCTTCACGCGGGCCAGGATCGAGGCCAGGAACTTGCGCGGGGCCCGCTTGGCCTCGCGCAGCGCGCCGTCGACCCGGAACCGCACGACCACGTCCTTCTCGCCGGGCTCGATGTGGATGTCCGAGGCCCGCTCCTTGACCGCCTGGAACATGAGCGAGTTGACCCAGCGGATGATCGGCGCCTCGTCGTTGAGATCGAGGATGTCGACCAGCTCCTCGCCCTGGCCGAACTCGTCCTCGCCCTCGCCGTCCTTCTTCTCGTCGGACGCCAGCTCCGAGCTCTGGCGCAGGCGGCCGTAGGCCTTGTTGATGTGATCGACGATCTTGCCGGGGGCGGCGACCACCGGATCGACCGGCCCCCCCAGGAGGACCGCGACATCGTCGAGGACGTCGAGGGCGAAGGGGTCGGCCAGCGCCACCAGGATCCGGCCGGTGTCGCGATCGCGGCCGATCGGCAGGACCCGGTGCTGCTTGGCGAAGTTGATCGGCAACGGCTCGAACAGCTCGGCCGGGATGTCCTCGGCCTTGGGCAGATCGCGCAACGCCGGCATCTCGGCCTGCAGGCCGAGGGCGGCGGCGAGCTGGTCCTCGTCGATCAGGCGGAGGTTGACCAGGATCTGGCCGAGCAACCCACCGCCGTCCTCGCGCTGCTTGGCCAGGCCGCGCTCGATGGCGTCGGCCGGCACCCCCAGCTCGCGGCTGAGCAGCTCGCCGAGGAGCGGCGTCGGCGCTGGACCGAAAGCGGGGCTCGGGTTCACGGCTGCTTGCCTCCGGCCGGCGGGGCCGGCGCCGGGGTCGGCGTCGGGGTCGGGGCTGGCGTCGGGGTTGGGGTCGTGCCGTCACTGTCGTCGGCGAAGCCGTCGCCCGCGCCCGGCAGGTCGTAGGTGATCGGGCCCGACGGCATGCCGCTCTCGCCGGCCGCCAGGGCCTTGAGAACGTCGCGATCGTGCTCGACGGTCTGGACCGCGCGGTTGATCTCCTCGACCAGGCCGCGCTTGCGCCGGTAGTCGATCCGGGTGTCGAACTTGGCGCGATCGAGGTGGCCGAACGACCGCAGGAACTCGTTGCGCTCGCGGGTCTTGCGCTCGACGATCGCCTGCAGGTCGAGCTGGTCGTGGACCACGTAGGGCGTGAGCAGGAGCAAGAGGTTGGTCTTGCGCTTGTCGCGCTTGGTGTACTTGAACAGGTAGCCGAGCACCGGGATGTCGCCGAGCAGCGGCACCTTCGACTCGCTGTACGACACCCGATCCGAGATCAGGCCGCCGATGACCACGCTCTGCTGATCGCGGACCACCACCGTGGTCTTGATCTTGCGCTTGGTCCAGGTCGGCCCCAGGGTCGGGTCCTTGTCGCCGACGTCCTGGATCTGCTGCTCGATCTTCAGCCGGACCATGTCGCTGGCGTTGATGATCGGGGTGATCTTCATCGACAGCTCGATGTCCTGACGCTGGATCGAGAGCTGGCCGAAGCTCGAGGTCGCGCCCGGCACCTGGCCGAAGCCGCCGAAGTTGACGCCGCCCTGGTACGGGATGTTCTGGCCGACGGTGATCTCGGCCTCCTCGTTGTTGGTGGCCAGGACGTGGGGGCTCGACAGCACGTTGACGTTGGACGACTTGGCGAGGGCCTGGAACAGCATCGCGTAGGACGGGATCGTGGTGCCGATCAGCTCCTGCGAGTTGGGCAGGACCGGGCCGATCAGGCCGCCGATCAGGCCGGTGGCCGAGGCCAGCGAGGTCAGGTCGAGGGACCGGAGGTCGCTGCCCTGGACGCCGCCGAACAAGACGCCGTCCTCGCCCTCGCCGATCGGCAGCCCGCCGTGGAAGCTCGAGCCGAGGTCGAGGCCGCTGCCGACGTTGAGCTCGAGGATGACCGCCTCGATGAAGACCTGGCGACGCGGCACGTCGAGCTCGCGGACCACGCCCTTCAGAGCCTCGAAGTCGCGGCCGCTCGACAGCACCACGAGGGCGTTGGTCGGGGCGTCGTGGGTGATGCGGACCTGGCCCTCGAAGGACGAGCCGCCGCTGACGTTGACGATGTCGTTGCCGGGCCGGGTCGGGCCGGTGGTGCGCCGGGCCCCGGTGTTCGAGCTCGCGCCCGACAGCGCCTGGTTGAGCGTCTGGGCCATCTCCTCGGAGTTGGCGTTCTCGAGGCGGTAGACGTGGATCGAGCCGGACTCGGCGCCAGTGCCGCCGGTCGGGACGTCGAGGCGCTCGACCAGGCCGCGGACCCGGAGGTAGCCGGCCTCGCTGGCCATGAGGATGATCGTGTTGGTCCGCTCGTCGGCCAGGAGCTTCGACGGCACCGCGGCCGCGATCGCGTCCTTGTCGGTGCCACCCGCGCTCTTGCCGCCACCGCCCGGCATGCCCGGGCCCTGGTTGGTGCCGAGGATCTCGGACAGCTTCTGGGCCAGCGCGGTGGCGTCGGCGTGCTTGACCGGGATCGTGTAGATGCCCTCCCCGGAGGCCGGGCGATCGAGCTCGCGGGTCAAGGTGACCATGTCGCGGATCGCGCTCGAGTAGTCGGTGATCACCAGGACCCCGGCCTTGGGCACCGGCTGGATGATGCCGATGTTCGACTTGACCACCGCCAGGGCGTTGGACAGCTCCTCGGGGGCGATGTGCTGCGGCCGCAGGAGCAGGCGCGAGACGTCGTCGGAGTTGGCCGGCGAGCCGCGGCGATAGATCGGCACGGTCTCGCTCTTGGCGTTGGCGGCCTCGACGATCCGCAGGACGTTGCCCTTGGGCACCACGGTCAGGCCCATGGTCGACAGCCCGACCAGGAACAGGCGATAGGCCTGCTGCGGCGTCATCTTGTTGGGCGCGATGACGGTCAGCTTCTTCGACCGCTGGAGGATGCTCGACTCGTAGATGAAGTTCTTGCAGGTGAACCCCATCGCCCAGGTCAAGAGGTCCTTCAGCTCGGTCTCGGGCTTGAGGGTGACCGCGAAGGACTTCTGGGCCTTGCCGCAGTTGTAGAGCTGGGCGTCCTCGCCGGGCAGCGGGTCCGCCGGCGCCGGCTGGGCCACCGCCGATGGCGGCACCGCCGTAGCAGCGACGAACACCGCGACGACGGCGGCACACAGGCGAAGGGTTCGGGGCGAGTGCTTCATGAGGTTTGACTTCGTCGGGTCGAAAACCGCCCTCAGGTCAGATCCCGTCAGGCGTTGCGGTCAGGGTCGGGGTCGGGGACCGGTTCGGGGTCAGGGTCCGGGTCAGGGTCGGGGACCGGGGTCAGGGTCCGGGTCCGGTTCGGGGTCAGGGTCAGGGTCAGGGTCCGGTGCCGGGACCGGGGGCTCTCGAGAAACGTCCTGGCTTGCGATCGGGGGTTCTCGCGTTTCGGGTGGGGGCCCCACGTCTTGTGGGGGAGGGTTTTTGCGAAAAACCCTCTCTAACGAATGGTGTAGTTCAGGGTCACCGGCTTGCCGCGCCGGGTGACCTCGACCTGGAGCGTGCTGGCGTCGCGGACCTTGGCGTAGATCTCCATCGCTCGATC
>Ga0075163_10008316_pt1 | contig 13689 bp, 10 predicted proteins | sample JI1023141ADNA_FD_71478 | JGI IMG/M metagenome (GOLD analysis project Ga0075163, IMG submission 71478) | Wastewater effluent complex algal communities from Wisconsin, to seasonally profile nutrient transformation and Carbon sequestration -... | ecosystem: Engineered > WWTP > Effluent > Algae...
CGCGCACCGCGGCGGATACTTCGGCATGGACGACTCACTCGCCCAGGGTGCGCCCGCCATGGAGTCAGCGGCTGCAGGCGAGAAGTCTCTTCGTCGAGAGCGCTCCGACGTCGAGCAGGCGGTGCTGGGGCACGGCGACGCGATGGGGACGCACGAAGAGTGTGGCGGCCTCTCGCTCGCGCGTGACGACCGCTTCCCGGTCCGCGTGACGGTGCAGTTCTACAAGGCGACCAGCAATGGCGTGGTGTCGGACTCCGACCTGGCCGACGTGAAGCGCGCCATCGACCGCACGTACGAGAGCGGTGACTACGTCGGCTCCCTCGTGGTGCCGCAGAGCGAGCGAGACCGGCAGCGCCCGACGAGCTGGTACGAGCGCAAGTTCGGCTTCCGGTTCTGAGCTTCAGAGCGCGGTGATGTGCACGGGAGCGTCGAGCTCACAGCCGAGGTTCCCGAGCCGATAGCGCGTGAGCAGGCCGAGGCAGTGCTCGATGTCTGCGACGTCGGCGGGCTCGTCGATGGCGATGGAGATGACGGCGCCGTCTCGCGAGAACCGCACGAGGGCATCGAACGACGTCACGGACGCACGTGAGAGACAGCCGCGGAAGAGCCGGTCGCTCCGCACGCGTCGAAGGAACTCACTGCGTGGGACCGGCCCCGTTCGACACGCGTGCAGGCGACCGCCCCAACCTCCCGCGACCGTCACCGGACCCATGACGGCCTCTTCTGTGCTGCAGCGGCGGGTGCGCGGTGCGTCGAACGCCGGGCCGCGAATGATGGGCGTCGCCAGCTCGGTGACCGGCTCCACCACTGGAGCACGTGCCGCCGTCGCACAGCCCATCACGCCAAGTGCCAGGACCGGGAAGCCGCGCATGGCCGACCAAGACAGCGAGGGCGGCTGGGGGTTCCCGACGACCTCAGCCCCGGGACCGCGCGTGGTGGTCCCGGGGCTCCGTTGTTCACCAGAGCTTCTTGCGCAGCTCGAGCAGCCAGGCGTCGAGGGCCTGCACGGCCTTCGGCGGCGCTTCGAGCGGCAACACGCTCTGGTCCTTCGCTTCGTCGAGCTTCGTGAAGAGGGCCTTCGTGCGCTCCCGCCAGAGCGTCGACAGCTCGGAAGGCAGCGGCGCCTTCTCGCCCTTCGTCTTGGCCTCGACGAGCGCCATCACGTCGGCCACGCCATACGGCTCGACGAGCTTCGTCACGTCGGTCTCGAGCTCACCCGTCATCAGCAGGTGCGTGCCCGTGAGCGTGGTGCGCACGACGTAGAGCAGCCGCTTCGCCGACGTGAACTGCGTGGCCTCCCACTCGCGGTGCTGCTGTCGCGCGAACCCCTGGTAGTGGCGGTACACGCGCCGCGAGAGCACGGTGCGCACGAGCGGACGAAGTGACTCGAGCTCCTTCGAGCCGATGGGCTGCAGGTGGCCGAGCAGGCGCTCCACGAAGTTGCCGTTGCCCGTCACGAGCCCGCGCAGCACGAACTGCAGCTCGTTCGACGAGTAGTCCACCTCGACGCCTTCGATGACGGTGATGAGCTCCTTGTGCCGGGAGCGCGGCTCGAGCGCGAGCAGCTCGCTGGTCGGCTCGATGTGCACGGCCTTCAGGTCGAGGTCGCTGTCGGGAGACGGAAAGCCGTACGCGTGCGCGCCCGAGAGTGACACCACGAGGTGCCGGCGCTCGTCGGACTGTGCGCGAAGGAACTCGGCCGCGACGCGGGACTGGAGCGGAGTGAGCATCGTCATCGGCGTCATGGGGAGACCTCGTCGAGCAGGGTGCAGCGAAGACGGAGCGTCATCATGAAGCTGACGTGTCAGTCACCGGGAGCTGGAGCGGGTGGTGCTCCATTTCCCCACGGACCTTCGGCGCGAGTGAGCCAGCGTGACGCGCGTGCTTCACTGATGCGTACGAGCAGTCGATGCGCCACGAGACGATCCGGCGCGTCAGGGAGCTTCGACGCATCCCGCGCGGCCTCCAGTTCGGGCGCGAGCGACTCGGCTTCACGCAGCACCTCTTCGAGCGGAACCCGGCCGGCCTTGATGTCGAGGAGGCGTGTCCTGAGCGCTCCCGTCGCGGCGAACTCGGGCACACCGGTGCGCAGCCAGCCCGTCGCCAGATGAATGAGCCGCAGCAGGTTGTAGGCGTTCTTCGGAGACAGCCGGCGCGCCTGGCTCTCACCGTCTTCGTCCCCGCGATGCACGGCGCCACCCGCGAGCGCGAACGCCTTCAGTGACGCGAAGTCGTTGGCCGCGATGAGGCCCTGGTCGCTGAGCGAGCGGTAGAGCTGCTTCAGGTAGGTCTTCGTCGCGAGCAGCGCCTCGGCGTCCGTCGCGTGGGTGCGGGGAGAGATCTTCGCGAGCCGCGTCGCCACGTCGTCGAGCGAGAGCGTCGGCTCCGCGCGCAGCCAGTCGAGCACCGTGTCGCGATGCTCCGCGAGGCGCGCCGACTTCGTGAGCGAGTCGAGCTGGCGCAGCGCGTACTTGCCGAAGCTGCCGAAGAGCTGCGTCGAGACGAACGACTCCCGCGCGGCGAGCAGCCACTCACCGACCTCGTCCGTCGCGCGCACCGTCGGCACGAAGAGCAGCTCGAACGTGTTCGGGTCGGCGCGCAGGGCCTGAGCAATCGTCTTCTCGGCCTCCCAGAAGGTCTGGCTGCCATCGGCGCTCACGAGGTCGCGCGGTGGCTCCACCAGGCCCGACGTCCACGAGAAGGGGAGCAGAAAGGCGCCGCGCACGTCGGTGTCTGACTGGTCGTTCGCGAGCCCCCACGCCCGCGAGCCGACCGTCGCTTCGAGCACGGCGCATTGACGGAGTGCGCTCCAAGCTGCATCACGACGCACCGCGAACGCGAGCTGGCCTTCACGCCTCGGGAGCAGTTCTTCACGGCGGAACCACACGTCACCGACGCCGACCACGTGCACGTCGAAGCCACCGTCACGCTCGCGCGCGATTCGGCCGACGAGCCCTTGCGGCAGCCGCCGGTCGCCGTGCAGCCGTTCCACGCGCGTCGTCACCTCGGTGCCGTGCGGCAGCGACGTGGGCGCGCCATCGAGTGCGTCGAGTGCTGAAGGTCGGGAAGCCATGCCGTGCCGACGATGCCACGGGCCGGTGCTGACGCGCTGGCATGTCGGTACAGAAGATGATTCCTCCAGCGGCATGAACGCGTGGCCTTCGCCTGAGTCGTTGACGCTGACGTTGCCGCCCGGCGTGGGCTTGCGGTGGTTTCGCGATGACGAACTCGACGGCCTGCCTGCGTTGCTCGAGCGCTGGTACCCGGCCGTGCGCGTGGGCGCGGAGTCGGTCTTTCTCGACCCGTCGTTCCTCCGTCGTCACCTCGCGTCTTCAGTGCGCGACACGAGTGACTTCTGGGTCTGCGCCATCGTGCTCGAGGGCGTCGTCGTCGGCTTTCAGGCGTTCGAGCGAAACGTCGCCTCACGTACGTTGCATGGTCGGCTCGGCGTGCTCGCTCCCGAAGCGCGGGCGGGCATGCTCGGTGCATTGGGCTTCCCCTTGTTCGAGGCGCTCGGTGCGGTCATCGGCGCGGAGTCGCTGCAGGTGTTCGTGACGCTCGCCTCGAAGGGCCAGCAGCTGTTTGCCGAGCGGCGCGGCTTTCAGCTGGCCGGCCTGGTGCCGGGCTTCGACCGAGACGCGCAGGCGGATGGAACGGTGAAGCGCGTGATGGAGGCGCTCTACGTGAAGTCGCTCGTCGACGTGTCGTGGCCCGAGTCCGCTGCGCTCACGGCGAAGACGAAGGCGGCGTTCGCGGTGTTGTTTCCCGAGCGGGTCACCGGCGTGTGAGCAGGCGTCGGGCGACGAGGAGCGCAGCAGCCGCCAGGGCGAAGCCACCCGTCGTCGAGCACCCCTGCGCTGGGCCGGTGCCGCACGGCGCTTTCGTGGCGAGGGCGGTGCAGGTGCCTTGCTCGAGCGCCGTTCTCCACGCCGTCGTCGACGCGACGTTGTCGCCACAGCTCGCCGTGCTGCCTCCGTCGCCGAGCAAGTAGGTGTTCATCTCGATGCCCAGTCGGGCGCCCGCGTCTTCGAAGAATGCCCGCCCACCGACCAGGAACTTCTGACCGGGTGGTACGAGCTGCGTGGCCCGTGGCTCCTTCTCGAAGACCTCGGTGGGGTCGACGACTGCCACGCCGCCGTCGCTCCATCGCAGGTCCGAGAAGACGTAGCGCCCGCTGGAGTCGAGCACGACGAAGCCCGTGAACTCCGACGGAAGACACGAGCAGTCGGGGACAATGCAGGTACGCGCGAACGCGTTGCAAGAGACGGCGAGGGCACAGAGCAGAACGACTCGCATGGTGACTCCAGCAGCGTCGCCCGGCCCGGACGGAGGAGGCCTTACAGTGGCGAGCGCATCGAGTCGAGCCCAGGCGCCGAGGAGCGAGAGACCGGCGGTCGTCGAGCCGCGTCTCAGGGCGACGATGTGGCGCGGTCCATCTGCACGAGTCGGTTCGCACGGCGAGCCTTTCGAGTCCGCGCCCGACTCGCTACACCGCACGCGTCTTTCACCCTGGAGCGCTCCATGACCGCCGCCGTCGCCATTCCTCCGCCGATGCCGCAGTCACAGCTCGACGCCGCCGTGCTTCGCGTGAAGGAGAACGCCGCCACCTTCGCGCGCACCAGCATCGACGAGCGCATCGCCTTCCTCCGCCAGATGCGCGACGGCTACATGAGCATCGCCGAAGAGTCGGTGCGCCTCTCGTGCGCGTACAAGGGTGTGCCCTTCGAGAGCCCCGCGTCGGGGGAAGAGTGGCTCGCGGGCCCGATGGTGACGATTCGCGTGCTGCGCCTGACCGAGCACGCGCTGCAAGAGGTGAAGCAGTACGGCGCTCCCCGCGTGACGGACAAGATGATGCGCGAATTGCCCGACGGCCGGCTCGCGGTGCGCGTCTTCCCTTCCGACTCCTTCGACTCGGTCTTGCTCGCGAAGCACGTGGGCGAGGCGTACATGCAGCAGGGCGTCACCCGCGCGAACCTCGCCGAACACCAGGCCGTGCACTACCGCAAGCCGCACCAGGGCCGCGTGTGTCTCGTGCTCGGCGCCGGCAACGTGAACGCGATTCCCCCGACCGACGTCGTCTACAAGATGTTCGCCGAGGGCACCGTGTGCGTGCTCAAGATGAACCCCGTCAACGCGTACCTCGGGCCGCTCATCGAGAAGGCGTTCGCGCCGCTCATCGCGCGCGGCTTCTTCGCGGTCGTCTACGGCGGCGGTGAAGAGGGCGCGTACCTCGTGAACCACAAGGCCATCGACGAGATTCACATCACCGGCTCGGACAAGACGCACGACCTGATGGTGTGGGGCCCCGAAGGCGCGGAGCGTGAGGCACGCAAGGCCCGCAACGAGCCGCTGCTGAAGAAAGACGTCACCTCCGAGCTCGGCAACGTCTCGCCCGTCATCGTCGTGCCCGGCCCGTGGGACCAGGCGAGCCTCGAGTTCCAGGCGCGCAACATCGGCGGCATGGTCTGCAACAACGCCAGCTTCAACTGCAACTCGGCCAAGCTGCTCGTCACCACGAAGGGCTGGAGCCAGCGGCAGACGCTGCTCGATCTCGTGTCTGCCTCCATGGCGACGGGTGGCGTGCGCAAGGGCTGGTACCCGGGCGCCGAGACGCGGTGGAAGCAGTTCGTCGAGGGCCGCAAGAACGTGAAGATCATCGGCGACGCGAAGCAGGGCGAGCTCGCGTACGCGTTCATCACCGACGTCGACCGCAGCGACGAGAATGACCGCGTCTTCACGCAGGAGCCGTGGTGCACCGTGCTGTCAGAGACGGCCTTCGAGTCGAGCGACGTCACGACGTTCTGTGACGAGGCGACGAAGTTCGTGAACGAGAAGGTGTGGGGCACGCTCGCGGCGATGGTGCTCGTGCACCCGAAGACGATGGAGAACCCCGCGCAGGCCGAGGCCGTCGAGAAGATGATTCGCGACCTGCGCTACGGCGCGGTGGTGGTGAACACGTGGGCCGGCGCGGTGTTCGGTCTGGGCAGCGCTCCGTGGGGTGGGCACCCGTCGTCGTCGCTCGCGAACATTCAGTCGGGCCGCGGCTGGGTGCACAACACGTTCCTGCTCGAGGACCTCGAGAAGTTCGTGCTGCGTGCGCCGGCGAAGAACTTCCCCATCTCGCCCTGGTTCCCCGGGCACGCGACGCAGCACCTGCTCGGCCGGCGGTTGACCGAGTTCGAGTACGAGCCGGGCTGGCTCAAGGTGCCGGGCGTCGCGGCTGCCGGCATGCGCGGCTGAGCAACCACTCCCTCGAGATTTCCGCTCCCGCGCCGGCTCGTCGATGAAAGCTCCCGTCGGGGCTCCCGCGGATGCCGGCAGCCCCTGAGCGCGCGACTTCCTCCGACGGCCGGGTTGAATTCTCCGTCGAGGGAGGAGCGTTGCTCACGGCACGACGAGCGTGGTGATGGCGACGTACTGCTGCGTGGGCAGGTTGCTGAGCCCGCCCGCGACCGTCACGAGGTAGCGACCGGGGAAGATGGCGCCCGTGAAGGTGAACGGCGCGCCCGAGGCTCCGCCGCCGTTGGGGCACGGCACGTCGTACGAGAACGAGTAGCCCTTCACCGAGTCCGTGAAGCGCACCGTCGCGCGCGAGACCGACGAGCAACTCGAGGTGGGCGTCGCGCCGTTGAGCAGCACGGTGCCGCCGGCCTGGTACGTGATGACGTTGAGCGTCTGACCCGTGACGTTGGTGCTGACGGGGAACGACTCCGAGATGACGTATTGCTGCGTCGGCAGGTTGCTCAAGCCTCCTGCGACGGTGACCCGGTACGTGCCGGGGAAGATGGCGCCGGTGAACGTGAACGGAGCCCCCGAAGCACCACCGCCGTTCGGGCACGGCACGTCGTACGAGAACGCATAGCCCTTCACGACGTCGGTGAAGCGCACGGTGGCGCGCGAGACGGAAGAGCAGCTCGAGGTCGGGTTCACACCATTGAGCAGCACGGTGCCGCCCGCCTGGAAGGTGATGACGTCGAGCGTCTGGCCCGTGACGTTGCTGGTGACGGGGAACGACTCCGAGATGACGTACTGCTGCGTCGGCAGGTTGCTGAGCCCACCCGAGACGGTGACGCGGTAGGTGCCGGGGAAGATGGCGCCGCTGAAAGTGAAGGGCGCGCCCGACGCTCCGCCGCCGACGGGGCAGGGCACGTCGTACGAGAAGTTGTAGCCCTTGACCGAGTCGGTGAAGCGCACCGTCGCGCGAGAGACCGAGGAGCAGCTCGAGGTCGGGTTGGCTCCGTTGAGCAGCACCGTTCCTCCGGCCTGATGGGTGATGACGTCGAGTGATTGGTTCAGCACATCGCTCGACACCGGGAACGACTCCGAGATGACGTACTGCTGAGTGGGCAGGTTGCTGAGGCCGCCGGAGACGGTGACGCGGTACGTGCCGGGGAAGATGGCTCCGGTGAAGGTGAACGGAGCGCCCGAGGCTCCGCCGCCGTTGGGACACGGAACGTCATACGAGAAGTTGTAGCCCTTCACCGAGTCGGTGAAGCGCACCGTGGCGCGTGAGACGGATGAGCACGACGAGGTGGGGGTCGCGCCGTTGAGCAGCACCGTTCCACCGGCCTGATGCGTGACGACGTTGAGCGTCTGGCCGGTGACGTTGGCGGTGACGGGGAACGCCTCGGAGATGACGTATTGCTGGCTCGGCAGGTTGCTGAGTCCACCCGAGACGGTGACGCGGTACGTGCCGGGGAAGATGGCGCCGCTGAAGGTGAAGGGCGCGCCCGAGGCTCCGCCGCCAACCGGACACGGCACGTCGTACGAGAAGTTGTAGCCCTTCACCGCGTCGGTGAAGCGCACGGTGGCGCGAGAGACCGAGGAGCAGCTCGAGGTCGGGTTCACGCCGTTGAGTAGCACCGTGCCAGCAGCCTGGTGCGTGACCACGTTCAGCGACTGGTTCACCACGTCACCGGTGACGGGGAAGGACTCCGAGATGACGTACTGCTGCGTGGGCAGGTTGCTGAGGCCACCCGAGACGGTGACGCGGTACGTCCCGGGGAAGATGGCACCGCTGAAGGCGAAGGGAGCGCCCGAGGCTCCGCCGCCGTTGGGGCAGGGCACGTCGTAGGAGAACGCGTAGCCGCGTTCGGCGTCGGTGAAGCGAACGGTGGCGCGCGAGACGGATGAGCAGCTCGAGGTCGGGTTCATGCCGTTGAGCAGCACGGTGCCGCTGACCTGGTGGGTGATGACGTTGAGCACGAGGCCGTTCACGTTGCCGCCAGTGCATGCGTTCACGACGCACGCGTAGCCACCCGGGCACGTGGGGCTGCAGGTGCCTGCGCTGCCGCCGCCGATTGATCCGCCTGCAGTTCCACCACCGATTGATCCGCCAGCAGTTCCGCCACCGACTGATCCGCCCGCAGTTCCACCACCGATTGATCCGCCAGCAGTTCCACCGCCGATTGATCCGCCCGCACTTCCGCCGCCGGATCCTCCAGCGCGACCACCAGCAGTCGCGGATCCACCCGCAGTCGCCGATCCGCCAGCCGTCGCCGAGCCACCAGCAGTCGCCGAGCCACCAGCCGTCGCGGAGCCACCAGCAGTCGCCGATCCGCCAGCCGTCGCCGAGCCGCCAGCCGTCGCCGAGCCGCCAGCCGTCGCCGAGCCACCAGCCGTCGCCGAGCCACCAGCCGTCGCGGAACCACCAGCCGTTGCGGAACCACCAGCCGTTGCCGAGCCGCCAGCAGTCGCAGCGCCACCAGCCGTTGCGGAACCACCAGCCGTTGCCGAGCCGCCAGCAGTCGCAGCGCCACCAGCCGTTGCGGATCCACCAGCCGTCGCAGCTCCACCAGCCGTCGCAGCTCCACCAGCCGTTGCCGAGCCGCCAGCTGTTGCTGAGCCACCAGCGGTCGCAGTTCCACCTGCCGTCGCAGAACCACCAGCGCTGCCGCCACCTGGACTCCCGCCGCCGTCCGACCCACCAGCAGCACCGCCACCGACCGCCGTCCCGCCCGCTGCGACTGATCCTCCTGCGCTGCCTGCTGTTCCGCCCGCGCTCGCTCCACCCGCGACGCCTCCGCCAGCAGTCCCTCCGCCGACGGACGAACCGCCGCCACTGCCACTCGGAATGCACGCGCCGACGGAGCACACGAGCCCGGGCTGGCACGAGGAGCAGGTCGCTCCGCTGCGGCCGCAGGTCGAGTCAGTCACGCCCGCCTGGCACGTTCCGCTCGAGTCACAACACCCATCGCAGTTCGTCGGCCCGCACGTCGTCTGAGCTGGCGGGCCGCCGCAGGCTGCGAGAGCGAGAAACCCAACGACGAAACTCGAGCGCAGCAGTGCCATGAACGAACTCCAAAGAACGCCTGGTGAACGGACCTCAGCTGCCTGACCCCTGAGCGAGGCTCCGAGGTGAAAACGCAGAACGCATCGTGGCAGACTCATCGAACATGGAAGCGCCGAATCGAGCCAGCTCACCGCGCCTCGGTCGTTCTCCAGAGCGCCTGCACCTGACGCGGGCGCAGTACCACCGCATGAACGAGCTTGGTCTCTTCGAGGGCCTTCGCGTGCAGTTGATCGAAGGCGAAGTCATCGTCATGCCGCCGACGACGGGCCTGCGTGCTTTCCCCATTCAGGAACTCACCGCTGTGCTCGTGATGGCCCTCCCAGATGGCTATCGCGTTCGACCGCAGCTGCCTGTCGCGCTCGATGACGAGAACGAGCCCGAGCCAGACTTCGCCATCGTCGAGGCAGGCTCGGGAGAAGACAGCGAGAACCCGCAGAGCGTTCTGCTCGCCATCGACGTCGCCGACTCGAGCGTCGCCTTCGACCTCAATCGCAAACAGAAGCTCTACGCACGCTTCGGCATCCCCGAGTACTGGGTGCTCGACGTGAAGAAGCGCACGCTCTTCGTTCACCGCAGCCCGGGAACGTCGAAGTACCGCTCCATCAAGACGCTGACCGACCTCTCGAAGGTGAGCTCTTCCGCGGTGCCAGGCCTCGTCGTCGACCTGCGCCACGTCTTCGTGCGGGGCCGCTGAACCGCTACGGGTTGGCCATGCCGCGAACGTCGTTGCACGACAGGCCGCTCGCCGGCGCACAGTTCTGTCCGATGAGACACCCGCCCGCGCCCGCGAAGTCGACGCAGCGAATCGACTTGCAGTCGTCGGCCGTCACGCACTTCTTCCGCGAGATGCTGCACTCGCCGGCCATGCACGACTCGGGAGCACAGTCGCTGTCGACCTGACACGAACAGAAGCCCTGCTCGTCACCTTCGTCGACCGAACAGCGGCCCGCGCAGAAGCCCGTCGCCTCGCCCGGGTTCTTCCCGCACACGCCGCCGCGTCTGCAGTCGGCGTCGGTGGTGCACGGCAGCATCGGGTTGATGGGGCACGCCGGGTTCGAGCGCGTGCAGCTCCACTGCGTCAGCACCACGATGACGTCCTGGCAGCCGTAGCCGCGTGGGCAGGCCTGGCCCTCGGAGCAGTCGGCGCCGCAGAAGAAGTTGCCCGCGTTGCGCGTGTCGATGAGGCAGTAGTTCGGGCCAGAGCCACAGACCTGCAGGCCGCCAGCGCCCACCACACAGTTGTCGCAGTACGGGCGCAGCCGCTGGTCGTAGTCCGAGAAGCACTGCGCGCGCGGGCCGGCATCAGGCTCGTTGGAAGTGACGCCCGCGTCGGGCAGCACCGCGCACTGCTCTCCGAAGTTGCAGAAGTCGTTCGACGCACAGAACGCGGGGTCGCACACGCCGATGCGGCAGCGCGCCAGCTCGGCCGGAGACGTTCCCGTGCACGAACACGCCACGTCACCACAGCGACACGAGGTGCCGCCGCAGTCGCCATTCTTCCGGCAGCCCGCCACGCAACTGCCCTTCTTGAAGTCACACACCTGGCCGAGCTCGCACTGCAGGTCCGAGGAGCAGCGGCCCTTCGGCACGCACTCGCCCACCGAGGTGTCACAGAAGAGGTTGCCCGAGCCGCAGTCGGCGTTCGTCGTGCAGCCAGAGCGGTCCTGGCAGAAGCCCAGCCCGTTGCAGAGCTGCGAGGGAGGACACGCGTCGTCGGTGCGGCAGTAGCAGACGCCCGTCTGTGCCTCGCAGCGGTACGCGGCCGCCTGCGCGCCGATGACGAGCGATGACGTCATCGAGGTGGCGCAGTCGGCGTCGACGCCACACTTCCCGCCCATCACGCGCGTGTCGCGGCACGACACGAGGCCCAGCGCCACCGACGTCACCGTCAGCAGCACCACGGCCCCCCACCTCGACTGCGTCTGCGTGTTGCTCACTCCAGCTCCGACGTCAGGGCGAGAAGGCCGGTGAAACCGCGATGGAGAAGCTCGACCACGCCACGCCAGAGAGCGAATCGTACGTCCACTGGTTGTAGGCGAACTTCGGCGAGCGGCTCGAATAGACGACGGCGAACAACATCGCGCCCGGGTTCTCGGTGCGCAGCTTCTGAACGGCGAGCGGCGGCAGCACCACGCGGTTCTCGGCTCCCGGCAGCACCATGTCCCAGACGTTCGTGTTGCCCGTCGGGCCGGGCTTGAGAATCTGCACGTTGTGCAGGTCGGCCGTCGCGCCGGGCTGCGTCGTCCACGAGATGACGCCGAAGAAGCCGCCGTTCGGCTGGTCGATGAGCGGCGGAGGCAACATCGGCCCCACCGTCACGCCAGGCGCCATCGGCCCCGGCTGCCGACGGAAGAAGTACGTCACGGGGTAGGGTTGGGCGCCGGACGACTCGTTCATGAAGATGAAGTTCGAGCCGTCGAGCTGCGGGAAGTTGGGGAACGAGAGCGTCGGGTTGGTGCTCGCGACCGAGGTGTTGCCCGAGGTGCCCGAGGCCCAGTTGTTCGGGTTCGGCACGAAGCCCTCGGCGCCCAGGTCGAGCCAGGCGTAGAGCTTGTTGTTGCCGGGCTCATCGGGGAAGCCCTGAATGAACGCGGGGAAGTTGATGGGCGAGTCGATGGTGATGGGCACCGTCAGGTCGAGCTGCATGTCGAGGATGATGTCCTTGCCCACCGCCGGGTTGTCCGCCGAGGTGGTGATGCCCCGCTTCACGCCCATGGTGATGGGCGTGAACGCGCCGTTGCCCGCGTTGACGATGCCGAAGATGGCGTAGACCGCGCGCAGACCCGCGCCGGTGAAGACGAGGTACTCGCCACCATCGGCCGTCACCTTCCACTTCTCGCCCTGTCGCGAGGGCGCGCCGCGGAAGGGCGCTCCCGCGAAGAGAGAAGTCTGGGCGACGAAGACACGCGCCTCGAGCGTCTCTCCATTCATCAGCGGCCGGGGCACCTTGAAGCCGAGCACGCGGCCAGCAATCTGCGAGGGCGGAACGCCCGGCGGCGGCGCACCGGGGCTGCCTTCGCCCGAGCCCGTGAACGAGATGAAGACGGTCAGGTTCTCGGCGTTGACGCTGGTGACAGTGACGGTCTGGTAGTTCTCTTTGAACACGGTGACCGTCTGCGCCTTCACGAGTGACGGGTCTGAGAACGTCAGCTGGCCGCGGTTGTCGGTGAAGCCCTGGAACGGCGTGGTCTCGTCCGTACCGAGCATGACGCGCGCGAGCGAGATGGGCGCTCCGTAGTTGCTGGGCGTGGAGTCGAGCACCGTCACGTTGAGCGTGCCCACGAGCGGGCCGCCCGAGAGCCCACCCGAGATGCTGCGCGGGTCGAAGTACGAGAAGCCGCCGGGCAGCGTGTCGTTCTGCATCGCGCGCACGACCTTCACGTCGACCGTGCCGACGTCTCCGCGCGGCGTGCGGCAGGTGATGAGGTGCGGCGTGACGAACTTGATGTCCTTCGCGGTGAACTGGCCGAACTGCACGACCGTGCCTTCGCCGAAGCCGCTGCCGAGCACCGTGACGAGCGTGCCACCCGCGATGGCGCCGCGGTCGGGCTGCACGCGGCCGACGGAGAGCGGCTCGTCGTAGGTGAACCCACCCACCAGCACGAACTCGTTCTCGAGGTCGGCCGCTTCACGCACCCAGAGGTCAGAAGCAGCGCCACCGGAGCCGCGCGGTGTCGTGGCCGACATCGCCGTCTCGGAGGCGACCATCGGGTTCACCGCGGCGCCCGCGCCGATGGAGAGGAGTGCGTCGCCGGGAATTGCGCTGCCCACGACGTCGACCGATGTGCCGCCTGCGACGGGACCGCTGGCCGGAGAGACCGTGCGCAGGGCGACCCGCCACGTGATGCCTTCGGTGAGCGCGACCGAGGTTGCTCCCGTGACGACGACATCCGAGCGACGGGGAGCCGCTGCACGTGCAGGCACGGTGACGACAGCCGAGGTCGCGGTCTGCGCTCCGACGGTGGCTGCGACTCCGCCGATGGTGACGGTGAGTCCAGCTGCATCGAGGCCCTGACCGACGAGCGTGACCTGGTCGCCGGCGTTCACGATGCGCGGCGAGACGGCGAAGAGTGCGAGCGGACCCGCCGCGTCGACGTACGAGAACCCACGCTTCATGGTCCACGTGCCGCGCGGCGTGACGACGGTGAGGTCGATGGCGCCTGAGGCTCCCGCGGGAGACGTGACTGACAGCTCGTTGTCGTTGTTGGTGGTGAGCGCAGTGCCGGCGGCGGTGCCGAAACGAACTTCAGTCGCGCCGGTGAAGCCCGTGCCCTGCAGCGTGACGACGGTGCCTCCCGCGAGCGGACCGAACGGCGGAGAGACGCGGGTGACGCGAAGGTCGGCGAGGTAGCGGAAGCCGCGGCGCTGCGTCGAGACGCCGTTCTTGTTGTACACGA
>Ga0075163_10008317_pt1 | contig 13689 bp, 12 predicted proteins | sample JI1023141ADNA_FD_71478 | JGI IMG/M metagenome (GOLD analysis project Ga0075163, IMG submission 71478) | Wastewater effluent complex algal communities from Wisconsin, to seasonally profile nutrient transformation and Carbon sequestration -... | ecosystem: Engineered > WWTP > Effluent > Algae...
TGCGCACGTTCTGGTTGCTGATGAAGCTTCCGCGCGAATCAAGACTGAACGTGGGTTTCGGCGCCTCCTGGGTGAACAGGGCAATGCTGTCCAACAACTGTGCATTCACGCATGCGCATGAACAAAACGACAGGATCAACGCTAGGCACCGCATGAAATGAAAATGTCCGCATCAAAGATGCGGACATTCACAGGGGCTTGTCGTTGCGGGTCGATACAGCGCGTCGATGCTACGTCGGATCAATGTTCCTCCTCGCCGTCCTCCAGCGGTGTGATCTGGCTCACCCAATCCTCGGCTTTGCCAGGCTTGCTGTAGTCGTAGGGCCAACGGTGTACCACAGGCAAGGGGCCTGGCCAGTTACCGTGGATGTGCTCCACCGGGGTGGTCCACTCCAGCGTGTTGGAACGCCATGGATTCTGAACGGCCTTGGGACCGCGGTAGATGCTGTAGAAGAAATTGTAGGTGAAGATCACCTGGGCCAACGCACCGATGATGGCGAAGATCGTCACGAGGATGTTCAGGTCCACCACACTATCGAACATGGGGAACTCGCTGTAGCTGTAGTAGCGACGTGGGGCACCGGCCAACCCGATGAAGTGCATGGGGAAGAACACGCCGAATGCGCAAACGAAGGTGACCCAGAAGTGTGCGTAGCCGAGCTTGGTGTTCATCATCTTCCCGTACATCTTCGGGAACCAGTGGTATACGCCAGCGAACATCCCGAAGATGGCGCTCATACCCATCACGATGTGGAAGTGGGCGACCACGAAGTAGGTGTCGTGTACGTTGATGTCCAGCGCGCTATCGGCCAGGATGATCCCGGTAAGACCACCGGCGATGAACGTAGCGACCAAGCCGATGCTGAAGAGCATCGCCGGGGTAAGCACGATGTTCCCGCGCCAGAGCGTGGTAATGTAGTTGAACACCTTTACAGCGGAAGGAATGGCGATCAACAACGTGGTGAACACGAACACACTGCCCAGGAACGGGTTCATGCCCGTGATGAACATGTGGTGACCCCACACGATGAAGCTGAGGAAACCGATCGCCAGGATGGAACCGATCATCGCGCGGTATCCGAAAATGGGTTTGCGCGAATTGGTGGAGATGATCTCGGAGGTGATGCCCAATGCAGGCAGCAGCACGATGTATACCTCGGGGTGCCCCAGGAACCAGAACAAGTGCTGGAACAGTACCGGACTTCCACCACTATGATCCAACGCTTCACCGGCGATGTGGATGTCGCTGAGGTAGAAACTCGTGCCCAAGGAACGGTCCAGCAGCAGCAGCAAGGATGCGCTCAACAGAACAGGGAAGGACAGAATGCCAAGTACCGCCGTCAACAAGATGGCCCAGATGGTGAGCGGCATGCGCGTCATCTTCATCCCCTTGGTGCGGAGGTTCATGATGGTGACCACGTAGTTCAAGCCACCCATCAACGAACTGGCGATGAAGAGCGTCATGCTCACCAACCACAAGGTCATCCCTGTGCCCGATCCTGGAATGGCCTTTGGCAGGGCGCTGAGCGGTGGATAGACCGTCCAGCCCGACGAAGCCGGTCCGCCTTCCACGAAGAGGGAGGCCAACATGACCACGCTGCTCATGAAGAAGAACCAGTAGCTGAGCATGTTGATGAAGCCCGAGGCCATGTCCCGTGCACCGAGCTGCAAGGGGATCAGCATATTGGCGAACGTGCCCGAGAGACCACCGGTCAACACGAAGAACACCATGATGGTCCCGTGGATCGTGACCAGCGCCAGGTACATGTCCGGGTTCAACACACCACCCGGTGCCCACTTCTCCCCAAGGAAGAAGTTGGTGAATGCGAAGCCTTCACCCGGCCATGCCAGTTGCAGGCGGAAGATCAGCGACATGATCACCGCCACCCACGCCATGAAGATCGCAGTGACCAGGAACTGCTTCCCGATCATCTTATGGTCCTGCGAGAAGACGTACTTCGAAATGAAGCTCTCCTCGTGGTGATGCGCGTCGTGCGCGTGGTCGGCGTGTGCTGTGTGCGTGGCACCCATGGTCGTCAGTTCCTATCGGTTCAGTGCGTCGTCGTGTGGGCCTCGGCTACGGCGGCAGGTGCAACCAAGGTTGTATCTGCCGTTGGCGGTACAGGAGCCTCAAGTGGTGCAGGCGGTGCCTGGAACGGTTTCTTCACGGCCTCGGCCATCCATGCTTCGTGCTCGGCCGCCGTGGTCACGATCAACGGCATCTGCATGTTGTAGTGCGAAGCTCCGCAGATCTTGTTGCACAACAGGATGAAGTTGAACTCGTAAGGCTCCTTACCCGCTTGTTTGCGGAGGGCGTTGATCCCGGCGACCTCATCCACGACTTCGGGAATGGTGCGCATGCTGTCGGTCGTGATAGTGGGCACCATTTTGATGGTGGTGGTCATGCCCGGAACGGCGTTCATCTGGGCACGCAAATGCGGCATATAGGCGCTGTGTAGGACATCCTGGCTGCGTATGACCAGTTTCACCTCCTGGTTGACCGGAAGATGGAAATCCTTGGTCACGATATCGTCCGCACCATGCAGGTACGTGCTGGCCACACCTTTCTCCTTGATGTCCATCTCCATCAACTCGCGTAGATTGATGATCCGCGTCTTGTTCCGGCGCATGCGGCCTACCTGATCCGTCAGTTCATCCGTTTTGGCATGGGCCAGGATGGCGTGCGATAAAAGACTGTCCGTCGTTTGGATCTCCTTATCGAGTTCGGCGAGCCGTGCGCTCACGCTCTCGCGGGTGACGATACCCAACGGGTTGGTGCCGTTGATCAGGCGCACATCCGTGGCACCGAGACCACCGTCCACGCCGGGATAACGCGCGGTCCAATCGAACTGCTTGGCGTAGAGCTCGACCACGATCGCATCCGGAGACGCAGGGGATGTCATGCCCGCCCAGCTATTGAGCCCGTAGATGATGATCACGGCCAGTACTGCTGCAGGCGCGATCGTCCAAGCCAACTCCAACTTGTTGTTGTGCGGCTGCCAAAACGCCCGGCGATCTTTGCTATGGAGGTATTTGCCGGCGAACCAGAACAGGAGGATGTTGGTGATCACGAACACGCTGATCAGGATCCACCAGTTGAAGTCCATCAACCAATCGGTCTCCGCACCATGTTCGCTCGCGGCGACGGGCAACATCTTGTCCTTGTAGGCCAGCACCAACCACAGGAAAAAGCCGAAGAAAGCCACCAGGAACAGCCACATCATGCGGCCGTTGAAGCGGTTGTCGCCGGGGGAGATGTCCTCCTCCCGCTTCCCCCGCAAGCGCGAGGTGAGTTCGTAGACACGGGCAAGCTGCGCTACCGCAAGGATGCCCAGCACTACGACGATCAGGATCAACAACTTCATCATCGTTCGCTCAATATATCAACCCTTGGTACGGGGGTGTTGTTCAATGTTGCTGCTACGGACCTGCTCGTAACGCACCGTGAGCTTGCGCACCTGGACCAACCGCAAGGCTGCCCAAGCACCGAGGCCCATGATCGTCAGGAGAAGCAGGTTCTGCATTTAGGGTCCGGTCAGATCTGGTGATGGATACTCTCCTCCAAATACGGGTGGTTCACCACGGTGAGCGGTGCCTTCGTCAACGCGTTCAGCACAGTGTACAGGAAGACGCCGAGGAAGGCCAGGAACATCCCGATCTCCAGCAGGCCGACACCATGGAAGTCATGGCCCAAGCTGCCCGGCATCACCATCATGGTGACATCCAACCAGTGACCGATGAAGATGATGGTACCCACGCCGATAAGGAAACGGGGGTTGCGCTTGGCATCGCGGCTCATGAGCAACACCATCGGCAGGAGGAAGTTCGTGAAGAACACACCCCACATCAGCCAAGGATGGAAATCGATGCGATCCTTGAAATAGGTCACTTCCTCGGGAATGTTGCTGTACCAGATCAACATGAACTGGCTGAAGTACAGATAGGTCCACAAGAAGCTGATCGCGAACACCCATTTGCCCAGATCATGGATGTGGCTGTTGTTCACCTGTGGTAAATATCCCTTGCGCTTCAGGTACAACACCAGGATCACGGCGGTGATCATCGCGCTCACGAACATGCCGGAGAACACGTACCAACCGAACAAGGTGCTGAACCAGTGCGTATCGATGCTCATGATCCAGTCCCACGCCATCGTGCTGCTGAACACGGCGAAGAACACGAGGAACAAGGCGCTTCGGCGGTAGTTCAACAATGTGCGTTTCACCAGGCTATCACCGGTCTCCTTGTCCAACTGCAGGCTCTGGTTGCGGAACCAACGTGCGAAGAACAGGAACACCGCCAAGTACAGCAATGTGCGCACCCAGAAGAACGGCTGGTTGAGGTAAGCGCTCTTGTTGGCGATCAGCTCGTCGTAGTTCGGGTTGGCCACCGCGCCTTGAACGGCTTCGTCCATGTACTGAGCTTCGTGCCCCTCGCCTACCATGTACTCGTGATAGAGCGTGTGGTCCATCCAATGGTACAGGTGGTGCATGTGCATGCTACCAGCGGCCATGACCACCACGATGGTCACCGCACCAACAGCAAGGTAGCTGTAGATACCCTCGAACACGCGCTTGAGCAGGACCGTCCAGGCGGTCTCGGTGGCGTTCTGCAAGGCGTAGAAGAAAAGGGCGCCCAAGGCGATGCCGAAGAAGAAGAAACTGTTGATGAGCAGGCTTGCCCAACTACGCTGGTGGTGATCGGTATGATCGCCCAATACACCGACCACGGTGGCCAATGCGCCCAGGCCCATCAACCCGAAGGTGATGCTGCGTGCCCGATTGCTGAGGGTGAAGTTCATCGCTGCGGTTCCGTTATCGTGCCGATCAAAGGGCGGCTGTGGTAGTGGTGTCCGAAGGTGCGGAGGCGCTCATCTTGCCACCGTTCTGCAAGTACTTCACGTATTGCACCACCAGCCACCGTTCCTCCTTGTTCAATTGCGAAGCGTGCGGGCCCATGGCGATGTTCTTGCCATAGACCAGGGAATGGAAGATCTTGCCTTCGGGAAGGTCCTTCAAGGGACCTGTGTAGCTCGGCGGCACTGGGTAGTTGCCGTTCTTCACCACACCACCATCGCCCTGGCCCGTTTCACCGTGGCAATGCATGCAGAACTTGGTGTAGATCACCTTGCCCTGCTCCACCGTGGCCTCGGTCATCATGATCGGGCTTTTCAAATTCAATCCCGCGGCCTCGTAGCCGTCAACCGTGTTCGGGTAGTTGTAGGGCATGTTGAATTGTGCCTTGGACGCATCCATGGCGAACGGGATGGTGCCAGCAACTGGCAACCGTGCGCTCTGCCGTTGACGTTGCTCCTTGGCCACTTCCTCCGTGAATACGTAAGGGTCCTGGCCAAAATCAACGTAAGCCTCCATGGCCGGGCTGCGGTACATGTCCGGCATGTACTCCACACCGGGGCTGTTGGGGTCGCCACCTCCACAGGAAGCCATGGTCAGCACCACCAACGCTAGTGCGCTCAACGTGACGCTAGGGGTTCGCTTGCTCGTGCTCATGGTCAGTACTGGCGTTCGTTGATCTCGAACACCGGTGTGCTGCGCATCAATCCGGTGATGGCCTCGGCGGTGTGGCCGTGGTTGTCAGCGGTGCGCACTTCGATGATGAACTTGTCGTCCGTGCTGCGCGGGTCCGGGTTGCGGGCCGGCATGCCGGGCAGGGTCTTGTTGCGGATCAGGTAGGTGATCACCATGCCGTGCGCCGCGCAGAGCACCGTGAATTCGAAGGTGACCGGGATGAACGCAGGCAGGTTCTTGTACATGGCCTGGCTCGGTTTGCCACCGATGTTCATCGGCCAATCGAAGATGTTGAAGTACCAGATGCCCAACAAAGCCAGACATGTTCCGGTGATGCCGAACATGAAGGCCGCGATGGCCAAGCGGGTGCGCGTGACGCCGATGATGGGGTCGATACCGTGGATGGGGAAGGGCGAGAACGTGTCCTTCACCTTCACCCCGTTGGACACGAGCTTGCGCGCTCCGTCCTTCAGTTGTTCGGGATCCTCGTAAACGGCGTAGATGACCTTGTTCGCCATAGGACTCAATGATGCTGATGATGAGCGGCCTGCTTCTTATAGCTCTCGCCGCTGGTCTTCAAGATGGACTTCACCTCGTTCAGCGCCAACACAGGGAAGTAGCGTGCGAACAGCAGGTACAGGGTGAAGAAGATGCCGATGGTACCGAGGAACACACCCGCGTCGACCCAAGTCGGGTGGAACAGGTTCCAGGAGCTGGGCATGTAATCGCGGTGCAAGCTGGTCACGATGATCACGAAGCGCTCGAACCACATGCCGATGTTCACGATGATGCTCATGAAGAAGGTGAAGCCCAGGTGACGACGCCAGCTGCGCACCCAGAAGAGCTGCGGGCTGATCACGTTGCACGTCATCATGCTCCAATACGCCCACCAGTAGGGTCCGGTAGCGCGGTTGATGAAGGCATAGCTCTCGTACTCCACACCGCTGTACCAGCTGATGAAGAGCTCGGTGATGTAGGCCACACCCACGATGGAACCCGTGACGATGATCACGATGTTCATGTACTCGATATGCTTGATCGTGATGTAGCTCTCCAGCTTCATCACCTTGCGCATGACGAGCAACAGGGTCTGTACCATGGCGAAACCGCTGAACACGGCACCGCTCACGAAATAGGGCGGGAAGATGGTGGTATGCCAACCCGGGATCACCGAGGTGGCGAAGTCCATACTTACGACGGAGTGTACCGAGAACACCAGCGGGGTGGCCACACCGGCAAGCACCAGGCTGATCTCCTCGAAACGCGTCCATGCTTTTGCATTTCCGCTCCAACCGAAGCTGAGGATGCTGTACATGCGTTTCATCTTCGGCTTCGTCACCTTGTCGCGGATGGTGGCGAAATCCGGGATCAGGCCCATGTACCAGAAAACGAGCGACACGCTGAAATAGGTGCTGATCGCGAACACGTCCCAAAGCAGCGGGCTGTTGAAGTTCACCCACAACGAACCGAATTGGTTGGGCAGTGGGAACACCCAATAGGCCATCCAGATCCGGCCCATGTGGATGCCGGGGAAGGTGGCCGCCATGATCACGGCGAAAATGGTCATCGCCTCGGCGGACCGGTTGATGGCCATGCGCCACTTCTGGCGGAACAAGAGCAACACCGCGCTGATCAGCGTACCGGCGTGACCGATACCGACCCACCATACGAAATTGGTGATGTCCCACGCCCAATCCACCGTCTTGTTCAACCCCCAAACTCCGATGCCCTTGCTTATCAAGTAAAGGATGCAGCCCGTGCCATAGGCGGCGATGAGCGCCGATATGGTGAACAGGATGTACCAGCCACGCGGGGCCTTGTTCTCGATCGGCGCCACGATATCCTGCGTGATATCATGGTACGTCTTGTGGCCCAGGATGAGCGGTTCTCGGATCGCAGCTTCTGAATGCATGGTCCTCTTCGTTATCCTCAGGCGTGGTGTGCGGCAGCCTCTTCGGTGTTGCGCACCTTCACCAGGTAATTCACATTGGGTTTCACGCCGATCTCTTCCAGCATGTGGTAACTGCGGTCGCTGTCAGCCAATCCGCGCACCATGCTCTTCTTGTCGTTCAGGTCACCGAATACGATGGCCCCGGTTCCGCAAGCGGCCGAGCAAGCGGTTTCGATGGCACCATCCTGCACCGGCGTTCCGGCCTTCTTTGCAGCCAGCTTGCCGGCTTGGATGCTCTGCACGCACATGCTGCACTTCTCGATCACACCGCGTGAACGTACTGTAACGTCCGGGTTCAACACCATGCGTCCAAGATCATCCCACGCCGGGTTCACCTCAGCGAAATCACTGGACACGTAGTTGAACCAGTTGAAGCGACGCACCTTGTACGGGCAGTTGTTCGCGCAATACCGTGTGCCGATACAACGGTTGTAGGCCATCTGGTTGAGGCCCTCGTTGCTGTGCGTGGTAGCGGCCACCGGACACACCGTTTCGCACGGAGCGTGGTTGCAGTGCTGGCACATCACCGGCATGAACACGACCGTAGGGCTTTCCTCCGGCACCTCCATTTTGAGGTACATGTCGATCTTACCGAGGCCGTCCTTCTTGGCGGTTTCCTTCGTGGTGGCTGAGCTGTAGTAACGGTCCAGACGCAACCAGTGCATTTCGCGGCTGCGACGCACTTCGTCCTTGCCCACCACCGCAATGTTGTTCTCGCTGTTGCACGCCGTGATGCAGGCGCCACAACCGATGCAACCGTTCAGGTCGATGCTGAGGCCCCAACGATGACCGACGCCTTCGACAGGGTGTTCCTGCCAGAGATCGAACTCAGCGACCGGCTTCTTGTCCAGGGCGTTGATCACGCCATCGCCGTTCACATCCTCGTGTACACCAAGCTCGTGCGGGTGGTTGTAGGCGCGCTTGTCGCCCGCCTTGAAGGTCGCCAAGGAAGTTTCCTTCACCACACTGTGGCGGTCCATGTCCGTGAGATGCGTCTGCGTAATGGCCACCGGATAGGTGTCACCCGTAGCAGTTACCGACACGTTCAGGGCATCGTAGCTCACGGTGCCATCCGACAGGTGCGTAAGCGGATAAGCGTTCTTGCCGACAGGCTTGAAGTCGCCGTTGTGATCGGTGACGCAAGCTGCCTTGCCCACCTTCTCGCCGTTCTCTCCACGGCCGTAACCGAGTGCGATGGCGATGGTGCCGACCTTTTGACCGGGCGTAGGAACAACAGGTAGGCTCACTTCACGATCACCAGCCTTCACCGTGACCAAGCTGGCCGGTGATTTCTCGCCCAAATACATGTTCAGGCCAAGGCGCTCGATATCCGCCGGGCTCATGCACACGTAGTTGTCCCACGTGATCTTGGTGAGCGGATCGGGCATTTCCTGCAGCCACGGGTTGTTGGCATGCTGGCCATTGCCAATGGCTTCGGTGGTGTACAGTGAAAGCTCGAACTGGCCGTCGGGTGCTGGTGTTGCGCCTTTCAAGGCCGCGGCTGTTGCACCCGCTACATCGCCAACGAAAACGGTTACCTCCGGAACCGCAGCGGCGCTTTGTGCCACACCATCATGCAAGGCGGTGTTCCACATGTCCTCGAACGGAGATGTGCTCATCGCGGCCATAGCGGTTTGCCAGGTGGCCTTGATGTGATCGTGGTATGTGTTCGTGGATCCGCTCCACACCAACAGGCTTTCCTGCCACTGGCGGGTTTGGAAAAGCGGCTGGATCGTCGGTTGCGCCAAAGCGTAGTGACCAACCTTCGGCGAATAATCGTTCCAGCTTTCGAGGTAGTGGTGGTCCGGGCAGATCCAACCACAGAGGCTGGCGGTCTCGTCCGCGTAGCTGCTGAAGCTCACGCTCGTGCCCACTTTTGCCAGACCGGCTTTGAATTCGGCTGCGTTCGGCAAGCTGTACGCCGGGTTGACACCAGCGATCATCAAGGCCGCAACGCCACCGGCGTTCATGTCCTTCACCAGTTGGGCCATGGCGGCATCGTCGCCCTGCTTCAGGTTGGTGTGGGTCGCCAGATCGATCGTGCTGCCGTAGTTGCCCAGCATGTTGTTGATGCTGTTCACCAGCACCTGCACGCCTTCGTTGTTGCTACCGGACAGTACCACGCTGCGGCCTTTTGCGGCCATCAACGCTTTTGCCGCGGTTTCCGTGGCCTTCATCATGGCAGCGTCACCGGAGCCGGAGCCGCTGATGTGTGCATGCAAAGCGACCACCGCTTTCGGCAGTTCGCTCACCTTCAACGGCACGCGTGCATCGGCATTCGCGCCGGTCAAGCTCATGCGCGCTTCGAACTGGAAGTGGCGGCTCATGGGACCAGCCGGATTCCGGCGGTTCGCGTACTGCCAGGTGTTCTCCGTGGTGCTGCCCCAGCTGCTGAGGAAGTCCGCATCCACGCTCACGATCACGTCGGCCTTCGTCAGGTCGTAGCTCGGGAACACACGCTTGCCGAAGCTCTTGGCGTTGGCATTGGTGACCCCGGAATAGCTGATCGCATCATATTGCACATGCTCCAGCGTCGGCAACTTGGCCTTCAGCGACTCGATGGCCGACTTGCTGCTCGGGCTCATCAACGTACCCGTGAGCATGACCATGCGCTTGCCTGAAGCGGAAGCCGCGGTCAAGCCCTTCGTGATCGCAGCATCAGCATCGGCCCAAGTGGTGGCATTCACGTGATTGCCTTCGTCTTGTATCGAATTGTCCGCACCACGCGTCTTCGGTCCTTGCAGGCGAGCGCTATCGTACAAGGACAGCACGGAGCTATTGATGCGTGCGTTGATACTGCCTTTGGCCAGCGCGGGGTTGCGGTTGATACCGAACCGTGGGTTGCCCTTGACGTGTATCGGGCGGCCTTCGCGGGTCTTCACCAGGATGCTGGCGAAATCCTCACCATCGTAGAACGTGCTGGCGTACCAGTTGGCCACGCCGGGCGTGATGTCCTCCGGCTTGTTCACGTAAGGGATCGACTTCACCACCGGGGTCTCGCACGCGGCGAGTGTGGCGGCCCCGATACCGAAGCCCAGGAATTTCAAGAAGTCGCGACGGCCCGTGCTCGCCCCGCTGAAGGACGCATCGCCCAAGACCTGATCGATCGCCAGATCTTGCGGGAACTCGTTCTCACGGCCCTTGATCGCTTCGGGCTGCTGGTGCAGTTCCCCGAGGTCTTTCCAGTATCGCTTCGTGCTCGACATGCGGCGCGCGGTGTTCGGTCTTAGTAGTGGCACTTGGAGCATTCCCAGCCACCAAGCTCCTTCACACTGATCTTCTCGTCGTCCAAATACTTCTTCAACTCCTCATGGCCCATGTCGGAATCCTCCAACCGTGCCATGATCTCGTCGTAGTAGCCGTTGCCGGCCATCTTCACATCCTTCTCGGCGTGGCACTTGATGCACCAGCCCATGGTGAGCGGGGCCCATTGCTCGGCCACATCCATCTTCTCATCGATCGGGCCATGGCACTCCTGGCACTCGATCTTGCCCACGGCCACGTGTTGCGCGTGGTTGAAGTAGGCGTGGTCGGGCAGGTTGTGCACCTTCACCCACTTCACGGGTTCGGTCTTGCCGGTGTACTTCAGCGTTGCTGCATCCCAGCCCACGGCGGCGTAGATCTTCGCGATCTCCTTGGTGCCTTCCGGTGTGCGGCCCTCACCCACAGCCTGGTGGCAGTTCATGCACACGTTGGTGCTGGGGATGCCGGCGTGCTTGCTCTTCTCCGCGCTGCTGTGGCAGTACTGGCAGTTGATGGCGAGGTTACCCTTGTCCACCTTGCCCGCGTGCAGCGTGTGGTTGAAGAGGATCGGTTGTTCCGGCTTGTAGTGCTCTACTTCGTCACCGCCGTACACACCGATCACCCAAGCGGCATCCCAGAGCTTCAGGATGATGAAGACCACGAGGAAAAGACCCAGGACGCTGGCGAATGCCTTGTTGTTCCAAGCCCACTGGCGGATCTTCTGGCCGGTGGTCAGGTCCGGCAGCGGCTCTTTGCCTTCGGCCTCCAACACAGCGTTGGTCAAGCTCTTCTTGACGCCGCTCAGGGAGATGCCGACAACGAGGAGGAGGAGTGCAATGACCACGAGCCAAGGCCAGTTCGAGGTTTCCGCCTCCGGAGCTGGACCAGGACCAACAGGACCCTTCGGGGTCGGCGGAACGTATGCATCCGCATAGGCGAGCACCGCATCGATCTCCTCATCCGTGAGGGCCTGAGCGGTCATCACGCTCTTGTTCCACTTGGCGAAGAGTTCGTTGGCGTAAGGGTTTCCGGTCTTCAGGTAAGCGGTGCTGTTCTTAACCCAAGCATGGATGTCGCCTTTCCCCTCCCAACGCCCTTTGGCACCCTTCAGGGCAGGACCGGTGAGGTCTTTGTCAGGCTTGTGGCAACTACCGCAGTTCCCTTTGAACAGCTTTTCTCCGTCAGGCTGCGCGAAAGCAGTCGTAACCGAGAGGAAAAGGAAGAGGGATAGGAAAATGCTGAAGAGCCCGGTGGAACGTTCTGAAATCCTTGCTAGAAGCGGCATTCCGAGCATTTTAGTAGGGACACACATGCATTTGTCCGGCCGCAAAAATACAAGTGGAAGCGATCGCGGGACCGCCGGTTCGTCAGGTTGCCACAGGGATGTCACTATTTAGAGTGGTTCTAAATAATGTCGGATCTTGATAAGGGCCGTGGGCTCGGCGAACGGCATACTTTTGGCCACCTTCCCGCACATGTTCCGGACCCACATCGTCGGCCTTTTCCTTGTCGCATCTTACAGCGCTACAGCCCAGTCCGGAGCGCTTGTCGTTGATACGCCATCCACCGACAGCCTCGTTGGCGATGTGAAGATCACCACCTCCCCGAAGATCGATGCCTTGTTGGAGGATTACAACACCCGGAAGCATGTGCAGAAGGGTTACCGCGTGCAGATCTTCCTTGGTGATCGCAAGACCGCAGAGGACACCAAGCGCAGCTTCCTCCAGCAGAACCCGGACATGGCCGCCTACCTCAGCTGGCTGGCCCCGAACTTCCGCTTGCGCGTCGGGGATCTTCGCACGCGGTTGGAAGCGGAGCATCTGCTGCGGGAGATGAAGGTGGCCTACCCAGGCAGCTACATCGTGCCGGACGAGATCGAGATGCCGCGGTTGGACGGGGAATGACACAGGCCTACAGGCGAATGAAAGCGGTCGAGTAAGATCCTCACACAGTCGACTGATCCGTTGCACATGCGTTGGTTGCCGCTGATCTTCGAGAGCCGCTTTTCGGTCACCTGCGATCCAACACTGATCTCTTCTGAAGTGCTGCTCGCCCGGGCCGATGAAGTGATCATGTCACGAGGTCAGCAACCTACCGTACGTTCAGATGAACGGATCCGAACGTTCGGACCTCGGTGGCAACAATTCTTCTTCTACCATCCGTTTTGCCTCGTCTCCCGAACCACGATCCGGTTCCACAATGGACGGCTATACTATACGCTCCATCATCCCCTTATCCTGATGGCCCCGATCCTGATGGCGTTGCTTTCAAGCGTTCAGGGAACCCCTATCCCCGTGCTTGTATTGCTCTGTCCCGTGGTCTTTCATTCCGGCTTTCTGTTCTTCGTTCACCGCGAGTTCCTTGCCGAGATCTGCGCTGGTAATCTTCGTGGTCAGCGACTGATGGAAAAGGCCAGGAACGTGGACCGAAGCAATTAGTGAGGCACTTGGCCGAAATGAAAAGGCCGGGATCGCTCCCGGCCTTCTGCTTTACTTGTTCTTAAAGATGTCCTAGTCCGCCAGCGTCCGCTTCACCTCCACCATCTCGAAGGCCTCCACGTGGTCGCCCACTTTGAGGTCGTTGAAATTCTTGATGTTGAGGCCGCACTCGTAGCCGTGGGTCACCTCCTTCACGTCGTCCTTGAAACGTTTCAGCGTATCGAGATCGCCGGTGTAGATCACGATGCCATCGCGGATGAGGCGCACCTTGTTCTTGCGATCGATCTTGCCATCGAGCACGTAGCAACCGGCAACAGTGCCCACTTTGCTGATGCGGAAGGTCTCGCGGATCTCCGCAGTACCGGTGATCTTCTCCACCTCCTTCGGCGCGAGCATGCCTTCCATGGCCTGCTTGATCTCGTCGATCGCCGCGTAGATGATGGAGTAGAGGCGGATGTCGATCTCCTCGGTCTCGGCCAGTTTGCGCGCACCCGGTGTGGGGCGTACCTGGAACCCGATGACGATGGCG
>Ga0075163_10008318_pt1 | contig 13687 bp, 9 predicted proteins | sample JI1023141ADNA_FD_71478 | JGI IMG/M metagenome (GOLD analysis project Ga0075163, IMG submission 71478) | Wastewater effluent complex algal communities from Wisconsin, to seasonally profile nutrient transformation and Carbon sequestration -... | ecosystem: Engineered > WWTP > Effluent > Algae...
TGCGCCGCGATTGCCCTCGCCTTGTTCTTCCGCCCGCCGACTTCCGGCCCCGGCCAAGCCCTCTCCACCGGCTCCGCGCCGCACTGATCGCCGCCCAATTCCTAAGCCACGGAAAATCCCGGCTCCCTGCGCCGGGTCTTTGCACGCCCTTCGCTCCGTATCCGTGTCAATCCGAGCTGTCCGTGGTTAAATTCTGAATAGCTCCATCGCTGCTTCTCCTGTTTCCGTTCTCTCCACCATGTCTCAAAAACTTCGCACCCTCGTCGTCGGCTGCGGCCACATGGGCATCTCCCACGCCCGCGCCTACCACAAGATGTCCGACGATTTCGAAATCGTCGGACTCGTCTCCCGCGGCCCCGCCTCCCGTCAAAAACTCAACGCCGAATTCGGCAACCGTTACGCCGAGTTCTCCGACTACACGGCGGCCCTGGCCCAAACCAAACCCGACGTTGTCTGCATCAGCACTTACGCCGAGACCCACGCCGAATACGCCGTCGCCGCGCTGGAAGCCGGCGCGCACGTCTTTCTCGAGAAACCCGTCGCCGACAACATCGCCGACTGCGAGCGCGTTATCGCCACCGCGAAGCGCCTCAACCGCGCCTTGGTCGTCGGCTACATCCTCCACGTCCACCCGTCGTGGAAGAAATTCACCGAGCTCGCGCAAACCCTCGGCAAGCCGCTCGTCATGCGGATGAACCTCAACCAGCAGAGTTCCGGCCCCAACTGGGAAACGCACAAAAATCTGCTCCGCACCACCTCACCTATCGTCGACTGTGGCGTCCACTACGTCGACGTCATGTGCCGCATGACCGGCTCCCGCCCCGTGAGCGTGAATGGCATTGGCGCCCGCCTCTCCGATGAAGTCGTCCCCGGCCAGATCAATTACGGCCACCTCCAAGTCACCTTCGCCGACGGCTCCGTCGGCTGGTATGAAGCCGGTTGGGGCCCCATGATGAGCGAGACCGCCTTCTTCGTGAAAGACGTGATCGGCCCCAAGGGCTGCGTCAGCATCGTCGCCAAGTCCGCCGCCGCCGCCGGCAAATCCGCCGACGTCGATTCGCACTCGAAGACCGAGCAACTTCGTCTCCACCACGTGGACCGCAAAGCCGACGGCACCTTCGCCCGTGCCGACGACCTCATCGACGTTACCGACGAACCCGACCACGACGAACTCTGCCGCCGCGAGCAGGAAGTTTTCCTGAAAGCTATCCGCGAAAACACCGATCTCAGCGCACACTGGCAGAGCGCCATCGACAGCCTCCGCATCGTCCTCGCCGCCGACCTCTCCTTCCGCGAAGGTCGCACGGTGAAGTTGTAAACCGACCTCCGACCGTCCTCCGGCGGCGCGACGCCCCAACCGTCACGCCGCCCACCACGTTTACGTTTACGTCGTCACATACTCGAGCACGGTGGGGTGCACGAGTTGCTCGAAGTCCGAGTAGGCCAGTTGCATCACTTCGCTGTGAGTGCCCGCGTTGAAGACGATCTCCCGCTCTTCCGCGAGATGGGCCGCCACATAGACCGGCATATTGTAGAGATTGCCGAACGGCGGCATCGCCCCGACTTCACAGTCCGGAAACGCCCCCTTGAACTCCGCCTCCGTCGCGAGCCGGAGTTCTTCGCTGCCGAGCATCTCGCGCAAATCGTGCAACACGATCCGTCGGCTCGCCGGCAACACCACCATCGCCATCGACTCGCCGATTTTTACGATAACCGTCTTCGCAAAGTCGCGCCCTTTCACATGCACCGACTCCGCAACTTCCGAAGCCGTGAACGCAACCGAATGTTGGATACTGACGTAACGCACCCCATGGCCGTCTAAGAACGCTCGCAGTTTTGTGGCTGGCATAACGCCTCCTTGGTTTGGTTTTTGATAGACTCGATCCGTCGGTCGCGAGGTCCTGGGCCTCTCGGCCGGAGCACCGCTCGCCCGACGCCGATGGTCGGAGTGTAGCTCGCTCGCATGAGATGTAAACATCGCGCAAGCCTGTCGCCGGGAGCTTCCACTCACCGGCGCTCAAAAACCGCCCGCCCACCCGATCCGCCATCGAGGATCGGCGCCACCTACAGCCCTCATTCGCCCACCTACTTCTCTGCCGCCCGAAATTGACGGAGCCCCACCCACGCCCATCGTGGCCCCATGCAAATCCCCGTTCTCCGTCACATTCCCGCTGCACTCGCGCTGCTCGTAGCGTCGCCGGCCATCGCCGCCGACACCGCGAATCCCCTCCTCACCGAGAGCACGTTACCGTTCCAATTTCCGCGCTTCGACCTGGTCAAAGACGCCCACTTCCGTCCCGCCTTCGAGCAGACCATGGCGGACAACCTCCGCGAGGTCGCCGCCATCGCCAATCGCACAGAAAAACCCACGTTCGAAAACACCCTCGTCGCCCTCGAGCGCTCGGGCCGGGCCCTCCGCCGCGTTCAAACGATCTTTTCCGGTCTCACCGGCACGCTCACCAATCCCGAACTCCAGAAGATCCAGCGCGAGATGGCGCCCAAGCTAGCCGCCCACACCGATACCATCCGCCTCAACCCCGCGCTCTTCACCCGCATCGCCGCGCTCTACGAAGCCCGCGCGACCCTCGGACTCGACGCCGAATCCCAACGCCTCCTTTGGCGCTACCATCAAGATTTCGTGCGCGCCGGCGCCAAGCTCCCCGAGTCCGAAAAGGCCAAGCTCCGCGCCCTCAACGGCGAACTCGCCACCCTCCAGACGACCTTTGCCCAAAACATCCTGAAGGAGCGCGATGCCTCCTCGGTCCTCGTCGCCACCCGCGAGGAGCTCGACGGACTCGATGCCAACGCGATCACCGCCGCCGCTGCCGCTGCCAAAGCAGCCGGCCACGAAGGCCAATTCCTCCTCCGCGTCCAAAACACCTCCGGCCAACCCCCGCTCGCCAGTTTGAAAAACCGTGCCGTCCGCGAACGCCTGATGGCCGCCTCCCTCGCCCGCGGTAGCCGCGGCGGCGAATTCGACAACCGCGCGATCGTCTCCGCCATTGCCAAAAAACGCGCCGCCCACGCCGCCCTCCTCGGCTATCCCCACCACGCCGCGTATCAACTCGAAGAGCAAACCGCCGGCAGCGTCGAAGTGCTCAACAAACTGCTCGCCCAACTCGCCCCCTTGGCCGTCGCCAACGCCCGCCGCGAGGCCGCCGACATTCAGGCCATGGTCGACGCTGAAAAAGGCGGCTTCAAAGTCTCCGCCGGCGACTGGGACTTCTACTCCGAGAAAGTCCGCCAAGCCCGCTACGCCTTCGATGGCGAGCAACTCCGCCCCTACTTCGAACTCAACCGCGTCCTCACCGACGGTATCTTTTACGCCGCCACCCGCCTCTACGGCATCACGTTTAAAGAGCGCACCGACCTCCCCGTCTACGAACCGACCGTCCGCACCTTTGACGTCTTCAACGCCGACGGCACCCAACTCGCGATCTTCCTCATCGATGTCTACGCCCGCTCCAACAAAAACGGCGGCGCGTGGGCCAGCGCTTATGTTCCCCAAAGCGGCCTCCTCGGCACCAAACCTGTCATCGCCAACCACCTGAACCTCCCGAAACCGCCCGCCGGCCAACCCACGCTGATGACCTACGATGAGGTCAACACCGCCTTCCACGAGTTCGGCCACGCCCTTCACGGCATGTTTTCGAACGTAAAATACCCCCGTTTCGCCGGCACCTCTGTCCCCCGCGACTTCGTTGAATTCCCCTCCCAAGTGAACGAAATGTGGATGACTTGGCCCGAAATCCTCCAAAATTACGCGAAACACTACCAAACCGGCGCCCCCCTCCCGGCCGAGCTCCTCACCAAGGTCAAAGCCGCCGCCAACTTCAACCAAGGCTTCAAAACGACCGAATACCTCGCAGCGACTCTCCTTGATCAAGCTTGGCACCAGATCGGCGCATCGGCTGTCCCGGAATCCGATGGCGTCTTGGCCTTTGAGGCCGCCGCCCTGAAGAAATACGGCGTCGACTTCGCCCCCGTGCCGCCACGTTACCGCTCGACCTACTTCTCCCACACGTTCGCCGGAGGCTACTCGGCCGGCTACTATTCTTATATCTGGAGCGAAGTCCTCGACGCCTGCACGGTCGACTGGATCACCGCCAACGGCGGTCTCACCCGCGCCAACGGCGACCGCTTCCGCGCAACGCTCCTCTCCCGCGGCGGCAGCGACGACGCCCTCAAGCTCTTCCGCGACTTCACCGGCGGCGCACCCGACCTCAAACCGCTCCTCACCCGCCGCGGCCTTAACTGAACGTTGGCGGTCCCAAAGTCCCCACCCGGCCTCCGCGAAACGGTCGCCGGGTTTTCCGGCCGGTTCTAGGTAGACCCAGTCCCTCCTCCGCATCGCCAAATTAGGCGCGCCCTGGACTGATCGCACCCACCCTCGCCGCACGGCCTAACCCGCCCAAAACCCGATCGAAGCCCGAATCTGAATGGCTCCATCGGCCGATCGAGCATTGCCTCAAATAATGGCCGAAACTCGCCAAAATCCTCAAAATCCTGCCCAAAATCACCCTCCCGAAAATCGCCCGAAAGATATTTTCGCCAATTCGGCTCCCCTGAAAATCCCTAAATTTTAGCCGTTTTCAGCATTAAAATCGCGATTTTAGCCCAATTTGACCTGATTTCGCCCATCTGGCTATCCGGCCTAAAATCGAAGATTGATTGAGTGCCTTGTTTTCTTTTGAACGACCGACCGCAATTCATCACTAACGACGTAGCCAGCCTCCAACTCAACCAAGGCTTCCTTTGGACCTAAAACAAATCAAACAGATCATCGACCTCATGAAACGCTCGGAATTGACCGAGTTCGCGGTCGAAGAAGAGGGCTTCAAACTCAAAATACGGCGCGGCTCCAACGGCCTCCCGTTCGTGAATTCCGGGCGAGGCTCCAATCCGCCTTTCCCTGGCCTCGATACGAATCCGCCCATGCCCATTCCAGCGGCAGCTGCGCCGACCGGAGGCTCAGCCGCCCCGATTCCCGCCCAAGACGAAGTCGGCGTCGGCTACATCAAATCGCCCATGGTCGGCACGTTTTACCGGGCCGCCTCTCCCGAGAGTAAGCCCTTCTCCGATATCGGCACCAAGGTCACCGAGACCAGCGTCGTCTGTATCATCGAGGCCATGAAGATCATGAACGAGATCCAAGCCGAAGCCAAAGGCACGGTGCTCGAAGTCCTCGTCGAAAACGGCCAACCCGTCGAATACGGCCAACGCCTCTTCAAGATTAAGCAGGCTTAAATCATCATCTTACAGCACCAAACCACCCTTCCCCCGCCCGCGCCGCGCTTCCCGCCCGACGCCCTCGGCTAGGTCGGGTGGTTTCTCGTTTACCGACATGATCCAAAAAATCCTCATCGCCAATCGCGGTGAAATCGCCCTTCGCATCGTCCGAGCCTGCCGTGAGCTGGGCATTAAGACCCTCGCCGTCTACTCCGAGGCCGATGTGCAATCGCTTCACGTTCAATTGGCTGACGAGGCCATCTGTATCGGTGGCCCCCGGAGCGCCGACAGCTACCTGCGCGCCGATCGCATCATTAGCGCCGCGGAGATCGCCGATGTGGACGCCATTCACCCCGGCTACGGATTCCTTTCGGAAAACGCCAAATTCGCCGAGCAGTGCGAGTCGTGTAACATCAAGTTCATCGGTCCCAAATCCAAGTCGATCAAGATGATGGGCGACAAGTCCGTCGCCAAGGATACCGTGCGCAAAGCCGGCGTTCCCTTGGTTCCCGGCTCCGATGGTCCGGTCACCACGGAAAACGAAGCCGTGAAAGTAGCCCGCAAGATCGGCTACCCGGTTATCATCAAAGCCGTCGCCGGCGGCGGTGGCCGCGGCATGCGCATCGCCCACAACGACATCTCGGTCGCCAAAGAATACCATGTCGCCAGCAACGAAGCCGAAAAGGCCTTCGGCAACGGCGCCGTCTACATCGAGCACTACGTCGAAAAGCCCCGCCACATCGAGTTTCAGGTTCTCGGCGACTCCCACGGCAAAATCGTCCACCTCGGCGAGCGCGACTGCTCCGTCCAGCGCCGCCACCAAAAGCTCATCGAAGAGTCTCCTTCGCCGTTCCTGACGCCCGATTTGCGCAAAAAGATGGGCAAACACGCGATCAAAGCCGCCGAAGCCGCCTCCTACGAAGGCGCCGGCACGATCGAGTTTCTCGTCGATGCCAAGGGCAACTACTTCTTCATCGAGATGAACACCCGCATTCAAGTGGAGCATCCCGTCACCGAGGAGGTCACCGGCATCGACCTCATCAAGCAGCAGATACACGTGGCCAACGGCGAAAAGCTCTCCTTCGACCAAGGTGACATCAAATTCGACCGCCACGCCATCGAGTGCCGCATCAACGCCGAGGACCCCGCCCGCAATTTCGCGCCCTCCCCCGGCACGATCGGCCTCTACTACTCCCCAGGTGGCCACGGCGTCCGCGTCGATTCCCACGCCTACAGCGGCTACACGATTCCGCCCTATTACGATTCGATGATCGGCAAGCTCATCACTTACGGGAGCACCCGCAAAGTCGCCCTTGAGCGCATGTATCGCGCCCTTAGTGAGTATCTCATCCGCGGCATCAAGACCACGATCCCGCTCCACAAAGCCATCATGGCTGACCCCGTCTTCATCGAGGGCAAAGCCACCACGGCCTACATGGAAGATTTCATGAGCCGCACGCCCACCGATCTGTTCTCGTAACCGCTCCCCGCGACGCCGGCCCCGCACACCGCCCCGTTCGCGTTCCCTTCCGACCGCCACCGTCCGCCGATTCAGGCGCGGTGGCGGTTTCGTTTTTTGGTTCCGCTCCTGCCCATTGTCATCGGCGCCCCTCGCGCACTCGGCCGTCGCCGATCCGCGTCGATCCATGCCGCTCGAAGCAGATTGCGCGATTGACGCACGCGCCCCGCTTTCTATCCCTTCCGCACCCCACTCGGCTACCCCGCCGATTTCCCCCACCCCTCGCCGTCCCCGCCATGAGCAGCTTTCGCGTTCGTCCGCGTTTCGAACACACCTTGGAGTTCACGCCCCAGGAAACCCGCGAGCGGATTCTTCGTTCCCTCGCCGCGCAAAACCCCGCCTTCGAAGTAAAGGCACTCCCCGAATTTATCGGCATCCATTTCGCCGCCCACGAACGCCGCTATTGGTCTCCCCGCCTGTTCCTTGGCATCGAAGCCACCGACGCCGGCACGACCCGCATCGAAGGCATCTACGGCCCCGAAATCGAAATCTGGTCCGTTTTCCTCTACGGCTACCTCATCACGGGACTGCTCGGCACCTTTTCCGGCATTCTCGGCGGCGCGCAACTCTTCGTCGGCTCGGAGCCTTGGGGCTTATGGATCACGGGCTCGATGGCCGTCATCGCCTGCCTGCTCTACCTTGGCGCCCAATTCGGCCAAAAGCTCGGCGCCTGGCAGACCTTCCAGCTTCACCAGGCCTACCAAAACGCCATCGGCCGCCCCACCGAGATTCAGTAGCGCCGCTCGTCCGGCCCGCCGGCTTCGACCTCCCCTATCAGCCAAACACGGTTCGTTCCAAGAACCAGTAGGTCCCCGCTGCCGCCACGACGGCCGATAGCGCTGGGACGCCCCGACGGAGAAACCCTTCGTTTTTCCGCAGTTTCCACACGACCGGCAAGACGATTGCCGCGACTACGATCTGCCCGAGCTCCACGCCCGCGTTAAACGTAAACAACGGCATCGCCAGCCCCTGTCCGCCCCGCCCCACGCCCAAGTCGCGCAGCACGCTGGCAAACCCAAAACCGTGGATCAGCCCAAACGCGAAGGTCAGCGCCCAACGCCCCTTCGGCTCCTCGCCGCGACGCACCAAATTTTCCACCCCCACAAAAACAATCGACGCCGCGATCGCCGGTTCCACGAACCGCGCCGGGAGACTAACCACATCCAGCGTTGCCAACGCCAGCGTCAGCGAATGCGCCAGCGTGAAACAGGTCACGATTCCCACGATCGACCGAAAACTCCGGCACACCACGAGCAGCGCGAAAAGAAACAGCAGGTGGTCGTAGCCCGTCCAGATGTGCTCCACCCCGAGCACGAAGAATCCCCAAAACGTCGGCGACTCCGCCCCTCCCGCGCTTTTTTCGCCCGCCGACGCCACCGCCACTCCCGGCCCGCCCGCCGCACCCGTCGCGACCGGCGCCCCCACGGTGATCTCCAGTGCAGGATCTTTTGCGCTCAACAGCTTCTTCCCGATCGTCGAGCCCACCTCGTCGACCACGAACACAAACTCCCGGTGTCCCGACGGCAACAGCGCCAGTTTCGGCGCCCGCAGCGTCACCACACCGGGCGGCGGCCGCGGAAACACCAACGTGAAATTCAACGCGTCACCCGCCGCCAGCAGCACGCTCGTCTCCCTCGGCGCCACGATCACTCCTCCCACCACCACTTCCATGATCTCCGGCGCCAGCCCCGCCAACAACGGCTGCGCCGCGATAAATTCCGCCTGCGTCCATTTGCCGGATACGCGCGCCTCCGGCGGCAGCAACTGCTCGGCGTCCGCCGGCGCAAATCCCACCACGATCTCCAGCGCCCCCGGGAGCAGCCGCCCCTGCGCTGTGCTCAGCCCGGGATCATGGGCCCACGCCGCGCCGGCCGCCGCCCCCACCCAGACCAATAGTATCAGCCTCAGCACTTTCATTTCACTTCGACGACCATCGTCGTGAAATCGCTCTCCCACTCGCGGTCCGCCGCCACCAACCGGCGCAGATCCGTCCCGTGCACCAGCCAGACGCCGCGCGCATCCAGCGTCGCCGTCGCCCGCCCATCGGCATCTGTCACCGCCACATGTTCCCGAGTCTCGCCCGCCGAGACATACCCGAGCGCAAATCCCGCGAGCGGCTTGCCGCCCTGCCAGACCCGCACGGGCAGCGCGTCGCCTTCTTTCAACGCCGTCGGATCGCGCTCTGGCACGATTTCGAGCGCCAGCCCCAGCGGCTCCGCCCACGCCCGCTCGTCCTTCGCCGGCTCGCCCACGCGCACAAAGGTCTTCGCATGTTTAACGTAGCTCTCTCGCCAGCGCCGTGGTGCCGGCACCGCCGTCCACGCCTCACGCAACTCATCGCTCGCGTGAATCTCGCGCAAATACGTCTCGATTTTATCCGGCTCCAGTTCGAGCAACCGCGCCTTCAATTCGATCCCCATCACCATCACACCCGGCCGCCCCACCGTGACGGGAAATCGCAACGTCTTTTCCGTCGCCGCGAGCGCCCCCGGCGCCAGCTCCGCGCCGCCCAGCCGCGCGACCATTCTCGCCACGCGCTCCGGTTTGATCGCCGTCTGAAATCCCACAAACCCGTCCGAACTGGTCAGATCAAACGACAACGTCGCCCCCGGCGTCACCGCAAACCGCTCCGGCTGCAACCACGTGTCGTGCGCGCGCAGCGCCGCCGTCGCCAGCGCGACGCAGACCCAAAATCGTGCCGCGCACCTCAGGCCCCGCCGCACACCTCCCTCTTTTTTTTCCGCCGCCATATCCGTGTTCATCCGTGAAATCTGTGGTTAATTAAATTGCCCGTCCGTTCGTCCGTTTCGCCCAAGTCACGGCCGCACCAGCAGCACGTCACTCCACTCGCCCATCACGCGCGACTCCTGCCGCCAATCCGGCACGACCGCCGCAAACGCCGCCTTCACCTGTTCCACTTCGACGGCCAAAATTCCGCTCAAGATCAGCGTGCCGCCCGGCGCCACCGCCGCCGTCAGCTCATCCGCATATTCGATCAGCACGTTCGCCAAAATATTCGCCAGCACGACATCGCCCGGGCCGTCGCTGAAGCCCGTGAGCAAATCACCGACGCGAAATTTCACCCGACCCGCGACCCCATTCAGCGCCTCGTTCTCTTCACTCACGCGCACCGCCTCGGGATCATTGTCGAAGCCGACGACGTCGCGGAAGCCGAGCAGCACCGCCGAGAGCGCCAAAATCCCCGAGCCGCAGCCCGCATCGATCACCCGTTTCTTTTCGAGGCCGACGCCCTGTTTCTCCATCGCCGCGGCCAGTGTCACGAGCCGCTCCACGCACAACCGCGTCGTCTCGTGGTTACCCGTGCCAAACGCCATGCCCGGATCGAGCCACAGCACCGCCTCGCCCTCCGGCAGTTTAAACGTCTCGCGTTCCCACACCGGCACCCAGTGCAACCGGCCAAACTGCCACGCGTGAAAATGCGCCTTGTAGCTGTCGCGCCAGTCCGCGTCTCCCATTTCACGATACACCGCCTCGCCCACCACCTTCACGCCCGCCTCAGCCAGCCGCAGATACAACCCCAACCAACCGTTCCGCCCCTGATGTTCGCTCGGAAAGATCCCCACCAGCCACGCCCGTTTCACGATCACGTCCTCCAACACGCTCCAGTTTTCGAGCCCGTTTTCGAGCAGCAGCGTGTCGGCCGTCTCCGCCGCCGCGAAAGGGATTTCCGTTTTGATTTCGAACAATGCCATGCCGCCCAGCGTCCCCACGCCCCGCCACCGCTGCAATTCACTTTTCGCCGACCTCGCCGATTCGCGCATTGAAACTCCCGCGCCCCGCCGTCCTCCTCACCGTGCTCTGCCGGCCCCTCCACCTTGCTCCCCCGTCCATGAAGCTTCGCGTCGCCCTGCTCGCCTGTGTCGTCACTCTGCTCCCCGCCACGACCCAGGCTCAACAATACACGTGGTCCGTCATCGCCGGCCAACCGCCCTTGCTCGGCAGCACCGATGGCTCCGCGGCCGATGCCCGCTTCTATAATCTCAACTCCCTCGTCGCCGACGCCGCCGGCAATCTCTACGTCACGGACACCTTCAACCACACGATCCGCAAGGTCTCGCCCACCGGCGCCACCACCACCCTCGCGGGTGCCGCCGGCGTCACCGGCACGGTCGACGGCCCCGGCGCCACCGCCCGCTTCAATTCCCCCAATGGCATCGCCCTCGACACCGCCGGCAATCTCTACGTCGCCGACCGCGCGAATCACTCCATCCGCAAAATCACGCCCGCCGGCGTCGTCTCCACCTACGCCGGTCTAACCGGCACCTCCGGCAGCGCCGACGGCCCCGCCGACACCGCTCGCTTCAATCGCCCTGCCGGGATTGTCGTCGACCGCGCGGGTCACGTCTGGGTCACCGAAGTGGTCAACCAAACCGTGCGCCGCATCGCGCCTGCCGGTGAAGTCACCACGGTCGCCGGGCTCGCCGAGAGCGCCGGCTCCGCCGACGGCACCGGCTCCGCCGCGCGCTTCTCCGCCCCCTACGGTATCGTCGAAGAGAGCTCCGGCGATTTCCTCATTGCCGACAGTAACAACCACACCATCCGCCGCCTCACCCGCGACGGCGTCGTCACCACCTTCGCCGGCACCGCCGGCCTGCGCGGCACCACCAGTGGCACCGGCGCCGCCGCCCGCTTCAATTTCCCCTCCGGCCTCGCCCTCGACCGCGACGGCAATGTCTACGTCGCCGACACCTCCAACGACTGTATCCGCCGAATCACTTCCGCCGCCGTCGTCTCCGTCCACGCCGGCAGTGCCGATGTGCGCGGCAGCGCCAACGGCACCGGCACCGCCGCCCGTTTCTACAATCCTTTCGGCATCGCCATGGCGCCCTCCGGCGATCTCTACGTCGCCGACACCCTGAACCACTCGGTTCGCAAAATCAGCCCCACGCAGGTCGTCACCAATCACTCCGGCCCTGGCGGTGGTTTCGGCAACGTCGACGCCACCGGCGCCGCCGCCCGCTTCAACTACCCGCAAGGCCTCGCCCTCGAATCCGACGACAGCCTTCTCATCGCCGATTGGCGCAACAACGCGATTCGCCGCGTCACGCCCGATGGCGTCGTCACCACCCGCAACGCGTTTACCTCGCCCCACGGCATCGCCGTGGGCGGCGGCGTGATCGCCGTCTCCGAGCGCACTCGCCACTTCATCCGCCTCTTCTCGCTCACCACCTCCAACTTCGCCGACCTCGGCACCACCGGCCAATCCGGCGCCACCGATGGCCCCGCCGCCGGCACGCTTTTCAACCAACCCTACGGCGTCGGCATCGACACGTTTGGGCGACTGTTCGTCGCCGATACCGGCAACCACACCATCCGCCTCCTCGGCGCCACCTCGGCCACGAGTGGCATCGTGTCGATCACCGTCGCCGGCCAAGCCGGCATTTCCGGTGCCACCAACGGCGCCGGCACCGCCGCCCGCTTCACCTCGCCCCGCGGGATCGCGTTCGATCGCGCCGGCATCGGTTACATCGCCGACAGCGGCGCCCACACGATTCGGCGCATTGCCGGCTCCGCGGCCACCGTCACGACCTTCGCCGGCCTCGCCTTTACGAGCGGCACCGCCAGCGGCGCCGCCACGGTCGCCCGTTTTAATTCCCCCGAAGGCATCACCACCGACGCCGCCGGTATCGTCTACGTCGCCGACCGCGGCAACCACGCGATCCGCCGCATCACGCCCGACGGTTTTGTCATCACGATCGGCGGACTCCCCGGCTTCCTCGGCCACGCTACCGGCACCGGTCTCACGTCCCGCTTCAACGAGCCCGTCGGCATCGCCGTCGATTCCAAAGGCGTCGTCTACGTCGTCTCCGCGTCCAACAACGTCGTCATGCGCGGCATCCTCGACACCACGCCCACCATCTCCGCCCAGCCCCAGTCCGCCGTCCTCCCTATCGGCGGCTCCGCCACGCTCTCCGTCACCGCCACCGGCGGCGGCCTGTCCTACCAATGGAAATACGAGGGCACCGCCATCGCCGGCGCCACCGCCTCCACCTACACGCTCGCCAACGCCCAGGCCGCGCAATCCGGCCGCTACACCGTCGATGTCACCAACTCCGCCGGCATCGCCCCCAGTTCCGTCGCCCAAGTCGTCATCAAGGCCAACGTCGACGTCAGCCGCATCGTGAATCTCGCGATCCGTTCCCAAGCCGGCATCGGCGCCGAGACGCTTATCGTCGGCGTCGGCATCGGCGGCGCCGGCACACTCGGCAGCAAACCCATTCTCATCCGCGGCATCGGCCCCACCCTCGGAGCCTTCGGCGTCGCCGGCGTCCTCACCGACCCGCGCCTCGAACTCTATTTCAACGGCAACAAAACCAACGAAAACGACAATTGGTCCGGCGACACCCAAGTCGCCGCGGTCGGCACGCAAGTCGGCGCCTTCGCCCTCAGCAACGCCACTTCACGCGACGCCGCCCTGTTCCTCCCGGGCCTCGCTCCCGGCAGTTACAGCGTGCAGATCACCGGTGGCACGAGCGGTGGCGGCGCGCCCACCGGTGTCGCCCTCGCCGAGGTCTACGATGCGACGCCCGCCACGGCCTACAGCGCCACCACCCCGCGCCTCACCAACGTCTCCGCCCGCACCCAAGTCGGCGTCGATGGCGATATTCTCATCGCCGGCTTCGTGATCGCCGGCGAGACGCCCAAGACTCTGCTCATCCGCGCCATCGGCCCCACCCTCGGCAGCTTCGGCGTCGCCGGCTCCCTCGCCGACCCCAAACTCGAGCTCTTCGGCGCCGCCGGAAAAATCACCGAAAACGACAACTGGGGCGGCGCCCCGCAACTCTCGACCACGTTCTTCAACGTCGGCGCCTTCCCGCTCACCGCCGCCTCCCGCGACGCCGTCCTCCTCGTGACCCTCGCCCCCGGCAGCTACACCGCCCAAGTCAGCGGCGTCGGCGCCACCACCGGCGTCGCCCT
>Ga0075163_10008319_pt1 | contig 13686 bp, 10 predicted proteins | sample JI1023141ADNA_FD_71478 | JGI IMG/M metagenome (GOLD analysis project Ga0075163, IMG submission 71478) | Wastewater effluent complex algal communities from Wisconsin, to seasonally profile nutrient transformation and Carbon sequestration -... | ecosystem: Engineered > WWTP > Effluent > Algae...
TCTTCGAACAGGATGATGTCGTAGGCGACCCAGCAGAAATACTGGCCCGGAGTGTTGGGTACGGGTTCGACCCGGTAGGCCTTGGCGCGGAAGCTGCCGCAGGCGGTCAGACGGTCGGTCCAGACCACGGTCCAGGTCGCGGTGGATGATTCGCCTGCCACTGCGGCGGCGGCTTCAATTGGGTCCACGCCATCCTGCGGGGTGATGCGGAACAGGCACAGCGTGTCGGTTTCCTTGGGAACGTAGTCAGCGTCCCAGTAGCCCATCTGGCGATACTTCAATACACCGGCGCTGTAGCGCTTCTTCTTGTCGGTGATGGCGTCGGCGCTACCGGCGGCGGTCGTGTCGTGTGAACTCATGACGGCTCTCTCAGGCGTCCCGGACCAGTACCGGGGTGGACAGACTGTAGATTCGTCAATTGCTAAGGTAAATTGACGATCATCGTGTTCAGAATTGAGAAGTTCTTAATGAAGAACGTCACTCTGCGGCAACTCAACACCTTCGTGGAGGCCGCGAAGAGCCTCAATTTCGCCCGTGCCGCTGAACGCCTGCACCTCACACCGCCTGCAGTGACCTTGCAGATGAAAGAACTGGAGGCAGCTGTCGGGGTGAAACTGTTTGATCGCCGAGGCAAGCACTTGAGCCTGACGACGGGCGGCGAGTATCTGCTGGTCTACGCCAAGCGGGTCGCCGCGACCTTGCGGGAAGCCGAGGACGCATTGGCCAAACTACAACGTCTGGAGAGTGGTTCGCTGACTGTGGGCATGGTCAGCACAGCAAAGTATTTCGTGCCGCATCTGCTGGCGCGCTTTCGCCAATTGCATCCGCACATCGAGGTGCGCTTGCGGGTCGGCAACAATCGGGAGCATCTCGTCAGCCTGCTGCAAAGCAGTGAGATTGACTTGGCGATCATGGGCCGCGCGCCCAAGGGTCTGGCGACCCGAGCCGAAGCGTTTGCTGGGCACCCGCACGTGTTCGTCGGGCCACCGGATCATCCGCTGCTGAACGGAACCCGCGTGCCTGCAGAGCGGCTGGCCGACTACGCGTTCATCGTGCGCGAGGATGCCTCGGGAACGCGCGCGGCGATGCAGAGCTTTTTTGCCGAGCGCGACCTCAACCTTCGCGTGCTGATGGAGATGCCCAGCAATGAGTCGATCAAGCAGGCGGTGATGGCCGGTATGGGACTGAGCTTCCTGTCGCTGCATACCTTATGGCTGGAGCTGCGCTCCGGTCTGTTGCAGGTTCTGCCGGTGCAGGGCAGTCCGCTGATGCGGACATGGAACGTGGTGCGAGTGTTGCCGCGAACGCTTTCCCCGGCCGCTGAGGCGTTTCGTCAATTCATTCTGCGCGAGGGCGAGACATATCTGCTCAGCCAGGATCGTGCCTGGGTCGACCATCCCGGCGAACCCGGGGCGTCCTTCATCTCGGGCGAGGGTGATAGTCGCTAAGATGCATGGACTTTCATTGTTTCGAGGTGGGCATGCGCAAGCAAACGCGATTTCTGGTCATTCTGGCACTGCTGCTCGCGGGCCTGCTCGTGTGGGCGGCGGTGCCTGCCGCAGACAGATCGGCGGGACGGACGGTGGTGTATCACGTCAGCGATAGTGCGCAGGCTGCCTTTGCCTTGCGCAATGTGATGAACCATCGACGCGCCGATCCGGATATCCGCATCGTCGTGGTGGCCAACGGGCCTGGCGTCGCCTTTCTGGCAGATGGCGCCAAGGATGCGCGGGGCAACACCTATGACGTGATGGTCGAGCCCTTGATTGCCGAGGGCGTGAAGTTCCGCGTCTGCGGCAACTCGCTGGCCGGTCTGCAGATTGCCGAGGACCAGTTGCTGTTTGATGTCGAAGTGGTCCCCGCTGGCGTGCAGGAGATCGCCAGACTGCAAATCGAGGAGCACGCGGCTTACATCAAGCCCTGACCTAGAGCGAAAGCAGGTGGTCGACGTTGCACTGCGCGCGGGTCGAGATGGCCTGACGGGTTTGCCGCGCCGCTGAAACACCGGACAATGCGCTCCCCCGTTTCCGAGTCGCCGTCCATGACCGCTGCCCGCCCTGCCATCCCATTGGATGGTTATTCGCTCACCCGTGAACAACTCCTGCATCTGGCGCGTGGACAGGCACAGATTCAGCTTTGCCCGAGCGCACTCGAACGGGTCGCGCGGGCGGCGGACTTCCTTGCCGCGCAAGTGCAGCGGCAGGAGCCGATTTATGGTGTGACTACAGGTTTCGGCAGCAATGCGGATCGCTTGCTGGGGGCGCATCGTGCGCGCGACGAGTTGCCAGGCGGCAACCCGCAGCGCAGTGAAATGAATCTTCTGGAAGAGCTTCAACACAATCTGGTCGTGACCCATGCGGTCTGCGTTGGCGAGCCGTTCGCACCCGATGTGGTGCGCGCCATGTTGGCGATCCGCATCAACACGCTGCTGCGTGGACACTCGGGTATTCGTCCATCGACCCTGCAGGCGCTGACCGCGATGTTCAATGCGGGCGTGGTGCCGGTGGTGCCGCAGAAGGGTTCGGTTGGTGCGAGTGGCGATCTGGCCCCACTTTCGCATCTGGCGATCGTGTTGCTCGGCGGTGGTGAAGCCTTCGTCGAGGGGCAACGCATGTCCGGCGCCGAGGCCTTGGCAAAGGTCGGCCTGTGTCCGGTACGTCTGTCGTTCAAGGAGGGGCTGGCCCTGAACAATGGCACTGCGCAGATGCTTGCCTGCGGCGTGCTGGCGGTTGATCAACTGCGCTATCTTTGTGATCTGGCGGATGCGGCGGCTGCCATGACGCTGGACGCCTTTGCAGGACGCAGCAGCGCCTTCCGCCCCGAAGTGCATGCTCTACGCCCGCATCCCGGGCAGGTGGCGACCGCTGAACATGTGTGCGAACTGACGGCCGGCTCCAGCCTGCTCGATATCGCCTACCATCTGGTGCCGCGTTTCAAACCTTGGCTGGCGGATGCTTGGCAGTCGCGCGAACAGCAGGCTTTGCGCTTCGATATTGCTTGGGATTATGTGCCGCCAAGTCAGCGTCACGGCCGCGAGTCGTTCTATGCGCGCTTCCTGCCGTTCAAGGGCGGCAAGAAGCACCAGCCGCAGGATGCGTATTCGCTGCGCTGCATGCCGCAGGTGCACGGCGCGGTGCGCGACGCGTTGGCGCAGGCAGAACGCGTGCTCGACATCGAGCTCAACGCGGTCACCGACAATCCACTGGTTTTCCCGGATGCCGAGAATCCGCGCTATATCGAGGATCAGGTCATTTCGGCAGGGCATTTCCATGGCATGCCACTGGCCTTGGCGATGAGCTATGTCAAGGCCGCGATTCCGGTGCTGGCCAGCATTTCCGAGCGGCGCCTAAACAAGCTGGTCGATCCGTCCACCAACGATGGCCTGCCCGCATTTCTGACCGGCAACGAAGATGCCACGGATTCGGGCTTCATGATCGTGCAATACACCGCGGCGGCCCTGGTCAACGATCTGGCGACGCGCGCGCATCCGGCTTCGGTGTATTCGGTGCCGACCAGTGCCAATGCGGAGGACCACGTGTCGATGGGTGCAAATGAGGCGCGTCATGTGCTGGACATGTGTGGCGATCTTGCGCACGTCATCGCCCTGGAGCTGTATACCGCGGCGCAGGCGCTGGACTATCGACGCGACATGCTCAACGCCGCACGCGCACTGGCCAAGCAGGGTGACTGGGCGTTGATTGCCGCGCGGATCAGCAATCCGCCCGCCGCCGAGCATCCTTCGCGGGCACAGTTCGAGCGTGAGGTCAGCGAGCTGATGCGTGCTTTGGCAGACAGCGATGACTTTCATCCGGGTGAACGCATCGCGGCGCTGCACGCGCAGATTCGCCAGCACATCCGATTCATGGCAGCTGATCGTGCGATGGATGGCGATGTGCGAACCATCACGCGACTGGTGGCAGAGCGCGCCCTGTCGGTCTGATACTCCTCACTCCAAGAGCGAACGGTTCAACCCATGCGTAAGAAACAGCTTGTGGCCACAGTTGTGTTGTCGGTGTTCATCGCGGCTTTCGCTCACGCCGATGATGCGTGGATGCAGGGCCAACAACAATGGCGCGAGGCGCGGGCCGATGCGTTGGCGCAGCCGGATGGCTGGTTGAGTCTGGTTGGTTTGCATTGGCTGTCACCGGGGCGTCATGCGGTAGGCAAGGCGCCGGGCAAGGACATCGTGCTGAGCGCGGGTCCCGAGGTATTGGGTGACTTCGAGTTGATCGAGCAGGACGGCGTGGACCTCGTTCGCTGGTATCCGCCCGAGGATGCGAAGGCTCTGCGCTACAACGACACGCCAGTGGGCTCGGAACCAATGCAGTTTGGTGCGGACAGTAGTGATCAGCCGGGTCTGATCACCTGGTCTGGCGGCAGTGTGCAACTCATTGAGCGCGGGGAAAAACTCGGACTACGTGTGCGCGACGCCCAGGCGCCCACGCGGATCAATTTTCAGGGCTTGAGCTGGTTCGATCCTGATCCGCATTGGCAAGTCACTGCGCGCTTTGAGGCAAAACCTGCGGGCAGCACGATCCCCATTGCCAACGTGCTCGGACAGTTGGAAGACACGCCGAATCCCGGTCGCGTCGTGTTTGAGATCGACGGCACGCGCTACGCGCTGGAGGCATTGGGCGACCCAGCGCAATCCCTGTTCCTGATCGTGGCGGATCGCAGCAATGGCAAGCAGACCTACGGTGCGGGACGCTTTCTCTACACCGATGCCGTTGTCGGCGATGAAGTGCAGCTGGATTTTAATCGGATGGTCAATCCACCTTGCGCCTACAACGCCTACAGCACCTGTCCCCTGCCACCACCCGAGAATCGTCTGAACCTTGCGGTGCAGGCGGGTGAGAAGACCTATCAGGGGGCGCACTGATCGCGTGTTTTGCGCGATACCGCTGGATCAGCGCAGGTATGCGCCAGCCAGATGATTCAACTGCGCCCGCTCGGTATCGCGCAGGAAGGGGGCAATCAGCAGCATCACCTGGTAGATGCCCTGATTGATGCTCTCGCGTTCGTCGTGTTCGCCGCGCACGGCGGCGAAGTTCAGCCAGAAGGTGGCAATCACCAGAATGTTGGTGGCCGTGGCGCGAATTTCCTCGACACTGGCGCGGAGGATGCCTGCCGCCGCGAGGCCACGCATGACCTCGATGGCGCCCTCTGAGGCGCGTTTGAGGATTCGCGAGAAGTGCATGCGCAATTTGCGGTTGCGACTGCTGATATCGACCAGATCACGGTAGATGAAGCGGTAGTCCCAGATGCACTCGTAGACCAGATGCAGTTGCAGCCAGATGTCTTCGAGCGTTGGCAGGCGTTCCTCGGGCGCGGTCAGCGCCTTGTCCATGCGCAGTTCAAAGCGCGCGAACAACTGCTCGATGATGTCATCCTTGTTGCGGAAGTGGTAATACAGATTGCCAGGACTGATTTCCAGCTCGTCAGCGATGTGGTTGGTGCTGACATTGAGTTCACCTCGCGCGTTGAACAGCGCGAGGCTTGCCTCAAGAATCCGGTCACGCGTGTCGCGGGCCACCGAATTTGTCCGCTCAGCCGGTCAGGCGCTTGACCAGCGCGATGTACTTCTCCATCGCTTCTTCCTTGCTGGTCCCGGCCAGTTTTGCCCACGCGTCGTACTTGGCGGTGCCGACAAAATCGAAGAAACCCGGTTTAGGTCCGCTCACATCGCCTTCGGCACCCTGTTTGTAGAGCGCATACAGGCGTAACAGCATGTCGTTGTCGGGCCGTTCGGAGAGACCCTTCACCGCTTCTGCGGCGGCCTCGAATCGCTTTGCAAGCTCGGACATCGGCTATCTCCCACGGACCCGGATCGGGGTTGGCTTGATAGCACGCAGAGCGAGCAAGGGTCAAACGTCGTGATGCGAATGCGGGTGGGTGGCCGGGCGACTTTGCGCAAGGCGAACTTTCAGGCAGGCTGTTGCTTGAAATCACCGGCCATCAGAGCCGATCAAACAGGAAGGGAGCTGCAATGACGTACTTCGTGACGGGAGCGACAGGGTTCATCGGCCGCCATCTGGTCAGTAACCTGCTGAAGCGCAAGGGCGATGTCCATGTGCTGGTGCGCAAGCAGAGTCAGGGCAAGCTGAAAGAGCTTGTCGAGCGCATGGGTTGGGATGCCAAACGCGTGATTGCCGTTACCGGTGATCTGTCCAAGCCGAAACTCGGCATCTCGGTGGCGCAGATGAAAAGTCTGCAGGGCAAGATCAAACACGTCTTCCACCTGGCGGCAGTTTACGATCTCGCCGCCTCGGCAGAGGCGCAAGTCGGTCCCAACGTGGATGGCACCCGCCATGCGGTGCAGTTCGCCGAGTCGGTTGCCGCCAAGTGTTTCCACCACACCAGCTCGATTGCGGTGGCGGGGTATTACTCCGGTGTTTTCCGCGAAGACATGTTCGACGAAGCGGAGAACCTCGATCATCCGTATTTCCGCACCAAGCACGAGTCGGAAAAGATCGTGCGTGAAGCCTGCACGGTGCCCTATCGCATCTATCGTCCCGGTGTCGTCATTGGGCATTCAAAGACCGGCGAAATCGACAAGATCGACGGGCCTTACTACTTCTTCGGCCTGATCAAGAAAATGCGCGAGGCGTTGCCGCCGTGGATGCCGACCATCGGCATCGAAGGTGGACGGGTCAACATGGTGCCGGTGGACTATGTGGCCGACGCGATGGATCACATCGCGCACAAGGCCGGTCTGGATGGAGGGGTCTTCCACCTGACGGATCCAGCACCGCGCCGGATTGGTGAAGTGCTCAATCTGTTCGCGCGTGCCGGACACGCCCCGCAGATGAGCATGCGCCTCGACGCGCGCATGTTCAGCTTTGTGCCAGCGCCAGTTCGCATGGCGCTGTCCAATCTGGCCCCAGTGAAGCGCATTACGGGCATGCTGCTGAAAGATCTGGGTATTCCCAAGGAAGTCCTGGGTTTCATCAACTATCCGACGCGCTTCGATAATCGCGATACCGAACGTGCCTTGAAGGGCTCCGGTATTCGTGTGCCTGAACTGGAGGATTACGCCTGGCGCCTGTGGGATTACTGGGAACGCCACCTCGATCCCGACCTGTTCATCGACCGTTCCTTGCGTGGTCGTGTGCAAGGCAAGGTGGTGGTGATTACCGGTGGCTCCTCGGGCATCGGTCGTGCCGCTGCCTTCAAGGTGGCGCTGGCTGGGGCGCGCACGGTCATCGTGGCGCGTGGCGAAGAAGAATTGCTGAAGACGCGTGACGAAATCATCGCGGCGGGCGGTGAGTGTCACGCCTACACGGCTGATTTGGCCGAACTGGCCTCGTGTGATGATCTGCTGCGGCGGATCTTTGCGGATCTTGGCGCGGTGGACATTCTGGTGAACAACGCGGGTCGCTCGATCCGGCGCTCGATTGCGCTTTCCTATGATCGTTTCCATGACTTCGAACGCACCATGCAGCTCAACTACTTCGGTTCGCTGCGTTTGATCATGGGTGTGTTGCCCGGCATGACTGAGCGTCGCAAAGGCCACATCATCAACATCTCGTCGATTGGTGTGCTGGCGAACTCGCCGCGGTTCTCCGCTTACGTGGCGTCAAAGGCCGCGCTGGATGCGTTCAGTCGCTGCGCGCAGGCCGAGTTCTCCGGGCACAACATCAGTTTCACCACCATCAACATGCCGCTGGTGCGCACGCCGATGATTGCGCCGACCAAGATGTACGAATCGGTGCCGACCATCTCCCCGGATGAAGCGGCGGACCTGATTACCCAGGCCATCATCGAGCGTCCGAGCCGGATTGCGACCCGACTGGGCATCTTCTCTTCGGTGTTGAATGCCATGGCACCGAAGGTCTATGAGGTGGTGATGAATACCGCGTTCCAGTTGTTCCCCGACTCGGCGGCAGCGCAAGGCAAGGGTGGCAAGGATGAACAACCATCGTCGGAGCAGATCGCCTTTGCCGCGTTGATGCGTGGCGTTCACTGGTAGTCGATCCAACTAGGCAGGGCTGGTCGCGCATACCGGCGGCCAGTCACCTTCGACTTTGGTCAAACTGGCGGTCATCTTGCATGGGCACAATGTGCATGTGCAGCATTGACCGTCAGTGAGGAAACGATGAACACCCTGAACGCCTTGTTCCGTCCGCAGTCGATCGCGGTGATCGGTGCCAGTACCAAAGACCGCAGTCTGGGCCGCGTGATTGCGCAGAACCTTGCCGCCGGTGGTTTTACAGGACCGATCTCCGTGATCAGCCCGAAGTATCGGAATATCGCGGGTTTACGAACGGTGGCGACTTTGGGTCAGTTACCCGAAGTGCCCGAACTGGTGGTGGTCACCGTGCCGCCCGAGGCGGTCCCTGCCACCATCGAGGAAGCCGGCAAGGCGGGGGTGAAGGCAGCGGTCGTGATCACCGCTGGACTGGGGCAGGGGCCGGGTTCGTTGCGCGAAGCCACGACTGCTTCAGCGCGCAAAACCGGCATTCGCGTGGTGGGGCCGAACTGCCTTGGCGTGCTATCGCCGCTGGCCGGAATCAATGCCAGTTTTGCCGCCAGCCAGGCGCTACCCGGTGACTTGGCTCTGCTGGCGCAGTCGGGTGCCGTGGTCACAACCGTGGTCGAATGGGCCAATGCACGCGACATCGGCTTTTCCGGCATCGTCTCGTTGGGTGACATGGCCGATATCGACGTGGGTGAACTGCTCGATTATTTCGCTACCGACGCCAACACGCGCGCGATCCTTATCTACATGGAATCGGTGACCGATCCGCAGCGCTTCATGTCGGCAGCGCGTGCGGCAGCGCGTTCCAAGCCGGTCATAGTGGTCAAGGCGGGACGTCACGCTGCGGGTGCCAAAGCGGCGGCGTCGCACACTGGGGCTCTGGCAGGCAGCGATGTGGTTTTCGATGCGGCGCTGCGCCGTGCAGGCGTGCTGCGCGTGAACGACATGGAAGAATTGTTTGCCGCCGCCAGCACGCTGTCGATGTTGAAACCCATCGACGGGCGTCGACTGGCTTTGCTGACCAATGGCGGCGGTGTGGGCATTCTGGCGGTCGACCGCCTGAGTGACTTGGGCGGTGTGTCTGCCGAACTGAGTGAGTCCACCAAGTCTGCGCTGGACAAGGTATTGCCGACGACCTGGTCACACAGCAATCCTGTGGACATCGTTGGCGATGGCGGGCCAGAACGCTACATCGCGGCCTTGGATGTGCTGCTGGACGCACCAGAGTGCGATGCCGTATTTGTGATTCATGTGCCGACGGCACTGGTGCAGCCGCTGGAGATTGCCGAGGCGGTTGCCGCGCACATTGAGCAGCGCCGCAAGAACGGCAGGCTGCAAAAGCCGATCCTGTCCTGCTGGCTGGCGCAGGAAAGCGAGGCGCGCGCATTCTTTACTCGAGCTGGCGTGCCGTCCTACCGGACCCTGACCGGTGCGGTGCGCGGCTTCGTGCATCTGGTCAAGTACCGCGATGCGCAGCGCCAATTGATGGTGACGCCGCCCGAGCTGCCGCAAGAATTCACCCCTGAGCCGGATCGCGCGCGCAAGGCTATACAGGCAGCGCTGGCACGCGGTGAACGCTGGTTGTCGGCGCAGGAAGTCCATGAGGTGCTGTCGGCCTATGACATCCCGGTCGCCGCCATGGGCATGGCGAAAACGCCCAATGAGGCCATGGCCGTCGCTGAGCCGATGTTGCAGCAGCATGCGCAAGTGGTCTTGAAGATTCTCTCACCGGATATCCAGCACAAATCGGATGTCGGCGGTGTGGTGCTTGGGCTTGGCAGCAAGGAAGCCGTACGCGAGGCGACCGAGGCGATGTTGCGGCGTGTGGCCGAGGCCTTACCCGAGGCGCGTGTGGAAGGTGTGCTGGTGCAACCGATGGTCAAACGTCGCTATGCACGTGAGCTGATCGCGGGCATTGCGGACGATCCGATCTTCGGGCCGGTCATTCTGTTTGGCGCGGGCGGCATTGCGGTGGAAGTGGAGAACGACACCGCCTTGACCCTGCCGCCCTTGCACATGACCCTGGCGCACGAGTTGATTGATCGCACGCGCGTGGTGCGGCGTTTGAATGCCTACCGCGACTGGCCTGCGGCGGATCGGGATGCGGTGGCACTCACCCTTGTGAAGCTGTCGCAACTCAGCGCCGATCTTCCCGAAGTCCGCGAGCTGGACATCAACCCGCTGCTGGCCGATGAGAACGGCGTGATTGCGCTGGACGCGCGCATTCTGGTGGCACCTGCCTCTCTGGGACGGCGTCGGACCAATCCCCGCTTCGCCATCGCGCCGTACCCGAAATCACTCGAAGCCCATCTGCCGCTTCGGCACCGTAACGATGTGCACGTGCGTCCGGTGCGTCCCGAGGACGAAGATCGACTGCGTCGCTTCTTTGCCGACGTCACGCCCGACGATTTGCGGCAGCGTTACTTCTCCCCGGTGAAACACATCAGCCAGGCCTTTGTCGCCCGCTTGACCCAGATCGACTATGCGAGAGTGATCGTGTTGTTGGCCGTCGACGGCAATGACGAAGTGCTCGGCATTGCGCAGATTCATGCCGACCCGGAACTGGATACGGGTGAATACGCGATCCTGCTGCGCTCGAAACTGAAGGGCCAGGGACTGGGTTGGGCCTTGATGCAGCAGTTGATCCAGCAGGCGCGCCGCTTCGGATTGCGCCACATCAGCGGACAGGTGCTGCGCGAGAACACCTCGATGCTGGACATGTGCCGTCAGCTTGGCTTCAGTGTCCGGTCCGATCCCGACGATGCCAGCGTCTCCTTGGTCGAACTGCCGGTGGCGGATACCAACGAGGCCGTCAGTTCATCGTCAGGCCAGCCTTCCGGCTGAGGCGGCGCCGGGCACACCTCGCCCTCGAAGGTGTCATTGGCCGGCGAAGCCAGGTCGCCGGGCTCGGCTTCGGGGCCATCGACGCGGTCGATGCCGTCGACCTGCACGCGGTTTCTACCCGCCCTTTTGGCCTGATAGAGCGCTTGGTCGGCGCGCGCGATCAATGCGGCTTCATCGGCGTCGCGCCGCACGTCGAAACAGGCAACACCGATACTGGCGGTCACGCCGACCTGGGCTTCGATACGTTTTCGCAGACGCTCGCCCAGGTCGTGCGCTTCCTGCAGCTTCGCCGGTGCGATCAGGGCAAACTCCTCGCCGCCATAGCGCGCCGCGAGTGTGTCATTGCGGATCGAACCGCGCAGTTCGGCACCAATTTGGCGCAGGACGTCGTCACCGGCGAGATGCCCGTGCGTGTCGTTGTAGGCTTTGAAGTGATCGACATCGAGCATCAGCACCGCCAGCGGACGGTCGACAAGCAAGGCACGGGCTAGCGCATCGCGCAGGACCTCGTCGAAGTGGCGACGGTTTGCCAGTCCGGTCAGTGCGTCGGTCTCGGACAAGGTCCGCAGGCGCTGATTGGTGCTTTCCAGTTGCGCCAGCCGCTGCTTTACCAAAGCGTCCAGCGCACCCGTGTCGCCCAGAATCCGCCGAAGGCGGCGACGCATCCACAGCACCGTCGAGCCGATGCCGAGCAGCATTGCCAGCAGCCAAAGGGTATGGCCGAGCCACAAGGTCTGGTCGTTGATCTGCAGTGGCCAGCGACGCGTAAGCGTCTCCGCATGGCCGTCGCGTTGACTGAGCGTCTGCAGTTCATAGCGACCGGACGGCAATGCGAGCAAGGTCATGCGCGCGCAGTCCAATTCCGCGATGGTTGCCTGTCCTGCGTCAACAAGTCGACAGCGTGTGCGCAGATCGGTGGGTGTATCGATGCGCAACTGGAGCAGCTCTCCGGCGCGCAGATCCAGCGCGGACGAGTTCGCCACGCGCGTCGCGGCGACGCCGGGTGGCTCCCGCCAGAGCTCGGGCTCCGCGGCGATCGCGTGCGTCGCTGCCGTGATCAGTAGCGCCAGCAGGAAGGCGGATTGATACGTGTTGTCGCGCTGCAGTCGAACGTTGGTCGGACGTCGGGCGGGTTGAAAAGGACACATCGGAACGGCGTGGTGCTCGGCATCGTGATGGCGACATCATCGCATGCGGCGTTGACTGGCAGGTCTTGCGGCCTTGGTAGGGTGCTGCCTACCAGAGCTTGCCCTGGGTGGCCGCCGCGCGGACCGGGGCATAGCTCAGACGGTGCTGCGGGCAGATGCCGAACGCCCGCAGCGCTTGCAGGTGAGCGGCGGTGGGATAGCCCTTGTGCTTGGCGAAACCGTATTGCGGATACTCGCGATCCATTGCCAGCATGCGTCGATCACGGGTCACCTTGGCGAGAATGGATGCCGCGCCGATAGCGCTGCAGCGCGCATCGCCACCGACCCAGGCTTCCGCCGGACAGGGCAGATCCTTGGGCAGAGAATTGCCATCGATGCGCGCGCTGTCGGGAGCCACCGTCAGTTCACGCAAGGCCTGACACATAGCGGTCATGGTGGCCTGAAAAACATTCAGGCGATCAATCTCAGCGGGTTCGACGGACACGATGGCAAAGCTCAAGGCATCGCGAGTAATGAGGTCGAACAACTGCTCGCGCTTGCGTTCACTGAGTTGCTTGGAATCGCGAATCCCGCTGATCGGGCGCGCGGGGTCGAGGATCACTGCGGCCACAACCAATGGGCCAGCCAAGGGGCCGCGTCCGGCTTCATCGACACCCGCGATGTGCACTGCGGGCGAATCAGTTGGCATGCGTGGTTTCACGCAGCAGGTCGACAACCTCGGCGGCGGCGCGCGTGCTGGCGTCCTGGCGCAGCTGCTGATGGATCTGCAAATATCGAGCCTGCACATAGGCGTGCCGTTCCGCCGAGGACTGCAATTCGCTGACGGCCAGATACAGATGCGGCGGTGTGCAGTCGGCCTGCATGCATTCCGTCACCAGATCTTCGTCCGCCAGCGCATTGGGCAGACTGAACCGACTTACCTTCATCATTTTCAGGCGGCGCACCAGCCAGTGGGTCAAACGACTGATCCGATACGCGACCACCATCGGACGTTTGCAGAGCAGGGCTTCCAATGCGGCGGTACCCGAGGCGAGCAGAATTCGATCCGCAGCCTGCATCACCAGGTCGGACTGCTGGTCGACCAGTTGGAAGCGTGCACAGGTGTTGGCCTCCTGCAGTTGCGCTTCGAACAAGTGACGACAGGCCGGATTTGCCATCGGCACCCAGATCTGCAGACTCGGTTCTTCGGCCTGCAGGCAGGCAGCTGTCGCGATGAAGATCGGGCCAAGCCGACGGATCTCGCCCAGACGACTACCCGGAAGCAGGGCCAATACTGGTGCGCTGGCCGTGATGCCCAGGCGCTGACGCGCTGTGTCGGTGTCTGCGATCAGCGGGTAGTGATCTGCCAGCGGGTGTCCGACGAAACGCGCATCGACTCCATAGCGCGCATAAATCGGTGGTTCCATCGGAAACAGGCAAAGCACGCGGTCGGCAGACTCGGCGAGACGCGCGGCACGTTGCTGCCGCCACGCCCAGATCGAGGGGCTGACGTAGTGAACCGTGCGAATGCCCGCGTTCTTGAGCCTGCGCTCCAACGCCAGATTGAAATCCGGTGCATCAATGCCGATGAACACGTCCGGCTGCCGTTGCAGCAATCGCTTTTGGAGCTGCGCACGCAGTCTTAGCAGGCGAGGCAGGTGACGCAGTACTTCAAACAGGCCCATGACGGCCAACTCGCTGCAGTCCCACCAGGTCTCGACGCCCGCCGCGCGCATC
>Ga0075163_10008320_pt1 | contig 13684 bp, 9 predicted proteins | sample JI1023141ADNA_FD_71478 | JGI IMG/M metagenome (GOLD analysis project Ga0075163, IMG submission 71478) | Wastewater effluent complex algal communities from Wisconsin, to seasonally profile nutrient transformation and Carbon sequestration -... | ecosystem: Engineered > WWTP > Effluent > Algae...
TCGAAGGAATTCATAAAAATCGCATTGTCCTGACCATGTTCAATCGCCACCCCGATCCGATTCTCTGCTATGCGGTTATTCCGGATCTTGGTCCCGAAACTATAACCACCCCATATGCCATGATCACATTCCCGGATGATATTCTGAATAATTTTGTTCCGGCTGAAAGTGACTTCAACGCCATTCGTGGGAGCGTAGGAAAAATCATTCCCAAAAAGCAGGTTATCGTTGCATCCTCCTTCCCCGGTATCCATGGTATATTGTCCCGCCCAGAGAAAGAATCCATCCCCCCCATGCGTTACGTTATTCTTGTAAAAGATATTATTCCCGCATTGTTCAAATACAAGGAAACCGGCACTGTCCTGCCCCCGGTTATACACTCCATGGCTATACCCCCTCACATTAAACATGAGCCGGTTATAAAAAAGTAAGCCGTAACTGCTTCTGTACATCCCGATTCCAATCCCTGAATTGAAGGAGAAATCATTGTTGACCACTATAACACTATCGCATTCCGTCATCATCAGACCGTTCTGCCCACCCGTGACGCGGCAATGCCTGACCGACGCTTTATCACAATTCCTCAAATACAGAGCCGCTCCGTAACGCAACCATTCATCTTTTTCATTGTGATGGTAACTCATCCAGTCCGATATATCCTCCTTTTCCTGCGTACTGTTCAGGTGTTGCCGGTAATTATAACTGAAATCACAGTTTTCAATTTTCAATCCCTCCACATTACGGGCCAGTAAAGCCACTTTATATCCATGCGCCGATAAATTCCGGATGGTAACATTCTTGCTGTTGCGGATCAGTACGGCAGTCCCTTGAAATGAATCCGGACGCTGACGGCTGACCGCCCCCTGCATCTCCGATTGGTTGAAATCAATGATGATATTATTTCCTTCTATCTGGATAACCGGTACACCCGTATCGGTGGCTGCCTGCAACGTATACAACGCCCGTTTTATGTTGAGACTGCCGGTGATTTTCATCCCATTCCGCAGGGGCTGTTCCTGGCCGTATATCAGCAGGGGAAGACCGCACAGGATAAGCAGGCAGATTTTTTTTATCATCATTTTACGTTTACTTGCACCAATATACTTCATTCATGCAAACTGCAGGTACCTCTTCTACCGCAACCAAAACCGGCTGGCTGCTGCTTAAGCTGGCCGTATCAGTGGCCTGTGTCTGGTATATAGCATCAAAATTAAACTTCAGGGAAGCCGCCACCGCATTGAAGAGCGCCCGCTGGACTTTTTTAATACCTGCCTTCCTGTTGTATGGATTATCTAAATGGGTATCAGCTATCCGGTTGCAACTATATTTCCGGAATGCCGGAATACATCTGCCAGCCTTAGTTAACCTGAAGCTTTACTGGCTCGGAATGTTTTATAACCTTTTCCTTCCGGGGTCCATCAGTGGTGACGCTTACAAAGTCCTGATGCTGAGAAACAGGTACAATGTGCCAGTTAAAAAAATTAGTGCAGCGGTGTTGCTGGACCGCTTCAGCGGTTTATTAGGACTGGGCATTTTGCTGGCCCTTGTTTCATTTGCGGTGGCCTTGTCCGCATACCTTCAGGTGCTTATCGCTGCAGGAGCCATTCTGGCTCTGCTGCTGACTTATATACTCGTAAAACACTACTTCCCATCTTTTTCCGGCAGTTATATACAAACTTTGTTGCAGAGCCTTCTGGTACAGGGGCTGCAAATGCTGGCGGTTGTTTTTATTTTATGGTCATTGGACATTCATTCTTTCCTGGCGGCTTATCTTTTTATTTTCCTGCTATCATCGGCAGCGGCTGTATTGCCAGTAACCATTGGCGGCCTGGGCATACGGGAACTGGTTTTTCTCCAGGGAGCTATCTGGTTTCAAAGCAGTACAGAAATAGCTGTACTGACCAGTTTTTTATTCTACCTGTTAACGGTGCTTACGGGTGTTTGGGGAATTATCTGGGTATTCCGGCCTGTGTTTCCGGAAAGGGATTTCAAAAAAACGGGAACTGTATAAAAACGAGAAGGGCTGTACCCGTTGATACAGCCCCTTAATCTCTTATCTGGTTAATTCATACTCTTTGAATCAGGCCTTTTTCAGGAACTTGGAGTAAAACGGGGGATTCCGCATTTTTATAGCAAACACAATGCCATAACCCTGTCAGACATTGACCCTGATTAATTTTCCATAAAAAAACCCCGGCATGGCCGGGGTTTTGTATTAATCAGTGAGTTGAATTAAGCATTCGCTTTTCCTTTCACTTTGGCTATCACTTCTTCTGCGATGTTTGTCGGAGCAGGAGAATAGTGAGAGAACTCCATGGTGGAAGAGGCACGGCCTGAACTCAGTGAACGGAGCTGGGTAACATATCCGAACATTTCACTCAGGGGCACTTTTGCTTTGATTACTTCCGCACCGGCACGGGTATCCATACCTTCGAGCATACCCCGGCGACGGTTAAGGTCACCGGTTACATCTCCCATGTACTGGGCGGGTGTGATAACTTCCACTTTCATGATCGGTTCCAGCAGAACGGGTTTCGCTTTGCGGGCCGCTTCACGGAAACCTTGTTTGGCACAAAGTTCGAAAGACATGGAGTCGGAGTCAACTGCGTGGAAGCTTCCGTCAAATACACGGATCTTCAGGTTATCCACGGGATAGTTGGCCAGCACACCATTGGTCATCGCCTGCTCAAATCCTTTCTGTATAGCCGGAACGAATTCACGGGGGATAGATCCACCAAACAGATCATTCACAAACTGGTAATGTTTGTCAGGATTCTCTGTTTTCCATTCTGCATCCACCGGTCCGAGACTGAACTGGATATCGGCGAATTTACCACGACCACCGGTCTGTTTTTTCAGTGTCTCACGGTGTTCAACAGTAGCCTGGAAGGCTTCTTTATAGGCCACCTGGGGTGCACCCTGGTTTACTTCTACTTTAAATTCACGACGCATCCGGTCGATGATGATTTCAAGGTGCAGCTCACCCATTCCACGCAGGATAGTCTGACCTGTTTCTTCATCGGTATTTACACGCAGTGTGGGATCTTCTTCCACCAGTTTGGCAATAGCCATACCCATTTTATCTACGTCTGCCTGTGTTTTAGGCTCAACAGCAACGGCAATTACCGGTTCGGGAATAAACATATTCTCGAGAGTGATCGGGTGGTTTTCATCACACAGGGTATCCCCTGTTTTGATTTCCTTGAAACCTACGGCAGCACCGATATCACCGGCTTCGATGAAGTCGATCGGGTTTTGTTTATTGGCAAACATTTTCATGATCCGGCTGATCCGCTCTTTCTTACCGCTTCTTACGTTCAGCACATAGGAACCTGCATCCAGGTGTCCTGAATAACACCGGAAGAATGCCAGACGACCTACAAACGGGTCAGTCATGATTTTAAATGCCAGGGCAGAGAACGGTGCTTTGGGATCCGCTTTGCGGGTCTCGGGTTCACCACTGTCGGGGTTGGTACCAACGGTATCCGGAATGTCAACAGGAGAAGGCAGGTAACGGCAAACCGCATCCAGTGCTGTCTGTACCCCTTTATTCTTAAAAGAAGAACCACACATCATGGGAACGATGCTGAGATCAACCGTGGCTTTACGGATGGCTTCATGCATTTCTTCTTCTGTGATGCTGTTGGGATCATCAAAGAATTTCTCCATCAGTTTGTCATCATATTCAGCCACAGCTTCCACCAGGCTGGCTCTCCATTCCTGGGCTTCTTCCAGCATATCGGCAGGTACTTCGATTTCATCGAAAGTCATACCTTCTGTTTCCATATGCCAGATGATTCCTTTCATTTTGATCAGGTCAACCACACCCTTGAAATCATCTTCTGCACCGATCGGCAACTGCAGGGGAACGGCTTTGGAACCGAGCATTTCTTTCACCTGCTTTACCACCATCAGGAAGTCAGCACCGGCACGGTCCATTTTGTTTACGAAACCAATACGGGGAACACCATACCGGTTGGCCTGGCGCCAAACCGTTTCTGACTGGGGCTCCACGCCATCCACAGCAGAAAACAGGGCAATCAGTCCGTCCAGCACGCGCATAGAACGCTCCACCTCTACGGTAAAGTCCACGTGACCCGGAGTATCGATAATGTTGAAAGAATATTTCTTGGTATCTGCTGTGGCTTTACCCAGTACGGTCGGGAAATTCCACTGGCAGCTTACGGCAGCCGATGTAATGGTGATACCTCTCTCCTTCTCCTGCTCCATCCAGTCTGTGGTGGCAGCTCCATCATGCACCTCACCAATCCGGTGAATCATACCTGTGTAACGGAGGATACGCTCCGTGGTAGTGGTTTTACCCGCATCGATGTGCGCGGCGATACCAAAGTTTCTTTGAAATTTTAAATCGGCCATGACTATTTGATTTGTTGTTTTGTTTTACTTTTTATTGAATGAGTATTCGGGTTATCTGTTTTTGCGGCACCTTATCCTTGCAGTGATACAGGTAATAATATGCATGCATTCATCATTTATGGAAAAATCAGCTGCACAGAAAGTGTGTTCCCGGAACCGGAACAAACAGCTGATATGGTAGATTAGACTCTCATAGACTGCCACTTGAAGAAAAACCCCGAATCTGCGGACCTGAACACTTTGGCTTTTCCTAATGGCGCCGCAAAGGTAGAGGATTTTCCGGAAAAAAACAGGGGCTGTAAAAGAGATTCCGGACTGTGGATATCTGATAAACAAAGCCCATAAGTACCTGCCTCAGACAATTTAAATATAAATTTAATATGTATGCGGGCTGATAAAAAAAGGGCTGCAGAATCACTGCAGCCCTTTTATATAAACATTTTCAGCTTATTTGTAATAGCTCAGGGTAAGTTCAGAACGACGGTTCTGCTGACGTCCGGCAGCTGTTTTGTTGTCTGCAACTGGTTTGGTTTCACCATAACCTGTAGCAGTAATACGGCCGGCATCCACACCTTTTGCAACGAGGTAAGCTTTTACCGCATCTGCACGGCTCTGACTCAGTGCCAGGTTTTTCTCATCATTTCCTGTATTGTCTGTATGGCCGTCAACATTCAGGCTCATGGCCGGATTCTCTTGCATGATCTGCGCCACTTCATTCAGGCCTTTATTAGACTTTGCCTGCAGCTTGGAGCTTCCTGTCAGGAACAGAATGTTTTTAGCCGCAGTGCTTACTTTCTGTTTAACATCTTCTGTGATCACAGGACAACCCTGATTTTCTTTCACCCCTTTTACAGCAGGACATTTATCCTCTTCATCGTTTACTCCATCACCATCTCCATCAGGAACAGGACAACCCTGATAACGGGCCACACCCGGCACTTTGGGACATTTATCTTCTTCGTCATTGATACCATCTTTATCTGTATCGGGAACCGGGCAGCCTTTATAACGGGCCAGTCCGGAAACATTCGGACAATTATCTTCATCATCGTTTATACCATCCTTATCTGAATCAGGTACAGGACAACCATTGTATTTCGCCACTCCTTTAACAACTGGGCATTTGTCCAGGCTGTCATAAATTCCATCACCATCTGTGTCGGCCGGAGGACGGGGAGGTTCAATTACTGCCGGCTCTTTTTTCTTGCCGAGGCGACCGGCTATTCCGATACTGTGCTGAAAATGATAATTCCCTGTTTCTGTTGTAACCGGAACACGGTAAGTAGAGTTTACAAACAAATGTGCGTCATCAAAGAAGTTTACTTTAAGACCTAAACCAGCCGGGATAAAGGCCCCGTAATAGGACATATACTTATGAAAGCCGACTCCGGCAATCACATAAGGCTGTACCCAGTATTTCTCAGTGGTCATCTTCAGATTGGCCGTTACATTACCTTCCAGCAACAGGTTGCTGTTTGTAAACGTTTTATTCGGCATGGGATACTTGATAAAAGAAGCACCAAGTGTAGCTGCCACATCCACGTGTTTCCTGACTCCTTTGAAATAGGTAACAGCCAGTCCGGGACTCATTTCTTTTACTTTGGCAAAACGGTTGCCACTGATTACAGAAGTCAGGGAAGTGGTGCGGATTCTGTCCGCAGTCATGAAATCATTCAGGAAAAAGCTCACACCAATCGCTTTGGGCCTGATTTCATCATCCTGGGCCTTCACTGCAGGTACGAACAGATACAATGCAATAATAGCAGCTATTATCTTCTTCATAAAGAGATAGTTTGGTTTTTATCCCGGCAAAAATAACGGGTATGTTTAATATCCTAAAATAAATTATTTAGTTAATATTCACTGTTTTGGAAGCGGTTTTTTATACACAGGCGACAAAACAGGGGAACCGAAGTTAAATGAATCAGGGGGCGCTTATTTACCCGCAAAATAACGCTGGCGCAGGTATTTATCCTCCCCATACACATCATCATGGAAAATTACCCGGCCTTTTTGCCCTTCACAAGTTAGATAACGGATAAAAACCGGTACTTTATTCCTTACCGGAATGGTCCTTTTCTGCTTATTTCTCAGCCAGGACCGCACGGAATCCGTTTTCACCACTCCCCGCCCGGCCAGTAAACTGCTGTCTGTCCCCAGAATATACCAGGCCAGTTTATCCCATTCCTGTACCCGGACACAACCATGACTGAGATTCCGCATGGTATTCGCAAACAGGTACCGCTGATTGGTATCATGAAGGTACACGGCATATTTATTGTCAAACATAAACTTAATGATACCCAATGCGTTGGCGTCACCACTACCCTGTACCACCCGGTAAGGCATTGTTCGGGTATACTTCGACCAGTCTATCGAATAGGGATCCACTTCATTTCCTTCCTTATCCACCAGGCTGAATCCTTTACGTGCCAGGTAACCCGGATTCCTTTTTACGGCCGGCAAAATTTCCTTTTCAATAATACTCTGAGGGGGCACCCATTGCGGATATGTAATGATCGACGATATTGCACTGGTTAGTAAAGGTGTTCTTGTTTTTGGCTTTCCGCAAATCACTTTTGAACTCATTTTCACATCGTTACCTTCTATTACTTCCATATAATTTGCAGATGAGTTTACCCATATATACCGGGCTGGCATTTTCTCGGGAAGCTGTTTGTACTTGTCCAGGCTGATAGCAATCCTTACAAATCGTTCACTGTCATCCGTATTCAACAAACGGATAGTTCCTTCCCCCGCTTTACCATCTACTGTTATACCTCTTTTCTTCTGGTAGGCTTTTACCGCTGTGGCCAGTTGTATTGAATCAGCCGGAATACTATCACTGATCAACCCCTCCTCGGAGAGGCGTTTCTGCAAAAACTGCCTGAAGCGACGGTTGTCCTTTTCCGGGTAAGGGATCTTGGTATAGACTTTATAATCTGCCCGGGACAGGAAATCCGGAATCGCCGATTTTAAAACATGGTATCCTTTAGCCGCCGGCTCGAGTGACCGGATCATTGCCGGCAACCCGCTCTTTTCCAGTTCATGCAGTTTTTCAAGATAAAAGGCATCGGGCAAAACTGAGTCCTTCCTCAGACTTATGCTGTCCTGTGGCAAACGGCCCAGTTTAATATCCTTTACCACCCGGATAAAAGCATCGGTCAACAAGAGTTCCGCCGCCGTCCACCAGCGGGCATCTATTCGCGCTTCTTTAGAAACCGTATCTGCGGCGATTGTATCATACACCATCGCCAGCTCAGCCGCATGATAATCTTCCGGAAACAATCCCCATAAACGGGCGTCTTTTATCAACCTGAACAACGAATCAGCAAATGGCCGCCAAGTCTGTCCGGTACTCCAATAAGGGGCATTCTCTTGTTCCTGGTAGTAAGCAGAAACCAGCCCGGGATGCATTAAATGCACCAGCGTATCGCCGGTCTTGCCGCTGTCTGCCACAGCTGACTGAAGTAATTTGCTGATTTGTGCTGTCGTTTTTTGTTTTAATTCCACCGGATTGGTGGCCACAGTATCTGCCGGCTGTCCGTTACCCTTACAGGCAATCAGCAGCACACCTGCCAGCAGCAGGGGCATGAATGGGTACAATGTCTTTTTGATCATAAAGGATGGTAGCAGTCCTGGTTTAATGGTTTACTTCCTTTTCAACTGCTCAGGCCTAAGGTATATAGTACAAAGTAAGCAATCGTTTCAAGATTTTTATAAACCGGGCAGATGATTTTTTCTGCGTAGTTACCGGCCCGGAGAAGGTCATACATGCGCAGATACACGTTCCCTGTACACAGTATTTACCCCCGACAAGTGGCTGAAGAAGGGCCCGGCAAAGAGACTTATAACGGCAGAACATCAATCACCGCGCCGGTATTGATAGTACCATAAATATGAGGGAACGTATCCTGGGTGGATGGCGACCAGTCAAAAACAAACGGGGAAGTCAGTTTATCTGTATCAATTACCAGCTTGAGCAAGTCGGTTTTGCCGGCAAAATAGCGATCCAGCACCGCCGCCACCTGATGCTCCTGGGAACAATGAATAAAGCCTTCAGCATCGAGTGAAGGATGGGAATAATAGCCCAGTTGTTTGGCCACGGTCCAGTCGCCGGCCGTAGTAACATGATAAATCAATGGCATTACAATACGCGTTTAATCCGTTGTTCAAGTAACATAAAATCGGCAATTACGATGGCCGTCACCGCTTCCACGATCACCGGCGCCCGCAGGGCCACACAAAGGTCGTGACGTCCCTTTACCGAGAACTTTTCTACTGTACCTGTTTCCCAGTTGAAACTTTGCTGTTCTTTCGGGGTGGATGCGGTCGGCTTTACCGCAATCCGGAAAACCAGTTCATTTCCATTACTGATCCCGCCTACCATGCCGCCTGCATGATTGGTGCTGGTCTTGCCGCCCATATCTTCAATAGCATCATTATGGACACTGCCAAACATCGCAGCGGCGGCAAATCCACTGCCGAATTCAACACCCTTTACGGCGGGAATGGCAAATAATATATGCGCTAATACAGATTCCAGCGAATCAAAATACGGTTCACCCAGACCGGCAGGTACACCGGCTACCCGGCATTCAATAATTCCGCCAACTGAATCCTTCGCATCGATCCCTTTCTGCAGCCCTTTCTCCAGATCCTTTTCACCACCGATTTCTGTAACTGCCGCCTGGATGGAAATTCCGGGCATTAGTTTTTTGGCGATGGCTCCTGCGGCCACCAATCCGGTAGTAAGGCGGGCACTGAAATGACCACCACCCCGGTAATCCTCAAAGCCGCCGAATTTCTGGTGAGCCACCCAATCCGCATGGCCGGGCCTGGGAATACTTCGTTGCTTATTATAATCCTCGCTGCGGGTATTATTATTTTCAAATAAAACAGTAACCGGAAAGCCGGTGGTATGGCCATTGAAAACCCCGCTTTTGAAAAAAGGGAAATCGGCTTCCTGCCTGGGTGTTGTTCCTTTCTGCTTCCCTCCCTTTCTTCTTTCAAGATCTTCCAGCAGGTCTTCAGGCGTCAACGGTAATCCCGCAGGACAACCATCAATAGTTATCCCGACTGATTCACCATGTGATTCACCAAAAACGGACACCCTGAATAAACGACCAAATGAGTTCATACTGTTATACTATAAAGCTAATCATTCTTTCCCGCTAAATATCAGAGAAGGGCGGTCTTGCCTGATTATAAAGTAAAGAAAATCCCTTTCACTCCGGCACCCAGCGTATCCAGGTCGCGGAAAAAATCCGGGTACGACTTTTTCACCGCACCGGCTTCCTGGATGGCTACATCACCCGATGCCTGCAAAGCGGCTACGGCACAGGCCATTGCAATCCGGTGGTCGTGACGGGAGTGTACTGTTGCGCTTTTCACCCCGCTTCCGCCGTGTACCCGCATCAGATCCCCATCCAGTTCAATCCGGATACCCATTTTTCCAAATTCTTCCTGCAGGGTCACCCCCCGGTCACTTTCCTTATGCGCCAGCCGGCTGACTCCCTGAATCGTACTCACCCCCTTGCAATATGCAGCAAGCGCCACCAGGGGCGGAAACAGGTCGGGGCAATCGGTAGCATCAAAAGCAAATGCATTCATGTCGGACGGATGCATATGTATACCTTTTGTATCGATTGCCATACCGGCATTGGCCGATAAAAGGGCCTCCAGTATGGCTTTATCCGCCTGCGTGGATCCCGGATCCAGTCCTCTAACTGTCAGCGGGCCGGCAATGGCACCGGCCACCAGCAGAAAGGCTCCTCCACTCCAGTCACCTTCAACGGTATAGTTGACTGTCTGACTTTCCGTGTCCGGTTTATCCCTTGTTCCGGCAACAGGAAATTCAAACGCTGCATAATTACGATTAACCGGAACCGTTAGTCCAAAACGGCGCATCACATCCAGCGTAAGATCAATATAAGGACGGCTTTTTAACTGTTTTACTTTTATGGTTACTCCGGCCGCACCGGCAGCGGAATAAGCCATCAGCAAACCGGTCAGGAATTGTGAACTCAGCGAACCGTCAACTTCAATATCTGCCGGCTGAAGAGGCCCTTTTAACTGCAAGGGCAATTTTCCGTTATTACTATTCACCGAAACACCCAGCAATGGCAAAATTTCATCAAAAAAATCCATCGGCCGGGTAACCAGGCTGCCCGTGCCACTGATATTGATTTTCCGGTGGCTCAGGGCCGCGAGCGGGGTAAACATCCGGATACTGAGCCCGCTTTCGCCGCAATTGATTTCTTCTTTTAAGGGAGCTACTCCCTTACTGTGTACCAGCAGCAGCTCTCCTCGGTCTTCAATAATGGCCCCCAGCCGTTCGATGATATCCACTGCCGCTTTATCATCATTGCTATGACCGGGATTGTGAATCAGCGAGTCTCCCTTATGCAGTAAGGCGGCCGCACAGGCCCGCTGCATAGAACTCTTGGATGCGGGTGCCTGAATATGGCCATTGAGACGGGAAGGATGAATGGTTACTAACACATTAAAAAGCTTGAATGATTTTTTCGAGTTGCTTCAGTGAAACAGTTTTCACCACCGCTTTTCCGATTCTCTCAGGTAAAACATAATTCATGTCTTTCCGCTCCCTTTTCTTATCCATCTTCAATACATGAAATACTTTCTCCTTATCAAAACGGGCATACGTCGGCAGGTTGTATTTTTCCAGTAAATGAATCACCCGGTCCGTCTGACGGAAACCGGTAAGCTGTTCGGCGATATGACAGGCATACGTCATGCCGATAGCCACCGCCTGTCCATGTAATAATTCGTACTGTGTTTCCAGGGCATGCCCCAGGGTATGTCCGAAATTAAGTAACCGGCGGTCCGCTTTTTCAAACTCATCGCGTTGCACCACTTTGATTTTAATCAGGGCATTCCGTTCCACCAGTTCACAAATTTTCTTCCGGCTTTTCTGATAGGCATCCAGATTATTCTTCTCCAGACCGGCAAACATCGCCGCGTCCCTGATACAGGCATGCTTGATCACTTCCGCAAACCCATTCTCCCATTCCTGCCGGGGCAGCGATTTCAGCAATCCCATATCATGCAGGATAAAGGAAGGCTGACGTATCACCCCGACCATATTTTTATACTGGCCCACATCAATGCCGTTTTTACCGCCAATGGATGCATCTACCAGTGCAAGTATGGAAGTGGGCAAAAAACCAAACCTGATTCCCCGCATGTAAACCGAAGCTATATAACCGGTCAGGTCTGTAATCACCCCGCCACCGATTCCCACAAGGGTGGTTTTCCGGTCGGCCTCCATTTCAATCAGCGCTTCCACCACGGCATCCACGGTAGCCTGTACTTTATAATCCTCCCCGGATTTCAGTACGATGGTATTCCAGCCTCTGAACCGCCGCTCATGTGCTTTATAGACATGTTCATCGGTTATGAGAACTGTTGCTTTCGGATCTGTAATCTTACGGAGAAGACTGAATCCTCCGGCAAAATAAAACTCAGTGGAAGCCGTTGTGAATTTAAATATCTGTTTTTTCATTTCTTCACTAGTGAAATGTTCAATATTCAATGCTCATTTCTAAATGTCCATTATCAGCTATCAAGCACCTTCTTTTGGTGATTGATACTTTCCATATGTACCGCATCCAGGTATTTGGTGATAAATTCTTTACTCAGACCGATCTTCTCCCCTTTCACCGAAGCCCGTTCGATAATTTCATTCCAGCGGCCGGTCTGCAGGATCGTGATATTGTTATCTTTCTTGTACTGACCGATCTGTTCGGCAATTTTCATCCGTTGTCCGAGGATCTGCATCAGTTCATCATCCAGGTGATTGATTTTCTGGCGCAGGGCTTCCAGGGCGGCATGGTACTCATCTGAATTCACATCTTCTTTCCGCCAGATAATATTGTCCAGCATGCCGGCCAGCTGTTCAGGTGTTACCTGTTGCTTGGCATCACTCCATGCATTATCAGGATCAATATGACTTTCAATCATAAGTCCGTCATAGTCGAGGTCAATGGCCCGCTGCATCACATCCAGCAGGATATCCCGGCGGCCACAGATATGAGAGGGATCGTTGATCAGGGGAAGTCCGGGATATTTCAGCTTCATATCGATAGCGAGGTGCCACATGGGCGCATTCCGGAATTCGGAGTTGCCATAGGAACTGAAACCACGATGAATCAGGCCAATCTGTTTTACACCGGCTCGGGCCACACGCTCCACAGCCCCGCCCCATAATTCGAGGTCAGGATTAATCGGATTTTTTATCATCACCGGCACATCCACGCCACGCAGGGCATCAGCCACTTCCTGTACACTGAAGGGATTCACCGTTGTCCTTGCTCCAATCCATAATACATCCACATCAAATGTCAGCGCATCCTGTACCTGTTTACCGGTAGCCACTTCCACAGTCGTGGGAAGACCGGTTAATTTTTTAGCTTGTTGCAGCCAGGGCAAACCTTTGGCTCCCACGCCTTCAAACATACCGGGTTTAGTACGGGGTTTCCAGATGCCTGCACGAAGCATATCCACTTTACCGGTGGCTGCCAGGCGTTGAGCCGTAGCCATCACTTGTTCTTCCGTTTCAGCACTACAGGGTCCGCTGATGATCAGGGGACGCTTATTCCAGGCGGCCTGTACTGTTTCTTTGTGTGTCTGTTCTGTTGTTTGCATTTTACAAAATTAATGCCTCCGGTCCCTCGGGATATCACAGAAGCGTTTTATTTATTGAATGTTGGTTATTTAATAATTCTTCTGATTTTATTGGCTTCTTCAATCAGTCCTTTCAGTTCATCCGTTTTCCCATCCCGGATACTGTCACGGAATTTCTTCAGCTGTTCAATATGTTCATTGAGCACATCCAGGACATTTATTTTGTTCTGCATGAAAATAGGCACCCACATGGCCGGGTTGCTTTTTGCCAGCCGGACGGTACTCTCGAAACCCGCAGACGCCAGTTCGAATATGGCATTCTCTTCTTTTTCCTTTTGCAGGACAGTATTGGCCAGCGCAAATGATGTGATATGGGAAATATGGCTCACATAGGCTGCATGGAGATCATGTGCGTGTGCTTCCATTTCCAGTTGCCGCATACCGATTTTCCCAAACATATGCCGCACCCATTCCAGCACATCGGGATCCGTCTCTGCGGCGTTGCATATAATCACCGCCTTGTTTTCGTAGGCGCCCCTGACCGCGGCGGCCGGTCCGCTGTATTCAGTACCCCACATCGGGTGTGTGGCACAAAACCGTCCCCGCTTCGGGTGATCCTTTATTACATCCACCAGCAGTGATTTCGTGGACCCCAGATCCA
>Ga0075163_10008321_pt1 | contig 13684 bp, 7 predicted proteins | sample JI1023141ADNA_FD_71478 | JGI IMG/M metagenome (GOLD analysis project Ga0075163, IMG submission 71478) | Wastewater effluent complex algal communities from Wisconsin, to seasonally profile nutrient transformation and Carbon sequestration -... | ecosystem: Engineered > WWTP > Effluent > Algae...
ATATAGGCCGCCGTCACATCGCGGATCGCCTTGCGCAACAGCGCCGGTTCCTGCCACACCGTGATGGCATGCATGTCAACGACGCAATAGAGCGTCTCATGGGTCTCCGCCATCTTGATCCAGTTCAGCATCGCCCCGAGGTAGTTGCCGAGGTGCAGATTGCCGGTGGGCTGCATGCCCGAGAGGACACGGTCTTTGAACTGGCTCATGGTATGGACCCTTGAAAGAGATGTTGATGGCGCACCTTGGACAGCGCACCGCGCCAGCCTGTTAGCGGCCATTGCAGGACTTGAAAAGTCCTATCTCCGCAAGCTGCGTTTCAGCTCACCCAACCGGAATGCCCCGGTGATGTGGGCCGCCATGAAGTAGCTGGTGATGCCAGCTACCATAAGCGCGAGAAGGCCCCAGAGGGCTGCGGAAAAGCCTGCCCCTTCAGCATAGTTCGCGGTCAGCCCGTAGCGCAGCAACCCCCACAACACTGCCGCCATGATGGCAACAGACACGAGAATGCGGGGCAGGCGCGCACGGAACCGCTGGTCAGAGGTGTAGAAACCCCGGCGCAGCGACATGGCGATGAGAGCGAGTGCATTGAGCCACGCCGCGATGCTTGTCGCCAGCGCAATGCCGACATGGGAATAGAACTTCACCAACACGAAGCTGGCGATGATATTCACAGCAACCGTGGCCATGGCGAAGTACATGGGCGTCTTGGTGTCCTCACGGGCATAGAAGCCGGGCTGGAAGATCTTGGTCAGTGTGAAGGCGGGAAGGCCGGCGGCAAAGGCGGCAAGGGCAGGTGCCACGGCCAGTGTATCGGCGCGGGTGAAGGCCCCATGCTCATAGACCGTATGCAAAATCGGCCGCCCGATGATGATGAGCGCCGCGGCCGCAGGCAATGTGAGAAAAAGGGCAAACTCCAAAGCCCGGTTCTGGCTGTCCTGTGCTCCTTGTGTGTCATTGGCGCGCAACTTGCGCGACAGTGTTGGCAGCAACACCACACCGATGGCGACACCGATCACTCCGAGCGGCAATTGGAACAGTCGATCCGCATAATAGAGAAATGCCACGCCGCCGCTGATGCCGGAGGCCAGTGCCGTCGCGATGGCCAGATTGATTTGTGTGACACCACCTGAGACGATCCCCGGCACCGAGAGCAACAGCACCCGCTTGACGTCAGGGGTGATGCGCGGCAACCCGGGCTTTACCTTTGCGCCAGCGCGGTGGGCCGAGACCAGCAGAAACAGCATTTGCAAAATGCCAGACAGGGTGACACCCCAGGCGAGGAAGCGGCCTGTGTCGGGTGTGTTGCCAAGTCCCAGGTACCAGGCCAGCAGCGTGACAGAAATCACCACGATGTTGAGCAGGATGGGAGCAGCCGCGGCTGCGGTGAAGCGCCCCAGCGAATTGAGAATGCCGGAGAACAGTGCTGTCAGAGACATGAGGCCGAGATAGGGAAAACAGATGCGCGTCAGCTCAACGGCAAGGTCATAGGTAGATTCCGTGCCGCGAAATCCAGGCGCGAAGGCGTACATCAGCCAAGGCATGAAGATCATCGCCACGGCACAGAACAACAGCATCCAGTTGGCCAGCACGGAGAGGACATCACGCGAGAAGGCAAAAGCCTTGTCTTGCCCCTCTCCTTCGAGCTTGCGCGCAAACTGCGGCACGAAGGCATTGTTGAAGGCCCCTTCGGCAAACAGCGCACGGAACAAATTGGGCAGGCGCTGCGCCACGAAGAAGGCCTCCGCCACATAACCTGTGCCCAGGGTGAAGGCGATCAACTGGTCACGCACAAAGCCAAACAGGCGCGAGATGAGGGTAAAGCCGCCGACGGTTGCTGCGGATTTGAGTAGCGACATGGGCGTCCTTATGTGCCGGTCTTGAGGCCTTCAGCCTCCGGTGCCAACACCTGCATCAACTTCTTTTCAATCTGCGCATGGCGGGACGGGTTCTCGATCTTGGCTCCCGTCAGGTCGGTCACATAGAAAACGTCGATGGCCTTCTCGCCGAAAGTGGTGATGTGGGCTGAGGCAATGTTGAGGTTGAGGTGGAACAGCGCCTCGGTGAGACCGTGCAAGAGTCCGACGCGGTCGAGGCCGTTGATTTCGACCACCGTCTGGCGGTTGGACGAGGTATTGTCGATGATGACCCGTGGTGCCACCGAGAAGGCCTTCACCCGCTCTGTGAGACCGGGAACGGTCTTCAGCGCGTCCCGCAGTCGCAACTGTCCGCGCAAGGTTTTTGAGATGGTGTCCGCCACCCGCTCGGCGCGGCGGCTCTCATCTTCATTCATCTTGAATTCGCGCCGCAGCAGAATGGTGTCGAGCGCCATGCCGTCGGTGGTGGTGAAAATCTGCGCCCCGATGATGTTGGCATTGGCCGCCGCACAGGCACCGGTAATCAAGGCGAGGAGGCGCGGGTGATCAGGCGCGTAAATGGTGATTTCGGTGACGGCGGTGAAGGCATCGCTGCGCGTGGAAGTGACGACGTCGCGGGCCGTACTGGCCTGTGCCTTGGTGATGAGCGCGTGGTGGCGCATTTGCTGCTCCAGCGGCACGGTCAGCCAATAGGCATCATAGTGCCGGGCCGCGGCACGCTTGCGCTGCTCGTCCGCGAGTGATGGCAAAGCGGCAAAGAACTGCCCCTGCGCATCGGCCACACGCTCCTTGCGTGAGACAGCGGTGTGGCCGCCGGTAAGAACCGGCTCTGTTTCAGAGAACAAGGTGCGCAGCAACTGCCCCTTCCATCCGTTCCACACACCGGGGCCGACGGCACGAATGTCCGCGACTGTCAGAATGAGCAGCAACTTCAGACGCTCCGGGCTTTGCACAATGGCAGCAAAATCAAGAATGGTCTTGAAGTCATGCAGGTCGCGCATCTGCGCGGTCTCGCTCATCAGGAGGTGATGCCGGATCAGCCAAGCCACCGTTTCTGTTTCAGCCTCGTCGAGACCAAGACGCGGGCAGATGGTCAGCGCCAAGCGCTCGCCTGCAATGGAGTGGTCTTCCGGCCGACCTTTGGCGATATCGTGCAACAGGCCCGCCACATAGAGGGACCGCCGAGAGGTGAGTGTCGGGAACAGCTGCACTGACAGGGGATGGTCGCCGCTCAGGCTGCCGGTTTCGATCTGCCGCAACACACCGACAGTGCGGATCAGGTGCTCATCCACCGTGTAGTGGTGATACATGTTGAACTGCATCATCGCCACGACCTTGCCGAACTCGGGAATAAAGCGGCCCAGGACACCCGCCTCGTTCATCAGGCGCAAGAGGGATTCCGGATCGCCGGAGGAGGTGAGGATGTCGAGGAAGTCGGCATTGGCCTGCGCATCACGACGCAGCGTTTCATCGACGAGACGCAAGGAACCACGCACCAGCTTCAGAGCGTCGGGATGGATTTCCAATCCCTGCTCGGCAACAATCTTGAAGATGCGAATGAGGTTTGCCGGATCCTTGGCGAAAACCGCATCGTCGGAGACATTGAGGCGGCCCGCGTCATTGCGGAAACCATTCGCCAGTGCCTTGGATTTGCCCTTGGGGATGAGCTTGCCGATCATGCGGGCGAAGGACGGCGGCTCTTTCAGGTGCTTGGCTTCCAGGCTGGCACAGAAGATGCGGGTGAGATCTCCCACTTCCTTGGCCACAAGGAAATAGTGCTTCATGAAGCGCTCGACATGCTTGAGGCCAGCGTGGCCCTTGTAGCCGAGGCGTTCAGCGAGTTCCCCTTGGCGGTCGAAAGAAATCTTGTCTTCGCCGCGCTTGGCGATGAAGTGGAGATGGCAGCGCACCGCCCAGAGAAAATCCTCGGCCTTCTGGAAGCGCCTCAAGTCATCCCGCGAGAAGGCGCCTTTGTCGGCCAGCTCTTCCGGTGTGTTGGCGTCGAAGAGAAATTTGGCAATCCAGAACAGCGTGTGCAGGTCGCGCAAACCACCTTTGCCGTCCTTCAGGTCGGGCTCCACCGCATAGCGGCTTTCGCCAGATTTCGAATGGCGGATGTCACGCTCTGCCAGCTTGTCGGTGACGAAGCCGCGTGCTTCCTTCTGCACAATGCCGCTGCGGTACTGGGCTTGCAATTCGGCAAAAAGGGGTGCGTCGCCACAGATGAAGCGCGCCTCCAACACGGCGGTCATAATGGTGTTGTCGGTCTTGGCGAGCTTGACGCAATCGGACACGGTGCGTGTGGCATGGCCAACCTTTTGCCGCGCGTCCCACAGCGCATAGAGCAGGAACTCCACCACCTCGCCAACCCGGCGGTCCTCGATGGAGGGGGTGAGGAAGAGCAGGTCAATGTCGGACCCGGGGGCCAGCGTGCCCCGGCCGTAGCCGCCAACGGCAACGATGGCGAGTGGAAGTGGGCCGGATGTGAACACGTCCTCACGGGCAAAATCGAAGAGGGCGCGGATGATTTCGTCCTCAGCATGGGAAAGTGTGATGGCACAGGCGGTACCCTTGCCATCCTTGAGCAGTTGCGCCTCCGCCTTGGCCCGCACATCGCCGAGACAGGCACGGATCAATTGCGAGGCGGCCGTGCGGATGGTCAGCGGCCTTTGCCCGGCGGGCGCGAGCAGCGTCTTCAGGGCAGAGGAAAAATCTGCAAGGGCAAGGGGTGCGGTGGTCACGATGGCGGCTCTTTGCCCGAAAGGGCTTTCAATTCATAGAGCAGGCCGAGGGCGTCGCGCGCCGAGACATTGTCCGGGTCGAGTTGTTTGATCCGCTCACGCAAGGGATCGGCCTTGGCGACCGGTGCAGAGGCCTGCATGTTGCGCACCGAGAACAGCGGCAGGTCCTCGGAGAAATGCTGGTCCGGCCTTTCGTCGCGCTGTTGCTCCAGATGCTTCAGTACTTCAAAGGCCCGCGCGATGACCGGTGCCGGCAGCCCCGCCAGCTTCGCCGCCTGAATGCCGTAGGAGCGGTCAGCCGCACCCTTCACCACGTCATGCAGGAATATGATTTCGCCCTTCCACTCCTTCACCGCCATGGTCATGGAGGTGAGGCTCGGGAGCGTTGCCGTGAGCGCATTGAGCTCATGGTAGTGGGTGGCAAACAATGCCCGGCAGCGGTTCGCTTCATGCAAGTATTCAAGCGCCGCCCACGCAATCGACAAGCCATCAAAGGTGGCGGTGCCACGTCCGATCTCGTCGAGAATGACGAGGGAGCGCGGCGTCGCCTGATTGAGGATCGCTGCCGTCTCAACCATCTCCACCATGAAGGTAGAGCGGCCCCGTGCCAGATCATCGGCGGCACCGACACGGCTGAACAGGCGATCCACAACACCCACATGGGCTGATACGGCTGGAACGAAACTGCCCATCTGTGCGAGGATCGCAATCAAGGCGTTCTGTCGCAGGAAGGTGGATTTGCCCGCCATGTTGGGGCCTGTGAGCAGCCACACCCGTGTGGCCTCTCCACCAAGCACGCAGTCGTTGGGGGTGAAGCGCGTCTGTCCTGCCTTTGCCAGCGCAGCCTCGACGACAGGGTGGCGTCCGGCTGTCACAGCAAAGGTGGTGGAGTGGTCGACAACCGGTCTGACATAGTTTTCACGCACCGCCAGTTCGGCGAGAGAAGACAGGCAATCGAGATTGGCGAGCGCTGCAGCGGCATTGGAAATCGAATCGCGGGCCGTCACCACGTCGGCGACGAAACCGGCAAACAGTGCCAATTCCATCGCCAGGGCACGATCGGATGCCCCGGCGATCTTCTGTTCCAACTCCATCAACTCCGGCGAGGAAAAGCGCATGGCCCCCGCCATGCTTTGTCGGTGCTGGAATTTTACCGCAAGGGCAGGTGCCGTCATGGCATCCGCCTGCTGCGCATTCACTTCGATAAAGTAGCCGAGGATGTTGTTGTGCTTGATGCGCAAGGTGCGGAGGCCTGTCATCTCGGCATAGCGCGCCTGCAGGGCGGCGATCACCTGCCGCGTGTCATCGCGCAAGGCCCGTTGTTCGTCCAGTTCGGCATGGAAGCCTGCGGCAATGAAACCGCCGTCACGGGCGAGATGCGGCAATTCGATCGCTAGCGATTTTGTCAGGCGGTCGGCAAGCTCAAAGGGAGCTGCGGCAACGACATTCATATCTTGCCGGATGATGCCGGGAAGATCGGTAGCACCTTGCAGCAATGCCACAATGCCCTGCGCTGCCAGCACGCCGTCGCGCATCATCGCCAGATCGCGGGGGCCACCACGGTTGGCCGAAAGCCGGGCCAGTGCCCGCTCCATGTCAGGCATGGTTGAGAGGGCCGTGCGCAAATCTTTGCGCATTCGCTCACCCGTGACGAAGGCATCCACGCCATCCAACCGCGCCATGATTGGCTTGGGATCGGCAAGGGGTTGGCCCAGCACTGCCGCCAGCCGCCGCCGCCCGGCGGGTGTGATGGTGCGGTCAATGGTGGCGAGCAGGCTGCCCTGACGTTCGCCTTGCAGCGTGCGCGTCAGCTCCAGATTGGCCCGCGTTGCGGCATCAATGAGCAGGCCGTCGGCTGGGTTGTCCTGGCGCGGCGGACGCAGATGTGGCACTTGCCCGACCTGGGTCAGTTGCAAGTAATCAAGTAACGTACCAAGGGCCGCCACTTCGGCTCGGGCAAATGTGCCAAAGCCGGCAAGACTTGCGACAGCAAAATGGGAGAGCAGGCGATGTTCCGCCGCCGCACTGTCAAAGCGGCTGGTGGGCAAAGGCGAGAGGGCGGCCCCTGATTCCCGAGATGTCTGTGCCAATTGCGGATCATCGAGTGCCGCGTCGGCAAGGATCAGTTCCGAGGCGGCGAGGCGCGAGAGATCGGAGGCCAGCCGCGTGCGCTCGGTCAGCGTGACGGCAAAATCGCCGGTCGAGATATCGCACCATGCCACGGCCATCTCATCAGTGCCCTTGAGCCAGGCGAGTGCAGCCAGATGATTGACGGCGGCGACATCCAGCAGTGTCTCTTCAGTGATCGTGCCGGGGGTGATCAGGCGGATGACATCGCGCTTCACCACCGATTTGGAGCCCCGCTTCTTGGCTTCCGCCGGGTCTTCCATCTGCTCGCACAAGGCCACCTTGTGGCCATGACGGATGAGCTTCTGGAGGTAATGGTCAACCGCATGCACAGGCACGCCACACATGGGGATGTCGTCCCCCAGGTGCTTGCCCCGCTTGGTCAGCGCGATGCCGAGCACACCGGAGGCGACCTCTGCATCGCCAAAGAACATCTCGTAGAAATCACCCATGCGGTAGAACAGCAGGCTGCCGGGATGGGCCTTCTTGATGTCGAGATACTGCGCCATCATAGGTGTGGACTGGGGCGTGGAATGGGCTGTCGACGGACCAGCGGCGGCCTCTGCGGCGCGGCCCGCGTCAGTTCCCCTTGCTGTGTTCAATCCATGCATGGGGACTGCCTTAGCTGGAAATGGCGGGCAACGGAACCGCTTCGCCTGTTGTCGCAATTCGAAACCTGCGTACAACTTATTGCGCGGTTCTGCCGTCTTGAGCGGGGAAGCAACACTCTCTAGGCTGGTGGCTACCATTCCACCTGAGGAAAACCAGAAGATCATGAGCACGCCCCCGCGCAAACTGCCCAAGCGCCCGACAATTTCCGACGAGGAGGCGCTGCAGTTCCACCAGATGGGAAAGCCGGGCAAGCTGGAGATCAATCCCACCAAGCCCATGGCGACACAGCGCGACCTGTCGCTGGCCTATTCGCCGGGTGTCGCCGTGCCAGTGCGCCGCATCGCCGAAAATCCCGACGCCGCCTACGATTACACAACCAAGGGAAACCTCGTGGCGGTCATTTCCAACGGCACCGCCATTTTGGGGTTGGGTGATCTGGGTGCACTCGCCTCCAAGCCCGTCATGGAAGGCAAGGCGGTGTTGTTCAAGCGCTTTGCCGATGTGGATTCCATCGACCTTGAGGTGGACACCAAGGATGTCGATGAGTTCATCGGCGCGGTGCGCTACCTCGGCCCGTCCTTCGGCGGTATCAATCTGGAAGACATCAAGGCCCCCGATTGCTTCGTGATCGAGCAGCGCCTGCGCGAGCTGATGGACATTCCGGTGTTCCACGACGACCAGCACGGCACTGCCATCATCGCCACCGCTGCACTGATCAATGCGCTCCACCTCACCGGCCGTTCCCTCAAGGATTTCAAACTTGTCTGCAATGGCGCGGGCGCTGCTGCGATCGCCTGCGTCGAGCTGGTGAAGTCGATGGGTGTTCCGGGCCAGAACGTCATTCTCTGTGACTCCAAGGGAGTTGTGTACAAGGGACGCAGCGAGGGTATGAACCAGTGGAAGTCGGCCCATGCGGTGGACACAGACAGGCGCACCCTGGCTGATGCCATGGATGGGGCAGATGTGTTCTTCGGTCTTTCCGCCGCCGGTGCGCTGAAGCCTGAAATGGTGAAGAGCATGGCGCGCGATCCCATCATTTTCGCCATGGCCAATCCCGATCCTGAAATCACCCCGGAAGAAGTCCACAAGGTGCGTGGCGATGCCATCATGGCCACGGGGCGCTCTGACTATCCTAACCAGGTCAACAATGTACTGGGCTTCCCTTACATTTTCCGCGGCGCCCTTGATGTCCGCGCCCGCACCATCAACGAGGATATGAAAGTCGCCGCGGCCCGGGCGCTGGCCGAATTGGCGCGCGAAGACGTGCCGGACGAAGTGGCCGCTGCCTATCACGGCACGCAGCTGGCGTTCGGCCGCGACTACCTGATCCCGGTTCCCTTTGATCCGCGCCTGATCTCCCGCATTCCCGTTGCCGTGGCCAAGGCCGCCATGGAGTCCGGCGTGGCCCGCCACCACATCGCTGATCTCGAGGCCTACGCCGCGCAACTTTCGGCCCGCCTCGATCCCATCGCCGGCACCTTGCAGAATGTCTATGGCTATGTCCGCCGCAAGCCCAAGCGCATGGTTTTTGCCGAAGGCGAAGAAGACCGCATGATCCGGGCGGCCAACTCCTATGCGGCAGCCGGCCTGGGCACCGCCATTCTCATTGGCCGCGAAGAGGTAATCAACACCACACTGAAATCCTCCGGCATCGAACTCAATGAAAATGTCGAGGTGCTGAACGCCCGCCTCTCCGACCGCAATGTTGACTACGCCAACTACCTCTATGGCCGCTTGCAGCGCGACGGCATGCTCTATCGCGATTGCCAGCGTCTCGCCAACCAGGACCGCAACGTCTTTGCTGCCTGTATGGTGGCGCTGGGTGACGCCGATGCCATGGTGACCGGCCTGACCCGCAACTATTCGCAGGCGCTGGACAACGTGCGCCGCGCCATGGATGTGCGCGCCGGCCACCGTCCCATTGGTGTTTCCATGGCGCTGGTGCGCGGTCGCACGGTGTTCATCGCCGATACCTCCATCCATGAACTGCCCTCAGCGGCGGAACTCGCGGACATCGCCCAGGAGGCAGCAGGCGTGGCAAGGCGCTTCGGCTATGAGCCGCGCGTCGCCTTTCTCTCCTACTCGACCTTTGGCTATCCCCGTGGCGAACGCGTGGCCTATGTCAAGGAGGCGGTGCAGACACTGGTCAACCGTGGTGTTGACTTCGAGTTTGATGGTGACATGGCAGCCGACGTGGCGCTGTCGCGTGAAGCCATGGCTCTCTATCCTTTTTGCCGCCTCACTGGCCCTGCCAATGTGCTGGTGATGCCAGCCGCCCATTCCGCTTCGATTTCGACCAAGATGTTGCAGCAACTGGGTGGCGTGACCGTGATCGGGCCACTGCTTACCGGCATTTCAGGGTCGGTGCAGATCGCCTCCATGTCGGCCACCACCAACGACATCGTCAACCTGGCGGCGATTGCCGCGTTTGATTTGAATTGGTGAGCGAGCGCAAAGTTGCGCCAACAATCAGTTGGCAGGCGCGCCGAAGTGGGCGAAGTAGCGCGGGTTGATGGCGGCAATGGGCAGGATGATCAGCACATCAATGGTGTTGAAGTCGTGGTCGATGACTGCGCCTTCACCCACATAGCAGCCAAGATTCATGTAGCCCCGGATGAGTGGGGGAAGTGAGCGCACCGTGCGGCGCTCATCAATGCTGGAGATGTCCCGGCGCCGCATTTGGATGGCGCGTTCAGGCAAGGCGCGCACCGACCACGCCTCCGGTGCCTTGGCCTTGTGGGCGAGATAGCTCAGCGCATCGGCATGGGCATCCGGGTCTGTTCCCTCGAAGCTGGCGCAGCCGATCATCACGTCGATGCGGTTGGCCCGCACATAATTCCAGATGCCCTGCCAAAGCAGTTCGGCAACCGGTTCACCGCGCATGTCGGCGCGCACGCAGGAGCGGCCAAGTTCAAGGAAGGTCAACCCGCGCTGCCGCTCCAGAAGGGGCGCAAGGTCAAACTCGCTGGCCGAGTAGAAACCGTCAGCACGTCCCGCCGCTTCTTCGCGCAACAGGCGGTAGGTGCCCGCGAGGTCGCCATCAGCAACGGCAAATTCTCCCGATGGCACCTCCATGCCCTTGACCACCAGAAGGTGGTCGCACAGGGCATCAAAGCGGTCTGCATCCACACCATCATCGGCGCTGTCTGATGTCGCCTGCCCCTCTTCCATGAACACGCGATGGCGCAGGCGCTGGGCCGTGGAGACGTCTGCAGCGGACTGGGCAAGCCTTGCGACAAGGCCGGACTTGCTGGCGAGGGCAATGGGCATGAAATGACACTAAACCCGAATTGCGACGGTGGGGTAACGAAATCAAGTCGCAGGCTGTGTCAGGCGGCGCGGACCTGTGCCAGCCGGGCCATGCTGGCTTCCAGGTCATGGCGGTCAAAGGGCTTGGCGAGATGGCCATCCATGCCCGACTGCAGGCACGCTTCCACGGCCTCGGGGCGTGTGTTGGCGGTGAGTGCCAGGATCGGCAGGCGCGGGCGTTGCGCTGTGGCGCTCTCGGCCTTACGGATCAGAACGGCCGTTTCAGGTCCACTCAGACCCGGCATTTCCATGTCGAGCAACAGGATGTCGAAGGGCGATGAGCTGTTGATCGCGTCGATGGCTGCGGCGCCCGAATTGACAACAGTGACGTTGTGGCCTGCCTTCTCCAGCATGGTGCGGGCGATGACGGTATTGACGTGGGTGTCATCGGCAAGCAGCACATTGAGCGAGACCGCCGCACTGGCGCGGGTGGCGATGGTACGCAGTTGCGCTGTTGCGGTGCGGATGAAGGCACTGTCACGCGAGGTCAGCTGTTCGACGATGGTGGAGCAGCGCACCGGCCGCATGAGATAACCGGTGAGTGGCGCCTTGAGCAGGTGCTGCAGAGGGCGCCGTTCATCGGGGGTCAGCAGGATCCAGATCTGCGGCAAGGGTCGACCCTGCTTGCCGAGGCGACGCGCGGCTTCCAGCACAGAGGGGCCGGACCGCGAATCGCAGATGATGGCATCGAGATTGTTGCGCAGCAGCGCAGCAATGGCCTCGCGGTCATTGACATTGGCGGGAAGCACCAGCGCGCCGTGGCTCTGCAACTGGATGGCAAAATGTTCGGCGACGAACGGCGCATCAAGCACCAGGCGGAAACGCCGTCCGGCAAGTGCTGTAGCGTCGCGGGCCGTTGCTTCGGACGGAATCATGCCGGGCAGGACGACGGCGAGGCGGGTGCCTTTTTGCGGTTCGCTTTCAGCGGTGATGCTGCCGCCGAGCATTTCGGCAATGCGCCGGCTGATGCTGAGGCCGAGCCCAGTGCCGCCGAAACGCCGGGTGGTGTCGGCATTGGCCTGTTCGAAGGGTTTGAAGATGCGGGCCAATTCATCCGCCGTCATGCCAATGCCGGTATCGGCGACGGTGAAGGCCAGCCCATCAGCACCATGTCGCGTGACGTGGATGGATACTCCACCCGATTCAGTGAACTTGATGGCATTGCCGGCGAGGTTGAACAGGATCTGCCGGAGGCGCATGTCATCACCCGTCACGATCTGCGGCACATCACCGGCAAAATGTGAGGCAATCTCGATGCCCTTGGCATGGGCGCGCGGGGCCAGAAGTTCAGTGACGTTTTCAACGAGGGCGATGATGTCAACGGGCGCGAGCTTGTCCTTGCGCAGCGCTTCCGATTTTGCGCCATCAAGAATTTCATCAATGATCGACAGCAGAATGCGGCCAGAGCCGTGGGCCGTGTCGGCGTAGTTGCGCTGTTCCGGAGAGAGCTCGCTTTCCAGCAACAGGCCCAGCATGCCAATAACGCCATTGAGTGGCGTGCGGATCTCGTGCGTCATGGTGGCGAGCAGGCGCGATTTCTCATGGGCCAGTTCTTCCGCCGCATTGCGCGCCGTCTGCTCCGCCGTGAGGCCTGATTTCAGAACCTTGATCCGCTGCAGGATTTCCTGGTGCAACAGGACGTAGGCGAGAAAGGACAACGCCGCCGCACCGATCAGCAAGGCCATGGCGGCAAGCAGCGGATTGTCGTTCATCTGACGATTGACAAAGGCAATCATCCCGAAAGTGAGGAGGATTTCGACACAGACGACGGCTGCAACGCCCAACCCGTGACGGCGGCGGCTAGACGCGGCACGAAAAGAAGGAGTGAAAATCTTGCTGAACAACCTGGCTGACATGGCCGTTGTTCTAGACCTCCAAGCCTTGCCAAATCGTGATGCGATGGAATCACGGTAAAGTTTCGATAAATGCAGGAAAGATCGGCGCTTTACGCGGCGCGCAGGGCGGCGGGTGTCTGCCGGTCGCTCAGCCCTGGGGCGAGATGCAGGCGGGCTAAAGTTTCAAGCGGTCTTAATTGGATACACAGTCTTGCGGTTCGTTGAATGAAGGCTGGAGAGCGCGCTGGTTATGGCAGATATTACCAGTTTGCACTTTCACGGAGTTTCACGCCTGGCGTCCGGATGCGACAGAATGTTGTCCAGGACATCATTCATCAGGGACAAGGCCGTAACGCTGGACACTGCAGATATTTCCAGTCCGCAGCGTAACCACAGGCCGTCGATCAGGGTTGTGATATGCAACGCCGCGGCCTCACAGCGATCTTTTGGCAGGAGGTTCCGCAGCGCAGACAGCAGATTTGAACGCATGCGAGCGTGAATGACCGTTTGGATGCGCGCCAAATTGGCATCTCGCGGCACCTCAGCACAGAGACTCAGCCAAGCCTGGCAAACCGAAGGCTGGAAAAACCTGGGATCAAAATTCGCTTCCACAATTGCACGCAACCGCTGCTCCGCCGTGGTGGCCTTGTGCAGGCGCACCACGACATCGTTGCGCAACTCACTGTTGGCTTCACGCATAGCTTGTTCAAATAGCTCCTGCTTGTTCCTGAAGTAATGAAGAACAATTCCCTTGGAGGCGCCCGCATGCTGCGCGACTTTTTCGAGCGTCGCACCCGCCAGTCCCTCGGTCTGCAGCACCGCAAAAGCAGCGCGACGCAGCTCCTGCCGACGAATCTCAGAAATTGACTTTAGCTTCATTTCCCACCCGGTGACTGAAAGTCTCATATTGACAAAGCGTGCCGCAATGATCAATTGTTGTCCCGCGGGTCAATAAAAAGACCGATTGGGCAACGGAGGAATTGAAGATGAAGAAACTCAGTCTCAGAGCATGCTTTATGGCTTCGGTCGTAGTGGCGGCAACCACTACCACTTCAACTGCCGGAGAACCCGAAAGTTGCAAGAAAGTGCGATTGGCCGAGCCGGGCTGGAATGACCTGGCATTTACCACGGGTGTGGCAACAAAACTTCTCACCGCCCTCGGATATGAAGTGAACAGCAGCGT
>Ga0075163_10008322_pt1 | contig 13684 bp, 4 predicted proteins | sample JI1023141ADNA_FD_71478 | JGI IMG/M metagenome (GOLD analysis project Ga0075163, IMG submission 71478) | Wastewater effluent complex algal communities from Wisconsin, to seasonally profile nutrient transformation and Carbon sequestration -... | ecosystem: Engineered > WWTP > Effluent > Algae...
CCATCCGCATTAACAACTAAATTTGATATACTTCCAGAAGGTTTTGACACCAAAATCATGGATTGACCATAAGTCGTACCCACAGGTATTTCATCATTTGTTTTTACATTACCTGATAGTTGAACACCTACCGTAGTCACATTAAAATCTGGATCGATACAACTTTTGATAGTCAATGCATCATCTGGTAACGTACTGATACATCCCGTAATATTATCCATAAAATAGAATGAAACCTTTCCAGGCGCTATACCCGTGACCATTCCAGAGTTATTAACCTTAGCAATAGCAGGATTAGTACTCATCCAAATGCCACCTGTAGAAGGTGATAATTGGGTGGTGTAACCAAGACAAACATTGGTAGGTCCCGTGATGGAAACTTCGATTGGCCCTAAGACGTGAATCGGAGATGAATATTCAGATAAGCATCCAGAAAAAGATTCTTGAAAGGCAAATCTTGCTTCACCCACAGCCACACCTGTGACCACACCATCATTAGTAATCGTAGCCACAGAAGGTTGATTACTTATCCAAGTACCACCTGTAGATGGGAAAAGTGAAGTCGTAGCACCTATACAAATATCCGCAGGACCAGTCAAAGCTATGGATGGTTTCCCGACAATAATAACTGGGTTAGATTGATTAGATGTACATCCTGAACTTGCACTAGTGAATGTAAATCTAGTAATACCTTGTTGGAGTCCTGTCACCACACCTGATGCAGTTACTGAGGCAATACTAGGATTTAAACTTGTCCAAGTGCCACCAGAAGTAGGGCTCAAAGTATTGGTAGCGCCTACACATAAAGTATTAAAATCAGAAGTAATCGCTGGCTTCGTATTGACAGTCACTGTTACAATTCCATCAGAGGTGCAGCCTGTGGAATTCTGTGTGAATGAAAACGTCGCGTTGCCACTGTTTAGGCCAGTGACCACTCCTGAATTATTAATTGAAGCAATAGTTGGTTGATTGCTTATCCACACGCCTCCGGTCGTAGGACTAAGGTTAGTTGTACTTCCTATACATATTTGTGACGGACCATTTAAAGATATCGTCGGCTTAGCATGTATCGTAAACAACTGTGACGGATTAGAAAGGCAACCTGTACTGCCATCTTGTAGTGTAAAAAATGCTGTTCCAGCTGCAATTGCAGTAACAACACCTTGATTATTAATAGTAGCTACTGATGGATTACTACTAGTCCATGTACCAGCATTAGAAGCTGATAAATTTAGCGTACTTCCTATACAAATGCCATTGTTTGTCAATTCATTAATGATAGGTCTACCATGTATAATAATAGGAATAGAAGGATCAGAAGTACAACCACCATCGGTTGTAAATACAAAGGTGACACTACCCTGCCCTATGGCTGTAACTACACCAGTATTCGTAATGGTGGCTACATTCGGATTGCTACTCGTCCAACTTCCACCTGTAGATGGTGAAAAAGAAGTAGTACCATTAATACATAACTCGGCTGCACCAAGTAAGGCAATATTTGGTTTTTGACCAATGGTTATTGGCGCGGAAGGATTAGAAATACATCCCGATGAAGTCTCTGTAAAAATAAAAGTTGCTGTACCTGAACTAATACCTGTAACGACACCATTATTACTGATCGTCGCTACACTAGGATTTGTACTAGCCCATGTCCCACCTGTAGATGGAGAAAGCGAAGTGCTGCCTCCTATACAAATAGAATTTAGGCCATTTATAGTTACAACTGGTTTTGCATATACGGCAATAGGTGCAGTATTAGCCGATATGCAACCAGTCGAAATGTTCGTAAATTTGAATGTCGCTTGTCCAGCTGCCAATGCTGTAACTACGCCAGCATTCGTGATTGTAGCAATGGTAGGATTATTGCTTACCCATGTACCTCCGACAGAAGGAGAAAAAGATGTAGTAGAACCGATACAAAGTTGACCAGCACCCGTAAGTGTAGTTGCTGGACGTCCTGCAACCGTAATAGGTGCAGTAGGATCCGAAGTACACATAGTGGTAAAATCTATAAAACTAAAAGTCACCATGCCAGCTGCCAATGCCGTTACTTGTCCAGAAGAACTAACAATAGCAATAGCATTGTTACTGCTAATCCACATACCACCTGATGTGGGCGATAGCTGTGTAGTTCCTCCTTCACATATTAAGGTTGCGCCCGTAATGGAAACAACAGGTTTTGAACTGACTACAATATCATCAGTAGGCAATGAAGTACAATTGGTACTACTATTGGTAAAAATAAATGATACCGTTCCCGGAGATACTGCGGTAACCAAACCTGCATTATTGACCGTAGCGATGGATGGATGACTACTCGTCCAGACGCCACCTGAAGAAGGACTTAATTGTGTCGTAAATCCTGTGCATAAAATATCATCGCCCACGATAGACACATTAGGACCTACACCCACCGTAACAGGTGCAGAAGGATTGGAAGTACATCCTGACCCAGATTCTGTATAAGTAAATGTTGCTGTTCCTTGAGACACAGCGGTTACTAAACCACTATTGGTGATAGTTGCCACAGCAGGATTATTACTAATCCAAGTACCACCCAAACTAGGTGACAATGTAGTCGTAGATCCTACACATATCACAGAAGATCCAGTAATCGTAGTTGCTGGTTTAGAATCTACAGTAATAGGCAAAGTCGAATTAGAAACACATCCTGTCACGCTATTCGTAAAAGTAAATGTTGCCGACCCCATAGATAAACCTGTCACAATTCCTGCATTATTTACACTAGCTACTGCAGGATTATTACTAGACCATGTCCCTCCTGACGTAGGTGAAAGTTGCGTAGTGGATCCAATACAAATCGAATTAGAACCTGTTATTGCCACACTAGGTTTTGGATAAACATCAATGACAGCATCCAACACCGTAGAGCAACCAAGGTTATTGGTAACGGTAACATAATAGGTAGATGAAGGTAATGATGGTGTCACAGTCACTTGTTGACTTGTTGCATTTGCAGCATTTGCACTCCATAAGTAAGTAGGACTTCCTGAAGCATTCACCGAAAGGGTAATATCGTTACCTTCGCAAATTTGCGTCTGAAGATTCACTATAAATGGTTCATATCTTTGATACACAAATCCTGATGCACTAGCAGAACATCCATTATCGTCCAATACAGTTACATAATAATTACCATTTTGAGTAATATCTATAGTTGCTGTACTACCTGTAAAACTATTTGGTCCAGTCCATGCATATGCATATGGAGCAGTTCCTTGGTTAACCAATGCTGTAAGCTGCGAATCATCCTTAAGACAAGCAGAACCGTTATAATCAATGCTTACCTGTGGTTTAGAAACAACAGCAACAGATGCAGATGGATCAGAAATACAACCTGCAGTATTGGTAAAAATAAATGTCACATTCCCAACTGAAACTGGAGTCACTTGACCACTATTATTTATAGTTGCTACACTTGGGTTTGTACTTTGCCATGTGCCACCACTATTGGGAGACATGGTCATTGTACTACCTATACAAAGTTTAGCATCACCTGGTATAACTGCCACAGGTTTAGCATGAATGGTTACAATGGATGAAGGTGCAGATGAACAACTGGTAACACTATTCGTAAATGTAAACTGGACACTTCCTGCTGACAATGCAGTAACTAGACCAACATTATTAATACTCGCTATCGTTGGATTACTGCTTACCCATGTACCACCTGTGTTTGGTAGAATTGATATAGATTGCCCTACACAAAGAGAAGAATTTCCATTAAGATTTACTTGTGGTATATCTGATACATTAATAGTTATAAGATTACCATTATCCGAACAAATAATTCCTGTAGTAGTGGTATATACTCTTCTGAACCTATGGTTACCGACTGAAAGACTTGATGTCAAATAATCTTTTGTATTGTTAATTCCTGATGCTAGAGCAAAAACGCCATTATTAAAACTATACTCCCAAAGATATGTCCCATTCGGTGGTGTAGGTGAAGTACCCGTCAGCTGAATACTTCCTGAAGTTCCACAATAGGTAGATGACATAGTGTTTTGGATTGTATTATCATTTATAGGACACCCACAACTACCACCGACATTAATAGATACAATATCAGAACATCCTTGTGCATTTGTCCATACTAAATTATAAATACCTTCCTGGGTAAAACCCGAAACAATTGTAGTCGGGCTATTGACATTTTGAATGGTCACCGTACCAGCACTTCCACTTCCTAAAGTCCATGTTCCTGTACCAGTGGCTTGCATAGTCGCTTGACCTGTAATATAACAGTTTACATTATTGATATCATTACCAGCATTTGGCAAAGCATTGATCGTAATAGGCAAACTTGCATTAGAAGCACAACCTGCCGTATTTGTAAAAATAAAAGTAGCTGTACCTGCACTTACACCTGTTACTAAACCCGTATTTGTTACGGTTGCTATGGCATTATTGCTACTTACCCATGTACCTCCAGATGATGGAGACAATGTAGTGGTTTGACCAATACAAATGGTGTTTGACCCCGTAATATTAGTAATAGGTCTAGCTTTTACAATGATATTTGCATTTAAAACAGACGTACACCCAACATTATTTGTCACCGTTACAAAATATTGAGAAGATGGTACCGCAGGAGTTACTGTAACTTGACTAGTTGTAGCATTTCCTGCATTTGCACTCCATAAATAAGTAGGACTATCTGTAGCATTTACCGTTAGTGTTACGGTATTACCTTCACAAACTTCCGTTACTAGATTAGCAATAAATGGTTCATACTTTTGGTAAACAAAACCTGATGTACTTGCTGAGCAACCATTATTATCAACTAATGTGACATAATAATTTCCATTAGCTGTTATCGAAATAGTCTGTGTATTTCCTGAAAAACTATTTGGTCCTGTCCAGGTATAGTAATACGGACCACTGCCATTGCTAGCCACAGCTGTTAATTGTGAGTTATTTGTCAAACACACAGATCCGTTATAATCTATGCTTACAGTTGGTTGATTTACTACTGTTAAAGCCGATGAAGCATTCGAACTACAACCTGTAATAGCATTTGTAAAAATAAAAGATGTCGTACCTACAGACAATGCAGTAACTAATCCACTATTACTGATAGATGCAACCGTTGGATTGGTACTTTGCCAACTTCCACCTGTACTTGGCGTCATAGCCAATGTACTACCAACACAAAGCATAGAAGTACTCGGGTTACTAATAATTGGCCTAGCATTTATGGTAATGGCAGCTGTAGCAAGGGATGCACAACCTGCTATATTTGTAAAAGTAAATGTTGCCGTACCAGCACTTACGCCTGTTACCACACCTGCATTTGTTACGGTGGCAACGGCTGTATTGCTACTCGCCCATGTACCACCTGTTGTCGGAGATAAGGTAGTCGTAGCACCTACACAAATAGAGGTAGGACCTGTAATGCTAACGGTAGGTCTTGCATTTATAGTGATAGCTGCTGTAGCAATAGATGCACAGCCCGCTGTATTTGTAAAAGTAAATGTTGCCGTACCTGCGCTTACGCCTGTTACTACGCCTGCATTTGTTACGGTGGCAACGGCTGTATTGCTACTCGCCCACGTACCACCTGTTGTCGGAGATAATGTAGTTGTAACCCCAACACAAATAGATGTTGGACCTGTAATGCTAACTGTTGGTCTTGCATTTATAGTAATAGCTGCAGTAGCAATTGATACACAACCTGCTGTATTCGTGAAGGTAAATGTTGCCGTACCTGCGCCTACCCCTGTTACCACACCTGCATTTGTTACGGTAGCAACGGCTGTGTTGCTACTGACCCATGTACCACCTGTAGTTGGGGATAAGGTAGTAGTTGCACCTACACAAATGGCTGTAGGACCTGTGATACTTACCGTTGGTCTTGCATTTATAGTAATAGCTGCTGTAGCAATGGATGCACAACCTGCTGTATTTGTGAAGGTAAATGTTGCTGTACCAGCGCTGACACCTGTAACCACACCAGCATTTGTTACTGTGGCAACAGCAGCATTGCTACTAGACCAAGTACCTCCGGTCGTAGGTGATAAAGTGGTCGTACTACCTACACAAATGGTGGTAGGTCCTGAAATACTCACCGTAGGTTTAGCACTAACCGAAATCGGAGAAGTGGCATTTGACACACATCCAGAACTAGTATTTGTAAATGTAAAAGTTGCTGTACCTGCACTGACACCTGTTACTACTCCTGCATTTGTAACTGTGGCAATAGCAGCATTGCTACTTGTCCAAGTACCACCTGTGGTAGGTGACAATGTAGTAGTCGCCCCTATACAAATGCCTGCTGCACCAGTTATGCTTACCGTAGGTTTTGCTAAAATAGTCACAGGCAATGTAGGACTAGATGTACAACCAGAAGATGTTTCAAAAAACGTAAATGTAACAGTACCAGCTGAAACGCCAGTTACCACACCAGCATTCGTAACCGTAGCTACAGCAGTATTACTACTTGTCCAAGTACCACCAGTTGTTGGAGATAGGGTTGTTGTATTTCCCACACAAATGCTAGAAGCGCCTGTGATATTTACTTTTGGTTGAACCACTATTATTTTTACATTCGACAGATTTTGTCCACATTCTGGTCTACCATCGCATTCAAAGATGGCTCTATAGTAAACATCTTGAAAAATAGGACCAGTAGTATACGTATCTGAATTTGCACCAGGGATATTAACCCAAGTCTCTTGATCTGTTGATGATTGCCATTGCAAAATACAATTGCCCACACTTCCTGTTTTGTCCGATGTCAATACGATCGATTGTCCAGGACAAATATTACCTGTACCGTCCACACTTACCGATGGACAAGCCACGGCTGTGTTGAATTGATAACATTTAAAATATAATGAATTTAATCTCTCTTCACCACCTGACCCTTCATAATACACTCCGCTATAGTCACCACCATATGTAACTGTAATAGAATTTTCATCCGTAAAAATGAATGATATCATCCCCGTTAAATCCGTCTCATCTACCCCTGGAAATGCAGGTAAAGCTCCCTTAGCTTTTAATGATCCTGTAAGTGACAGCGTAGTTGGTGATTGTAATTGATAGGCATCAAAAGAACTAGTCTCCGCGAACTCTCTTATCGTAACACCATCCCCATCTACGTCTAATGCAGTCATATTTATTTGGGGTACATTTTTTGGAGTAGATGTGCCCGCTTCATAAAAGTTGAATTTAAAAGTTATGTTTTTTTCACCCGCTGGATCGCTACTTCCAGGTGAGTTATACCAGTTGTAATCTATAATTGGCTGAAAAGCATCGTCATAACCACCATTTGTGGCAGCTGGTTCATCTAAGCTCATTAGTACAATATCAGTGTGAGATCTAGCCATTATAGTCACTTCAGCATCTGTAGTTGGCAAGACATTTGTAAACTTATATTTTGCACCTACTTCTCCAGCGGTACCAGAAATAAGTGTCGGACTCCTAAATGAAAAAGTGGGTGTCTCACAAGAAACAAACGCATCGCACACTGGTCTAAACTGAACATTGTCAATCCATACAGTACCTGTCACCGAACTTAAATTAAATATTATAGTAGCTAAATCTGTAACAGTTGTATTTGCAGTAAACTCATAACTAAAAGATTTTTTGATTGTAGTTACAGCACTTGACTGGTAAAAATAGTTGGTCCAAGGTGATTGCCCTAACTGAAGAGCTACCGATATATTCCTATTGGAAGAAGCAACTGCATCAAAAGAAATAATATAATTTTGATTTTGGACAATAGATTTTCCAGATTGCATTAATTGAGCATGCCATTCTGTACCTGATGTTGCGGTAATAATAGCCTTGGCAGAGTTTACACCAGAAAGTTTACTTGTATTATCAATACTCAAAGTTCCCGTAGCACCTAGTTGTGTACTAAAATTCCAATTATTAGTGCTATTGTCAAATTCACCATTCGTAATATATCCACAATCTGGGTCAAGACAATCGATGAGCCCATCACCATCATCATCAAATCCATTACCACAGATTTCTCCACAATTGACAGGACGTAGATTACTACCCGGAATAATAGTCCAAGAGCTATTAACGGGTGTTTTCCAATATACTTGAAAATGATCTCCACCAGATCCTTCTTTATGCAATAACTCTACATAGTAATTTTGACCTGCTATCAGGTATATTTCCGCAGTTGTTTGTGTCGTATATTTTGTATATTCTGTAACTCCTGTCCAACCAGCAACACTTGCTACTAGCACTTTATTATTTGGTGAAGCATCTGTACTTAGATATAATTCACCTGCATCATCTGATGTTAAATTAAAAGTATAATACCCAGTGATGGTAGGAGAAATGGCACCTCGCACCCTTGAACCATAATTATCAGCCGCATCTATAGGTCCTTGAAAACTAGTTACTTGGCTTGTTTCAGTAGGACTATTCGGAAAGGTCGTAAGGACGGTAAGATCAGAGATCAATACACCAGGAACATTCAGCCATTTCTGAACCGTTATAGCTCCTGTAGCACAATAATATCCACAATCAGAATCTTGACTGTCTATATATCCATCACCATCGTCATCTATAATATTATTACAAATTTCACCAGCAAACATATTGATCACTACCCTTCCATGACCGCCAGTTCCACCTAGTGTATTGGTAGATGTACGATATGAGCCGCCACCTCCACCACCCGGTTGAGTTCCTGCTATGCCATTACCATTCGTAGCGGTACGTCCTGCACCACCATTGCCACCACCTGTTGGTGCTATCGCACCAGCACTTGTTGTGGCACTAACTCCAATGGCATATAGTCCTGCAGCAGATCCACCACCACCAGCTGCTGTTGTACTTATCCTGTCTGAACCTCTACCACCATCATATTTAATCAAACCTATCCCAGCAGATGCAGCACCACCCAAAGCGCCAGAAATATTATTATCAGGAACACTAGCTCCTCCTTTTGCTAATACAAATGAATTCCCTACAGTATTGACAGACATCCAAGAGTCTTGACCAGCTGCCGATGTACTACTACCCTGCCCGACAAAAACAGTGTAAGTCTGACCTCCCGTGACCTGAATAGTTTGTTGTGAATAAGCACCACCACCGCCACCACCATATGCATTACTGCCAGATGTCCGTGATCCACCACGACCACCTGCACCCCATACATCTACAGTAATCTGGGTGACACCTGCTGGCACGGTAAAAGTGTATGTACCTGGCGAGTTGTACGTAACAGGGTCTGGATTCAAAACGATATTGGTCGGAGTATTTACACTTCCAATCATTATCATTTGGCCTGTAAACCAAATAAATAGCGTTAAATAAATTCTTTGAAAATCGTAATATTTGCAGTTATGCTTCTTTGACAAAAAGCGAAATATTACATGGGAATATTCGGTGAGCTTAGAAGCATAATTAATGCTTCGAATATAGAAAGGATTCATTCTCAAATTTTTGGGTGCTAAAATTTATTTGCCCAGCCAAGGCGTATTGACAGCAGGTAATGTTGGAATTTTAGAGTCGGAAACTAAAAAACCTACCTAAATGTCAATTTATAAAGGTAAAGCTATGTCTGGTAAAAATTAAATAAATGATAACTGTAGTCTATAAAGTGGTTACATACCACGTTGGAATGGTGTGATGAATACATTTGTCTAAAATTTTGGTGCTATTAAATAAGTGATACAGAACAAATTAATGCTTCTATATCGAAACTAAGACACCATTTTATCAAACCACCCCTATTTATTTTAAAAATTATTTTCAAAACGATAAAGTATGATCAATAATTTTCCATCCTAAATGCAACAATTATACTTTTGTTACCATTTAGTTTCAAATATTATTAAATTGAGTAAAGATTTTAAAAATATAGTCTTTGATTTTGGGGGTGTACTCTTAGATATCGATTATAATAAGACATATGTAGCCCTAGAAAATCTAATGGGAATAGGCTTTGATCCAAATACTTTGTCACCCAATAGTCTTAAAGTTTTACATGATTTTGAAATTGGAAGCATAAGTGTAGAAACTTTTTTGTGGAATCTACAACTGATTTCTACCAAAGAAATGCCCCAAGGATTAGATCTTATAAAAGCTTGGAATGCTATGCTAATCGGTTGGGATACAGAAAAATTTGAATTCCTATTGGACTTAAAAACTAAATATAATGTTTATCTGCTTAGCAATACGAATGAACTACATTTAAATTGGGTGTACCAAGATCTAAAAACCAACCATAATATTGAAGATTTTGATACTAGATTTTTTAATAAAACATACTATTCTCACTTGATCGAAAAGCGGAAACCTAATGCAGACATTTTTGAGTTTGTACAAAACGACAGCCTACTTAATCCTTCAGAAACCTTATTTATTGATGACATTAAAGAAAATGTAGAAGCAGCAAAAAGTTTAGGTTGGCATACTTACCACCACAATCCAAAAGAGAATTTAATAGATGTATTCAAAGGCAAAAATTGGATATAGCTTTTTAATATAGGATAAGTAAACAACTCTTTTGACCATTTCATTACCTTTGCAAGGTATAACAATAAAGGCATGATGACCAATAGTAATCACACAAATGATTTTCTATCAAAAATAGATAACCTGATCCAAAATGATCAACTTTTTAAAATAACGCTTTCTAAACCAAGACCCCAGAATAAAGATGTACACAATGTCTATCTAAAGACTGCTGATATCAAACATCAATTGCAATATTCACTCACTTATCGTTACAAAACCAGGGATGAAGTAAAGAATTATAAAAAAGATGAAATCATTGATGTTTTGAAGGCCCTAATAACTGATTCATTTTTTAATGCCGTATTATTTACAGAAGATGAAGAGATGTCACTTCTTCAAAATAAAAAAGGAAGTAGTACATCCTTTACAAAAAAAACTAAAGAAAAAATAGTTTTGGAAGCGTCCCACGATCATAAAAAAACAAGATATATTCCAGAAAATGCACCCTATTTACAAATGTTGGGTTTAGCTGGAAAAGATGGTAAAATCTATGATAAATCCCAAGATAAATATAGGCAGATTAATAAGTACATAGAAATCTTAGATCATCTCATTAAGGATCTACCGACGTCAAAACCAATAAGCATCGCTGATATGGGAAGTGGCAAAGGATATTTGACTTTTGCATTGTACGACTTTCTGACCAATACACGTGGCCACCGAATAAGAATGACAGGCTACGAACTAAGAGAAGACCTTGTGGCTACTTGTTATAAATCCGCTATAGAATGTGGTTTTGTCGGTCTAGCTTTCCAGCAAAAAAGCATAGAAGATGCAAATATTAAAGACACAGATATCGTGATAGCACTTCATGCGTGTGATATTGCTACTGATATGGCCATAGCAAAAGGAATACAAGCAAATGCATCTTACATCATCGTATCACCTTGTTGTCACAAACAAATCAGGAACGCCATGCATCATCAAAACGAGCTCAGTCCAATTCTTAAAAATGGCATACTAGAAGAACGTCAGGCGGAGATTATCACAGACGGAATCAGGGCGCTGATTATGGAAGCAAATGGTTATAAAACACAAGTATTTGAATTTATCTCATCAGAGCACACAGGTAAGAACCTGATGATCACAGGTGTAAAATCTGAAGTAAACCCCAAAGCAATGGCAGAAGTAGAAGCCATCAAAAAGATGTTCGGCATAGAGTACCATTACTTAGAAAAACTACTTCAGTAAGTTGAATTTTTACTTCACAAATTTCAACGACCTTAATGCTTCCTTCTGTGTAAGACCAGATAATTGCGGATTTGCTTGAACAAAATTATAAACAAATGTCGGATTGTACTTGCCATATTGTCGCAATGCCCATCCTTGCGCCTTTCTGACAAAAAACTCTTTGGAAACATCATTTTTCAGAATCGCTTCAGACAAAAGGTCAATATCAGTTTTCATTCCATATTTCAGTTGAAAAATAATAGCAGATCTTTGAAGCCAAATATTATCACTATCCATCCATTTGTACACATAAATGTCTCTTGATGCAGTGTCATTCATAAAAATTTTACCAATGAGATTTGGTGTAATCATATCCACTGTATCCCACCAAGATTTAGTTAAGATCATCCTTTCTAGGGAAGGAATATTTTCTTTAGTTAATTTTGATGACAAAGGAGACAATAAATCCAAAGCAATGTATTGCAATTCTCGTTGATCAGATTGCCACAACTTATCTACCAAAGTCCACAATGCGTCATCGTTTTTGATGGTAAATTTCTTTTTGATATCCTTTACCATTTCTTTCCTCAGCGGACTATTAATACCATAAAAATCAAAATGGTTTTTCATATACGCTTTCATAGCTGGCGCACGATTAGCGTCTGCATTTTTTTCGCAAAGAGAAATGATGAATGCATATGTTTCTTGGTGGTCTGTCATCGATGAATATTAAGTGTACTAATATCAAATTGTAAAAGTAAATAAGTATCTGAATTAAAGAAAGGTCAAATAAAATTGATTTACAAACTTATTGCAAATATAGAAAATATTTTCTCAGCCCTTATAGGTTTTAGAAACCTATAAGGGCTCCTACTTTAAACCTATATTTTATGGAATTATTTCAAATTCTACCCTTCGATTTTGAGATCTGCCATCTTCACTTCTATTATCAGCAATAGGTTTCTCATCAGCAAATCCTTCCCACTTAATTCTAGCCTTATTTATTCCAGCCGTTGTGATGTATTTTGCTATAAATTTTGCTCTTTTATTAGATAGTGTCAAGTTAGATTTCTTACTACCCACTGAATCTGTATGCCCATTGACACGTATTTTCATCGATGGATTTGAATTCAGATAGGATATTAATTCTTTTAGCTGCTCAAATGATTTCTGATCGCTAAGCTCCGCTGTACCTGTCATAAAATTAATATGATTTAGTGGGATGATGTTCCCTATTGACAATTTTGCATTTTTATCAAATCTTCCAAAATCTCTTAATTCTTCCACCAATACATCGTCAATAATGTAATAACTGTTTAAGATGTAAATGTCTTCGTCTTCATGCCAGAATTGACCTAAACAAATTTTATTGTACCTAGATTTTGGAGTAAAATATTTTGAAACTTTCACCCATTCCATATTTGTAATTAACAATGGAGCGTCAGCTATAATTTGTGGTTCGTATTCTAACATTTTATAACCAGAAGTCTTTAAAGTATCTAGATAAAAAAGAATTCCGAATTTTGGATTCAAAATTTTATTATTGTCCATAAATGGATTCTTGCACTTAGCCCTTCTTATCCAATACTCGACATAGTATGTCCTATTAGGTACCAAATCATTTATTAGCTTTACATCTACATATTCACCAAAATGATTTTCACCTTCGTAAGTAACAGATGATTGTATTCCAATCATGTTCGATCCCGTATGTGGAGCAGGTACTGTTATATATTTTTCAAAAAAGTTGGGTGTTATTAAGTCAGGTGATGCAGTATTGACTGCTGTCCAATCTTTTATTTTTTTTTCGAAATGAAAATTACTTTCAGTGAATCCACTTATAGTATCCTTAATATTTTCAAAACTAGGATTAGGAACTAAATTTTGTCCTGACAAAAGTGAAGTAACACAAAAAAACAAAAAAACCGCTATTCTCATATTATATTAATTTCTTGACTACAAAGATACAAAACATTTCTCATTCTAGACCTTATAG
>Ga0075163_10008323_pt1 | contig 13684 bp, 11 predicted proteins | sample JI1023141ADNA_FD_71478 | JGI IMG/M metagenome (GOLD analysis project Ga0075163, IMG submission 71478) | Wastewater effluent complex algal communities from Wisconsin, to seasonally profile nutrient transformation and Carbon sequestration -... | ecosystem: Engineered > WWTP > Effluent > Algae...
CCACGTGGGAGATCCGGCCGACTGGCGTTCCACGTGGGAGATCCGGCCGACTGGCGTTCCACGTGGGAGATCCGGCCGACTGGCGTCCCACGTGGGAGATCCGGCCGACTGGCGTCCCACGTGGGAGATCCACGGCGTCCCACGTGGGAGATCCACGGCGTCCCACGTGGGAGATCCGGCCGGCTGGCGTCCCACGTGGGAGATGCGGCCGGCTGGCGTCCCACGTGGGAGATGCGCGGCGTCCCACGTGGGAGATCCACGGCGTCCCACGTGGGAGATCCACGGCGTCCCACGTGGGAGATCCGCGACGTCCCACGTGGGAGATGCGCGACGTCCCACGTGGGAGATGCGCGGCGTCCCACGTGGGATCGAGGGGGGACGTTCGGTGCGTGCTACAACGCGGCCATGACGGGCCGTGACACTGACGTCGACGATCTGGTCGAGCGCCTGGTCGACAGCTACCAGCGCGATGGCGGCGATCTGCACCTCTCGGGCTCGGCGCTGCCGTCGCCGGTCGAGGTGGCGCAGGCGGTGGAGCAGTGTCGCGAGCTGCTGCTGCCGGGCTTCACCGGCGGCGTGACCCGGCTGCCGCCCGGCGAGCTGCGCGAGGAGGTGCGGGCGCGCCTGGGCGAGCTGGCGGTGACGCTGCGCCGCCAGGTCTACCGCGCGCTCAACCACCGCACCCAGCTCGTGGCGGGGCGCGCCGATCTCGACTGCGCGGACTGCGCCAGCCGGGCCACGGCGATCGTCGGCCGCTTCCTCGAGCGGCTGCCGGCGCTGCGCGAGGTGCTGGCCACCGACATCCGCGCGTCGTTCGACGGCGATCCGGCGGCCACCGGGCTCGACGAGATCGTCGTCTGCTACCCGGGCTTCTACGCGATCTCGGTGTACCGCATCGCCCACGCGCTCTTGCGCGAGGGCGCGGCGATCGTGCCGCGGATGATGACCGAGCTGGCGCACGAGAAGACCGGCATCGACATCCACCCGGGCGCCAGCATCGGCCGGTCGTTCTTCATCGATCACGGCACCGGCGTGGTGATCGGCGAGACGTCGCTGATCGGCGAGCGGGTGCGGATCTACCAGGGCGTCACGCTCGGCGCGCTCAGCGTGCCGCGCTCGGAGGAGCGGCCCGCCGCCGGCGCGCGCCGCCACCCGACGATCGAGGACGACGTCGTGATCTACGCCGGCGCGACGATCCTCGGCGGGCAGACGGTGATCGGCGCGGGCTCGGTGATCGGCGGCAACGCCTGGGTCACCGCGAGCGTGCCGCCGGGCGCGCGGGTCGCGGGCGCCCACACCCGCCGCGAGTGATCGGATCGCGCGGCGCCGCGTGATACGCTGGCGCCGCCGTGAGAGAAGACTCCGCCGCCCGCCCGCGCACGGTGTCGCGCCTGCGCTTCGTGGCGCCGCCGGGGCTCGAGGTCGACGGCGGCGAGACCCACACGACGATCGGCCGCTACGAGATCGTCAAGCTGCTCGGCAAGGGCGCGATGGGCGTGGTCTACAAGGCCCGCGATCCGCTGCTCGATCGCACCGTGGCGGTGAAGACGATCGTCTCGCCCCAGGGCTCGGGCAAGCGGATCCGCTCGGCGTACCTCGAGCGGTTCCAGCGCGAGGCCAAGGCGGCGGCCAAGATGCCGCACCCGGCGATCGTCACGATCTTCGACGTCGGCGTCGACGAGGCGTCGGGCGCGCCGTTCATGGTGCTCGAGTACCTGCCCGGCGAGTCGCTGGCCGATCGGCTGGATCGGGTGCGCATGCCGCTGGGCCGCGGCGTCAACATCGCGCTCGACCTGGCCAGCGCGCTGTCGTTCGCGCACCGCCAGCGCATCGTCCACCGCGACGTCAAGCCGGCCAACGTGCTGCACGCCGGCGAGCAGCGCTGGAAGCTGGCCGACTTCGGCATCGCGCGCATGCCCGACAGCGACCTGACCCAGGTCGGCATCTTCATGGGCACGCCCGGCTACGCCCCGCCCGAGGCGATCCGCGAGGGCCGCTACACCGCCCAGGCCGACGTGTTCGCCTGGGGTGCGCTTCTATATGAGCTTCTATGCGGGCGCATCCCGTACGAGGGGCCCGACACCAAGACCACCAACGGCTACGTGTGCAAGGGCGACGCGCCGCCGCCGACCCACCACGACGCGTCGGTGCCGCTGCCGCTGGCCGAGGTGTGCATGGTGGCGCTCGATCCGTCGCCGCAGCGCCGCTACAAGGACGGCGCCGAGGCCGAGGCCGCGCTGCGCGGCGCCTGGGAGAAGTGCCTGCGCGAGGCGCTGGTGACGCCGATGGCGCTGGCCGGCGACGAGGTGCCCCACGAGCGGGTGCAGGGCGGCATGCACGCGTCGGTGACGGCGCGGCCGATGGCGGCGACCGCGCCGGCCAAGCCGCTGCGCACCGAGGATCTCGAGCCCGAGGACGAGGCGACCGCGGTGGCCGGCGGCCCCGACGACTCGGACGTCGGGCAGGTCACGACGCGCCGCGATCTGCCGCCGGCGGCGGTCGGCGGTCGCGAGGTGTCGCTGCGCTCGGCCAAGCCGTCGCGCCCGGTGGCGCCGGTCATCGAGGCCCGCGGCGGCCGGGCCGGCGACGACGATCCGACGCGGCTGCTCGACACCCGCAAGGCCGACCGGCAGGCGCCGCGCGATCGGCGCGAGGGCGATCGGCGCGAGGGCGACCGCCGGGCCGCCCCGGACGCGCGCGCCACGGACCTGGTGGGCAAGCTGCGGCGCGAGGAGCCGCCCAGCCGCGCGCCGCTGGTGTTCGCGATCGTGCTGGCGGTGTCGATCGCCGCGGTGATCGCCACGTACCTGGCGACCCGCGGCTGAGGGGCGGCCGGCTCAGCGGCCGGCGCGGGCCCGCAGGTCGCGCACCAGCGCGGCCTGGCCGTCGGCGTGGTAGCTCGACCGCACCAGCGGCCCGCTCTCGACGTGGGCGATGCCGAGCTCGGTGGCGAGCTGGCCCAGCTCGGCGAACTCGGCCGGCGACCAGTAGCGCTCGATCGGCAGGTGCGACTTGGACGGCGCCAGGTACTGGCCGAGCGTGACGATGTCGACGCCGAGCCCCGCCACCTCGCGCAGCACCTCGATGACCTCGTCCTTGGTCTCGCCCAGGCCGAGCATGAGGCCGGTCTTGGTGACCGCGCCGCGCGCCCGGGCGTGCTCGAGGATCTTGTAGCTGCGCGGGTAGCTGGCCTGGACTCGCACCTGCCGCGACAGCCGCGGCACGGTCTCGAGGTTGTGCGCGAAGACGTCGGGCTCGGCGGCGAGCACGAGGTCGGCGTTGGCGGTGTCGCCCTTGAAGTCGCCGACCAGCACCTCGAGCGTCATCGTCGGGCACGCCGCCTTGACCGCGCGGATCGTCGCCGCCCAGTGGGCGCCGCCGAAGTCGGGCAGGTCGTCGCGATCGACGCAGGTGATCACGGTGTGCTCGAGGTCGAGCTCGCCGAGCATCGTCGCGACCCGGCGCGGCTCGTCGGGATCGAGCGGCAGCGGTCGGCCGGTGGTGACGTCGCAGAACCGGCACGAACGGGTGCAGATGTCACCCATGATCATGATCGTCAGCGCGCGCCGGCTCCAGCACTCGCCGATGTTGGGGCAGCTCGCGCTCTCGCAGACGGTGTGCAGCTTGAGGTCGCCGACCCGCTGCTTGACCTCGAAGAAGGTCGGCTTGGTCGGCAGCGGCACGCGGATCCAGTCGGGGTGGCGGCGGCGCGGCGCCGCGGGGGCGGCGGCGGGCGCTTCGACGACCGGGAGGTGGACGCGTTCGGCCATGGGCGGCTTGTAGCGCGGCGGGCGCGGCGAGGGAAGCGCGCGGTCAGGGTCGGGTCGTGATCGCGCCGGCGTACAGCTCGCCCGCGAGGAAGTGCGTGCCCCGCGGCGGTTGGTCGCGGTTGTGGCGGAGCGGCGTGTTCACGACCTTCCCGGCGCGATCGCGGCGCAGCGCCGGGCGGGTGACGTCGAACCAGCCGCGGCGCACGACGCCGGCTCCGAGGTAGAGCACCTCGACGACGCCGCGGGCGTCGCGGCCGAGCGCCACGGCGATGAGCGACGCGCGCGCGCCGCCGACCGCGCGGTCGAAGACGATCAGATCGCCGGGCGCGATCGCCGGCACGGCGCGCCAGGCGCCGACCGCCTGGGCCCACGCGATCAGCGCGGTCGCGTCGGCGACGACCGGCGCCGGGCGGCCGGCCAGCGCGGCGGACCACGCCAGCGCGGCGATCAGCGGCGGGCGCGGATCGCGGTGGCCGACCAGACGGCGGGCGTCGTCGACCGAGTCGATCGCCGGCGTGGGCCGCGCCGGGTCGCGGTGCGGCGTCGGCAGGCGCGACAGGACGATGCCGCTGGGGACGGCGGGGTAGGCGGGCGCGAGGACGGCGGGGACAGCGACGGGCGACGCGTCCGGCGCGGCATCGGCGCCGGGCCTGGCGTCGGGGCTGGCGGCACCGGGCGGCGCGCCAGCCGACGTGACCCGGGCGACGCCGACCGGGGCCCGCGGGCCACAGGCCCCGAGCGCGGTCGCGATCACCAGCAGGCGCCACATGCCCGGAATCGTAGGAGCGTCGACCGGGGCGGGCAAAAAAATCGCCGGATCACGCAACCGCGGCGCGCCGCGGCCGAGACCCGCGGCAAATGAGCTCCTCCCCGTTCGATCGCATCCTGGCCGCGTCGACCGACTACCTCGTTGCGGCGGCCAAAGCCGCGAAGGCCAGCCTTCGCGCCAGCGCGGTCGTGGACCTGCCGGCGAACGCTGCGCCTCCGGCCGGCGGTCCAGCGGGCCTCAAGAAGCTGACCATCCTCGATCTCGACCGCGGGGGCGGGGTGGCCGCTCAGTACAACCCGCGTGAACTCCAGGTCGACAAGGCGGCGACGTGGAAGCAGTCGGAGACCAACAACGGCAACGCGCCGGAGCTCGAGTTCACCTCGACCGCCGCCCGGAGCATGACGCTCGAGCTGTTCTTCGACACGCTCGAGACCCACGGCGGTGACGGTCAACCCTTGGATGTCCACAAGACCTTCATCAAGGTCCTGCAGGAGTTCCTGCTCGTGATCGACGCCAAGGGGGCCGAGGAGGAGCGGCGGCCGCCCAAGGCGATGGTGGTCTGGGGGGACGACATGGAGCGCTTCGTCGGCGTGTTCGAGTCGGTGTCCGTCAAGTACACGATGTTCATGCCCGGCGGCCGACCGGTGCGCGCGACGGCGTCGGTGAAGCTCATCGAGGCCGAGCGGATGGAGTCTCCCAAGAAGAAGCGGTGACTGCGCTCAGCGCCTGAGGCGCACGACGGTCTCGATCTGCGAGGTCGCCGGCATCAGGTCGAACGGCTGCGCGTGATCGACGCGCCAGCCGGCGGCGGTCAGCGTCGCGAGGTCGCGGCCGAGCGACTCGGGGCCGCAGCTCACGTAGATCATGCGCGCGGCGGTCGAGGCGGTGGCGGCGGCCAGCGTCGCCGGCGAGCAGCCCTTGCGCGGCGGGTTGACGACGACCAGGTCGACGGCGGGGTAGGCCGCGAGGCGGGCGGCGTCGCCGACCTCGCCGGCGACGGTGAGCCCGGCGGTGGTCGCGGCCGTGGTGAGCGCGGCGACCGCGCTGGCGTCGCGCTCGATCGCGGTGACCGTGGCGCCGGCCCGGGCCAGCGCGAAGGCGATGCCGCCGAGACCGGCGTAGACGTCGACGGCGCGGGTGCGCGGCGTGGCCTCGGCCAGCGCGGCGACGTGGGCGTAGAGTCGGTCGGCCTGGGCGGGGTTGATCTGCGCGAACTCGCTCGGGCCCAGCGCGACCGGCACGCCCGCGACCTGATCGTCGAGCGTCATCGCGCCGACCAGCGGCGCCGGCGGTCCGGCGAGCAGGCCGCCGTCGGTGCGATCGTTGTCGAGCCGGACGACGCCGACGACCTCGGGGACGGCGGCGGCGAGCGCGGCGGCGGCGGCGGCGGTGAGCGCGGGCGGCGTCTGGCCGCGCACGACCAGCCCGACCAGCGCGCGACCGTCGCGCGCGGCGCGGATGATGGCGTAGCGCAGGTGGCCGGTCGCGCGGCGCTCGTCAGCGGGGGCCAGCCGCGCGGCGGCAGCGGCGGCGACGATCGCCCCGCGCACGCGATCGATCACCGGCAGCACCAGCTGGCAGCCGGCGGTGTCGACGAACGCGTGGCGATCGCGGGCCCAGGCGCCGAGCGCGAGGTGGCCGTCGGTACGACCGGCGACGTACTTGCCCTTGGCGCGGTAGTGGATGGTGCTCGGCGCGGCGATCGGCGCCGCGACGTCGGCCACGCCGGCCAGCGCGCGCGCGACGCGGCGGTGCTTGGCCGCCAGCTGCGCGGGGTACGCGACGTGCTGCCACGGGCAGCCGCCGCAGCGTCCGAAGGCCGGACACACCGGGCGGGCGCGATCGGGTGACGGCGGCGAGGTGCGGGCGACGATCCGCCCCCACGACGCCGGCTGGTGCGGGCTGTGGTGCACCGCGGCGACCTCGGCCGACTCGCCGGGGACCAGGTCGGGCACGTGCCACTGCCGGCCGTCCGCCGCGCCGACGCCGGCGCCGTCGTCGTCGAGGTCGGCCGCGGTGACGGCGATGACGGGCGGCTTGCCGGCGGCGGACATCTCTGGCATGGGTAGCACGCCATGACCGTCGCCGTCCCCCACGGCCCCGCCGCGTCGCCGCGCACGATCGTCGTCGCGCTGTCGGGCGGCGTCGACTCGGCCGCGGCCGCCGCGCTCCTGGTCCGCGCGGGCCACCGGGTGATCGGCATGACGATGCGGCTGTACGACGCGCGCGGCACCGCCGGCGCCCGCGGCCGCTGCTGCGGGCCGCGCGACATCGAGGACGCGCGCCGGGTCGCCGAGCACCTCGACATCCCGTTCTACGTGATCGATCTCGAGGCCGAGTTCAGCGCGACGGTGGTCGACGACTTCGTCGAGACCTACCTCGACGGCCGCACGCCCAACCCGTGCGTGCGCTGCAACCAGCACCTGAAGTTCGCGCCGCTCCTGGCCCAGGCCCAGGCCATCGGCGCCGATCGCCTGGCCACCGGCCACTACGGCCGCATCGCGCCCGGGCCCGACGGCGCGCCGGCGCTGTGGCGCGCGATCGACGACGACAAGGATCAGTCGTACTTCCTGTTCTCGATGCCGGCCGCGGCGCTGGGCGCGGTCGAGTTCCCGCTGGGCGGGCTGACCAAGCCGGCGGTGCGGGCGCTGGCCGCCGAGCTGGGGCTGCCCAACGCGGCCAAGCCCGAGTCCCAGGAGATCTGCTTCATCCCCGACGGCGATCACGCCGGCTTCGTCGCCGCCGCCGCGCTCAAGCGCGGCCGGACGCTGCCGACCGCGGGGGCGATCGTCGACGAGCGCGGCGCGGTGCTCGGCCGTCACGCCGGCGTCCACCGCTTCACGATCGGCCAGCACCGCGGGCTGGGCAACCTCGCGGGCGTCGGCCCCGACGATCGCCGCTACGTCACCGCGCTCGATCCGGCGGCCGGCACGGTCACCGTCGGCGCGCGCGCCCAGGCCACCACCGCCGCGTTCACGCTCGACGAGCCGCGCTGGCTCGGCCCGCTCGCCGACGGCCTGACCGTGCAGGTCCGCCACCGCGGCGCACGCATCCCCGCCGATGTCACCGTCGGCGCCGAGGTCCACGTCGCGCTCGCCGAGCCGGTCACCGCGGCGCCCGGCCAGGCGGCGGTCATCTACGCCGGCGATCGCGTCATCGGCGGCGGCTGGATCGCCCGGCCCCGCACCGCCTGAGCGTCACGCCGGGCCGCGCGCTCCGCGGGTCGATCGCGAAAGACCCGCTCAAGGTCTCAGGTCTCGGGCAGATCGAGCGTCGCGTCGATGAGGTCGGTGATCTCGAGCGTGCCGATCGCCGCGACGGCGGCGTCGTCGTCGAGCCAGGGCACGCCGAGGTCGGTGCTGGTGGCCTCGTGATCGAACGGCGCGGTCGCGGCGTCGGAGGCCTCGCGGTCGACCCAGCCGGGGGCGCCGCGGCGCTGGGGCGCGGTGGCGGCGACGACCAGCGGCAGCGGCGCGCGGGTGATGGTGTCGGCGGTGGCGGCGGCGAGCGTTGACGGCGGCGGCGCGGGGACCGCGGCGATGACCTGATCGAGCCAGGCGGCCAGCGTGCGGGCGGTGGCGCCGGCGGCGCCGAGCGTGGCGGCGCGCGCGAGCTCGATCGCGGTCGGGCGGTTGGCGGGGTCGCGGTACAGCGCGCGGTCGAGCTCGCGCGCCACCGCCATCGGCACCGCGGGCACGACCCGGTCGATCGGCACGAGCGGCTGGCTGCGCACGGCGGCCAGCGTCGCGGCGACGTCGGCGCCGTCGAACAGCGGTCGCCCGGTCAACAGCTCCCAGGCGACCGTGGCCAGCGCGAACACGTCGGTGGCGGCGGTCGGCCGCTCGCCGTGGGTCTGCTCGGGCGCCATGTAGCGCGGCTTGCCGCGCAGCCGGCGCCGCTCGACGGCGTGGGCGAAGCTGGCGCGGGCGATGCCGAAGTCGAGGATCTTGACGTGGCCCTCGCGCGAGATCATCGCGTTGGCCGGCGAGATGTCGCAGTGGACGATGCCCAGCGGGTTGCCGCGCGCGTCGGCCTTGCGGTGCGCGTAGTCGAGGCCGGCCGCCAGCTCGGCGATCACCAGGCACGCCAGCGGCAGCGGCAGCGGGTGGCCGGCGGCGACGCCGCGATCGAGCGCGGCGCGCAGGTCGAGGCCGTCGACCAGCTCCATCGTCAGGTACAGCTCGCCGTCGACCTCGCCGAAGTCGAACACCGCGACGATGTTCTTGTGGTTGAGCTCGGCGGCGATGCGCGCCTCGTCGATGAACGACCGGATGAACCGCGGCTCGCGGGCCTGGGCCGGGGCGATGCGCTTGAGCGCCTGCACCTTCTCGAAGCCGGCGAGCCCGACGCTCTTGACCCGCAGCACCTCGGCCATGCCGCCGCGCGCGATCGGGCCGAGCACGTGATACCGGCCGATCCGCGCGGGCGCCTCCACGCCCCGCAGTGTACCGGAGCCTTTGCTATGGTGCGCGGGTGACCGATCCGAACGACCTCGGAGCCCTCGAGCGCGTGCTGGGCTACGCGTTTACCGACCGCGCCACGCTCGAGGTCGCGCTGCGCCACACCTCGTGGCTCAACGAGCACCCCGGCACCGCCGGCGGCGACAACGAGCGCCTCGAGTTCCTCGGCGACGCGGTGCTCGACCTGGTGGTGGGCCACCGGCTGATGACCCGCTTCCCCGAGCTGCGCGAGGGCGAGCTGTCGGTGACCCGGGCCCAGGTGGTGAGCGAGGCCGGGCTGGCCGAGATCGCCGGCGCGCTCGGGCTCGGCCAGTGGCTGCGCCTGGGCAAGGGCGAGGACAAGAGCGGCGGCCGCACCAAGCGATCGATCCTGGCCGACGCGTTCGAGGCGGTGGTGGCGGCGGTCTACCTCGACGGCGGTTACCCGGCGGCGGCGGCGATGGTCGAGCGGCTGCTGGCGCCGCGCATCGAGACCGTCGAGCACACCGGCTTCTACGACTTCAAGACCCGGCTGCAGGAGATGGCGCTGGCGCGGCTGAAGCTGTCGCCGGTGTACAAGGTCGTCGCCGAGCTCGGCCCCGATCACGCCAAGCGGTTCGTGGTCGAGGTGTGGATCGGCGACGAGCTCTACGCGCGCGCCGACGGCTCGTCGAAGAAGTCGGCCGATCAGCAGGCGGCGGCGGCGGCGGCGTTCAAGCTCGAGGGCCTCAACGTCGGGTAGCGCGACCGCGACCGCGACGGCGACGGCGACGGCGACCGCGACGGCGACCGGATCCGGAGTCGGAGCCTGGGCGTCAGGCGCGGGCCGGCGCCGCGACCAGCAGGCCGTCGACGAAGCGCGGATCGACTGGCGCCGCGGGATCGAGGGCGAGCAGCGTGTCGGCGATCTCGTCGAGCCAGCCGTCGACCAGCGCGGCGAGCTTGGGCGACAGGCCGCCGTCCTCGCCGACCTTGGCGCGCACCGCGGCCACCGCGGCGGCGCGATCGATCGCCCCGCCCAGCGCGGCCCGCGCGGCCGCCACCTCGGCGGCCGACAGCGCCCGGGCGTCGAGCTCGCCGCCGGCCAGCCAGCGGGCCAGCGCGGTGCGGACGTGCGTGTCGAGCGGCGGCCGCTCGGCGGCGTCGGTGCTCGCGACCAGCACGACGCCGAGGCGCTCGGCGATCGCGATGCGCACCGCCAGCTCGGCCAGCACCTCGGCGACCCGGCGCAGATCGATCAGCGCCTCGAACGGGCGGCCGCCGGCGGCCGGCGGATCGTCGACGGCGCGGGCCAGGTACGGCCGCGGCGCGGCCAGCGCGTCGAGCACGGCGCGCGCGGTGGCGTCGGCGGTGACCGCGCGCGGCGCCAGCGCGGCGCCGACCTTGGCCAGCCGGGCGGTGGCGGTGTAGCCGACCCGGTGCAGCCGGGCCAGCGACGCGTCGGGCAGGAGCGCCGCGGCGCGGGCCAGGTCGCCCTTGGCCACCGACTCGAGGCCGAGCGAGACCGTCGCGGTGGCGTAGCTGGCCGCCGCGCCGAGCCCGGCGCCGTCGCCCGGGCGCACCCGGGTCGCGGCCAGCATCGTGTTGACCAGCGTCACCAGCGCCTGCTGCAGCCGCTCGTGGACCGCCGGCGCGTCGGCGGTCGCGCGATCCCAGGCGCGGGCCAGGAAGCTCTTGCCGATCAGCGCCTCGGCGATCACCGCCGGCAGCGGCGCGGCGTCGGCGTCGAGGGCGGCCGCCGGCGCGGTCGGCTCGGCGGCGTACTGCGCGACGGTCAGCGGCGCGAACAGCCCGAGCGCGTCGTAGAAGTCGACGTAGCCCTGATCGGCGAGCCGGCCGGCCCGCCAGCGGTAGCTCTGCTCCTCGAGCTCGGCGGTCGGCTCGCTGCGCGCGGCCAGCAGCGTGTGCCGCGCCAGCGCCAGGTCGGCGCGGTACAGATCGTCGAGCAGCGCCATCGTCAGGCGCGCGGGGTCCTCGCCGTGGAGCATGCGCACCGCGAACGCGCCGTCGGGCGTGAACCACACCGGCGGGGCGTCGGGATCCTCGACGTAGTCGATGTCGTGATCGGGATCCTCGCCGCCGGTGAGATCGTAGATGACGGTGTGCCCCTGCAGGTACAGCGCGCGCCACTCGGCGTCGAGCCCGGCCCACACCTCGCCGACCTTCTCGAAGCCGAGCTCGATCAGCGCCGCCACCCACGGCCGCGCCTGGGCCAGCTCGACGCGGTCGCGATCCCACACCTCGAGGTCGAGGCAGCCCTGGATCTGCGCGGGGGTGGCCAGCGCCAAGAGCTCGCCGGCGTCGGCGAGGCCGACCGCGGTCACCAGCTCGTGCAGCGCGCCCGGCGCCAGCGCGGCCACCGCGTCGGCGGCGTCGGGCCGCGCCAGGAGCGCGTCGACGCGCGCGCGGCCGCGCGGCTCGGCGAGCTGGGCGCGCAGGTGGGCGAGGGGCGTCGGAGCGTCGGGGGTGGGCACGGCCGCGCAAGGTAGGGCCGGCCCGTCGCCGAAGCAAGGCGACCGGCGCTACGCTGCGCCGGTGTCCGCCGCGCTAGCCGCCCTCCGCGCCTCGGTCGCCGCGGCCCTGGCGCGCCACGGCCGCCGCCGCATCGACGTCGCGTGCTCGGGCGGCCCCGACTCGCTGGCGCTGGCCGACGCCGCGATCGCCGCGCTCGGCGCCGGCGCGGTGCGGCTGCTGCACGTCGATCATCGGCAGCCGGCCAGCGCCGCCGCGGCCGCGCACCTCGCGGCGTGGGCGTCGGCGCGCGGCGTCGCGCTGGCGGTGGCCGCGGTCGACGTGCCGCCGGGCCCATCGTGGGAGGCCCAGGCCCGCGTGGTCCGCGACCGCGCGCTGTGCGCGCTGGCCGGCGACGAGCTGATCGCCACCGGCCACACCGCCAGCGATCAGGCCGAGACCGTGCTGATGCGGCTGCTCCGCGGCACCGGCCCCGACGGCCTCGCGGCGATCGCGCCGCGGCGCGGCCCGTTCGTGCGGCCGCTGCTGGCGCACACCCGCGCCGAGATCGAGGCGTACGTCGCGGCGGCGGGGCTCGACCCGTGGCGCGATCCGATGAACGCCGACCCGCGGTTCACGCGGGTGTGGCTGCGGCAGCAGATCGTGCCGGCGCTGGCCGCCCGGAACCCGCAGATCGAGCGCGCGCTGGCGCAGCTGGCGGCGCTGGTCGCCGACGATCGCGCCGCGCTCGCGCCGGTGGTCGACGCGCTGGCCGCCGAGGTCGAGGGCGGCGACGGGCTGGCCTGCGCGCCGCTGGCCGCCGCGCCGCCGGCGATCGCGCGGCGGGTGATCGCGGCGTGGCTGACCCGCCACGGCCGCGCCGCCGAGGTCGACGCGGTGGCCGCGGTGCTGGCGCTGGCCGCCGGCCCCGCCGCCGGCACCCGCGGCGTCGACCTCGCCGGCGGCCGGGTCGCGCGGGTCTACGATCGGCTGGTGATCGCCGACGCGGTCGCCGCGCCGCCGCCGCTGACCGTGCTCGGCGCCGCCGGCCCGTACCAGGTGCGGCCGTGGCAGCCCGGCGATCGCATGCGTCCGGCGCGGCTGCGCGGCCAGTCGCGCAAGCTGTCCGATCTGTACGGCGACCTCAAGCTGCCGCGCGCCGCCCGGGCCGGGGCCCGGGTCGTGATCGCGGCGAGCGGCGCGATCGTGTGGGCCGAGCACGTCGGGCCGGCGTGGCAGGCCACCGAGGTGGTGCGGCTCGACGGCGGCTGAGCCCGCGATCTCGTCGAGGACCTGCCTGGTCGGGCAGGGGGGAAAACCCTCGATCGGCGGTGGTCGCACCCCGGGTCCCGGGTATACTCGCCGACAAGCGTCGTCCCGACGCCAAGGCGGTTCGTCCCTTGCGCCAGTCCACCAAGACCATCCTCATCTGGCTGATCCTGATCGTCGTCTTCGTGAGTGTGTACAACATCTTCACGGACAGCTCGAGCAAGACCCAGGCCGTCGACGCGAACGCCTTCAACGCCAAGCTGGCCGCCGAGGCCAAGGCCCGCCTCGAGCACCCCGACCAGGCGTCGCAGGAGTTCGAGCTGATCCGGGTCTACCCGGGCGATCGCCAGGACGCGAAGTTCGTCATCAACTACCGCAACGGCAACCCCAAGGGCGTGGTCCACGGCACCTGGGGCGACGCCGACATCGCCGCGCTCAAGGCCTCGGGCATCCCGTACAAGATCGAGAAGCCCGAGGAGGGCTCGGTGTGGCCGCAGCTCTTGCTGTCGTGGCTGCCGATGCTGCTGCTGATCGCGATCTTCTTCTTCTTCATGCGCCAGCTGCAGTCGGGCGGCGGCAAGGCGATGAGCTTCGGCAAGTCCAAGGCGCGGCTGCTGACCGACAGCCAGAACCGCATCACGTTCAAGGACGTGGCCGGCGTCGAGGAGGCCAAGGAGGAGGTCGAGGAGATCATCGCGTTCCTCAAGGACCCCAAGAAGTTCACCAAGCTCGGCGGCCGCATCCCCAAGGGCGTGCTGATGATGGGCTCGCCGGGCACCGGCAAGACGCTGCTCGCGCGCGCCATCGCCGGCGAGGCCGGCGTGCCGTTCTTCTCGATCTCGGGCTCGGACTTCGTCGAGATGTTCGTGGGCGTCGGCGCCAGCCGCGTCCGCGACCTGTTCGAGCAGGGCAAGAAGAACGCGCCCTGCATCATCTTCATCGACGAGATCGACGCGGTCGGCCGCCACCGCGGCGCCGGCCTGGGT
>Ga0075163_10008324_pt1 | contig 13684 bp, 26 predicted proteins | sample JI1023141ADNA_FD_71478 | JGI IMG/M metagenome (GOLD analysis project Ga0075163, IMG submission 71478) | Wastewater effluent complex algal communities from Wisconsin, to seasonally profile nutrient transformation and Carbon sequestration -... | ecosystem: Engineered > WWTP > Effluent > Algae...
GGGTCAGCCGGATCGAACTCACGGAGCGCATCGACCGACAGGTTGGCGGCCACGTTGATGAACGAGCGCAGCACCTCGACGTCGACCATGCGGCGCACCGGACCCGGCTCGGGCTCGGCGCTCACAGCGGGTCCAGCTCGACGACGGCGCACGGGATGATGACGGCGTGCAGCCCGGCCTTGCGGGCCATGACCGCCTGGTTGTGAGCCGTCTGCGCCGAGAAGAAGTGCACGATGACCGGCTCGGGCATCGGGTAGCCCCTGATCAGGTACCGCATGCTCGACTCCAGCGAGTGCGAGTAGGTGGCCGGGGGCTTGTAGCCCTTCGGCTTCGTCACCCGGACACGCCACAACTCCGGCGTCACGAGCTGCTCTTCGACGGGACGACGGCGATCTTCACCAGCGTCACGGCGATGTAGACCTTGAGAGCCGCCACGAACCCGAGCGCCGGGATGCCGACGAACACCGAGTGCCCGATGCCGAACGCCAGCATCAGCAGGAACGAGAACGGCAGCGCCAGCACGAGAGCGGCCAGAGCGATCCCACCGAGAACACCGGCCACGGTGAGTGTGAGGTCCGTCCCCTCCTGGAGACGGCGCTTGCGGCGGAACTTGGCGGCCGCACGCTGGCGGGACTGGCGGACGGTCGGGGACTGGTTGCTGTAGCTCATGATGGGATCTCCCTTGGTGTGATGGCATCGAGCTTCAGCTCGACGGACTCGTTGATCGGACGCTCCCCGTCAGGGAAGCGTGGTGGATGGACGATCTGTCCCCACTCGGCGTTGTCGTAGTTCGCCACCTCGTGGCGGCGCTGGTTCGGGGTCACGAAAGGATCAGCCGCTCGAACTGTGCGTCCGAGCTGCCCGTGATGAAGCGGGCGTTGCCGACCTGGTCCACGCAGATCAGCATGTAGACGCCACGGCCGTCCACCATCATGTGGTCGATCGCCAGCGTCTCCGTGCCGTCGAGGATCAGGTCACCCTTCACCAGGTCGTGCACCTTCGTCGGGAAGGTCGGCGGGCGCTCAGAGCAGCAGCCGTCGCAGCCGTGTGACCACTGCCACGCCTCGGGGGCGTGAGGCGTGTCCGGGTCCGGGTGGCCGACACCGTGCGGACAGGTGCGCTCCATCACGCCCGTGTCCGAGCGCCAGTGCTGCGGGAACGAGCGCATGTGGTGATCGGACCGGTTGTGGATCGTGCAGAACTCCCCGAGGCACTTGTCGGCGTCGTGGACCTTCGTCAGGAACCCGGTGGTGTACGGGTCGGTGTTCTCCAGAGCGAAGCGCTCCTCGCCGTACCGGGTGAAGTACCGGACCGGATCAGGGTCACGGCGCAGCTCGTAGCCGTACGGCTCGGACTGGTTCAGGTACGGCTCGCCACCCTCACGGACCGGCACGATGTCGAACAGGCTGAGGGCGAACAGCATGCCGTCCAGCTCGGACCAGTAGTGCTCGTCATCGTGGTGCGAGGTGGCACCGTGGACACGGGACGTGGCCTCGTACATGAGCTGGCGGAGGATGTCGAGGGTGGTGTCGGTCATGTCAGAACTCCCTTGGCCTGAGCGTGAGCTTCGTTGAGCATCTCGGTTGCCCGCTCTTCACTGATCCCGATCCCGAGTGAGAACACACGGGCAGCGGCTGGAATGTCGGTCACGGCAAGAACGATGGCGTCCATCTTGGACATCCCTGTGATGGCCAAGAACTTAGCATCGGACCGCTCTTCAGGGTCGATGAAGTCTGTGTTGAGCTTGTAGTCGAACCAGGCCCAGTAGGCGTCTCCCTCACGCATCTCGGACTCAGCGTGGCATCCAGGGCAAAGGAGATGGAGGTTGTCAGCGCCTCCTGATCCCCCTGACACGTGAGCGACGATGTGGCAACGCTGTACACCGATGCGCCGTCCACACGTCCAACACACGTCCAGATCGTCAGTGTCCAACTGGCTCTGCAAGTGGCCAGCAGTACGAGGGTCACTCATCCAGAAGGACATGATCTGCTTCTTGCTCGCCATTCCGCCTGTACTCCGTCCTGACGCCATCAGATGCCCAACCTCTCTGCCGTCTCCAGACGGCGCTTGACCTGAACGCCGGTCAGCCCGAGCGGGCGGCCAATCGTGTGCACAGGCAGGCCAGCGGCCTGCCCTGTGCGGATCTTGGAGACTATCTCGACCAGCTCGGTCGTGGCCACCAGATGACCGTCCACCACCGTACACCCTGCGGGGACCGTCCGTCCACCGACGTACTTCGTGGTGTCCTTCCTACGGGCCTCGACCCGACCACGAGCCATGCGGTTGATGATCGTCTGGCGCTCGAACTCCGAGACGGCCCCGACGATCTGCCGAAGCATCGTGCGGATCGGGTCCTGCGGATCGTTCGCCAGCACCTCCTCGCCGCCAGCGATCACCGTGGCACCGTTGCGCCACAGGATCGCCAGAGCGGCCTCCTGGACCGTCAGGGTGCGAGCCAGACGATCCATGCTGTACGTGATGACCGTCAACGGGCCACGATCGTTCAGCGCCTCCACGAGGCAGTTGAACCCCGGACGGTCCAGGGCGTCCACCGTGCCGCTGACACCGGCGTCCACGCACTCGGCCACGATCTCCAGGCCACGAGCACGGGCGGTGGAGGCGATCGCCGTGCGCTGCATGTCCATGCCGTTGCCTGTGTCAGCCTGAGTGGCCGTGCTCACACGGATGTAGCTGATGGCCGTGGTCACGCCGCCACCTTCGAGGCGGTGTCGAGAGCCAGGAACGCACCCCGGACCGAGAAGCCACGCCGCACCAGGGCGGCGGACGCCCGACGCAGAGGCAGGGTGTCAGCGATCAGCGAGCCGTCGGCCTTGAACAGGTCGAAGCGGCGCTCGGTGCGGCTGCCGCAGCGGACGAAGCGGACGTTGATCTCGGTTGCGAGGGAAGCGGCGCGGTCGGTCATGTCACCAGTATGCGCTTCCTGGTCGGGTCTGTCAATGTGTCGTTCGTCACATCAGTCCACTACGGCGAGGCGAACCCCGTCCCCGATGAACAGGCGAACCTTCCGGTCACCGAACTGGTGCGCTTCCACCGTGGAGCCAGGGCCACACATGGCGGCGAACGTGTCCAGCTCGTCGTCGGTCCAGAACTCCTCCCCGAGCCGGTGCACCGTGACGATGCCGGTCGGGTTGTGGCTCTGGATGAAGTCGAGCAGCTCGTCCACTGTCATGTTCTTGGCGTCGGCGTGCTGCCGGGCGTCCTTGAGCGCCTGCGACTTGGACGTGTGGAGACCGTTGCCGGACCACCCGCACGAGCACGAGCCCTTGAACATCGGGACGTGGGCGTCCATCTTGAACGCCGGGATCGTGGTCGGTTCGTGGCTCACTGGCGGTGCATCCCCTGGTCGGGGACCGACACGATCACGTTCTCCGACGTGACCGAGGTGCGGTCCAGGCTGACCCGGTGGTTCTGCCACCCGCCGTACGTGACGTGGGCGGCGGCGACCTGGGTCAGGTCGTACTCACCGGGCGGGAGGACGAACGAGACCGTCGCCTCCTCCGTGATGGTGCGGACGACGGTGACGGTGTAGCGGCGATCGGTCATCAGATGTACCCCTCTGTGCGCTGGTCCCGGATCTCCCGGAGGGTCTCCAGGCGGGACATGTCCTTCTCCCAGGCCGACTCGCTCCGAGAGGGGAGAGAGATCCGCTTGCGGAGCGTCTCGATCTCGGCGTCCAACCAGACGCCGTCGATGATGAGTCTACCGGTTCCGACGATCACGCCGCCACCAGCTCGCACCGGTAGAACGGAACCTGATCCTTCGGCCCGAACCACACCATGAAGGTGTGCAGATCGGGGTCCTCGTTCTCCAGGTCGACCGAGCGCATCACGATGCCGACAGCACCGAGGTACTGGGCACCGCCAAACTGCGTGGTGACCTTGACGAAGTCGCCCTTGATGAAGATGCTCACTTCCAGCCTCCTGCGGTGAACTCGAACGAGTAGCCAGCGCCGTGACGCTCGGCGGCCATCTTGGCCGTGCCCTGGAGATCGTACCGGCCGAGCGGCATGCTGCGGTGCAGCAGCAGGTAGCAGTCCGGCAGGGTGACGATCGTGTAGTCGCCAGAGACGACGGGGTGCCTCGGGCTCCGAGCCCACTTGCGGGACAGGGACGCCGTGATCCGGGGCTTGGCTCGGACGGGGACGGACGGGCGGATGGCGAGCTTGTTCATGCCGGGATCTCCAGGTTGATGTACGGGTAGGTCTGACGGAACTTGGCCACCGTCTGCACGTAGGCGTCCTTGTCCTTGTTCGAGTAGAACGTCACGAAGGTCTGCGTGCCGAAGTGGTGGACCGCCATGATCTGGACGGCGAACCGGACGGGGTCGATGCCGTTGCGGAACCAGATCTGGTCCCGCTGGAGCATGTGAGTGAGGGTGTGCGTGCGGATCGTGGGGGTCACTTCGGCTCCTGAACGGTGAGGACGGCGTGCTCTTCGACGGCGGACTTGGCGGTCTTGAGGCGGCTGTAGGTGTCCAGGGTCTTTCCCTGGAACCGCACGATGTAGTAGGTCCCGCCGTGACCGAAGCTGCTTGCGGTGATGATCGTGTACTCGCCCGAGACGACACGAGTCGATCCAGTGCGCTCCCACTTGCGGGTAGCGGTTGCTGTTGCTGTCATGAGACCAGTGTGCGCTTCCTGTGGTCGGGGGTCAACCCCCTAATCGAGGGGTACCAGATCGAGCTGGCGCTGGAGCCACCACTCGGTGGTCAGCGTGTTGTAGATGATCCCGGCGTCGGTGGCCAAGGTGGCGAGCTGGATGAGCTTGCCCATCCGGGGGCCGGGCTCAATCCCACGGTCCAGGAGGAACTGCCCGGTGACGATCAGCGGCAGGGGGGCGTCCAGGACGCCTCCCTCCTGGGCGGGCCTCAGCCAGACCGAACCGCCACCACTCACAGCGTCACGGAACTCGATCCAGTCACGCATCGTGAGACCGGACTTCGAGAGCTGCCGAGCGAGCTGACGGGCAAGCGAGGTAGAGATCGCCACGGTCCTCTGAGAGGCCTCTGGAAGGCCCGTGTAGCCCCGAACGAGCGTGCAGGGTAGGTTGGGAGCCCCGATCTTGCGTAGGGCCTGTGAGGGCTTCTGACAGTCGTTCAGGAGGCACGCAAGGATCAGAGCGGTACGCTCTGATCCTTCCTTGCCCGTCGTCTGCGCCGCACGGTCAGCGGCGTCGCCGTCAGTGAACTCCGGGAAGAACTGATCCCAGCCGGTCTGGCGCAGGACCGTCACACCACGGCCGGGGGCCGGGGACTGTGCGAGCTTCTCGAACTCCGTCCAGATCCGCTCGATCGAGATGGTGCCGAAGGCTGGTGCGAGGCTGGCGCACAGGGTGGCCGTCGTCGGGTGGAGCGAGAGCTGGAACCGGGCAGCGAACTGCATGCCACGGAGCACCCGGAGCGGGTCCTCAGCGAAGGCGGCGGACGTGTGCCGGAGGATGCCACGCTGGAGATCGTCAGCCCCCCGGAACGGGTCCAGCAGGAAGCCGTCCGTCGTCACCGCCATGGCGTTGATCGTGAAGTCACGCCGGGCGAGCGCCGTCTGCACCGGCAGGAACGGGTCCGTGGTCGTGGTGAAGGCCAGGTGGCCGGGGCCGGTGCTCGTTTCGGTCCGGGGGAGGGCCACGTCGAAGCTCTCGTCACCGATCTGGACCTTCGTCACACCGAAGCTGCGGCCGACGTTGTCCACACGAAACGGGGTGGCGGCCAGAGCGGCTGCGACCTCGCTCGGCTGGAGACCGAACACCTCGATGTCGACGTCCTTGACCGGGCGACCAGCCAGGGCGTCCCGGACCGCACCACCAACGACCAGCGGCATGGCGCCAGCCCGCTGGAGCGTGGAGAGCAGCGCCGTGGCTGCGGGAGTCAGGGTGAGCTTCACCCGTTCACCCGGATCGACAGGAACGAGGTCTCCGACAGACCGTTGTACGAGAAGGTGAACGTCAGGCCGTTCTCGGTCACGGTCTGCGTGCCGGACATCGCCGTCGTGGAGAGCCACTGCTCACGGGTCGCCTCCGACATGAGCTGCGCAGCCATGCAGAAGATCGGGGCGTCGAAGTCGTAGCTGCCGTACTCGGTGTCCGAGAACTGCGTCCCGTCCGTGGACACGTGGCAGAACTTGGCGGCGTGCTCGAAGTTGTCCTCGGCCTCCGAGGAGCAGGAGGCCAGCGAGGCCACCAGGGCGATCAGCGCCAGGCTGAAGATGACGGCGCTCACGAGAGCTGACCAGGGGGCGGTACGGGCGATGCGGGTGCGGTTCGTGTTCATGTCACCAGTATGCGCCTCGGGGAGGCTGGCGTCAAGTGACGTCCGTCACACGCCGCAGAAGCTCGGCAACCTGCGCTTCGAGCCGGACGATCCGATCCCGGAGAACGTCGATCTGGTGCTGCGTACGCTCGTGCGGTGGGCGGGTCGGAGGACGCCATCCCTCGGACGGCTTCGGCTGGTACGGGGCGAACGGCACGGCTACTTCCCCTCCAGATCCTTCACCCACTGCATGCAGACAGCGGCGACCTGGACCAGCTCCACGATGCGGCGGGCCGGGTCGGTCTCCTCGATCGCCTCAGCGACCTCCTCGACCAGGATGTGCGCCCATGCGACGGAGCCGAAGTGTGCGGCGGTGTCACAGGCGAGCTGGCCGTCAGCGGCGGAGTGCACCGTGGTGAAGTGGAACTCGACCGGGTTGACCCCGAGCTTGGCGGCGAACGGGTCCACGTCCGGGAGCGACCGGCCGGTGCCCCACTTGGCGTCCTGGCGGTCCATCTCGTCCTGTACGGCGGTGAGTGTCATGGTGGTACTCCTGTGGAAGGGGACGGGGTCGACAGAACGAGGCTACCACGGGATTCGTTGCAACGACACCGGGCGGGTCTAGAGTAGGACGTAGGAGTAGACCAGACGTCATGGTGTTGTCCACGTGAGGGGGCGCAGCGCCATCAAGCCAGTTTCGCCGTTTCGGGAATCCGTTGCATCGAGCGAACCTGTGTTCGATACAGGCTGCGACCAGAGGGGTCGTGAACATCCCCGTGCAGGGATGTTCACTACTCTGCGTGAGCTTCGATCGCACCTGCGTACGTGCCAGCAACGGGCAGCTCCACCTCGTCAGCCTCCAGCACCAGCAGTGCGTCGAGGCTAGGCGTGTGCGTAGGTAGGGCTCCCTTGTTCTTGGCCAGGCGCTCTACCAGGGCCAATGCCTCCACTGTGGCCTGCTCGTGCTGCTCCCTGTTCGTGGTCACGTCCAGGGTGGCACCCCTGCCCAGGCCACTGCGGTCCAGGATCGCCTCTGCTGCGGCCAGGCGCACATTGTCACGCTCCGCACCCACAGCCAGCTCAGCGAGGGTCTCTACAGCGAGGGGCACGAGCTTCGACAGGGCAGCCCTCGCATCCTGGATCGTGGCGGTCAGGTCAGTGCTCATCCCCCCAGCGTAGCGCAGCGGAGCGGGGGCGGGCAGGCGCTGCGTTCTGAGGGTGCGCCACATGCGTGGTACGTGCAACCAAAGAGTTGCATCTACCCCTAGAGCAGGAGGCCGTTGATGCGGAGGATGCGGATCGCCGCCTCTGCATCCTCACGTGACAGGTGCGTGAGGAGCAGGGTGGGATCAGGGTGCGTGGCAGCAGCAGCGCTGGCTAGCAGGTAGGTGGCTGCGCTCATGCGTGCAGCCTCACTAGCGTGCTGGTCCCCTACCAGGCAGGCATGTGCGATGATCTGGCAGACCGCCTCCACCTCGTGATCCAGCACGGGGGACATCGTCTGCGCACGGATCGCATCCGGCAGCAAGATCCACAACAGGTAGCGCTTCCAGGCCCGCTCTCCGGAGACTTCACCATGGCCACCATGGCGCTTGCACTTCGTCGATCCCAAGCAGGCGGCGGCCTTGCACCGGCCACCACGCTGCCAACGGATCGCTTCACACTGGCGGTTCCACTTCGGCCAGTTCTGTGGGATCGCCTTCGGACGAACGAGGGCCATCCCTCCAGACTACTTCACCATGGCGAACGCTGGACGCTCAGTTGCTGTAAATCGTGCCGTTCAGGCCACGCTGGCGGGGGCAGCGGAGCGCTGCGCTGCGGTGCGACCCGCCTTGTTGCCACCTGCCGTTCCGCAGAACTTGCCGTCTCCCCCGCCATGGCACTCGTTGTACAGCTCCTCGATGCGACCCATGGTCATGAGCCTACACGAGCAGCCTAGACCCCCGTGATCTTCGTGATGTCGATCTGCGGCAGGTTCACCAGACTGATGAACGGCTCGTGGAGGAGCTTCACGTCGTTGCGTGCCTTGTACCATGAGGTGTCGTTCGTCATCCATGGTGGCGGCGACCAGTGGTTCATCCGGCGAGCCATGGTGTCCAGCGTCTCGGCCGGGAGGATGAGCTTCTGGTAGCACGCCACGTCCAGCATCTCGTACGCCACCGTGCCACGCTTCGGCAGCTTCGTCGTGATCGGAAGGATCGGCCCGAACTTCGGGGCGACCATCCGCACGTAGGACGCCATCCCGACGAGGCGCTTGACCATGTCGGCTGACGAGAGCCCGAGCTTGCCGCCCTTGCACTCGACCAGCGTCCGGTTGTTGCCCTGGCGGTCCTCGACCAGGAGATCGACCATGGTGCCACGGATCTCCACGTCGGTGGCCACCACGACGTAGCCGAGCCGCTTCAGACCATGAGCGACCTCGTTCTCGAACCTCTGCCCTGTCCTCACCGAGTCAGCTCCCACTGAGCACCGACCTGAACGCCGACTCCAGCGTGCGCCGGACCTCTTCCTCACCGAGACCGGCAGCCATGGCGGCCGAACCGAGCACGTCCACGATCGTGGCAGCGTCGAAGATGCCGGACCGGATCGCACGGCACGACAGCCGGAGCAGGTCGTTGTTGCGAGTCTGCGAGCCACGGATCTCCTCACCCATCTTCACCAGTGCGGGCAGCGCCCATGGTGACGTCTCGCACGGCAGCGTGTTGGACATCACCTCGTGTGTGCGAGCCTTGCCACAGGCAGCGACCAGCTCGACCGGAGCCGTGGCGATCGGCGCACCGATGGCGATCTTGTACGTGCCACCGGATGCAGTGTCCGACAGCGGGCCGACCACGTAGCCGGTGCCCGACTTGAGATCGACCTTCGGATAGGCCCCGAGGCGTGTAGCCATGGGCTCGGTGTGCTCGAACCAGAGGTGCGCACCCCGTGACGTCTGGATCGTCAGGGTCTCCGGCAGCTCGAACCCGAGCACATCGAACAGGCGACCGAGGGTCTCCATGTCGTCCACGTCGACCACGATGAAGCGACCGAGCACCACGGCGTAGTTGTCAACGAGTGACGGCAGCTTGGACGGCATGCCCTTGAACCGCTGGCGAGGGTGCTTACCAGCGTTGGCGCAGGAGGCACCTTCACGGCACCGGCAGATCGAGCCTGCCGGGCCGTGGAGGAAGCCGAACAACGGGACGACCTGGAGGCCCATGGTGTCCTGGAAGAACCTCGCCATGGCGATGTGTGCTGGCTCAGTCATCGTTGCTCTCCTCCCGATACACAAGCAGCAGCGCTGCCAGTGCATCATCGTAGCTGACAGATCCGAACGCTGCAAGATCACGGGCCGCACGCTCCATGTCGCCACGCTGCTCCAGCAGCTCGGCCCGTGAGCACGGCATGGTGCCACGCATGATCCGGTTGCCGATCAGGCCGACGACCTCCTGCACCTGATCCACCGGCTTGCCGTTGAGGTACGTGCGCCGACCGGTGGCCGAAACGAAGCCACCGGACTGGTAGCCGCTCGCCACCGTGCGGGTGACCTCCCTGACCATGGTGCGCAGCTCGGCCTGGCGCTTGTCGTCGGTGGCCTTGTCCTCCAGCCAGGCGGCACGAGCGAGCAGCTCGTTCGCCATGTCGATGTCGTCCTCGTCCCGAGTGGCCGCCAGCCTGGCGGCCATGGCACGGTACCGCCCGATCGTCGGCTCGTTGCTCACGACTCCTCCTCCGGCGTCTCGTACTTCGCCAGCGTCCGAGCCAGCTCGGACTGCATGAACACGTAGTTGGCCTCGGCCACGCCACGATCCCAGCCACCATCACCGGCAAGCGGTGCCAGGGCGCTGTTGCGCACGTCAGGGTCGAGCCAACGGTTCAGCCGTGACTCCACGACCGTCAGCGGCAGGCGCTCGGTCCCGTCGTCACGAGGGTCGTCCGGCTCCATGTGCTTCTTGTCCGGGAACCGAGCGCCGGGGCGCATGGTGTCAGCGAGCACCTGGAGGAACTTCGAGCGGGGCAGCTTCGAGCGCTCCGACTTCATCAGCACCGACATGACATCCAGCACCGTCTCGACCTTGAGCCCGTACTGGTCGGGCTGGAAGATGTCGGTCAGGAAGCCGAACCGTGAACCGGCCGTCAGCTTGGACGCCGAGAACTCGGCCCACGAGGTCGGGATGCGCTCACGCACGTCAGCGAAGCCCGGCATGCCCTCGGCGTGCCACGAGATGTAGGCCTCCAAGCACCGATGAGCGAACACCGGAGCGCACGCCGTGATGGCGTCAGGCCAGGCGTCGAACCCGGCCGGAGGAGCGACACGGGGCAGCTTCTTGCGCATCGGCAGCACCATGAACCGGCGATCGAGACCGTCGAAGTCACCACCACCCGTCAGGTTCGGGACGTGGTTGCCGTACAGCCACAGGCTGCCACGGAAGTAGATGTCCACGGCCGCACGTGCGTACTTGGCACGGGCGGTGAGCGGGTTCATGCCGCCCGACGTGATCGACTTCAGCGTGTTCGGCTGGAATGCACCATCGAACACGTGCGAGGACTCGAACGCACACATGGCGATGCGAGCGTTCTGGAGCTTCACGAGATCGTTCGACTCATCCTGGCCCATGAGGGCCTGAGCGTTGAGCATGACCGTGAGCTTGTCGCCATGGACGGAGCGCATGAGCGAGAACAGGGCGTCCTTGCCGGAGCCACCGGAGCCGAGCAAGAACACCAGGTTCGGCACGCCGTAGCCGTAGAGCGAGATGCCGCACGTCCGGTAGAACGTCTTGACCTCCTCCGGCGTCTTGAAGTGGTGCGCCACCATGGCGTCCAGCGAACGGCTCTCGCCGGTCGACGCAGCGGTCACGGCCGGGTACAGCACGAGGCAGCCCTCGGGCGGCTCGTTCGTCAGGCGACCGGTCTTGCGATCGAGCACCATGGGCTGGCCGTCCACCTCCATCGGGAACAGCCAGTCGCACACACGCATCGACTCATCGGTGCGCAGGTACTCGTGGGCCTTGGTGTAGGAGCGGAGGTGCGACAGCCAGTTCTTCAGAACGCCGACGACCGAGACCGGCGCATCATCTCCACGGCACAGCTCCAGCGCCGTTGCGATAACACGAACAACCTGACGATCCGCCATGGTTGTGTGAACTTCCTCGATCAGCTCGAACTCATTGACCTGTTCGACGGAACCGGCAGCACCCATCTTGTACCAGACACCGCCGCAGCGGACGTACTTGTTGTACAGTTCGGGCACCATGAGCGACATCATGTCCTCAGGGTTGCCGTCGATGTTCGATGCAGCGATCACGTCGATGATGCCCTGCGCCCGTGCGCTGAACGCACGCTCAGCCTCGGACGACTCACGACCGGCGTCATCGTCGGTGGCGGCCTTGACCTTCTTGCCGATCTGCTCGCAGGTGGCCTGGCGCTTCGTCTCCAGCACCTCGATCTTGGCCTCCCAGCCGGGGATGTGGCGCACGTTGGCCTGGTACTGGTCGGCCTGCGCCAGGCTGATCTTCGTACGCAGCTCGGTGATCGCCTGAGCGGTGGCACGGAGGCTCTCAGCGAACCGCCCGCAGCCGGGCGTCTTGTCGGCCACGGCCATCCACTCCTCGGGGGTGGCTGGGCCGGTGACGTCCGGGGTCGGTGCGAAGTCGCACTCCTCGGTGGTGTCGACGGAGGGCAGGCCCAGCTCGGCGGCTGCCTTGGTGAAGCCGGGGATGGTGTCGAGCAGGGTCACGAGCATCCCTCGCACAGCTCACGCCCGTCGAAGGCGAAGAGCTTGCAGCCGACAGGACCGACGACCGTGGCGTACGGGATGGTGCCGTCCCCGGTCTTGTAGCCCCGCTCCGAGATGTGCGTGCTGGCGCAGTAGCGGGGCTGGCCCGAGATCTCGGCGTCGCTCGGCGTGCGGGCCGGTGGCTTGGCCTGCGCCTCGGCCATGGTGGCTGCGGCACCGGCCAGCTTCTCGAAGGCCAGCAGGCCCCGGAGGGCAAGCTGGTAGGTCGTACTGTCGATCATGGTGGGATCTCCTGGTGGTTCGGTTCGTGGCACCACCCTAGCACCCCTTCGGCTCGGTCGGACGAAGTTTCCCACACTTCCCTATATGAGACCCCTATACACTACCCCCCCCCTCCCCCTACCCCCCCTTATCCTTCTCTTCTCTCACACGGAGAGAAGTAAGAGCAGAAAGTGGAGGATGAACCTAGACCGTCCAGTCATGGCTGGACGCTCAGCCCCTCCCTGTCCAGTCACCGAACCACCCGAGCCGATCATCCTCTAGACTGCAACCATGACATTCCTCGCTCTCCTCTCCGGTGCCAACCATCCCGATGCGCTCACCCGCCGTGCCGTCAGCGAACTGCTGGACGCCGAGATCCAGGCCCTCGACCCGGACGCCGGGACCGTGCTCGGCACGATCCTGGACCTCGCCCAGTTCCCGGTGCCGCTCGTGGACGGGTCGGACGCCAACTGGCCGGGTGCCAACCCGGTCTACGTCGAGCAGCTCGAAGCTGCCGACCATCTCGTGATCGCAGCTCCGGTCTACAACTTCGGCATCCCCGCCGCTCTGAAGGCGTGGATCGACCAGGTCGTGATCGCCAACCGGACCTTCGATCCGGAGACCTACACCGGCCTCCTCCAGGGGAAGCGTGCGACCATCGTCACAGCCGCTGGCGGTTCGGACCCCGAGCAGACCCCCGCTCACGTGCCGTACCTGCGTCAGATCCTCGGCTTCATCGGGATCACGGACGTGACCGTGCAGAAGGTCTGAACTTTCCTGTCCAACGCACCGGATCGGTGCTAGGTGGTTCCTGTCGGCGCAGGGCATCTCCGCCCCCGCTGAAAGAGTGGGCATAGGCGCCCCCTGCGCCGACACTATCAACACCACAGAAGTACCCGCATTGCTATCAACCGAGACGGCCCGAGTGCCACATGTCTCTACAAGCATGAAGGAACCACCACCATGTCCAAGATCAATCCCAACCTTCCGCTCGTCGCTTTCGACTGGAGCGGCAAGTGCGTCCACGTGACGTCCGACGGTGTGAAGGTCACCATCTACCCGAGCGTGTTCGCCCTGCTCGCCTCCCTCACCACACCGCACACCATCGTCTGCGAGCGGACCGTCGAGTCCTACGGTGTGGACGATCACACCCGCTTCGTGGATGCGGCCAAGAAGGCCGGGCACGACGTGTTCGTGTTCAGCTCCAGGGCGACCGCTCGGTACCGCATCTCACACCAGGTCGTCGGTGCGAACGGCAAGCCGCTCACCAAGACGGCGCAGGACGAGAAGAACCTCGCCAAGCTCAACGGGCAGTTCTCGTGAGCAGCGACCTGAAGAAGATCCTCAAGTCCGCAGAGCGACAGGGATTCACCGTCCGCCAGACCCGAAACGGCCACCTCCAGGTGCTCTCCGCTGACGGCAAGGGCATGGTCACCCTGTCCG
>Ga0075163_10008325_pt1 | contig 13684 bp, 10 predicted proteins | sample JI1023141ADNA_FD_71478 | JGI IMG/M metagenome (GOLD analysis project Ga0075163, IMG submission 71478) | Wastewater effluent complex algal communities from Wisconsin, to seasonally profile nutrient transformation and Carbon sequestration -... | ecosystem: Engineered > WWTP > Effluent > Algae...
TTGGGCTGACGTTTAAAAAATCCCCAACATCAGCAATACCCCGTCGTTATGCGTCATGCTTGGGCACGCTGCTAACATCAAACTGACTGCAAGAAACGAACAGTAACAAATCCGATATTTGCAACATGACAAAAATAAAATTCTGCTTTATTTTCTTTATTCTTTTTTGTGTTTCAATTACAAACGCACAAAAAACTCGTATTGACAGTTTTAAACAATATCTGATAGAAGAAAAAACAGACAGCATTAAAATACAAATCTTATGGGAATTAAGCAACTTGTATAATTACGTTAGCAATGATTCGTTGGTGTATTATGCGCAGCAAGCGGTGTTGCTAAGCATGAAAAACAGAAATAGTTTACCTATCAGCTATGAAGCAAATGCATTAAAAATCCTTGCAGGTTCATTGTGGTGGGCAGGAAATTATCCTGATGCCAAGGAAGCATATTTTAAGGCATTGCAAATAGCCGAGCCACTTGCCGACACTATGCAAATAGGAAGTATTTACAACGGTATAGCATCAGTAGAAAGGAATGCAGGTAATTACCGTGAGGCAATAAAATATTATACGAAAGCAGAAAATTTAACTAAGAATATTCCCGACAACGATGTATTGATTGCACTTTTGGTTGACAAAGGAAAATCCTATGAACAACTCGGCATCCTGGATTCTGCATACACCTATGTTCAGGAATGTCTTGCTATGTATTTCAGAAAATTTCAAGGTAAAAATGTTTGGGGCGGAGGACTTCATTCAGCAATGGGAATTATTTATTCCAAGATGGGGAAAGAACAACTGGCAGTTGAATTTTTCAGACAATCGTTTCAATTAAGTTCAGAAGTAAATAACATACGGATACTTGCCCGTGGCTATTGCGAATTTGCCGAACATTTTGACCGCTTCCATCAACAGGATTCAGCCATTTACTACGCTACAAAAGGTTTTTTGATTGACCAACAATTTAATTTACTGGTTCAGCAATTGCAAGCCGCCACCTTATTGACCAAACTTTACAAACAGGAAAATAAAATTGATAGTGCTTTCAAGTATCAGCAACTCATGATTGATACAAGAGAAAATGTTTTCAGCAATGAAAAAATTAACCGCTTGCAAACACTTGAGTTTAATGAGAAAATCCGACAGCAAGAGTTAGCATCAGAAAAAGCAAAGTCCGATGAAGAACGAAACCAAAATATTCAGTATGCCTTGATTGCAATAGGACTTGTTACTCTTATTATTTTGTTTCTCTTTCTTAGCCGAAGCTTTATTACCAACACCAAACTGATTTCTTTTTTTGGTGTGATTGCTTTGTTACTTGTTTTTGAATTTCTCAATCTATTACTACATCCATTCTTAGAAAGAATTACTCATCACTCACCTATTTTAATGTTACTTGCGTTAGTTTGTATTGCAGCTTTGCTTGTGCCCCTGCACCACAAATTAGAAAAGTGGACAACAGTAAAACTGGTGGAGAAAAACAAGGCGACAAGATTGGCGAATGCAAAGAAGACGATTGAGAAGTTAGAAAATAAGATTAAAGATCCTGATGACAGTAGCACGAACGCATAACAAAAGGTTTTGTGCAATTGGGGCATGACGTTGAAGCAATCATCGGCAGTGCATATCCAAGCTTTAGTTTCGGCGGACGGAATTCTGCCGAGCAGTAGTTCTAAACTTCGGCTTTTAGTTATAAATTTAGCTTTAGTTCCGGGCAGACAGTTGGTCAATTCCCCAACTGCACAAAGCCTCGAACGTTAGCACCCATTTTGACTCAGAATCGGCAATCTAACGCAGTTTTATAATCAAAAAATTTATGACAAAAACCAAATTTTATAATATACTTACAATTTTCGTTCTGACAATGGCAATAATCCTGTTTTGACCCCTATAAAACAAGAGCATTCCAAGGTCGCTTTGCAATAGTGTGTTCCTGTGCAAAACAGTTCAAAAGGCTATCCGTTTCCCACGGGGCGTGGTGTAATCCTTTCAATTTAAAGCTTACTCCCAAATAAAACACTTCCCGTTCCAACGCCCCACGTCTAAACGTTTTCCTAGATCTAAAGTTATCTCTTCGCAACCATCAACTGACGATTTTTTGGTTCTTGCTTCGCATAAATTGGTTCCAACTGACGATTGTATGGCACAGGAAATAAGGTCTTCGTCCTTGCCTTCACAGCTTCAGCTTTTTTGTCTGCAAGCCTATACAAAGCTCCACTACGTTCCGGGCTTGCATACACCGTTCCTTAGCCGTTTCCTCAGAATTCGTCAATTCGGCTGTTCACTAAAAAGTCTTTTCCTGTTCAGTCATCGTCCTCAGTCGTGTCTACTTTGCCACCCCAACTTCCTCTCAAGTTCGTCAGTTTCCCCATTAAGGTAGGCATAGTTCTCACTCCTCGTACCTCGTCCCTCAAACTATTCCTCTCCCTAAAAATGGGGTGTCATTCGCCACTTCGTGTTTGGCTCGCCTGCTACGTCACTCAGGCTTCGGGCCGATTCCAGTTTTTGGCATTACTCCTAAAATGTGCTAGCCTCCTAAAAAGTCAGCAAGCACCTAAAGTCCCCTATACTATTAAACATTTGTGAAGTCAAGCGTAGGCTTATTGTTTTTCCTACATTTCATTCCGGCAAACCAAACACCTACACTTGTTTAAGATTATCCCTTCGAATCCAAAAAACTGGAAACGTCCCTCGTGTGCGAAAAGCACAGAGGTCGCAACCTGTCTGTTTCACATCCATTTGTTGCTCTCCCCTTCGTTCCACTCGCAAGACGGCTCGCGCCCTCCGTGTTATGCTTTATCTAAAACTAAATCTTAACTCTTCGTGCTTAATCTGATAGAATGCTGAAGGCTCCATTTCCTGTTCTTATTATCAGTGTTAATTGGCATTAAAAGAATCTTCTTACACATTCCTCCGATAAGTAGTTACCCTATCTGAATCAAACTTTTATATCATGACCCCCAAGATTGACAATACTTCCAAAATCTTGCATTAAAAAAAGTTACCAGGCATTTAATCAAACATAAACTTTCGAATTGAATGTACTATTTGGAATAGCCTTTCTCTTTGAATATACCAGCTTCCTAAAAAGTCAGCAGGTCTTTTAGTTTTCTGTTCCAATTAAACATTATCGTAGCCAAGAGTATGTGTTTGCTTATACATTTAGCTTTTGCCTTTTGTAAACCACTCTTCTCTTAGTTTAAAATTCCCTTTCAAAATAAAAAACACATACACTTGAATAAAAAAGTAATACCTCCGTACAATCATTTAGCATATTGATTAAACTTAAAGCTTCGATTAAAAAAGGGAATCTACCTTATCTCTGAAGTAATAAAATAAAAAAATAAAAGCAAAAATAGGGCTTCTCACAGCTTAGTAAAGGTCGAGCCCTTCGGGTTTTGCAATAATAATTTTGGTTAGAGCAAACCACCTCACTTTTACTTTTATAACTATACCCACCCTTTTTACTATGCTAAATCCCAGGAGTCAAATTTTTTATTGACAAAAACCTTGACAAACCTGCTTTTTAGCCCTGAAAAATGGGCTTTCTTTTTTCCTTTTTTTTCGGCCTTTTTAGGTCGTTTTCTTTGGTTTTTTCTTTTGGAATTCATGGCGGAGCGAAGCGACGATGAACATGACTTAATTTTTAAAACCTAAATTATGTCTAATTTCAAAATGATTACCTATCGAGAGGACTGTGTATATACCGGTCCACACTTCTTTATCCTCAACAAAGGATTAAACAGCGGAAAACCACAGCAAAATGCAATCGTTGAACGATTCAACCGAACTTATCGTGAAGACATTCTTGATGCAAACATGTTCTTTTCACTACATCATGTTTACTAGGTAACCAAGCCATGGAAAGAGGATTACAATGAAGAACGACCGCATGAAGCCTTGAACTATTGTACACCAAATGAATACGCAGCATGATGTGGGTTTTTGAAGGAATAGAACTCGGAAAATGGATAAAAAGAAAGACGTTCGCTAATCGAACGCCTTCCTCTCATTTTCGTCGGTTCAACTTATCCCTGATGAGTTGCTCCCCAGCAGAGCTCATTTCCGTTTCAATTGAACAAAGCAAATTTCAATTCAATCAACTATATTTACAAACTGTCAAAAAAGGCAACCACTTACCAAACGGTATTCATAATTAATCAGACTTAGGGAATATTGTTAATTTTAATAACTTGGTTGATGAACTATGATATTCAAAAAGTCATATTTTCCCTTTACAATTCTCTATAATGCATTTTCATTTAAAAACAATTGATAATTTTGCTCATTTTCAAAATAAGCTACCTCATCATTGTCTCCAATAACTACAATATAAGCATCAGCTTTGCTGATTTTTTTTAGAGAATGTGGATCCACTGCATAACGTACGCTTTGGTCTTTAGGAATTTTTTCTTTGCACATATTGCAACATCCGTAATACATTTTCCCTTCAAAAGGTACCTCAATCTGTTCTTTTCCCATATATGCGTCATTGACCATACATACAAGATTATTGGGTACATGTTTTCCTTTTTTAGGATTATTTTCCTTTTTGATTTCGTTAGTTTGAGCTTTGGGAATTACTTCTGTTGTACTTTTTGAATTTTGGTTTGTACAGCCCATTAAAAGTACCGTAGCAAATGCTACGATACTTACTGTTTTTAATATATTTTCCATATTAATTATTTTTTAGTTTGATTTTTTGGAGGCACATCTGTTCCTTCCGTAATTTCTTCTGAAGCCATTTTCAGGATTTTATCGCCTTCACTTAATTCGCCGAATATTTCTACTTTATCTTCCCACATTCTGCCTTTACTTACCGGAATATTTTTAGTTTTTCCTTGTTCAATACGAATGACGTAAGTGCCCATTCCGCTTTCTACAACAGACATCTTTGGGACAAAAAAAGTAGCTACCGAATTTTGTAACGGGATACTTGTTTCGGCAATCATATAAGGCTTGAGTGCGTTGTTTTTGTTGATAAAATCGGCTTCTATTTTTTCCGAACGTAATTTTAAATCCAGACTTCCTGATTTTCTGCTGACCAAGGCTACATACTTTTCTTGAGGTTGAGAACGCATATAAAAACGAATGGTATCACCTAATTTGATATATGGCGTATTGGCTTCTGGAACAGATAAATTCAATCGTAGTTTTTGGTTATTCTCAATCACCAACAATGGTTCCTTGTTCATTGGTCCAACATAAGCACCCAAATCAATATTTCGAGCCGTTATCGTACCACTGAATGGAGCTCTGATCACTAAATAATTATCAATATTCTTGATTTCGTTATAAGCTGATTTCGCAGCGTTTCGTTGTGCTTCATCAGATAGTTTTCTCGCCTGTATCTGATCCAAAGCATCTTTAGCAATAGCACCTTGGGTTTCATTGGCTTTCATCATTCGGTCGTATGTCGATTTTGTCGAAATATAAATCGCTTCTTGGGCTTCTAATTTAGCTTTGGCATTTGCCACCTGCGATTGAATTTCTGGTGCTTCCAACACGACTAACACTTGCCCTGCCGAAACTTGATCTCCAATGTCAACACGAATGTTTTTAACATAACTATTCACTTTAGCCAACAATTCGGTCTGCTGATCGGGCTTTAATTCGCCTGCTAATTTTAATTGTACCAGCGGATTGGATTTGGATATTGTAACAGTTTCCATCGGATTCATCATCGCCATTGCTGGCATTCCGTTTTTAACTTCCTGTTTATCCTCCGTTTTATTGTTATTACAAGCGACAAAAGTCATTGCCACTGCTAGTATTATGATGGATTTATAATGCATTGTTTTGATTGTTTGAGTTTATAAAATGTGTGCTGTTTTCATCTTCAGGGTCTAAGGATGCAGATTGGATTGTCGTTTTGTTTTGTACCCAAGCAAAAACCAAAGGCAACAAGATTAACACCGCAAAGGTAGAAGCTAAAAGTCCCCCGATAACGGCTCTACCCAAAGGCGAAACCTGATCGCCACCTTCGCCAAAACCAATTGCCATCGGCAACATTCCTGCTGACATCGCCAAAGTTGTCATAATGATTGGACGGATTCGAAGTCTGGCTGCTTCCAGAGCAGCTTCAACAGCATTGCCGCTTTTAAGTCGAAGTGTTTCAGCATTACTGATTAACAATACCGCATTACCAATCGAAACGCCAACCGCCATAATCACCCCCATATAGGATTGAAGATTTAAGGTAGAACCAGTTAGTTTCAGCAACAACAACGAACCTAAAATAACGAAAGGAACGGTTGCAAGCGTAACTAAAGACACTTTGAAAGATTGGAAATTCGCTGCCAGCATTAAGAAAATAATCAAAATTGCAACCAATAATCCATTTGCTAAATTCGTCAGCGTATCGTTTAAAACAGGGGTCATCCCTGCAACCTGAATGTTCACTCCTTTTGGCAATTCACCTAAAGAAGCAATGGCTGCATCTATATCTTTTTGGGCTTTCGCTAAATCAGACTGATGGATGTTTGCCGTAACTGTGGTATAACCCATCGTGCCGAGATTATAACTTTCGCCCAAAGTTTTTGTAGGCGTAATCGTGGCTACATCTCCCAAAACAGGTCGATCTGCATTTCTCGCTAAAGGAATATTCGCTAAATCTTCCTTGCTTTTCAATGCGTTTTGTGGCATTTGAACCTGTACATCGTAAGCGATACCCATCATTCCGCCAACCCACATGTTTTTATTGGTATAACGTGATGAAGCTGTAGTTGCTACCAATGAACGAGCAATATCTTGCGCATCTAAACCTAACTGTGCCGCTCGTACTCTGTCGATATTGATTTCTAAAGCAGGGTAATTCATCGACTGCGGAATCTGTTGATCGCGTAAATAATCCAATTTCTTCAATTCGACCAAAAGTTTATTCGCAGTCATCGCATTCATCTTCTTCATCATCCCTGAAATTCTGATTTCAATAGGTGTATTGACACCTTGGCTGAGGATTTTTTCTGTCAAATCAATCGGTTCAAAAGACAATTTCAATTCTGGCATTTTCTCTTTGATATGCGCCCTGATTTGGTCTTTCAATTCATCCGAATTGCCGTTGAACTTTTTAAGTGCCACTTGCATCAAAGCTTCGTGCGGTCCGGCATTGTATAAATAAATCGGACTTACAGCAAACGTAGAAGGATGCAGACCTACATATACCGAAGAAATCGCAATATTTTCTTTCCCAATTAGGGCATCTAATTCCTTTAGAAAAACCTTCACTTTTTCTTCTGTCTTTTCAATTCTTGTCCCTTCTGGTGCGGTAATCCGAACTTGGAATTGGCTTGAATTCACAGCAGGCAAAACATCTTTTCCTGTAAACTGATAAAGTATGGCTACTGCAGCAAGTGTAAGTATTAAACTACCGGCTACAATGCTTTTTCTATGCTTCATCCAACCTTCAAGTCGAGTCGAAACTTTATTTCTAAAACGATCAAATCCGGTTTCTTTTTGCTCTTGCTGATGTTGGTCGTTTTTCATGATCCAATTCGCCATCACAGGAACAAAAGTTTGCGACATAATAAAGGAAACAATCATCGAGAAACCAATTGCCAAAGCTAAAGGCATAAACAAAGATCCCGGAATACCGGTCATCATAAAAGCGGGTGCAAATACCGCCAAGATACAAAGCAAAATCAAAAGCTTCGGAAAGGCGATTTCTCTACAGGCATCTAAGATTGCCTGTGCTTTTGATTTCTTCATCGCAAAATGCTGATGAATATTTTCAATAGTCACCGTACTTTCATCAACCAAAATCCCAATCGCCAACGCCAGTCCTGATAAGGACATAATATTAATGGTCTGACCAAAGAGTTTCAGGAATAATACCCCCGAAATAATAGATATCGGAATGGTCAAAATAACAATTAAAGCCGCTCTTCTATCTCTTAAAAAAAGAACCACCATCAACCCCGTTAATAATGCGCCTAAAATTCCTTCAACCATCAAACTTTTAACCGCATTGATTACATAAACGGATTGGTCAAATTCATACGAAACCGTTACATCATCCGGTAAATTCCGTTGAATAGTAGGAATGGTTTTTTTTAGATTTTGCACCACATCATACGTAGATGCATTACCAGATTTGGCTACGTTGATATATACCGAACGTTTGCCGTCAATCAAGGCATAACCAGTGGTCACATCGGCGCCATCTTTCACCGTTGCCACATCACGCAAGTACACATTATCAACCTGACCTTTGAAAATTGGAAGATTACCAAACTCTTCCACTGTTTTTAACGTGTTATTGGTTGGCGTTAAATAATTAATATCGTCGATGTACACATTTCCAGCTGGAGAAGTTACATTTTGTCTGCTGATAACCTCTACGATCTGCTCAGGAGATAGTTGATGTGCACGCAGTTTTTCGGGATCGATATTAATTTCGATGGTTCTCGGACTTCCTCCAAAAGGTGGTGCAGTTGTTAAACCGGGAATGGTAATCAAAAACGGACGTGCCGTAAAGTTCGCAATATCCTGTAATTGATTGTTTGTTTTTGTAGGACTTCGGAATACCAATTGTCCTACAGGTTGAGAGGAAGCATCAAAACGTATGATGAACGGTGGTGGTGCTCCTGGTGGTAAAAACACTTGTGAACGGTTGGACAAAGCCGTCAATTGGGCAATGGCTTCACCCATTTCCGTTCCTTCATAAAAGTTCACTTTCATCAAGGTTAAACCTTGTGTGTTTTTGGTTTCTATGCTTTTAATACCGTTGGTAAACAGCATCATATTTACATACATTTTTGTAAAATAACCCTCCATCTGCTGTGGCGTATAGCCATTGAAAGAGTGTGCGACATAAACCACCGGTAAGTTCATTTCCGGCAGAATATCCACTTGAATATCTTTGGCTGCACGTATCCCGAAGAACAACAAGCCCAGCACGATAACCATAACGGCTATGGGTTTGCGGAGTGCAAATCGTATCAAATTCATATATTCTGTTTTTTTAATTATTTGGGATTAAAATAGAGAGATCACCTTGCGCTGCGGCCAATAAAAGCAAGGCTTGCCAAACATTATTTTGGGCAATTTCATAATCAATTTCAGCTCTGTTCAGGCTATATAAAGCTTGTGTGTAATCTACCAAAGTGGTTAAGCCATTTTTATACAAGGCGGTATGTTGCTTGTAGGCCAACAAAGCTGAGGCTAACTGAATTTTTGTTTCGTCGAAATTTGCATAGGCATTGTGGAGCTGCGATTGTGCCATTTTGGATTGTGCATTCAATTCTTTCTGAAGCAAATCATAATCCTGCTGCAAAGCTTGTGTTTGGAATTCTTGCTCTTTTATTTTACTGTTGAAACGGAATAAATTGGTCACATTCCAAGACAATGAAAGTCCCAACAGATAATTACCTCTGTCCATTCCAACGCCTTTTAAATACGAACTGGAATACGCATTATTATCCTGAGCGTAATTAGATTCAAAGCCAGAACCTCTTCCTTGTATCACGCCAAAGACTGATAAAGTTGGCAGTCGATGTGTTTTAACCAACTGCTCGGCTTGTACACTTTCATTTACTCTGCTTTCTTGAAATTGCAATAGTGGATGGCGATTTACAGTATTGACTGTTGCCGAAAATTTGTTTAGCGGTACGCTGGTACTGTACAAACTATCCAATTGGTACGTCTGAAATTCATCGGCTAATAGTACTGCCAAGCTTTTGGAATATTCCAATACTTTATCATAGGATTTTATCTGTAATGACTTTGCATTAGAAACCTCCGCTTTTGCTAAAGAAGCATCTACTTCAGGGATTAACCCACTTTTAGCACGCGAATCGGTCATCTCGAAAAACACTTGGGCACGTTCGTAATTTCTTTCCTGAACATATTGGATTCGTTGACTTGCCAATAAATTAAAGTAGGAAGCACTTACTTTAATTTGATGATTAAAAATTTCCTGGTCTAAATCTGCCGAGGCGATTTGTTCTTTTTTTTGACCTAATTCAACTTGATTTTTAATCCTTCCAAAGGTGAAAAGATTCCAATTGACATTCGCAAAATATAAAGATCCAAACGCGGCATTCCAGTTTTGTTCTGCTAAAGGCATCGAAGAAGCCGCAGAAGCCAATCCGCCGTAAGCGTACATTGGTCCGTGTTGCGCATTGATAGTTCCAAAGCTTTGTTGTGCAGCCAAAGTTACATCTGGAAGGTATTGTTGTTTCTGAAATGAGGTGTTCTGCGCTGCTGCCGAAACAATAGATTTTTTAGATTTTATTCTATCGTAACTGACTACAGAACGTTGTAGTGCGTCTTCTAAGTGAAGTATTTGGGCATAACTATTCGTGTTAAGTGCCAATACTAAACCTAAAATAGCAATGATTTTTACTTTCATTGTATCGTATATTTAAAAATTAGACATAAAGAATTAAAGTAGTTCCAATAAATCATTGGATTACTTTCAATCAATTCAATACGCTAAAATCAAATTCTATATACGCAATGTAAAATATAGAGCGGATTGCCCCGAATGGGGACTTTGGAAGAAGAATAAGCGGTGTTTTTTTCTATATCTAGAACAATAGGTTCAAAATCGAAAACCGTACCCAACATTTTGTTAGGAATAGCATCGCCCCAGAATTTTACCGAAAAATCAAAATTGTTATGTTTTTTTACACAGTCATCAAGTTTTATAATTTTCGATACATGCTTACAACAATTCTTCTTCTGATCTTTTAAACCCTTCTCCTTTGCAGAACAAATTGGACAAGGTTTGTCCTGATTTTGCTGTTGGGTGTTTGAAAAGCTGTAAACTTTACTCGCCGTTCCTTTACATAAATGTGCATATTGGGTAAAGCCCGAGGACAAAACCAAATAGCAAAGTGAAAGAAATATGACGAACAGTTTTTTCATAGTTTAAAGTACAAAGATAAACACTTTATTTTTGTAGAGCTTATATTATTTAGTTAATTTATTGTAATATTTTGGGGTTCTTTGAAGTATTCTTTTTGCACTATGAGAAGCAACAATTAGCCCAGGAAAAAGCCCAAACACAATAAGATGACAAAACTGATATGTTTACTCAAATTTTTCAACGCAACAAAATTATGAAATTATTTCTTTTAATTGCTATATTTTGCATTTCATATATTTCAAATATAGAATTTCATATAAAATGTTTAGATGACATTTGTATTGTCATTTGTATGCTCCTTGAGTAAATACCTGTTTGATTATCTGTTGTAATTGTTATACACAATCTAATCAAACAGGTATTTATAGGTTAAATTTATTTCTTGATTAGTGGTTCTATTGTAAAGCCTGCTTTCTTAACCGTATCTATAATTTCCTGTTCGGTAATTCCTTCTGACTTTACGGTCAATACCTTGTCTTTATTAGTTGTGTCCACTTCCCAATGGCAGACGCCATCAGCATTATCCAGATGTGGTTTTACTGTTGCTACGCAACCACCACAATTAATATTTGTTTTGAATTGAAGATTTTTATTTTCCATTTTTTTAAAATTTAATTGTTATTTGATATTGCAAATTTCGGTACGATGCCGTTCTGTATTGTTGTGCTATTTTGGGTTTGATTTGTGAGATTTACGGATTTACTTTTTCCATTTTAAACGCAAACTATTACTTACCACGCTTACACTGCTTAATGCCATTGCTGCACCTGCAATCATCGGGTTTAATAAGAAACCGTTTATTGGGTAGAGAATACCTGCTGCAATAGGAATACCTATTAAATTATAGATAAATGCCCAAAATAGATTTTGCTTAATGGTGGCTACGGTCTGTTTTGACAATTTTATTGCCTGCGGTATTTTGGTAAGGTCTGCTGAAATGATGGTCATTTTGGCGACGTCCATTGCGATGTCAGAACCTTTGCCCATTGCTATACTCACATCGGCTGTTGCCAAAGCGGTACTGTCATTGATGCCATCACCCACCATTGCCACTACTTTACCTTGTTGTTGCAGTTCTTTTACAAAGTCGGCTTTGTGCTGTGGCAATACTTCTGCTTTGTAATGTTTGATGCCTGTTTGCTGTGCAATGGCTTTGGCTGTCGCTTCATTATCGCCTGTGAGCATATATAAGTCAATTCCCATTTCTTGCATTTCTTTGATTGCCTGTACCGATGTTTCTTTGATTTTATCGGAAATAGCAACTACCGAAAGAGCCTGTTTGTTGTCTGCAAACCATATTACGGTTTTGGATTGTTTGCCCCATTCATCGGCTTGCTGTTGTAATGGCTCCGCAATATTGATGTTGTTTTCTGTCAATAGCTTTTTATTACCTACAAAATAGCTCTCGTTATTGTGATTGGCTTTTGCACCTTTACCTGTAATACTGTCAAACATTGATATTGAAGTGGTTGATACGCCATCAAGATGCTTCACTACTGCTTCTGCCAACGGGTGTTCCGATTGCTTTTCGATACTTAATAAAATATCTTTGGTTGCATCGTTATTGTTCAGCCATTGAATACCTGTTACCTGCGGTCTTCCCTCTGTAATTGTTCCTGTTTTGTCCAATACGATTGCATTTACTTTTTTGGCTAACTCCAAACTTTCCGCATCTTTTATTAATATGCCATTTTCCGCACCTTTACCTACACTAAATCCAAGCGCCATTATTTTATTATTATACATTCGGACTATTTGCTTTCTTTATTGTAATTCCTTATCTGATAATCGGACTTGGATTGACAATTTGGTTGCTAACCGTAGTATCGAAAAATAAAAATTCAGAAATAACAAGATTTCAAAAATTAGGAGTCATCCTAACAATTTGTATTGGTAGTTTCACCTTGTTTTTCAGTGAAGAAATAATTGAGAAATTAGATTGGCAATTCAGACGAGATTCTAGGGAAGAAATTGTTGAACTTATTAAAGCTGACAAACTAAAACCAAATGTAACTCATAACAACATAATTTGTACTTTGGACAATTGGAATATCCCTCCTATTTCAAACGGTGGAAATGAAATCGCAATATATAAGACTGATGAGAATAAACTAACCGTTGAATTTTTTATTAATAGAGGATTTTTAGACCATTATTCTGCTTTTGTGTATACGAACGATAAGGACAAAATAAAAGAATTAGAAGAAAGAACAACCTTGAATAAAGGATTACACGTTAACAAAAAACTTGACGAAAATTGGTACAGAGTATCGTATTGAAAGAAAAAAACGGGTGCTAACACACGGTTTGCCCCAGCCTTGCAGACAACAAAGCAATTGCAAAAGTGGTAGAAACTTTTTTAATTTTTTCTTTGCAATTGCCTAGCAACATTGGTATCTTTATTTAAACATTTCGGTAGACATCGGTTCCAAAACGGCCGAAGCAAACCGCGAAAACGTTAGCAGCCATTTTAGGACGACCACGCATAGACAGACTCTCTAATGAAATATTTTATCGCTGTGTTTCTTAATATGACCTTCACCCCAACCAAATAATGTTTCCAATACTGGGCGGACAGACTGACCATATTTCGACAATGAATATTCAACCTGTGGCGGTATTGCTTCGACAACTGTTCGGACAACAATATTGTGATGTTCCAATTCTTGCAAAGAGCTAATCATCATCTTTTCGCTTATCTCTGGTATTGACCTCTTCAATTCTGAATAGCGTTTTTTACTTTTAAATAACTCTGCAACAATTAACAATTTCCATTTGCCACCTAACACTTCCATTGAACAACGAATACCACAAT
>Ga0075163_10008326_pt1 | contig 13681 bp, 22 predicted proteins | sample JI1023141ADNA_FD_71478 | JGI IMG/M metagenome (GOLD analysis project Ga0075163, IMG submission 71478) | Wastewater effluent complex algal communities from Wisconsin, to seasonally profile nutrient transformation and Carbon sequestration -... | ecosystem: Engineered > WWTP > Effluent > Algae...
ATATAGGGCATTACGCCGAGGGCAAAAATGGCAGCGTTGTCAAAGGCACCACCCGTAAAAACGTTGATGAGGCCGAGCAGGTCATTGGCGCTGCGGTTCTGGGCACTTTTTTCAAGTGCGGAAGGTACAACACCGGGGAGCACTACGAACGTACCTACACGGTAGATCAGCAACAACGCGAGCGTGAAGAGGATGCGCTGCCGGAGTTCCTTGATGCTCCAGATATTTTTGAGAACTGTAAACAGTTTCATTTACAAACAGTATTTAAACGAGTTCAACGCTTCCACCTGCAGCCTCGATTGCGGCTTTGGCGGAGGCCGAAATAGCGTGTACCTTAATGTTCACTTGGGAAGTAATGGTGCCGTTGCCCAGGACTTTGATTTTGTCGCTGGCTTTGCCGATACCGGCAGCCACCAGTGCTTCTACGTCCAGTGCTTTCAGTCCGGTCTTCTTCACCAGGTCTTCGAGGTGACCCAGATTGAGGGGCACGTAGTCCACGCGGTTGATGTTCTGGAAGCCGCGTTTCGGCAGACGACGCTGCATGGGAGTCTGACCGCCCTCAAAGTGGCGTTTTTCTTTCGAACCACTGCGGGCTTTGTCACCTTTGTGACCGCGGGTAGAAGTGCCGCCGTGACCCGAACCTGTGCCGCGACCGATGCGCTTGCGCGATTTGACCGAACCTTGTGCAGGGCGAAGATTTGAGAGTTCCATTGCTGAAATAATTAGACTTTGAACGTTGGATTTTCCATCCCGGTCAGAAATAATTTCCGTTCGCGATGGGTGGTCTGAAGTCCAAATGTTATTCGATGTGAAAACCTGTAAGGGAAATTACCCCACAGGTTTTAGGTTGAATTTTGATTGTTCGGACAAATGGAATCAAGCGGACTGCAGGAGAATGCCGTTCCATGTTATCGTTTTATTCTCAGGCGTTTACCACCTGAACGAGGTGATTGACCACGCGGAGCATACCCTGAATCTGGGGTGTTGCTTCGTGTTCGACCGTTTGGTTGACCTTGCGGAAACCCAGCGCTACCAGCGTATCTTTCTGGCGCTTGCTCTTGTCGATCGGGCTTTTTACCAGCGTAATTTTTATCTTGCTCATTGCTTGAAAGTTTGAAGGTTTCTGGTTTGAAGGTTTCTGCTGTGTGGAATGCTACACGTTCCAGCCAGAAACCAGTAACCTTGAAACACAAGATTTAGCCATTGAAAAGTTTATCCATCGAAATGCCACGCTGGCGAGCCACTTCAATCGGGCTGCGCAGGCTGGACAGGGCTGCGATGGTTGCTTTCACCACGTTGTGCGGATTGGACGAGCCTTGCGACTTGGCCAACACGTCGTGCACACCTGCTGCTTCCAGCACGGCACGCATGGCGCCACCTGCAATCACACCCGTACCGTGAGCGGCGGGTTTGATCAGCACCCGGCCGGCGTCAAATTTGCCGTGGGCCTCGTGCGGAATGGTACCGTTGAGAATCGGCACTTTCACGAGGTTTTTCTCGGCATCTTTCACCGCCTTGGCGATTGCTTCGGATACCTCGCGCGCTTTGCCCAGACCGTGACCGACCTGGCCTTTGCCATCGCCCACCACCACTACAGCGGCGAAACTGAAGGTACGACCACCTTTGGTCACTTTGGCCACGCGGTTGAGCGACACGAGTTTTTCTTTGAGTCCTGATTCTTCGCTGCCGCGGGAATTGTCTCTTTCTCTTTCTTGCCTTGCCATGATGCTTAGCTATTGTTGATTTGTTGATCTGGTTATTTGGTTATTGTTGATTTGAATGGTTTTTCAAATAACCGGATAACCGAATAAACAGTTAATCATTTAGAATTTCAATCCTCCTTCGCGAGCGCCGTCGGCAAGTGCCTTGACGCGGCCGTGATAGAGGTAACCACCCCGGTCGAAAACAACCGTTTCGATGCCGGCCGCTTTTGCTTTTTCAGCGATCTCTTTTCCTACTGCCACGGCTTGTTCCATTTTATTGCCCGTTGTGAGCGCGATGGAACTGGCCGCTGCCAAAGTATGACCTTTGGTATCGTCGATGATCTGGCAGTAAATGGATTTGTTGGAGCGATACACATTGAGGCGCGGACGCTCCGGCGTGCCATTTACTTTTTTGCGGACACGCAGGTGAATGCGTAGGCGGCTTTGTTGACTGTTGCGTTTCATTGTCTATTTTATGTTTTACCCCTGATTTCCGACCAGGGAACATTTTTACTTGCAAAATTACGATTCTGACGGGGCTTATCCGAATAATTCGGAGCGTGGTCGAACCATCAGTTTTACTTCTTGGCGCCGGCAGTTTTGCCTGCTTTGCGACGGATTTGTTCGCCCTTGAACATGATACCCTTTCCTTTGTAAGGCTCCGGCTTGCGGAAGGAACGGATTTTGGCGCACACCTGGCCGATCAATTCCTTGTCGATGCCTTCGAGGCGGATGAGTGGGGCAGAGCCTTTTTCCATCGCCGTCGTCAGTTTGAGTTCCGAAGGTACGTAGAACATAACCGGGTGTGAGTAGCCGATCGTGAGCGTGAGGATATTGCCCTGGTTTTCAACGCGATAACCTACGCCGATGACTTCCATCTCCTTGGTGTAGCCCTGACTTACACCCACCACCAGATTGTTGATGAGGGCGCGGTAGAGACCGTGCAGCGCTTTGTGGCGTTTCTGTTCGGTCGGGCGCTCCACAGTGAGCGTACCGTCTTCGATTTTGACTTTAATGTCCGGGTCAATTTTTTGGGAAAGGGAACCCTTCGGGCCTTTCACCGTGACCGTGTTATCGGAGGCTACCGAAACTTCCACTTTTGCAGGAAGAGTGATCGGCAATTTACCAATGCGTGACATATTCGTTTATTTTTGGCCATTGACTCGGGCTTTTGGCCCTTTGCCATTGGAATAAATTTGTTTTACGTTTCAAATGGCCTGCTGCAAATGCCGCCGGCCAAAGGGTGTTGTTTAGCTGACGTAGCACAACAACTCGCCACCCACTTTCATTTCACGGGCTTTCTTGTCGGTCATTACACCTCTGGAAGTAGAGACGATCATGATGCCAAGGCCGTTGATGATGCGCGGGATATGGGTCGAACCGGCAAACTTGCGCAGACCGGGACGGCTGACGCGCACGAGTTCGCGGATAACCGGCAGTTTGGTTTGCGGGTCGTATTTCAGGGCTATTTTGATCAGCCCTTGTTTGTTCTCGGCGTTTTTATCCTCGAACGTATATTTGAGAATATAACCCTGATCGTACAAGATTTCCGTAATCGCCTGTTTCAGTTTTGACGACGGGATCTCGACGATGCGATGACCGGCCATCTGCGCGTTGCGGATGCGGGTCAAATAGTCTGCTATCGGGTCAGTGACGTGCATTGTATAATTGCAGATTGATGATTGTTAATTTTTGATTGATGATTGATGATTGTCGTGTTTGAACAATCAACAATGTTCAATCAGCAATTTCAATTTACCAGGAGGCTTTCGTGACTCCAGGGATTTTACCGTACAAGGCCATTTCGCGGAACTTGACACGGCAGATGCCGAACTTGCGCATGTATCCTTTCGGACGGCCGGTCAGCAGGCAGCGATTGTGCAGGCGGATCGGGTTGGAGTTGCGCGGGAGTTTGTCGAGTGCGTCGTAGTCGCCGGCTTCTTTGAGTTTTTTGCGCAGGTCGGCGTACTTGGCCACCAAACGTTTGCGCTTGTTCTCGCGGGCAATGACTGATTTCTTTGCCATTTTTCTCTTATATCAAGTTGAAAATGAGAGTCGTGGTTATTTTTTTACAAAAGGCATCCCGATTTCTTTCAGCAGGGCGAAAGCCTCGGCATCGGTACCGGCGGTAGTGACAAACGTGATGTCCATACCCATGATTTTCGACACCTTGTCGATATCAATTTCCGGGAAGATGATTTGTTCGGTGACACCCATTGTGTAGTTGCCACGTCCGTCGAACGATTTGTCGTTCACACCGCGGAAGTCGCGGACACGGGGCAAAGCCACATTGATAAGACGGTCAAGGAATTCGAACATACGCTCGCCGCGCAGCGTGACACGCACACCAATCGGCATACCTTCGCGCAGTTTGAAGTTCGACACGGAAGTGCGTGCTTTGGTTGACACGGCTTTCTGGCCGACGATGGTCGTCAGTTCGTTGGCAGCGTTGTCTACCATTTTCTTGTCGCCTGTTGCGTCGCCAATACCCTGGTTGATGCAGATTTTGGACAGGCGCGGCACCTGCATGATGGAGGAGTAGTTGAATTGCTGCATGAGCGCAGGTACCACTTCCTTCTGGTATTTTGTCTTGAGACGAGGTACGTATTTCATCACTTAATGACGTTTCCTGTTTTCTTTGAATAACGGACGCTTTCACCGTTTTCCGAACGACGGCCTACGCGAGTCGGTTCGCCGGTTTGGGGGTCCAACACAGCGAGGTTGGACAGGTGGATGGTGGCTTCCATTTCCTGGATACCGCCTTCCTCGTTCTGTGTTGCCTTGACGTGCTTTTTCACGATGTTGACGCCTTCAACGACAGCGCGGTTTTTATCCGGGATGACCTGGATAACTTGTCCGGTTTTGCCTTTGTCGTCACCGGCCAGCACCATCACCTGATCGCCCTTGCGGACGTGGAGTTTCGGTGCGAAGCGTTTTACTTTATTTTTCGTAGCCATTTTATTGACTCGTTAATTTGTTGAATGGTTGATTCGCTGAGATTGTCAACGCATCGGGTGATTTACAGCACCTCGGGTGCCAGCGAGACGATACGCATGTAGTCTTTGTCGCGGAGTTCGCGGGCAACGGGACCGAAAATACGGGTTCCGCGGGGCTCGTCGGCGGCGTTGAGCAATACTACGGCGTTGTCGTCGAAGCGGATGTAGGAACCGTCTTTGCGGCGGATTTCCTTGCGGGTGCGTACAATGACTGCCTTCGATACGGTGCCTTTTTTGACGGCGCCGCCGGCGGTAGCATCTTTTACGGTCACGACGATTTTGTCGCCAATGCCGGCATAACGCTGGCGGGTGTGACCCAATACGCGGATGCAAAGCACCTCTTTCGCGCCGGAGTTATCGGCCACATTCAAACGAGACTCTTGCTGAATCATGACTTTGTGTGTTATTAGTTATCGGTTATCGGTTATCGGCTATTGGAATCAAAGTACTGACAACCAACAACCTGAGAGCCGAATAACTGAAAATTACTTCGCTCTTTCAATGATTTCGACCAGGCGCCAGCGTTTCATTTTGCTGAGCGGGCGTGTTTCCATGATGCGCACGACGTCGCCGACGTTGCAAGTGTTTTCTTCGTCGTGTGCGAAGAATTTCTTGGAACGCTTCACGAACTTACCGTAAAGCGGGTGCATCAGGCGGCGTTCCACCTTGACGGCGATGGTTTTATCCATTTTATTGGATACGACCACACCGGTCTTTTGTTTGCGAAGATTTCTTGTTACTGCTTCCATCTATGTAGATGTAAAATGTTCTTGCAAATAATGGTTATCTCTGACGGCGGCGACGAGCGCGGAGTTTGGAACGCAGTTCCAGTTGGTCCGGTGTCATAGCGGCCAGTTCGCGGCTGCGGCCTTCCGTGAGAATGCGGGCGATTTCGCGGCGCAATTCGCGGAGTTCCAAAGGATTGCCGAGGCCTTTTACTGCATGGTCGAATTTCATTTGCTGATACTCATGCTCCAATGCAGCCTTTTGGCTTTGCAAATCAGCGTCGGTCATTTCAGCAACGTTCAATTTTTCCTTTGCCATTGTTATGGTTGTTTATTCGATTATCCGGTTACGTGGTTATTTGAAACGAATAACCGAATAACCAAATTTAATTTTTATCCTTCAAAGTCATACCGCGTAACGGCTTTGCAAAGCACCGGAAGTTTCTGGGCTGCAAGGCGGAGCGATTCGTATGCGAGTTCCTCGGCTACCCCTTCGATTTCGAACAGGATGCGTCCCGGTTGTACTTCACAAACGTAATGCTCGACAGCACCTTTACCTTTACCCATACGCACCTCGGCGGGTTTGGAGGTAATCGGCTTATCCGGGAAAACCCGAATCCATACTTTACCCTCACGCTTCATGTTGCGTGTGAGTGCAATACGAGCCGATTCGATCTGACGGCTGGTGAGACGACTGAATTCCATGGATTTCAGTGCGAACGAGCCGAAAGAGATGGTGCTCCCTTTATGTGCCAGACCGCGGTTGCGGCCTTTGTGCTGTTTGCGATATTTTTGACGTTTTGGCTGTAACATCGTATGTCAATTTAAAAGCCTGTCAATCAATGTTTTACTTTCGATCAGCAACACCTTCCTGAAAAGGGGCTGCAAATGTACGGCGGAAACGTTGGATTTTGTAAAGGCTAATTCAAACGTGCCGTTAATAATTGGGTTTTTATCTGCGTCCGCCGCCGCCGCCGCCACGGTTGCCGCCGCCACCGCCGCGGTTACCACCGCCGCTGCCGCCGCTTCCACCGCGATTGCCGCCGCCACCGCTTCCGCCGCGATTGCCACCGCGGTTGCCGCCGCGACGATCACCGCCTTCGCGATTTTCGCCACCTTCGCCACCTTCTCCGCGGCGCTCGCGACGTTCGCCGCCTCCGCGACGATCATCCCGGCGATCACCGCCACGACGATCATCTCCTCCGCGGCGTTCGTCCCGGCGATCACCGCCGGTGCCTTCTGCCGCTGCAAACGGAGTCAGTTCGCGTTTCTGGAGCACCTCGCCTTTGAAGAGCCATACCTTGATTCCGATTTTGCCATAAACCGTCTGGGCTTCTACCCAGGCATAGTCGATGTCGGCACGGAAAGTATGGAGCGGCGTGCGTCCTTCTTTGTATTCTTCTGTACGGGCAATCTCTGCACCGCCCAAACGGCCGCTTGCGCGGACCTTAATGCCTTCGGCGCCGGCGCGCATCGAACCCTGAATGGCGCCTTTTACAGCGCGACGGAAGTTGATACGTGCTTCAATTTGCTTGGCAATTTGCTCGCCGACGATGTTGGCATCGAGTTCGGGCTTGCGGATTTCGAAGATGTTGATTTGCACCTCTTTACCCGTAAGTACTTTGAGTTCTTCCTTGATAAGGTCAACTTCCTTACCGCCTTTACCGATGATGATACCGGGACGGCTGGTGTGGATGGTGACGGTAACGCGCTTCATGGTACGCTCGATCACAATACGGCTGATGCCGTTTTGTACCGGTTTGTTGCGCTCGCGCGGATCGGCAGTAGCAGTCTTCGGACGACGTGCACGGAGGTAGTTCCGAATTTTTTCGTCTTCTACCACTTTGAGACCGTAGTCTTTGTCAGCGTACCAGTTGGAGTCCCAACCGCGGATAATGCCTAAGCGATTACCAATCGGATTTGCTTTCTGACCCATTATATTGTGCGAATGAGTGATGTTGAGTAGATGCTTGGTTTTCGGGTATTACTTGGCACCTTCGGTGTCGAGCGCCAGACGGTTTTCGACGACAATGGTGATGTGATTGCGGCGTTTGCGCACTTTATATGCACGGCCCTGCGGCGCCGGAAGGAAGCGATAAATGATGCTACCCGGATCCACGTGAGCAGTTTTGATGTAAAGTTCGTAGTCGTCGGCAGCGCCCACCTGGTCGGATTTCTGCTCCCAGTTGTTGACCGCAGACAGTACGAGCTTTTCGAGCCACACTGCGGCTTCTTTGTTGGTGTATTTCAAAATGCCGAGGGCATCCACCACTTTGCGACCGCGAATATTGTCCACCACCAAACGCATTTTGCGGGGCGACATCGGGACGTTTCTCAGTTTAGCTACTGCTTCCATTATTTTGAATTTGATAATTTTTCAATGCGATAATTCGAAAGTCGTTTTGCACGGAGGCTTTTCAAAGCGATCTGCTATCGCATTATCAAATTTATTTCTTATTACCGCCATGGCCGCGGAAGTTACGCGTGGGCGAAAACTCCCCGAGTTTGTGACCTACCATGTTTTCCGTTACGAAGACCGGGACAAAGGTTTTACCGTTGTGAACCGCGATGGTTTCGCCGACCATGTCGGGGATAATCATCGAAGAGCGGCTCCACGTTTTGATCACCTGCTTGCGGTTGCTTTGCTTTGATTTTGCCACTTTTTCCAACAGTGTGTGGTGGATGTAAGGGCCTTTTTTAAGTGAACGCGGCATGATTCGTTATTGGTTGTTGGTTCTCGGTTGTTGGTTCTCGGTTGTTGGCTCTCGGTTAATCTGCTTGAAAATGAAGCATTTGGAACCGATAACCAATAACTAATAACTAATATCCAGGAACCGATTTTATTTTCCTGACTTCCGACGGTTGATAATGAGTGCGTTGGAAGCCTTTGTGCGGCTGCGTGTTTTAGCGCCTTTGGCTTTGAGGCCTTTGCGGGTACGCGGGTGACCACCGGAAGCGCGACCTTCACCACCACCCATCGGGTGGTCAACGGGGTTCATCACCACCGGACGAGTGCGCGGACGCCAGCCTTTCCAGCGCATACGGCCCGCTTTGCCCATGATTTCAAGGCTGTGGTCGGGGTTGCTGACGATGCCGATGGTTGCACGGCAGGTAAGCAGGATGCGACGTGTTTCGCCGGAAGGCATTTTTAACACGGCATAGCGGTCTTCGCGGCCCATCATCAGGGCGCTGTTGCCGGCGCTGCGCACCAGAACGCCACCCTGACCCGGGTGCAGTTCGATGTTGTGTACAAATGCGCCCAATGGTACTTCAGCGAGATAAAGGCAGTTGCCCACTTCGGGTGCAACACCACGGCCCGACACAACCGTTTGACCGGCCTTGATGCCTTTGGGGGCGATGATGTAGTTTTTTTCGCCGTCGGCGTATTGAACGAGCGCAATGTGTGCGCTGCGATTCGGATCGTATTGAACAGACTCAACAGTGGCTGCTCCAGCCTTGTCGCGTTTGAAGTCGATGATACGGTAGCGGCGTTTGTGGCCGCCTCCGCGATTGCGCATGGTACGGTGACCGTCGCTGTTGCGACCGCCCGTGCTCTTCATGGGAGCAATCAATGACTTTTCAGGCTTGGCGCCTTTCGTCAATTCTTCCTTCGTAACGGCTACCCGGAAACGTAGTCCCGGTGTGAGCGGATTGAATTTCTTAACTGCCATTTTTTATGTCAGTGATGCGTGATGAGTGATGAGTGATGAGTTTCGAGAAACACGGACCGGCTTCTCTCATCTCTCAGCCCTTACCTCTATTTATTCTTCTGTATTACCGAAGATATCAATGGTTTCACCGGGGGTGAGCGTCACATAAGCCTTCTTGTAGGACGACTTGGTGCCACGCACGACGGCGGTTTTGGTACTGCGCGATTTGGGCTTTCCGGGCATTACTGCCGTATTCACGCTGTCGACGGAGACGTTGAACATCTTTTCGACCGCGTTGCGGATTTCGATTTTATTGACGCCTTTGTTCACCACGAACGCATAGGTATTGCGTTTGTCAGCGAGTTTCGTCGCTTTTTCGGTGATAACCGGCTTGATCAAAATTTCCTTAGCCATGACTGATTTAAGTTTCAGGGTTCCAGGGTTTCAGGGATCGAACGGTTGTTGTCAACCTTGTCACCTTGCAACCTTGTCACCTTGTTAATCACAATTTTCTTTGATTTTTTCAATGGCGCTTTCCGTGATGACCACTGCTCCTGCCTGCATGATTTGATAGGTGTTCAAATCGGCTGCGGGTGCGATGGAAGCCTTTTCGATGTTGCGGCAAGAGAGGTACAACGTTTTGTTGTAGTCGCCCAACACGGTCAGGGGCTTTTTATCGGCCACTTTGAGTGCATTGAGAATGCTCAGGAAATCCCTGGTTTTCGGCGCGTCGAAGGAAAAATCTTCGACCACGACGATGCTGCCGGCTTGAGCCTTGGCGCTCAGGGCGCTGCGGCGGGCCAGGCGGCGCACTTTGGCGTTCACCTGAATGTCGTAGTTGCGCGGGCGCGGACCGAATACACGGCCGCCGCCACGGTACAACGGGTTGTTGATGTCGCCTTTACGCGAGCCGCCGGTTCCTTTCTGCTTGTGCAGTTTACGGGTGGAACCGCTCATTTCGCTGCGTTCTTTCGACTTGTGCGTACCCTGACGCTGAGCGGCGAGGTAGCGCTTTACGTCGAGCCACACACTGTGTTCGTGCGGTTCGATGCCGAATATGTCTTCCGGAAGTTCTACTGACCTGCCGGTGGCTTCGCCTTTGATGTTATAGACCGAAATTTTCATTTCCTGCGGAAATTATTGGTCAAAAAATTATTTTTCAATCGTTACGTATGCGCCCTTGTGACCGGGAATCGCTCCTTTGATCAGGATGATGTTCTGGTCGGGGAACACTTTGATAATTTGCAGTTTGCGCACTTTCACCTGGTCGCTGCCCATGTGACCCGCCATACGCATGCCTTTCATTACTTTGGCTGCAAACGAGGAGTTACCGAGCGAACCCGGGGCGCGGAGGCGGTTGTGCTGACCGTGCGTTTGTTGCATCACACCGCCGAAGCCGTGGCGCTTCACAACGCCCTGGAAGCCTTTGCCCTTGGAAGTACCGGTGACCACTACTTTGTCGCCTTCGGCAAATACATCGGCGATGGTTACTTCGTCGCCGAGATTTTTGCTGAGGCTCATGTTGCGGAACTCCTGCACTTTGTGGAGCGGCTCTTCGAGGCCTGCTTTTTTGAAATGCCCCATGAGGGGTTTGGGCGTGTTTTTTGTTTTGCGGTCACCGTAAGCCAACTGGAGGGCGGAATAGCCGTCGTTTTCTTCGGTGCGCACTTGCGTTACCACGCAGGGGCCAGCTTCAATGATGGTGACTGCAACGTTTTTGCCGTTGCTGTCGTAGATGCTGGTCATCCCGATTTTTTTGCCAATCAGACCGTTCACTGTGTCTTGAATTTATATGATTGAACGATTGGATTTGTTCGATTTCGGATCTCAGAGTTGGGATTGCGAATGTCATGCAGATTCCGGCGAAAAAAAAACGCTTGGAGGCCCGTCAGGGGTAAGCGTTCGATTCGGTTCAGTTACCCCCAAACGGGCTTGGCACTTTGAAACAGAATCGCGGTCGGAAATCCGAAGTATGAAATCAGCAATCAGAATTCAACTCAGGTGAGCTTGACTTGAATGTCAACACCGCTCGGCAGTTCCAACTTGGAGAGAGCGTCCACCGTCTTTTGAGTCGGTGTGTATATTTCAATCAAGCGCTTGTGGGTGCGCAACTGGAACTGCTCACGAGCTTTCTTATTCACGTGCGGCGAGCGCAGCACAGTGAAAATTTCTTTCTCGGTCGGCAGCGGAATCGGGCCAGTTACAACAGCACCACTCGCACGTACAGTCTTCACGATCTTCTCCGTGGACTTGTCCACCAGATTGTAGTCGTAAGACCGAAGTTTGATGCGAATTTTTTGATTCATTACCCTGAAAGGAATTTATAATTTCAAAATCTGTCTTTTGAATTGTGATAAACCAAACATGATTTGGATACCCCTTCCTCAAAAGCGCCCGCAAAGGTAAGCTAACGGTATTTGAAAAACCAAGCAGGTTTTAAAATTTTCTGAAAAAAGTTTGGAAACAGGGAACCCGACGCCCGGCACCCGCCAAACATGGCTTCACACCGCTATTATATGGTCGCATTGGCCGGCCTTTCTTCGGCAAAGCATGGCCAGCCATTTCATTTTCAAAAAACAGGCCCGGCCGATCCCTAAATTCAGGGACTTGGAAATACCATGCCGGGCAAATATTTTTGTAGCACCAATTGCACCCAATTGAAACTTCAATAAATTTCCAATGACCAATTCCCCTCGCCTTGTCGGTCTTTTCTTTATTGAGCAATGAGGGCGTAAAAATCGACGGGGTGTCCTACACCAAAGAGGATGCCGCCAGAGAAGGCGAACTCATCGAACTCTAACCATTCGCCATCAAAAAAACAACATGCGAAACAAATCCGACCAGCAGGAGCTGGAAGTGTATGCAGTAGCAGGCACACACACCGCAGTCCTTTGCTTCGATTTCAAAACCAAACCGCAGGGATTACTCGGTTTTGCCATCGAGCGAAAAAACCTCTCCAGCGGATCCAGAATATGGCTCATGGGGCAAAAATGTTTCAAAAGCATCATCCCCGACCCGGTCAAAGGCCAGCAATACCCCACTCACTTGCACCCGGTGCAGAGTTTTTTGTGGAAGGATTTCACCCTCGCTCCCAAAGAATCGTATCGGTTCAAAATCACGCCGGTATATGGCAGGCCGGACCAGTTGCAATACGGCCCTCCAACAGAGATCGACATCAAAACCGAAAAGGAATGGGACGGAAAACAGGGCGTGTATTTCAACCGGGGCGTATCCGGAAGCCAGTCCTTCTCAACCCAGTTTCCGAACAAAAAAATATCGGATATGGAGCCTGCCACCCGCGAAAAGGCACTGGAATGGTTGTCACGCGGATTGTTTGAGGGTCTGGAGGCCTTCATTAAAGGTGTAAAAAACAACGAATCCCTGTTCGGCTCCTTTTACGAGTTTCACGAAGCAAGGACATTGGGCTTGCTCCGGGAAGCGCGGGATCGGGGAGTCAAAATATCACTCATACTCGACGGAAAACAATATGGCGACAAAAACAGGGAGTCGGTGGAAGCAAGCGGAATTACCAATCTGGTGAAGTCCTGGAGAACCAAAGCCAAAATCCCGCACAACAAATTCCTGGTGCATTGCGACGCCCAGGGGAAACCCCTCAAAGTATGGACCGGCTCCACCAACATTTCGGAAAAAGGCATTTTCGGGCAGTGCAACACCGGACACATCGTTCAGAACAAGGATGTAGCAGCCAGGTATTTTCAGTATTGGAAAGCATTGGAACCTGACCCGGAAAGATCCGATCTGAAAAAAGCGGTGATGCAATTGCAGGCCGATCTGCCGGTGAAACAATTGCCCAAAAACATTTCGGTGTTTTTTAGCCCGCGCAGCTCCGAAACGATGCTCGATGTGTACGCCCAACTGGTGGCCGAAGCCACTGAAATGGTGTGCGGCATTTTCCCGTTCAACGTCAACGAGCGGTTCCAGCAAGCGTTCAATTTGGGAAAACCATTTCCAAGGTACGTCATCGTCGATAAAAAAAATCACGCTTTCCAGGCCAACGACCGCGATCTCGACATTGCCGTGGGCGCTTATATCAAGGAAAGCCGGCTCGACCAATGGGTGCAGGAAACTTCGGCCGGAAAACTGTTTTACGGCGGCACCGATTTCGTCCACAACAAAATACTGCTCATCGATCCGCTGGGCAAAACGCCCATCATCATATCGGGGTCCGCCAACTTTTCACCTGCCTCCACCGATGAAAACGACGAAAACATGCTGGTGCTCAAAGGCATCCGCTACAAGCGGGAAGCGGATATCTACTTTACGGAGTTCATCCGCCTGTTCGACCACTTCAATTTCCGTGAATGGCTGAGTACCAGCCCCGACGATTTCAAACCATTCCTGGAGGAAGGCCCCGCAGCCAATGGCCGCAGCTGGGTCGACAAACATTTTGACAATCCGGAATTTCTGAGCGTGAAGCGCAAAATGTTGTTCAAAAACATGGTGATCTGAGGCGTCTTTTGGCGAAGCGCCATCCAGGAGCCAAGCCCCAAGCCCCCTGAAATGGGTTCGCTTGACTCAGGCGAATTGATCTGGAACGGCAAGACTGAATTCCATTCCGAACGGACGGAATTCAGCAATGGCGACGG
>Ga0075163_10008328_pt1 | contig 13678 bp, 10 predicted proteins | sample JI1023141ADNA_FD_71478 | JGI IMG/M metagenome (GOLD analysis project Ga0075163, IMG submission 71478) | Wastewater effluent complex algal communities from Wisconsin, to seasonally profile nutrient transformation and Carbon sequestration -... | ecosystem: Engineered > WWTP > Effluent > Algae...
TCGTCGGTCATCGGGTTCCTCGTGAGGCTCGGTTGAAGTCGGCAAACTCCACCTTAGCCGCACACCCCGATGGCCACCCCCCACACCGAAAACTCCACCACCTCCGTGGACGCTAACAGACGCAGGCGGTCATGGGCGGAAAGGGTCATGTCGAAGTCCTGGTTTGTAGAGATCTCGGAGAGAGGTTGGTCGATCGAGCGGCTCCGGAACGCCGCTCGATCGACCAACCTCGCGCCGCTTCCCGGCCGGCTGCAGCCGAGTGGCGTTCGCGCTGCCGGTAGCTACCTCGCGCCCTGGGCCCCGGCCTTCGGGACGTCGGCCTCGGAGGAAACGCTGGGGGAGTCGGAAACCGGGTCAGCGAGCGTGATCGGCGCCGCAGAAATCCGTGCGCCATCCGGAAAAGTCGGGTGCGCATCCGCACGATTCCGTTGGCGCGCCGCACGAGTCCGACGCCAATCCGGATTTTCTCGACGGGCGGCAGCCGAACCCATTGATGGAGCGTCGAGAATCCGCCCTGAATCAAGAGGAAGAGAAGGAAGGTAGAGGAAAGATCCTACCGGAGGAAAGACGGCGCGCCGTGTCGCCGGGGATGTCGTGGAGGCGGCGCCCCTCGGGAAATCCTTCGCCTTGGGACCGCCCGGATCAATCTCCTGAAGGCAACCTCACACCTCGGGGGATCATGATGCTGCCTTCCTGTTCGATGTCATCCGGCCCGTCGCCTCTCGCGGGCAACGCCGATGCCGCCCAACTGCCGCCCCTCGTCGCGGCCGCGATCCTGATGACTGCGGGCTACGCTGTATCTCCGAATGGAGCGGTGGAGGGCTCCCTGCGCGTCGGGGGACGATTGCCGGAGGCGCTGTGCCATTTCGGCGGCCGGCGCTGGTGGGGCGACTGGATCGGAGACAGGGGGAACATCTGGCTGATGCCCATCGGGGGTGAGCAGGTGCGGTATGATCCGCCCCCCGGCTATGCCGAAGTCGTCGATGCGATCGGGAACCTGGCGGCCGAGCTGCGTGGAGAGATCAGGACGGCGGTCCTGTCGGAGGCGTTCATCGCCGGGGAGGTCACCGGCGATGCCGACGGGGTGGAGGTGATCGCAGCGTATGGTGCGCGCTTCGAGGAGCTACTGATGGAAGTCCTGATCGACCTGCGGGATGAGGCAGTCACTGCCCACGGACGCGTCCGTCTTTGTTCGGAGCTCCGCGGGCAGACCGTGACAACCGGCGACACCGCACCCGGCGGTGCATCCTAAGGTCCCCTCGCGGCATGACCGCGAGCGCGAGACGGCTTCGTCAGCTCGCCTCCCTATTCCATCTTCCGGTCATAGAACTCCTGCGGGAGATTGTCCGGATCGGGTCCGCCGCGGCGCCCGGTGTCGAGGGCTTCGATCGCCGACATCTCCTCGGGGGCGAGGGCGAAGTCGAAGAGGGCGAAGTTCTCGGCGATCCGCGCGGGACGGACCGACTTCGGCACGATCGAATGGCCGAGCTGCAGCTGCCAGCGCAGGATGACCTGAGCCGGCGTCCTGGCGTGCCGTTCGGCGATGGCCGTGATCGCGGGATGGGTGAGCGGGTCGTTCTCCGGCCGGACGTCGTCGCCTCAGTAGCGGTTGACGCCGCCGATCGGCGACCATGCCTGGGTCACGATGCCGAGGCGCGCGTGCGCCTGCCGCAGGGACACCTGGGTGAAGAAGGGATGCACCTCGACCTGGTTCACGGCCGGGATCACCTCGACCGCAGCCATCAGCCGCTCGAGGTGCGCGGCGCTGAAGTTGCAGACCCCGATCGCCCGCACCCTTCCCTCGGCGAGCAGGCGCTCGAGGCCCTTCCAGGCTGCGATCACCCGCTCGAAGGCGGCGGGCGCCGGCTGGTGCAGGAGATACAGGTCGATGGTCGCCAGCCCGAGCTTGCCGAGGCTTCGCTCGCAGGCGCGGACGATCTCCGCCTCGCCGTAGTCGCTGATCCAGGCCTTGGTCTGGACGAAGATCTCCTCGCGCGCGACCCCGCTCGCACGGATGCCGGCGCCGACCTCGGCCTCGTTGAAGTAGGCCGCGGCGGTGTCGATCATCCGGTAGCCGGTCTCGAGCGCGGCAGTCACCGCGCCGACCGTCTCCTCCGGGCTCGAGCGGTAGACGCCGAGGCCGACGGCCGGCAGGTCGACGCCGTTGTCGAGCGTGAGGACAGGCCCCCTGATGGTCATCTCCGATCTCCCTCGATCTCCGGGGTCGATGCTCGCGCCGACAACGAACCCCGGCGTGCCACGGTTCCGGCGGCGCCGTGACGGGCAAGGTAGCCGGCGGACGGTTGTTCGATTAGACCCTGTCGAACGCATGGGCTTATCGTCAGGGCCAATGAATGGGCCGTCGCACCTTCAACGACCTCTACGCCTTCACCGCAGTCGCCCGGGCGCGCAGCTTCACCCGCGCCGCGGCGCGGCTCGGGATCTCGCAGTCGACCCTCAGCCAGACGATCCGCAACCTCGAGGAGCAGCTCGACGTGCGGCTGCTGACGCGCTCCACCCGCAGCGTGGCGCTGACCGAGGCGGGCGCGCGGCTGATGGCGACGCTCGGCCCCGGCTTCGCCGAGATGGAGGCGGCGCTCGACGCCCTCGGCGACCTGACCGCCCGCCCACGCGGCACGATCCGCATCAGCGCCGGCGAACATGCGGCGGTGTCGCTGCAACCGGCGCTCAGCCGGTTCATGATCGCCTATCCCGAGGTGGAGGTCGAGGTCGCGATCGAGGCCGCGCTGATCGACACCGTGGCCGAAGGCTTCGACGCCGGCGTCCGCATGGGCGACATGCTGGCTCAGGACGTGATTGCGATGAGGATCGGCCCCGACCTGCGACTCGCGATGGTGGCGGCGCCCTCCTATCTCGCCGAACATCCCGCGCCGGCGGAGCCGCAGGATCTGACGGCGCACCGCTGCATCAGGACGCGGATGCCGACCCACGACGACATCCCGGTCTGGACCCTGGAACGGGATGGCCGGGAGCGGCGCGTGCGGGTCGACGGACCCTTCATCGCCTCCGCGCTCCTCCTGCGCATCCGTGCGGCGCTCGACGGGGTCGGCATCGCCCGCGTGCCCGAGGATCAGGTCGCCGGGCATATCGCCGCCGGGCGGCTCGTGCCGGTGTTGCCGGACTGGTGGCCGACCTGCGAGGGGTATCACCTCTACTATCCCTCGCGCCGCCAGCCGACCCCGGCCTTCCGCCTGCTGCTCGACGCGCTCCGCTATCGCGGATGATCCGACCCCGATGGACGCGGCGCTCGTCGCGCCGCCGTCACGGGCGCGGACGCCCGATGCGTATCGGGAACGCGCTCTGGGCCGGGCGCCTTGCGGTTGTCGCACGCGTCCGTCAGTCGAGGTCCTTGCGGGCCAGCCAGTCGGAGATCCGGTCGGCGACCTCGACGTTGTTCAGGTCGGACATCAGGAAATGGGTGTTGCCGGAGATGCCGACCTCGGGGAGATGGACCAGCTCGGCGTCGCCGCCGCGACGGTTGACCGCATCGACCCAGAGCCGCGCCATCGCCAGGCGCACCCGCCAGTTGTCCTTGCCGCGCTCGGTCGCCGGCTCCGCCGGGATGTTGTCGCCGTAGTAGATGACGATCGGGATGCGGGTGAGCTTGTCGAAGTCCTCGGCCGGAATCGGCTCCGGCTTCAGCTCCCCCGCCGCGCTCGGCATGGCTTCGGGAACCTCGTCCTCCGGGAAGACGAAGCCGCTGCCCGGCTCCAGCGCGACGACGCCGCGGACGTCGACGCTGTCGATCGCGGTCAGCCAGCCTGGGTCACCGGCCTGCGAATGGGTCACGAGCACCGCCGGCCCGATGCGATCGACGAGCGCCGAGACGCCGTCGGCGACGACCCGGGCGTCGTAGGGGCCGGTGCTGGGCGTCACCGAGCGGAAGAACTGGTCGAGCGTCTCCGGCCCCTGATCGACCTGCACGCCGGGGAAATAATTCGGCCAGCGGCCGAAGCGGAACTGGTCGAAGAAGAGCTGGTCGTAGGGCGTCGGCTCGACGCTCGCCGCCACCGTGCCGTTGCCGGCCCGGCCACGGCGCGGCTGGTCGATCACGTAGAGGCAGGAACCTTCGAGGTTGCTGCCATTGGCCTTTCAGGGGCCCCAGCGGGAATCGGCGCGGCAAGTGGTCGTACAGATCAAGCCGCAGCCGCCGTCCGAACTACCGACAGGATGAGCCGAAGAAGCCGCTGAAGAATCCGGCGCCCGCGGCACCGACCGTGTCGATAAGAAGGCCCCGATCGAGGTGCAGGTTCCGCGCCTCGCAACTCGTCTCTGCGATCAGGAGGCAGCGGTGGCATGCCGCGCCATGGAGCGCGCGATCTTCGTCCGCGTGACTCGGGTCATGATCCGCGCAGATCGGATCGCCCGAGCACAACGCGAGGCGTTCAAGCGCTCCCCGCAAGACGAAGGCGAACTTCCGAGTGACCTCGACCAACCCGCCAAGGGTACCTTGGGTGCCCGCGGACGCCGTGTAGATCAGAAGCCCGACTCGCGGCGGCTCGCCCGGGCTGCGCGGCGGCACGTAGACCCGCTCCTTCAACGAACTCGCCGGGTACCCGCAGTCGAGCGCCACCTCAGTCATCAGCGCGTGGGCAAGGCTGTGCGCCATGACGTACTCGGGTCGGATGCGCTCGCCGAGTGATTTCAGGTCTCCCTCAAGCCCACGCTGGCGACGTGCCCGGACCCAAGCAGAAGTGCCCTCGCTCAGCACCTTGGCCCGAGAGAGCGTGGCAGGTGATGAGAGCCACGACCGCAGGGCGGTCGGATCGAAGGTCAGGAAGATACCCTCGCCAAAGAGCTCGACTGCCGGGAGCCACGTCGGGGAACGGCCGAGTGGAGCACCGTCGACCGCGAGCCCGACATCTTCGAGGTCGTCCGTCGCGAGCACCGACGGCTCGAAACGCGTGAATCCGTAGAGGCAGGAGACCTCGCGAAGGCGATGGACCGCGACCAGGGACCCGATGCCTGCGAGCATCGGATCGCGCCTCGGATCCCAAGCTCGCCGGTTGAGCGTCTCGGCATGGAGCCGGGCATGGGGAACGTTCTCGCCGATCAGCAGCCGGCCGCTGGAGAACAGCTCGAACTCGGCGAGGCGTGGATCCTTGGCCGCGTCCTCGCCTGAAGTGGCGGCCTTCAGCAGCTGGATGCGAGCGAACACCTCCTCGTCGGAATAGCCTTCGAGCGCGGCGCCAACGTTGGGGTTGGCGTCGCGGGCGATGCCAACCCATGATGCGCTTGTCGCCTTCTCCAAGACCGCCCAATTCTCCTCGATCCGTCGTGAGAGCTCATCCTCCGCCTGCGGGAGCGAAATGACGCTGACGACCTGGGGAAAGTAGGTGTTCGTCGCGCTGCGCGTCAGCAGGCGAAGCCCCCGGGGTGCGTCGCACTTCACAGGGTCGGTGTCGGCGATCCAAGGGCGCTCGCCGCGACAGGGTCCGAGCCGAAACGGCTGGAACAGATCCTCCAGCGTTAGCGAGCTGCCGCAGTCGCAGACCACGCGCGTATCCCGAGGATCGGCGCTCGTGCTGGTCTCGACGATCCACATCTGCTCGCGACAGCTCGATCCATCGGCGTGGAGGATGCGACGCCACTCGATGTCCTGGAGGTGTCCCTTCGTGCACCCGCAGACGAACCGGATTGGCGATGCCCGGCGCCGCTTTCCGTCGTCGCCCATGTGCTCCTTCCGCGCAGGCGGGTGTAGGTCCGCGAAGCGCACGAGACGCCTCCGGCCGACGACGTCGCCGTCGATGGTGTCACAGACGAACCAGGTCGGAAACACCGCGGCTTCGATCGAGGGACGCTGCTGGCGCCGGTCGCCGGGATCGACGGGTGGAGTCCGCAGCTCGGGCGGCCGATCGCCGCTGAGCCGCGGGTCTCCGGAAAGCCGCTGCTGCAGGAGCCGTGAAAGACGCGGCTCGTCAATCGGACGGAACGCGTGCGGGCCGCGCATGTCCCACCGATCGAGGCCACCGACGACGATCGATCGATCCGGTAGGTCGAGCATCGCGCCGGGTCCGAAGACGCCGACGACCTGACCCATGCGGAGGACATCGTTGGCCATGGTCGGATCCCCTTACCGCAGCTCGTTGCCGTACGCGTCGACGATCTTGAGTGGCGTCGCGTGCTCGACGTCGCGCATCGACCGGCCTGCGACGAACCGGCGGTGCCCAGGCGCGAGGCTGTCGAGCAACGGGTCGAGCGGCTCGTGGAGGAGCGCCCGGTCGCGGGGCTGGCCGTAGTAGAACCTGCCTCCGGTTCCGGTCTGTTCGTCCGCGGTATCGAGCCACGCATCCACCAGCCCCGATACCGCGGCTGCGAGCGCCGCGTGCCCTCCGGCGACGGCGTCAGCCGGCGCGCGCCGGACCAGCAGCTCGACGATCGCCGCCTTCAAGCCGGGATCGTCTCGGAGGTGGTCCGGCGCGTCCTCGGGCGTGAGGGCGGGCGCAAGGTGCCGTCCGGCGGCCACAACAACGGCGGCCAAGGCCCGATCGAGCGCCCGCGCTGCCCACGGCGTGATGCTTGTGGCCTCGACGGCGCGGTAGAAGCACGCGTGGAACTGCCGGAAATGTTCATGGTGCATCCGGTCCCGCGGCTTGTGCGCGTTTAAGAGCGCGAGGACGAGGCCCGGCCGGTCAGAGCGACGACCCACCCGGCTCGTCGACTGGATGTATTCGGATGCGGTCTTCGGCTGTCCCTGGACCAGCATCAAGCCAAGGCGGCCGATGTCGAGACCCACGGAGATCATATTGGTGGCCATCGCGACGTCAACGCCGGAGTTGTCGTATGCGAGCGCCAGCTTCTCCTTGGCCTCCGCCACGGCATCGGTGCTGACGCGGGACGTCAACTCGAGTGGCTCACGCAGACGGCGGTCGACGAACGGAGCGTCGGGAGGTTCCTCGCGCCGGCGATCGGCGCCGTAGGTCGCGAGTCGGGCGCGCACTTCGTCCTCGACGATGCGCCGCGCGCCGCCAAGTTCACGGAGGGCGTTGAAATAGCAAAGCGCCGTCTCGTAGGCGTCCGCGTCGCCGCCCCGCGTCGCCTCGGCATGGGACGCCGCAAGCAGGGTCGTTAGGGCACGCAGGAAGATCAGCTTCGGACCCCGACCGGGGGATGCGAGGCCGACGTAGAGCCGGGCGGGCTTCTCTGCGCTCGGCGCGGTCGCGGCGAAGAAACTGTCTCGGCGATCGGGGCCGGGGGGCGGAAACACCGCAGTTCTCTCGCGATCGAAGAGGGCGGCCACCTGCGACTTGGCCCGCCTGACCGTCGCCGTGCTGGCGACGACCTTCGGCCTGATCTTCTTCCCCATCCATTCCCTGCTGGCGAGCCCGTCGAGGGCGACCTCGTAGAGCGCCGCGACGGTGCCGAGCGGCCCGCTGATGAGGTGCAGCTCGTCCTGAACGATCAGGTCGGGCGGCAGAAGGGCCGCCCCGTTCCAGAGCCTCCTCCCGCGTCCGGGTTCGGCCGCTCCGTAGAAGCCCCATTCGTCAGCCCGGTCGACATGGCCAAAGAAGCCGCCCGCCGGTCCGACCCACGGAAGCCCCGCGAACTTGTCGACGGTCGCGATCAGGAACGCTGGCAGACGGCGGTATATCGCCTCGTCGACGGTCAGGACCGGCAACGGGCGATCCCTGGTGAAATCGCAGGTGGGGTTGGCGCAGCGCACCTGCATGTTCTGAGGAGCCGCGTCGCTCGGCGTGCAGGAGAAGCTGTCCCGGCCGAACGCAGTGCCGCACCACGGGCACGCCTTGATCGGGGCGGGTGCTTCTCGGCCGTTTCGGCGAAAGCGCCGCACCCGCGCGACGGCGGTGTCGTCACGCCCGTCCCCGGTCTTACCGAGCCGGTTCGGCGACGCCGCCGAGCCGACCCAGAGGCCGATCTCGATCGGCCAGTCCCCAAGCAGCTGGCGCCTGTCCTCCTGCCAGGCCGGCTCGCTGCGCATCAGCTCGAGGGCGCAGATGACGCCGGCCGCGCGCGACAGCTGGTCGAGGGTCAGAAGCCGCAGCGTATAGCGCATCAGCACCGCGACGCCGGCGCCGAGCAGGCCGCCGTTAGTCAGACGACGGAAGGCGATCGTCCAAGCGGCGAGGCCCAGGTAGGCCTCCGTCTTGCCGCCGCCGGTCGGGAAGAACAGCAGATCCGCGATCTCGCGATCCGCGTGGCTCGCGTCGGTCAATCCCCGCAGGTTCAACAGGATGAAGGCGAGCTGAAACGGGCGCCACGCCGGGGGCTCCTGCGCGCCCGGATCGCCGCCGGGTCCGGCATTCCGCCGACGTGCCGCCCGGGCGACCGCCTCGTTCATCGCCTCGAACGCGCGGCGCGCCCGAGGATCGGATCGAAGCAGCTCGAGACCGTCGGAGATCCGGTGCTCCGCAACCCGCGCTTCCTCGATCAGACGTTCGGCGGTGCTCTGCCGCTTCGATCCGTCAATGCCAGGGATCGTGGCGGCCTGGTCGGCGATCCAGCGGCCGTACTGCGCCGGCAGTTCCGCCAGCGCAGCGACCAGCGCCACGCCATCGCCGTGCGCCAGCGTCGCCAGCGCCTCCATCCTGAACTCGACCTTATCGATCTTCTGCGGCTCAACGCGCTCAACTTCTGCCTGCGGCAGGTGGTCGCTGAACACGGTCCTGACGATCCCATCGGGATCTTGCCGCCAGCCGGCAGAGACGCCCCGGCCGACCGCGTACTCGGCGACATCGCGGTAGTGCAGATCGGCGAGCGCCGCGTCCTCGTCCTCAGAGCCATACCCGGAGAGATCATGTCGTGGGAAGAAGCCGGCTGGGCAACGCAGCTCCAGCCGAACCTGAAACGCCAGCGTCACGTCCGCGAAGCGGCGACGGACGGGCGGTCGCCGGTTCACCACCATCACGGTCAGGGCGCGGACCCGGGCAATCGATCCGTCCGGTTGCTCGATCTCGTAGGGCTGGGCATGCGCTTCAATCAACAGAACCCCGCTTGGGCGCTGCGCGCCGCCCGACCCTGGCACCAGAATGCTCTTCCCGCGCCCGTCCGGAACGGGAACCCGAACCGTCTCCTGTCGTGGCACCCGGCGCCAGCGAACGTCGCGGAACTGCTTGCCCTGCTCGTCGCTCTGCTCGGTCAAAATCTCTTCGGGCAGCGGCGGCTCGGTCGCGTAGTCGCCCCAGCTCAGGGCGACCTCGATCTCGTCGACCCCCGCGTCGAGCAGCACGGTGACGCCAAGCGAGGACGGCAGCCGCCGCGGACGCCGCGAGGGCTCGTCCGATGGGGAGTCGTCGGCGGCGCGCGCCGGGCCCGTTTCCGGATCGGACCCTTCGTCATCGCCGACTGTCGGATCGCCCTCGTCCTCGACCTCCTCCTCGGCCGCCGAGTCGAGCGACGGAGCGAGGAAGCCCGTGAGATACCAGCGCGAGGGGTTCTCCCTCAGGAGTTCGCGCGCGAGATCCGTATCCTCTGGGCTGGGACCGATCAGGTCGCGACGCAGAGTGTCGACGAGACGGGTCCGGACGGCCTTCGCGTCCGTCGCAGGGGCTGCGCTGGGCACGGCGGTCATGCCGACCCCCTCCCTTCCTCGACCGCGAGCATCGCAATCCGTTCGGCGTGCCATGCTTTGGTGTAGTTCCGCCGCAGGGGTGTCCGAGGCCGAAAGCCTACGTCCGCAAGCAGCGCTTCGAGCGCCACGAGCCGGTCGCGCAGGCCGAGGCGGACCCCGATGCGCAGGCTGGCGGCGTCGGGTCCGCATAGCACCCACGCGTCGGTTCTGCCGAGCGCGTGCGACCAGAGCGCCCGCTCTCCGTCGTCGAGCATGGCGAGCCGCTCGTCGCGCAGGACCGCCTGCGCCCGTTCGAGCGGACTTACTGCATAGACGGCGCGCAGGGCGCCGCGCAGCGTCGCCTCGTCGATCCGCTGATCGGACCGGCGGTTCTGTGCGCCTGTCTGGGTCTCCGTCACGCAGTCCTCCACCGTCTCAAGCCGGTGGCGCGCCGCCAGCGTCTTCCAGCTCCCGGTGCGGTGCGCCTCAAGGATGACGTTCGTATCCACCAGAATCACTCCCGCCAGCATGCGCGCATCACACGCCGAGCTCGAACGCCACGCCGTGGGCGGCGCAGATCGCCTCGATGTCGTCGACGTCGACACCGAGGACGCCCGCTGCCCGGCGCGCCGAAATGCGGCCGGCGTCGATCGCCGCGGCGAGGCGCTCGGCGAAGGCGCGGGAGAAGAGGGGCGGCTTCGGATCCACCCGGCCGCGGACGCCGTTGTTGCGGAGAAGCGCGGGGTCGATCGCGGCGGCGACCGCCTTCGGCAGCGCACCGATAGCGACGAGCCGCCAGCGCAGGGCCGAGGAGGTCACGCCCAGCGCCTCCCCCGCGGCGTTAAGCCGATCCGCCAGCGCCGCGCCATCGAGGTCCGCCCACGGGCCGAAGCGGGCCAACACGGCGCGCGGCATCAGCACGGCGGCGGCGAAGTTGTCGGCGAGCTGTTCGACCCGGCCGCGGCCGGGCCGCTCGGAGTCCTCGACGTGCTCCGGGGGCATCTTGTCCCAGGTGAGGACGTGGAAGAGCTCATGGGCGGTGTCGTAGTTGCGGCGGCCCGGCACCTCGCGGCGGCTGATCAGCACCGCGTCGAGCTCGGGCAGATGGCAGGCGGCACCGGAGACGCCCCGGATCGCATCGACCATCAGCACGAGGATGCTGAGATCGCGCTCCATCACCTCCGCAAGACGCCGGGACGGCACGTCGCCGAGCGCGCACTCCGCCGCGAACCGCTCGCCGGCGGCCTCGGCCGCCTCGAAGCTGCTCGCCCTGGTCAGGGCGAGGGTCGGGCGGATCAGGGCTGGCCGCTGGCCAAGCTCGGTGCCGAGCGCGCGGTGGAACGCGATCAGGCGGCCGGCATCGTGCTCGTAGGCGTTCAGCCTGTCGGTAGGCACGTCGCTCTGTCGCCAGGAGAAGGCGCCCTCGCCGGCCAGCAGGAACGGATCGGTGAAATAGTCGAGAGGCACCGCCAGAACCTCCGCGAAACGCACGAGCTCCTCAGCCGAGATCCGGCGCTCGCCGGTCTCGATCGCCGAGAGGGTCTGGCGGTCCTTGAAGCCCAGATAGCGCGCCACGGCCTCTTGGGTGAAGCCGAGCGCCTCCCGCTTCGCCTTGACCCGGGCGCCCATCACGCTGGCCGACATCGGCAATCCTCCCTGCACGCGGCTCACATAGCCATGCACATCTACGATTGCAACATTTTCTTGCAAAGCACTTAACGCAACCGAGTCTCGGACTACTCCTCGTCTTCGGCAACGGCGCCGGGGGAGAGGCCGAGGGCGCGTTCCTCAGTGGCGCGGGCGCGGTTGAGGTCGAGCAGGCGGGCGAGGACCTCGTCACGGAACGGGCCGGGCCAGAACAGGCGGCCCTGGTAGCGGTGATCGGGCTCGTCATCCTCGGTCAGGTGCACGGGCGCGGTGCGGTCGGCGAGGTCGTCCCAGCCGTAGGCGCGCAACACCGCGCGGTCGAGGTCGTGGTGCAGCTCGCGCAGGCGGCGGATGTCCTCGGCGCGCTCGCTCGGGTCGTGGAAGCGGTTGTAGGTCTTGGTCATCCCCTCGTTGCGCGCGACCATGAGGGCGGCGCGATGGGCGTGGTAGTCCTCGGCGAAGCCGTGGAAGACGGGCTCGTCGAGCGTCGGGAAGGGGAAGTTCTCGAAGCAATCCGAAGGGGCGTAATTCAAGTCGTCCTTCATTGTTGACGTAAAGAACCTGATCCACGTCTCAGAAACACGACAGGATAATGTCCCGAATTTATTCGCAGAGCAATCCGAAATGATGATTGTCTTCTCGTTGTATATCCGATCTGCGGGCAGAATGACAAAGTTGGAATGCTGGGTGACACGTGGCGCCACAATAAACATGTCGAGGCCATCGATCGCATGTCGGAGTCCAGGGCGCTTCTCGGCATACTGCCACCACCTCACACGTAGTGCATCGCGCTTCTGCGGATCGCGATCCGGCTTCACGGTTCGCCGCACGATGTCAATCAGGTCAGGCCAGTCTTCCGCTACGGACCCTGGATAGTCGCCCGGCACCACGCCATCACGAATCCAGTCCCGGCGGCGCTTGTCGCATGCCTCTGTTCCTACGTTGAGGAACCATGACGCGAAGCTGTCGTCGCGCCGGAGCGGGAAGTCGTTGAAGTCGATGCACCAGCGGTGATGGGCGTGGGTCGGGCTGGTGTTGACCTCCTCGCCGCCGAGATAGGGGAAGATGCGCTCGGCATTGCGCGGGTCCTTCGCGATCAGCCGATGCATCTCGGCGACCGGGCTCGCCTTGCCCTTCGCCGCTGCCGCGTCGTCGAATGTGAAGCCCATGCCGAGCAGGATCATGCCCTGGAACGACTTGCCGGCGTTCGCCGCAAGCCGCGCCGGGCTTGCGTCGAGATCACCCTCGACCAGATAGGCGCTGATGCGCCGCACCTGCCTGCCGTCCAGCACCGGGCTCGGCGCCGCGCCCTTCACCACATGAACGACCGAGACGACCACGGCCGCCTCGCCCGGCCACTTCAAGCGTCGAGCGGCGCGCGCGATAGAACCACCCATACCGAGGATCGAGGTGAGGCCAGTCTCGCGTGTGTCGCCCTGTGCAATCGTATTCGTCGCGATGAGGCCGAAGGCGCCATCTTGACGGAGCAATGCGAACGAGCGCCTGAAAAAATGCGCGACGATGTCGGCATTCCCATGGGCGTCGGGGTGGATCTCCTTGAGCCAGTGCAGATAGCCGGGCCGCGTCGATCGAATGATCGTGTTCTTTCCTGCGAACGGCGGATTGCCGACGATTGCGTCGAATCCGGGATTCTCGCGGTCGAAGACCTCTGGAAACTCCAGTTCCCAATGGAATGGAACGAGGTGAGGGTGGGCCGCCCTGAACTCGGTGGCGAAGTCTCGCATCTGATGCGTCGCCGCGTCACCAGGAGCAGAAGCCCATTCCTCCACCTTTCGACGCCACTTCTCCCTTTCCTTGCTTGTCTTGCCCATGAAGAATGCCGCAACGATGGCGTCCCCCAGATCGCGGAACCGGTCTGTTCCTTCGGTATATTGCCTATTCAGGGCATCGAGTCTGGCAGACGGACAGCTTTCGGCCGCATTTCGCAGTTCATGACGGACCTGTCGAATTTCCTCCAGCCTCTGTTGCGAAATTATTCTTGCCATCGGAAGACCGATAGGCTTTCCCCACGTAACATTTGAAATCTGCTCTAACGAAAGGCCGATCTCTCCGGCACCGGTCTTCAGATTGCTGTCGAGGCCGGTAAGGCTGTCCGCCCCCTTGAGAGCATCGTCGAGAAAGGTGAACTCGTGCTCACGCGCGAGCGTCGCGAGCCAAAGCGAGAGCTTTGCCAAGTCCACTGCGCGCGGATTCTTGTCGACGCCGAACAGACACCGCCGTGCGACGAGGCGCTTGGCGAGAAGCTCCTCGTCCTCGTCCTCCGGGATCGCCGGACGTGTCCCGGGCCAGATTGTCCAAGCCTGCACCAGCCGCGTGGCGATCTGCCGACAGGCCTCGACGAGAAAGGCCCCCGAGCCCATCGCCGGATCGCAGACCTTCAGCGCCAGCACGTCTTCCGGCCGGGCGTCCGCGCCGATCCGGGCGAAGGTGGGCTCGAGCGCGTGACGCACGATCGGCTCGGTGAGCGAGCGGGGCGTGTAG